>ENA-OUOG01001011-OUOG01001011.1-marine-metagenome-genome-assembly--contig:-NODE-1011-length-34074-cov-6.458717_pt1 | contig 34074 bp, 32 predicted proteins | sample MGYA00248635_ERZ508505 | MGnify/ENA primary metagenome ERZ508505 (study PRJEB26176, sample SAMN06267871) | marine metagenome | isolation source: Saanich Inlet, British Columbia, Canada | place: Pacific... | reverse complement strand
AAAAGCCACTCTAGTACTATGACTTGAGTGACTTTGATGTCTTTTGACTTTCGTCTATGTGATCCCTCTGGGACTCGAACCCAGGACCACTACATTAAAAGTGTAATGCTCTACCAACTGAGCTAAGGAATCATACTTCTTTCGCTATTGCGGCTGCAAATGTAGAATTACTTTTTACATATACACAACCCTCTTTTAAAAAAAATTAGAAAACTTTCTCATAGGTGTAATGCACCTTCACTTTAGTCGCTTTCAGGCTATCAAATAAGGCATGCATTTTAGGGTTAAAGTCCCCTATCCAAGCCAACTCAGTGCTCTCTATGTGTGGATCTGCTCGCATCACCTCGTACATTTTTAATATCATGATACTATACACTCCTTTATTGTGATACTCTGGCACCACACCAAATATTATTCCTCGAATCTTATTTATTTTCACAGTCTTATACCGGTAATAAAACTTTAGTTTCCCTAGCCAATTCATATTACCATTCACATATTTGAAAAGCTGATTTAAATCTATCAAACTGAGATAAAAGCCTACGGGTCTATCTCCGTCGTACATAAACCACAATAGGTCTTCTCTGATGATGGGTTTCATTTCCTTAAAAAGGTCACGCACCCTAGCCTCAGTCATAGGAACAAAGTGTTCATGTGTAGACCACGCTTGATTGTAAATGCTGGTAAAGTCCCTAACGAATCTCTCCATATCGCTTAACTTAAAGTGCTCTGCACGAAGTTTAGACCGTTCTACTAACCTATCCGTAAATCGCTTATACTTCTGATAATCTATAGCCTCCGGTCTTGCTTCACTGGTAGTCTGCTCTATGATTTTCTTAAACCCATACCTTTCAAAAAGCTTCTGATAGTAGGGATAATTGTAATTTTCTTGGTAGGACGGATTTTTAAAACCCTCAACGAGTAATCCCCAATATTTATCTCTCTCTCCAAAATTAATAGGAGCCTCTACCCTATTGTATCCCTTTTCCTTTAACCAATCAATTGCCGTATCAAAAAGTAAATTCGCGACTGCCTGACTATCTATACTGTCAAAAAAACCTATTCCTACTTGATGAAGGTCCGTGCTATAAAACGCGGCAACTTTCCCTACCACTCTCTCTTCATCGAAAGCCAGCCATCGCTTTGCTTCACCACTGGAGAAGGCTGTATTAACTTTAGCATTAAAGATAGCGTCAATGTCTTGATCTATGTGCGATATATACTGCTCATCGGTAGCATATAAATCCCGCGGAAACAGATGAAAAGCCTTAATGTCATCAGCGGATATAACTTCTACGGTGGTTAACTGCATAATGTATCTATCGATTCTATTATCATGCGGTCTATCACTGCTGCTGGATCCTTACTAAATGTTCCATTTAGCCTATCTGCTAGCAAAGCATTGATGGATATAGCCTTAAAACCTAGCAAACTAGAAAGCCCATAGATGCCAGCAGTCTCCATTTCTATATTTCCTACTGTTCTACCACCATAAGAAAGCCCTAGGATGTCTTCTAATCCATACCTTGGAGCTATTTGTGCGTTACGAAACTGAGGCCCATAGAAGCCTTTAGCGGTGAGCGTCAAACTAGGAGCGTATTTTGCGAACTTCTTCTCTAAAAAAGCATCGCACCGTATCACAGGATAATTCTTTCCATCAAATACCACTGTGTCAAAACTATGGGTATAAAACTGAAATAAGTCCTCAAAAGAAATAGCCGCCTTGGAATAAACTATGCTATCCATAGGATGCTGGGCGGAGACCGTACCTGATGTACCCAAACGTACCACCTCTAAGCCTTTGAGTATTGGGTTCCTTTTCAAGGATTTAAGATCGTAATTAAGTAGGAAAGCCAACTCATTGAATACAATATCTACATTATCTGTTCCTATGCCTGTAGACAGTACGGTTATCTCCTTATTCCCTATTCTTCCTCCGCTCGTTTTAAATTCACGATTTTGAATGCTAAAGTATACTTCATCAAAATGTTGTGTGACGCTAGCCACCCGCTCCGGATCTCCCACTGTGATTACAGTTTCGCTTAAATGTTCAGGTCGTATTCCTAAGTGGTATACAGAACCGTCGTTATTAACGATAAGTTCACTATTTGTTAATTGGTTCACGATTAAAAGAATTTTATCTTTGCGGCAAGTTTATACAAATTTTATGACAGATATAAAAACACCTCAGGATCATATCATTTTAGTTCCTATTGATTTCTCAGACGCATCACTCAATGCAGTGTACTATGCAGTAGAAATGGCGGATCTTTTTGACAGTGAAATCACGTTACTGCATGTATTGAGTAACAGCACGCTAAAGTCACTCTTTACAAATGATAGTGAGATTGCCTTACTTCGAGACAAGGTGCGCACCAAGCTAGAGGATACCAAAAAAGAAATCCTAGAGAAGTGGCCAAATCAGCGCGTAAACACTTTAGTATCTGAAGGAAAACCGTACAAGGTTATAAACAGAATCGCCGAAGAAAATAAAACGGATACTATAGTAATGGGTACGAATGGTGCCAACGGAATGGAGCAGTTTACTGGTAGTACCACGACACGAGTATTAAAAAGCTCTCAAATTCCAGTGATAGCTGTTAAGCATAAACAAACTAACCCGAAATTTGAAAAAATTGTAATACCTATTGACCTTACCAAAACAAGTCGTCAGAAAATAGACTGGGCAGTTAAGCTAGGAATGAAATACAATAGCACGATTCATATCATCATGGAGTTAGAAAACGATGAGTTAGCTATGAAGAAAATAAAAGCTAATCTAGTCCAAGCTGAGGGAATATTTAAAAAACACGGTGTTAAATATGAATCTAGGTTATTGGATGATAGAAAATACCCAGATAATCTAGGTAAAGATACCATACAGTACGCTGAAGAAATAAATGCGGACCTGATAGTAATAATGACAAAGTCGGAGACAGCTAAGCTTTCTGAACTCTTTGTGGGATCTTATGCTGAGCAAATCGTAAATAGCTCTCAAAAGACTCCTGTTATGTGCATTAATCCTAAACCTACTGGTGCTATAAGTACTGGAGGATCAGGTTTTTATTAAGCAACAAAATCAACCTACTAAAATAGCCCAATTGAGAAATCAATTGGGCTATTTTTATTTCTATGTATTTGATTGTGGTAAATAACTTAACTCCAAATATTCACTTTACGCGGCCTAGCTTTTTCCACTACTAGATTCTTGCCGTGAAACTCTTTGTCATGCATCTCAGCAATAGCCTTATTGCCATCTTCTTCTTTCACAAACTCTACAAAACCAGTACCCGTAGGCTCTTTTGTTACCCTGTCGTATACCACTTTAGCATACTCAACTTCTCCATACTTTTCAAAAAGCATCTCTAAATAGTGTGCGTTGTAACTGGTCGGTAGATTTTTTACTACTAAATTCATTGATGCAAAAATATTGAAAGATTAGGGAAATGGGTAATCGATTGTCAAGAATAATTCACTGCACTGTCATACGTTCAAAACGTAATCGGATAGTTAGTCAAGGACCATTCCGTCTTTCATCTGGATGACTCTATCTGCCATAGCTGCTAGATCTTCGTTATGTGTCACTATTACAAAAGTCTGTCCTAACTCATCTCTAAGTTTAAAGAAAAGTTTATGAAGTTCTTCTGCATTTTCGGTATCTAAATTCCCGCTGGGTTCATCTGCAAAGATTACTTTCGGATTATTCATAAGTGCTCTAGCTACCGCCACTCGCTGCTGCTCGCCACCTGAGAGTTCATTTGGCTTGTGCCCCATCCTGTCTTTTAACCCCAGCAGTTCTAGTAACTCACTCGCTCTTACTTCAGCTTCTTTCTTATTTTTACCAAGGATAAATGCTGGCATGCATACATTTTCTATAGCTGTAAACTCTGGTAATAAGTGATGAAATTGAAAGATAAAGCCAATGTTTTGGTTTCTAAAAGCAGCTAATTTATTAGACTTAAGGCTAGACACTTCAATACCATCATAGCTTACAGTACCACCTCTTGGCATATCCAGTGTACCTAGCAACTGAAGTAGTGTAGACTTACCTGCTCCGCTTGGTCCGGTTATAGAAACTACCTCTCCAGCAGCTATTCTTACATCTACTGATTTCAAAACGGTAAGGTCTCCGTAGTTTTTACTAAGTGATTTGCCTTCTATCATATTATATGAAGAACAAATAACGGCTAATTATAGACGTAAAAAAAAAGCTACAATACTTCTTTGGTATCGTAGCTTTACTGAACTCGTTTATAGATTTTCTAAGCGCTTATAAACCGTAAGAACTCTGATCGTGTAGATTCATTTAAAAACTCACCACTAAGTGATGAGGTGATGGTGCTAGAAGTTACATCTTCTACCCCACGACACTCCACACACATGTGGCGCGCATCTATAGCTACAGCCACATCCTCTATACCAAGTGTAGATTTTAGCGCTTCAGCTATTTGCTTGGTTAAGCGTTCTTGAACCTGTGGACGTTTAGCATAATATTTTACCATGCGATGAATCTTGCTTAACCCAATCACCTTGCCATTAGCCATATATGCCACATGTGCCTTACCGATAATAGGAACGAAATGGTGCTCACACATACTATATAGCGAAATATTCCTCTCTACAAGCATTTGACTATACCCATATTTGTTTTCGAACAGCGTTACTGAAGGCTTATTCGCTGGATTCAGTCCACTAAATATCTCTTTCACGTACATCTTAGCTACACGTTTGGGAGTTTGGCTAAGGCTATCATCAGTAAGATCCAGACCAAGCGTTTGCATTATTGCGGTAAAGTGTTCTTGTATTTTAGCTATTTTCTCCTCATCATTCATTGCGAATGCATCTGGACGCATCGGTGTTTCTAAGGCCGAGTTAAACAGCTGGGCTTCATGTTTTGTATTTTTAGTTTCCGGCATATTCTATAAAGTTGCGGTCAGTTTCGTATAACGTTAAGTGTAAGTCTAATTTTTTATCCAATTTCTTTCTGATGCGGTGCCATGCCACATAAGCAATATTTTCTGCAGTTGGAATCAACTCCTTAAAGTCATCTACGTCCAAATTAAGGTTTTTGTGATCAAATCGCATGGTCACTTCATCCCTGACAATATCTTTAAGCACTTTAAGGTCCAGTAAATACCCTGATTCAGGGTCTACTTCTCCCGTAACTTTAACAAGTAACTTGTAATTGTGTCCATGGTAATTTTTGTTGTTACAAAGTCCATAGAACTCTTCATTTCGTTCATCTGTCCAATTTGGATTATGAAGACGGTGTGCTGCATTGAATCGTTCGACTCTTGTGGCGGATGCTATCATCGGTAGTACAAACATCTACTTTTCAAATTTTGTTTGATGATTTTTCTGATATACTTAAAATTCTTTGAAAATTACTCCGATTATAAGACTATAAGCATTAGTTATAATAACGTAATTCATTCTTTTTCAATGAATTGCGTTTTTGTTTAAAGATTATTGCAAAAAGATGAACAAAATAAGCTGTATAAACATCTAGTTGTTGTAGATTTGAAGTATTAAATTAAACAAAACATGAAAAACGAACTGACTTTTGAGCAACACATGCAATCGTTTCAACCCATATTAAGAAACTACGCGTTACAACTGACTCAAAATATGGAAGACGCCAATGACTTGGTCCAAGAGACATTCCTTAAGGCGATGACATATTCATCTAAATTTAAGAAAGGAACGAATCTTAAAGGCTGGTTATTTACCATCATGAGAAACAGTTTCATTAATAACTATAGACGTATTACTAAACGTAACACATTTATGGATACCCAAGAGGAACAGTTTATAATAGACAGTGCAAAAGGGTTTAATACCTTCAATGATGGAGAATCTAAATTCATACGTCAGGACCTTGCTAATGCTATAGATAAGTTACCGGATGATTTACGGATTACTTTTGAGATGAATACCTTGGGATATAAATACCATGAAATTGCAGAAAAAATTGGCATTCCCATAGGCACCGTAAAAACAAGAATATTTGTTGCAAGACGAAAACTTAGAACTCACTTGTCAGAGTATGAACACTTGTTCAATTTAACTGCAAGTTAATTGTTCTGCACTACCTCTGTAGTCTATGCAACTACAGTCCATAATCGTTTTTTAAACGCTTAAACAAGGTCTCTGTAGGTAAACCTACCACATTGTAGTAGCTACCGGAAAGCAAAGTAACACAGGCCAATCCGAACCATTCTTGTATTCCATAGCCTCCTGCTTTGTCATACGGTTTGTATGTTTCTATGTAAAAATCTATTTCTTCCAAGGTTAGCTCTTTAACGGTCACCCTCGTAGTAGAAGTTTCCACGGATTCACCCTTGCTAAGGCTTCGAATACATACACCGGTCTGTACTAGGTGACTTTTACCACTAAGCTTGGTGAGCATAGATCGCGCCTCTTCCTGATCTGTAGGTTTATTCAGTATCGTTTTTTCTGCTATGACCACAGTATCAGCTGTAATCAAAATTTCATTAACCCCCAGCGAATCATACGCCAACGACTTTTTCCTAGCTAAAAAACCAGCGACATCCTCCACAGGCATAGCAGAAGAAAAATCTTCATCACACTCTATTTTTACCTTCGTAAAAGAATATCCTAACTGACTGAGGAGTTCATTTCTCCGAGGTGAGTTGGAGCCCAATAATAACTTCATACGATTCACAATTAAAAAAATAATATGGAGAGTATACCCACACCCAATACATATTTCAGTAAGTAGCTCAGTCTAGTGTACTCCTCTTTGATTCTGGCATAACGCACATCTACAGCTATTTTATACAGTGGTAACACTACAAATAGTGCATAGTAGGCGTAGTACACATATTTCAAAAAACTCTCAAAAAATTGAGACTGGTAAAAGACGGAAACCATAACAAAGGCTATCGTCATTATTAAAATACCGTGAACTGTTATATTGGTTACATTTAGTCCTCCTATAATGGGTAGCGTCCGAGCCCCTGTTTGCTCATCTCCCTCTATATCTTCAGCATCTTTAACCATTTCCCTTACCAGGTTTAATCCAGCTGCTAATAATGCGAAGTGAAGTATCAGCTGTTGGTTGACTCCTGGGAATAGGTAAGAAACACTATACAATGAAAAAAAGCTAAGTGCAGTAATAGTGAGGTTCCCAATAACTGCTATATTTTTAAGCCATTTGCTATATGCTGTCAATGCTAGTATGGTAGTTAGGAATAGTATCAGGAACCAAAGTCCAAGAAGATTACCGGCATACAAGACTATTGATATAAACACTAAGTAATGTATGTAGACGACCTTCGTATTTAACTTATGTATGGCTGATACTTCACTCCTATTTATTACATCTCTTGGAAAATCTGTATCATCATTCACCCAATACCCAAAAGCTGTACAAGCAGCAGTACCCAGCATCAACCAGTAAATACCACCTTGGCTCAACACCGAAAAATTACTATGCGTATCTAAAAAATATGCTGCAAGCCATTGAGCTACAACTATAAAAAAAATATTAAGTGGCCGATAAATATGAAGATAGCCGTTCATTACTTCCGCTTAGCAAACTTCATCCGGTAATGTACATTTACCTTACCTTTACTTATGTTGGTGAGTTTGCCTTTTAGCAGCTGTCTTTTAAATGGAGAAATATGATCGGTAAAAAGTACTCCTTCTATATGATCGTACTCATGCTGTATAACACGGGCAGTCATCCCTTCAAAGGTGTCTTCTTTTTCTTCACCCGTGATAGTTTGATACTTCATTTTCACCTTAGGCTTACGATTTACATCTTCGCGCACATCAGGTATACTTAGACAACCTTCCTCAAAAGCCCATTCATCACCAGTCTCTTCAAGAATTACTGGGTTTACAAACGCAGTTCGGATGCCTTCTTTCTTCTCTTTATCAAACAAGGTACTGTCTATCATAAAAAGACGGAGAGACTTTCCTATTTGCGGAGCAGCTAGGCCTACGCCATCACTTCCATCCATGGTCTCGTACATGTCCTCTACTAGTTTCTGAAAATCATCACCAAAATCAGTAATAACCTCACATTTGGCTCTAAGGACTGGATCTCCGTATGCTCTTATCGGGTATATCATTTGTCGTATAAAAACTCCTGCAAAAGTAAGGTAGCAGCGGTGCTATCCAATAATTTCTTATCTCTCCTGCCCTTCTTTTTTACACCGCTCGCTATGAGCGCTTGCATAGCATCCTTTGAGCTGTACATCTCATTGATACGATGTACGGGGATAGTAGGGTGTGCCGCTTTAAATTTTTCTATGAACTCCAGTACATATTTCTCGATGCCCGAAAAGCTTCCATCATGTCTTGTAGGCTGACCGACGACGAGTTCACTCACCTCTTCCTTAGCAATGTATGAAGTGAGAAAGTCCATCAGGTCTTCAGTCTGCACTGTAATAAGTGGCGAAGCTATAATTTGAAGAGGATCCGTAGTGGCTATGCCCGTGCGCTTCCCTCCGTAGTCCAATGCTAGTATTCTTGACAATTTCTGTGATTTAAATTAATACAGGTAACAGGAAAACACCTTAACTACATGTCTTTCCTTGTTTCAAAGGTAAGAATTCTACCACTGATTTGTGTTAAAATAGCTTCTGTTCACTTTCCTTCGGTGATAAATAAAAACACCTAGCTAACCACCTTTCCCGCACAATACGTACTCGCAAAGGCATCTGGCTTGGCTTTGAAGGTATATCCCATTCCAAGAATATAGCCCATGGCTTCTTTCAAGGCCACATTGCTCTTGAAGTTTGGATCTGTATTGATATCTGCGTGCACTTCCAGCTCGGTATTGTATTTATCCAAAATAGGACAAACATTGTATGCAAACTGCACACTATCATTCACTTCCTGAATCATTCGTTCTTTGATGGTGAACCTACGTTTAGTAGCATATTTATTTACAAACGCAAAACCACCTCTACCCTCCCGCAGAAAGACTATTGCTGTCGCAAAATGGGTATAAGCGGTTTTTACTTGCGAGTCAGATCCGATACAGACTTTGATTCTAGCACCACCGTGCTCAGCCTTCAAAGCTTCTTCTACTTCGATCAAAATATCACGCTCTAAAGGCTCTCCTTCCAATTTTCTCCAAGTCATAATTTTAAAACACTTTCGAGTGGTTACTTATAATTTCCTCAAAGTTCACAAAATATCTGAATAAGAATGTCACCCAAGCGTTAACATATTATAAAGAAATAGCACCTTTGCAGTTGATGATAGAGCAATCGAAGGTAATAAAAGCATTGGTGCACTTAGGCACACTACTTACTCCTGACAATGAAGAGCTACAGGCTGCAACTCACCGAACCTATGTTGAAAACAATTGGCTTACGCAAGAAAACTATGCATTGAGCTTAGCTCATTGGTCAGATAGCCTCTCTGCTGAGAGCCTACAAAAGTTCGTTGACTCCTACCAGTATACGAATAATCCTAAAAAAGTAGGTGTAATCATGGCCGGTAATATTCCTATGGTTGGTTTCCACGACTTACTATGCGTACTGCTCAGCGGACATCACGCTGTGATAAAACCCAGCAGTGATGATAAGTATGTAATGCTCTACATCGTAAAAGAACTGATAGCCTGCGGACTTGATGCTAAACTGAGTATCGTAGAACGCTTAGACGCCATAGATGCTGTAATAGCCACTGGGAGTAATAATACCTTCCGCTACTTTGAGCTGTACTTTAAGCATATACCCAGTCTGCTCCGAAAAAACAGAAAATCACTTGCCATACTCAGTGGAGAGGAGTCTGATGATGAGTTAGACGCTCTTGCAGACGATGTTTTCCAATATTTTGGGTTAGGATGTAGAAATGTAAGCTTACTCCTCTTACCTAAACAAATGGGAATTACACGAGTCCTTGACCGATTTATGAAATACAAGGAACTGGCTAATCACAATAAATATGCGAACAACTATACCTACCATAGAGCACTGCTACTGATGAACCAAGAACAACATTTAGATACTGGTTTTGCTCTGCCCAAAGAAAGAATGAGTCTACACGCTCCTCTAGCTTGCATTCATTATGCTCACTACGATGCTCTGTCTGAGGTGAACGCATTTATTTCAGAAAATCAAGAAGATATTCAATGTATTGTGGGTAACTATTCAAGTTTAGCTACTGTACCTCTTGGCAATGCTCAGACGCCTGATTTACAAGATTTTGCAGATGGGATAGACACTATGTCATTTCTAAATAATTTATAAGGTTTTGGCATCAAAGAGCATACACGGCTAGATATTTATATTTTTGAAATTCATTTGATACCAATGATCAACGCAGAACATAAAACATTAGTCTCTACAAACTTCTTTTTAAAAAACCAAGAAGGCTTCTTGAGAGGCAAGGTAAGAGATGTATATACCATAGGGGTAGATCACGTAGCGCTTGTAGCAAGTGATCGAATTTCAGCATTTGACCACGTATTACCGGCAGCAATTCCGTATAAAGGTCAAGTACTAAATCAGATTGCATCGAAGTTTTTAGAAGATACTAAGCACATTCTTCCAAATTGGAAAATAGCGGAAGTAGATCCTCATGCCACTGTGGGATACAAGTGTGAACCCTACCCAGTAGAATTTGTCGTACGAGGTTACCTAGCAGGACATGCATGGAGAGAGTACAAGGAAGGTAAAAGAGAAGTCTGTGGAGTAGCTCTACCAGAGGGATTAAAAGAGAATGACAAACTGCCTACCCCTATCCTAACTCCTAGCACCAAAGCTGAGTCAGGCCATGACGTGGATATCAGCGTAGCCGACATTATTGGACAACGAATCATCAAGAAAAAAGAAGTGGCTAAATTGGAGGCATATTCGTTAGCTCTCTTTGAACATGGATCTGCACACGCTGCTAAGCAAGGCCTTATACTGGTAGACACCAAATATGAGTTTGGTAAACGAAATGGTGAAATATTGCTCATAGACGAAATACATACTCCTGATTCTTCACGCTATTTCTACGCAGATAGTTATGGCCAAATACAAAACAAAGATCAGCAGCAAAAACAGTTGAGTAAAGAATTTGTACGACAATGGCTTATTTCTCAAGGATTCCAAGGTTTAGAAGGTCAGAGTATACCAGTAATGGATCCGGAGCTTGTGATGTCCATATCAGAACGATACATTGAACTCTATGAGACTATTACAGGGGAAGCCTTCGTAAAAAGAGACTATACGGATATAAACGAACAAATCGAGAATAGCGTAAATGCCTGTATCTCCAATTTAGAACAAAGTAATAATTAATGCACATGAAAAAAACTGCACTTGTAACCATCTGCTTGTTTTATGGACTTATGTCTATCGGACAAAGCGTAACTTTATATGCAGGAAAAGCAAATAGTGATGGGTTTACAAACTATGAATCTGCTTCTAGTAAAAACTTAGATGACACTTATTTTAGTTTCCCTTCTGGTATCTGTTTTGACCCGAGCGGTAAAATGTATATCAGTGAACGCAATAAAGTAAGAATAATCGCCAATGGACAATTGCATATACGCGTAGGAAGCTTGCAGCAACCTAGTTTCTCTGAAGGATACAGAAACGCTACAGGAACCACCTCTAGCTTCAGAAATCCTCATGGAATGGTGTGTGATACAAATGGTAATTTATATGTGTGTGATACTGAAAATCACGCCATACGCAAAGTTGCCAAGTATGTAAACCTCGGAAATGGTCAGGTGGCTACCACTTTTGCTGGTGCTGCACCCAATGCATCTCAGAATGGTACATCTGGCTCAACAAATGGCACTGGAACGGCAGCTCGATTCAATAAGCCAACTGATATTGCTATAGATGCCAGCGGAGCATTTTACGTAACAGATAGAGATAATTATACTATCCGTAAAATCAGTAGTGCAGGCGTAGTAACTACGCTCGCAGGTGAGGCTGGAACCCAAGGCACATCAGATGGTTCTGGATCAGCAGCTAAATTTGGCTCTCCTTATGGAGTCGCTATATATAACAGTAACACCATCGTGGTTACAGACCCTTGGAACGGTAATATTCGTAAAATAAATATCTTTTCTGGAGCTACCACTACACTAGCTGGCTCTACTACCGGTCCAGATCCACGAATCGTAAATGGAACACTTGCTCAGGCCAGGTTCAAAGCTCCAAAGGGTATTGCTGTAATAGGTGGTATTATCTATGTAGCTGATCAAAATGTAATACGTGCAATCGATGAAGTAAATAATACAGTGACCACCTTTGCAGGGAATGCAGCCAATTTCAGCATCATTGATGGGACAGGAAGTGAGGCGTCATTTACAGAAATGGCAGATATGGCGAGTGACGGTCAAGGAAATCTATATGTGACAGAGAATAGCTCAATAGTCAATAGTCATGTAATTCGTAAAATTACGGTAAATCAGCTTACACCAGTTGCACGTTTTCAGGCAAGTAATCGAGATGTTCGTGTCAATGAAAATATTCTTTTGGAGGATATTTCTAGCGGTCAGACACCTACTTCCCGAACTTGGACTATCTCTCCTAAGACATTTGCAATAACAAAAGGAGACCTTACTACCGACAGTTTAGAATTGAATTTCAAAGTTGCTGGGTTTTATGACATTGGACTTAGTATTACAAATGATTATGGTACAAATGCTAAAACAAGTGATAACTATATAGCGGTATCTACCATCGGTAAGATCACCAATTACGTTTCCTCAGATTTACTGAACATATACCCTAACCCTGCATCAGACTACTTATACGTAGATCTTGATCCATCGCTAGGAGTTACCCAACTGCATCTCTATCACATCAATGGAACTCTTTTAAAAACGGTGGGACCTAATGAAAGAATGTCCATCGCAGAGTTTGAGAATGGCACTTATTTTATCACAGCAATCGGCACTGAACTAAACATCGCCAAGAAGGTGATTATAGCTCACAAGTAACGGTTAAAAATATTTTCAGCAGTAGAGAAGGCTTCCAGAAAGGAGGCCTTTTTTAATTGAAGAGCATCTGCACCAAAGTAGTCTATTAAACGCTCTGTTGGCATATTCCCCACCAAATCATCCTTTGCCATAGGACAGCCGCCATACCCCTTTATCGCTCCGTCAAAACGCTTACATCCATTCGTATACGCTGCATCTACCTTTTCTTTCCAAGCATCTGCGGTACTATGAAAGTGCGCTCCAAACTCTGCCGCTGTAAACTCGCGATGTACGGCACTAAATACGCATGATATAGTTTCTGTATTAGATACCCCTACCGTATCGGATAACGAAAAGTGAACAACACCAAGTTCTTGCAGTTTTCCTACCCAGTCTGTAACTATTGCAGTACTCCATTCATCTTCGTACGGGTTCCCAAAACCCATACTGATATATATCACCATTTCCTTATTGGCGCTAGCACACTGATCTAACGTAAATTTGACGGTGTCAAAAGAATCTGCTATACTCTTATTTGTGTTTCTCTGCTGAAAAGTTTCAGATATACTAAACGGAAAACCAAGGTAATCCACTTGGTTAAACTTCACTGCGTCACTAACTCCTCGCTCATTTGCTACTATCACAGAAAGTTTCGATGTTGACTGACTGAGGTCCAAAGCCTCTAGTACCTCTTGCGTATCTCGCATTTGAGGTATCGCTCTCGGAGAAACAAAAGAACCACAATCTATGGTATGAAAACCTACCTTGAGTAGATCATTCATATAGGCTATTTTGGTCTCGGTTGGTATGAAATCTAATATGCCTTGCATGGCATCTCTAGGGCACTCTACTATCTTTACTTCAGCTTCTTTTTGGAATGTTGCCATTACGGTTCAAAAATACCATTTTTGCACTCTTTTTTATAAAATACAATGAACGACGAAACAGCGGCTAAAATGAGTGAAAATAAAGGCACAGAAGACACCCCTAATGTGCCGATTAGCACGAGTACAGACGAGCGAAATAGTGAGCTACGCAAAGCCGTAATACGCTCAGAAGATACTGAACAAGAGTTAGATACATCTTCATTGGAAGAAAAGTCTTTGGAAGAACTTGTGGCCCTGGCTAGTGAGATGTTGGTACTCACCCCAAAAGCAGCAGCAGATAAACTTAAGGTCATAAAAAATGTGTTTTATGAGAAATATAATGCTGCTAAGAACGATGCAAAAGAGTTGTTTGAGCAAGAAAACACCGATCCTGAAGTACATTTCAAGTACGAAAAGGCTCCACTTACCAACCAACTGACAGAAATAGATGCGCAAATAAAGCAAGCTCGCGTAGAAGAAAAACTACGGATAGAACAAGAAAAAAAGAAAAACTTAGCTACTAAAGAAGCGCTCTTAAAAAAACTAAAGGAAATTGTAAGCAATGATGAAACGCTAGACAGCATAAGTCAAGTAAAAGAGATACAGCGCGAGTGGAAAGCAATACGCGTATTGCCAAAAGAAGCCGTACAGGATCTTTGGGACAGGTACAATCTCCTTCAAAATAAATTCTATGATAATCACGGTATTAACATTGAACTCAAAGAATTAGATCGTCAAAAAAACCTAGAGGCTAAGATTGAGCTTACTAAAAAAGTAGAAGAACTGCACAACGAGAAGTCAATCAAACGTTGCTTTATTCTACTGAATAAACTACACGAAGATTTTAAAAATGTAGGTCCCGTTCCTCAGGAAAGTCGAGAGCCCATTTGGCTAGCCTTCAAATCTGCCAGTGATGCAGTCTATGAAGCAAAGCGTGCTGTTTATGAAGAATTAGAGAAAGCAAAAGAAGATAATCTAGCTAAAAAAAATCTCTTAATAGAAAAAGCCGAAGTATTTAATGCCGTTAAACCAGAAACCATTAAAGACTGGAATGAAAAGACGAAGGTGTTTGAAGACCTCTTTAGTGAATGGAAAAAAATAGGTCCAGTACCCAAAAGTGATAAAGATGCTGCATGGACTAAGTTCAATGGCATTAGAAATGACTTCTACACGGGTAGAAAAGCTTTTTTCAAAGTATTAAATGCAGAGAAAGGAACTAATCTAAAAGCAAAAGAAGCCTTATGCGCAAGTGTAGAAGCATTAGCTGAAAGTAAAGATTGGGCCGAGACCACCAAAAAAATACTGAATGCTCAAGCAGAATGGAAAAAAATAGGACCTGTACCAGAAAAAGTAAATCAAGCCATTTGGAAAAGATTCAGGTCTGCCTGCGATAAATTCTTTGAGGCTAAAAATGCCGCATTCTCGGGTAAAAGAGAAGAAGAAAAGGAGAACTTAGTCAAAAAAGAGGAATTGATTAAAAGGCTGACAGCGCTAAGTACGAAAGAAGTCACTCACAAAGAGGCATTTGCGGAGCTTAAACAGATAAATGCCGAATGGAGATCTGCTGGCTTCGTACCGCATAAGGATGTAAAACGCATTAGCAAAGCATATGACGAAGCAAACAATGCTGTATACACGAAGTACAGTAAGCAAATAGAAGAAGCGAAGGCAGCCAACCTTGGTGAGCATTATGCATCTATAAAAGAAGCGTCAAAAGATGGTATAAAACAACTTGAAAGAGAAGAGTTTGGTATCAAAAAACGCATCGGAAGTCTAAGAGAAGAAATAGCCAGTATAGAAAGAAACATGTCATTCTTTGCTATGTCTAAGACTGCTGAGAAAATGCTTAAGGACTTTGAGGTGAAAATAGAGAAAACTAAAAAGCAAATTGACAAGCTTAAGGTAGAACTCAGTGCTATCAAGAAAGCTAAGAGAGACGATACGTCAGCAGACTCTGAACCCTCTACAGAAGCCTCTGCTGAGTAGACCATGGGGAGTAAACCGTATAGCAAGCTTGCTATAGCTGCAGCATATGCAAAGTATTACCTCCGTGCAAGTAGCAAGAACAAGGAACTCACACCTACTGCGTATAACGTCGTAGATGAGGTCTTATCTGATGCGCGTAAAGTAAAGCACTCAGACATCGAAGCCGAAAGGTATAGGCTGCAAAAAAGTAAACAAGTCATATCTTTCACAGACTATGGTAAATCAGGGAATATTTTTGAGAAGAAAGTAGCGGACATAGCAAAGAATGCGCTAAAACCGAAAAAGTACGCTCAACTAATAAGTAAGTTGGTAGCACAACGAGGTGCTAAAACTATCTTAGAGCTTGGCACTTCTTTAGGCATCACTACAGCGTACCTAGCCCGCAATAAAGGCACCGAAGTACAAACTATGGAGGGAGATCCTACTGTAGCAGACATCGCTCAGCACGTATGGAATCAGCTCGGACTCCAAAATATTAGCACCACTATAGGTAACTTTGATGTGACACTGGACCAACTCGAAGGAAAAACCTATGACGTCATTTACATAGATGGAAATCATAACCTAGAGCCAACAGTAAGGTACTTTGATGTGCTCCTTAAGCATGCCAATGCACATACACTCTTTATTTTTGATGACATTCACTACAGCAAAGGCATGGAAGAAGCTTGGGAAGCGATCAAAGCTCACAGCCAAACCACCACAACCATAGACTTGTTCTTCATTGGACTAGTTTATATCGACCCCTCGCTTGTCAAGCAGCATTTTGAGCTGAGATATTAAAAAAAATACATATCAAATACTAAATCATCCAATAGTTGCGTTTTAAGGAAAATTATAAACAAAGTCCAATATGATTAAAGACATTACTACAAACGAAATTATACTCTTAGCTTATAATGAATTACCACCTGATGAGCACAGGGATATACTGCAAAAAATTAACGAGAACAAGGCGCTTAAATCACAATACGAGGCTATCTTGGAAGATATGAAAACATTAGATACAGCCTTCACATCACCTCATCCTACGAGTGTAGAGATCATAAAAGAAGAGTCCTGCTCTTCTTCATCTCTAGAAATGATTTAGCCCTAAACTGAATTAATACGTTAAAAAAAAGCCGTCTCAACTTTAAATTTGAGACGGCTTTTTAGTATCCAAGAATTACCCTAATACGGATAATTAGCAGTTCCCTTCTAAAAACTATAGCTAAAGCTCAAGCTTGGTAGAAATGGAAGCTGGTTTTCGCGCTTATAGTTTACCCTGTCAAAATAGAAAATATTCTCCCTGTTGTACACATTGGTAATCGAAAAAATCGCCTCTGCCTTTCTATTCTCTTTTTTAAGCTCAAATCTGCGCTTTAAGGAAGCATCTAATCTGTGGTAGTACGGCAGCCTTCCTCTATTAATATCGTCGTAATATATTCCTAGCTCTCCATTCTCTGATACAAACTCAGAACTTGCTCCTCCATTAAAATCTAACTGCTCATAAAACCCTTGAGTAAGTGTAAAAGGAAATCCTGAGCCAAAGTTCCAGCGGATATTTGCATTCCATTTCAAGTCGGCACCAAAATCATAGGAGTTCACAATATTGACATTATGCCTTCTATCAAAATGAGGTTGATATTCCCGAATACCGTCATTCCTATTCACTATGTTATACGAGTATACCGTCCATACATACCACTGCTTGTTCTCCAACTTATAGGTGATATCAAATCCGTATGCCTCTCCTTCTTCCACTACATAACTCTCTCTAAGGTAGTACGGTCTGCTTTGATTTGCTGCATTATCGTCAAAAATCTTATCCCTGTTCACATTGGTGACTTGGGTAAACTCTTTGATATATCCTTCTACATTCACTTCCGAGATAGCATTGATATCAAACTCAAAACCTGCTACAGCATGTCTCGCTTTTTGTAGCTTTGAGGTCACCCTTTCTCCCTGAAAATCCGAAGGAAGGTCCCTAGGTCCACTTAGAAAACCATAAAATAAATTTACCACGTCTCTATCACTGACAGCACTCATTAGGTTCTGTGAATATAATCCTGCACTTGCTTTAAAGCGTACCATTGAATTGATATTGTACTTTAAACGCAGTCTTGGTTCCGGAGAGGTTTCTTGAAGACTTGCATAGTATTGTACTCGCATACCTGCCTCAATAAGTACTCTTTTCTGAATGTTTTTGAGATAATTCACATATCCACTTATTTCGCTTGTATTTTCCTCTTGAGAAATCCTTCTGTTTAAGCTATTGAAAATTTCGAAATCAGTCCGAAAACCATTCATTTCTATTCCATACTTTATTTTGTCTAACTCATTGATAAACCTAGAGAAATTGAGGTTTACATTAAACCCATTGATCGCTGACCTCCTGGGCTTATTGTCTAGCTCCGTTTGAGTAATTTCATAATTGCTAAAAGTGATTCCACCATCTACGATGGTCTCACTTCCTCCCGGTACTAAAAGGAACTTGGTGCCTAACCCCCTCGAAGTCCAAGCGTACGACGCTGAACTTTCGAAGTCCACATTATCCTTATAGTCAAATCCAAACACACTGATATTACTCCCCTTTGCCGAATTGAACGTCAATTTTCCATACAAATCACTGAACGTATACGGGAGCATACCGTCATTCACAAAAGGATAAATAGTAGGTGCAGAGTTTTTGAGGTATGAATTCTTGTAGGAAACAATAAAACTACTATTCCCCTTGTCCTGCTTATATTTTTTTAGCGGCCCTTCGAGTAAAAACTTAGAACTGAAGGGACTTGCGTTTATCTTACCTGCTAAATTGGTCTTATTTCCATCTCTAGTCTTCACGTCTACTATAGCACTAATTCTACCTCCGTATTCAGCACTGAACCCTGCAGAGTACACATCTACAGATTTCAATATGTCGGTATCGAACACAGAGAATAATCCAATACTGTGAAACGGATTGTAGACCGTAAGTCCATCTAACATCACCCTATTCATCACTGGAGAACCTCCTCTGATATAGAGCTGTCCACCCTGATCTCCTGAAAACACTACTCCAGGAAGAACCTGCAAATACTGGACGAGGTCTGGCTCCCCTCCTACGCTCGGTATACGAGTTAGTTGGATGGGTTTAATCGTTGTCTTACCTATGCTTACTTCTTTGGTCTTTCGTACTTTTTCAGCAGATACGCGCACCACGCCAAGCTCATTACTGATATCCTTGAGATAAAAATTTTGAGAAATAATCCCACTGTTTTTGAATTCCAACTTGGCTGAATCCGCACTGAAACCAACTAAGCTTACTACAGCGTTATAGGTACCTGAAGGAATGTTAGCTATAGTATAAAAGCCACGGTCATCCGTATATGCACCTTGTTTTATTTCCTTGAAAGTAACGAGTGCAGATACTATGGGAGTTCCATTTTCCGCATTATACACAAACCCCCTTAATGTGCCACTCTGAGCAAAGACACTCGCAGCGAAAACCACTAAGAATGTTAAAAATCCTAACCTTTTAATCATCTAATATAATAACGGGCGCAAGCTACTATTTATTAAAGCAACTTTGCTACTCTGACTTAACGTATGTGTCATATTACTTGAGGACTATCTCCTTACCACTTTCAGTTGCTATAATGCCTAGCCCATTCAGAATATTCGTATGAATTACTACTGCATTATTGTAGGAGCCTTGGAAAGTAAGTTCCTTAGCATCCGTAGCACGCTGAATTGAACGGTAGTATTCAAAAAAATCTCGTGATATGCTGGTTAGTTCTACGCGGTATTTATCACCGGTATTTCTACTGACTATACCGCTTGGGGCCACCGTACTAAAGGTTTTGTTTTGGCCATCAAAAAGTTCGTCACTAAACAATATACTAAAATCATTCAACGCAAATGAATTATACTCTGCCAAAGAAGGATCTGATTTTGGAAATACAAAAGGAACCCAAACACCTACGGTTTCATTGAAATAACTCACTTTTAGCCTATAATAATTTAGCTCATTACTGGGGTCATTGAAGTTTACTTGTATCAAGTCACCAACTAAACCTCCAGTATCTATCCCCCCGTTTTCTATCAAGGTTCCTGTTGGATTTACATCAGACGGTATACGCAATGTAGACGCTACATTTGGGTAATCTGGATGACTCACCCGCACTTCAAGGATATCTCCTGCTGCAAAGGTCTGTGGACTGACGTAGGTCTCGGTTATATCACTATACGTTGGCTTGATCTCCACTGCACCTGATTTAATCGTCACTTGGGCATTCTTGATAAGATTAGGAAAAGCACTGTCTATAGACGCTACGCTATTGGTGATTTCTATGCTGATAGACTCATCAGCAGCTATAAGTGAATTCACTACCAATTTAGGCGTGTAATCCTTTAGTATATCGGGTTTAATAGTATCTTGGAAACAACTGCTAAACAGTGATGCTATCAAGATATATAGAATATTTTTTTTCATTTTTTCTGTTCGTTTAATTTAAAACTTAACGATATATGCCACTCCAGGAACGAAAGCCAAGTAAGCTCTATTTATCACAAGGTTGGATAATCCAGCACTTTCAAAATCTGGAGATATATTTAATGGATTACGGGAACCAAGCATGTTATATAAGTAAAATCGCCACTCTTGATCTAGTCCACCGGTAGGTTTTGCTCTCATTACACTTATATCAAATCGTTGGTACACATTTGAACGATAGTTATTTAATGTATTGTACTCCAATTGAAGATTTCCAGACTGATCTCTAAACTTACCTATCGGTAAAGTAAATAGTTGCCCACTTCCTACTATATAGTTGAATCCAAAATTGAACTGAGAGTTCTTATCGGTATAGTTACCGTATATTTTCAACATATGTGGTCGATCAAAACTGAAGTTAAAGTCTTCGTCAAATAAATCGGGAAAGTTTCTAGTACTTCTGCTGTAGGCATAACTGATCCAGCCTGTAAAGAACCCCTTGCTTCTTTGAAGGAATAGTTCTGCTCCATACGCTCTTCCGGTACCTTGTACCACACTGGCTTGCCAGTCTAAATCAGCATTACCCGCATCGGCCAAGTTCGAAACCAATGTTATATTCTCCATCTGCTTGAAATACACATTGATACCTGCAGAATAATCATCTCCTAGCTTCCGCTCATACGCTGCCTCTAGTACGTCTACTTTAAGGGGTAATATCTGCTCAGTAGCCGGCACCCAGAGGTTCTGTGGACTTCCTGCATTTCCTAAGCTTAGCTGACTTATAAACTGATTATGCCTATTATACCCTAGCTTCAGTACATCTCTGTTAGCTAAAAAGAAGGTACCATGAATACGGGGTTCTAAGACCACAGTGCTATTACCGTCAAATTGATAGACTACAGACCTTAAGCCATAATCAAGTTTAGTATTCGGGTTTAACCTAAAAGCATCCTCTGCATATAGCGCCAACTCATTAGATGGCCTATATTTAATATCCCCTGACACTTCTTTAGAATCTGCTACAGTAGGGTAACCAGCAACTACATTCGTGAGTCTGCCGACTAGAAATAGTTTTGTACTGTTTTGCATCCCAAAACTTATATTGTGGTCGTTTTTCCAGTGGTACACCCAATTACTTTGAATACCTATATCACGAATACCTCGTTCTTGAAGTTGTTGAGTATTAGGTACAGAGATAATGCTGGGGTCATATATCTCTTGATCCAGTTCCAAAGAGGTCTTATACCCTGAATAATAGAGAGACTGCTCGCCGCTAAAACGCTTTGATACATAGTTGGTATACTTCACCGAAGCGAGCAGGTTAGACCATTTCTGAGTAATGCCAAAACGCGTCACCACTGAGCCAGAGGTATCTCCGTCATCACTTACAGATAGAAAATACAAGTCCCGAGTATTCATAAAACTAAAGTCTAACTTGTCTTTATTTTTCAAAATTCTACCATAATTCACTTGCAAATCATAAATATTCGCGGTTTGAGAATTTTGGCGAACTTCCTGAGGGAGCAGCAAGTCTATCCAAGATCTCCTTGCAGCTATAGTAAAGTACGAAATCCCTTTTTTGATATTACCCAGATACAGTCCTGCATTCAGCGGAGTCATTTCGAACTCGCCTTCTAAACCACTAAAATCTCGGTCTTTTTCACTCTCTAAATTTATAATCGACGATGAGCGACCACCAAATTTAGCAGGCGCTATACCGCGATATATGCTGGTGTTCTTAATGCTTTTGTGGTGAAAAGTAGAAGATATTCCAAAGATATGATTGAAGTTATAGATAGGTGTACCGTTATACAGCATCAAGTTTTGATCTACGTTTCCTCCACGAACATATAGGTTGCTATACCCCTCGTTGCCTTGTTCTACTCCAGGAAGCATTTGTAACTGCCTATTCACATCCGATTCTCCTAGAAAATAAGGCATATTCTCTAAGTTTTTATTCTTGTTCTTATTCCCGAAATCTAAGAAACCGGCCCGATAACCCAAGTGGTACTCGTTGGACCCTTCCCTTGGGCGCATGAAGACCTTTGTAAAAGCATCGTATCTCAGAGGAAGTCTAACAGTGTCCGTTTGCGGATAAGTAAATATAATCTTACTATCTTGCTCATAGTAGGTAAGTATAAACTCGCCATTATCATTGGTATAGGTAATATTCTGAGTACTGGGTTCTTGTACCTTCACATTATGTATGGGGTTCTCATTTTGATCTAGTACTATCCCACGGGTTACACGTTGTGCAAAGGCCGCATTAGCTACTAAACATGAAAATAAAACCATCGCAAAATATCGCATTCGCAAATATGCTTATGTTTCTTAGTATAAGCAAGGTACAATATACAAACGCGTCTTTTTTTGGTAATTTTCAAAAAAACTAAGGCGGCTAATGTGCACTACTTTTTTCTGTAAAAGTATATGCGATAGGGTATACAGGATATCGCACTGTTAACTGGCAATGAATGCCCACTAGCAGTGACATTATATATCCATTACTCAGCAACACCTGTTCTCTGAACGACGTTTTAAACGTCTTGTATTCCGTTGCTAAATGTAATCTAAACCACCTAAATAGGTAAAAAATCAAAATAATAATGAAACTCCAGCTATAAGATAACATTGGATTGTTTATTTCGCACTGTGAAAAGTATCATATACGTAGTCTTTGCCACTTTACTGTTGTCTTGTGGCAATTCAACCAAGCCAAAAACACAAAAACTACTCGTACTCATTAGTGTAGACCAAATGGGCGCATCGTACTTAGAGGACCCTACCTTTATGCCAATTACACATAAGTCGCTCCTCAGTAAAAGTGCAGTATTCACTCAAATGCACCACTACCATGCACGGACTACTACAGCAGCTGGCCACGCAACGCTAGCCACGGGATGCTATCCCAGCACACACGGCATCGTAGATAACAATGTATATGTACGTGCTTCAGGTATCACTGAGTATTCTATACTTGATACTGCCATACAGTTTGTAGGCGTGGAAAACTGTAAACTCAAAAAAGTAAGCGCAGCTAGACTTCAGAGGCCTACCCTAGGAGATATAGTGAAGAGTACAATCCCAAAAAGCAAGTCTTACAGTGTAGCCCTAAAAGATAGAAGCTCCATTCTAATGGGTGGTAAAAATGCCAACAGAGCGTTTTGGTTTGATGCGGAAAGTACACGAATGGTCAGTTCAGATTACTACCACGAACCCTTTCCTGAATGGGCTCGTAGCTTCACGGGGGACTCAGTAGAGCGTGAATCCGTAACCACTGGCTGGATATACCATACACCATACGCCAAAGCTAAATTGGACAGAGATAGTGTATCCTACGAGTGCGGTAAGTTTCTACCTTGGTTTCCCCATACGGTAGCTAGTCTCGATTCACAGTATGTATCCAGTGATAGAGTCGGGAACTTCCTGTGGAACACGCCCTTCGGCGACCATTATGTATTAGCATTTGCTAAGCAACTGATAGCGAAAGAAGCACTGGGTCATGATGAACACTGCGATGTGCTCACGGTAGGACTTTCAGCAGCAGATGTTATCGGACACCAGTTTGGGCCTAATAGCCGAGAAATAGCAGACTATTACTACCGATTAGACACATACATTGACGACTTTAGGACATACCTAGACGCTACGGTAGGTAATGGAAATTACACTATTGCCATCACGGCGGATCACGGTGTAGTACCTATGCCTGAGTTCTCTGAAATTCCTAACGCCGAACGCATAGAGCACAAGCAATTTGACGACGACATGCAACACATAGATAAAGAGCTTCAAACTCATTTCGAACTCTCCCAACCTACACTACTTGCATCTTCCTATAGCGGCGTAGAACCTAATTTCGCCTATTTAAAACTTCATACTATAGATACCACTAGTTACGTGACGTTACTCAAAGAAAAATTGCGAGCTCTTCCATACATAGCAGGTGCGTATAGCCCTTCAGATTACCTGAATTCTGATAAATCGTTTCCTCTACCACATCTAAGAAACAGTTATGATCCACGATATGGTTATTTCATACAGACCATCCCACAAAAAGGAAACTTAGTAGATATGAGGTCATGTGGTACTACACACGGTACACCCTATGACTATGACACCCATGTCCCTTTCATTATCTATGGACAAGGTGTTTCTGCTATGCAATCAGTTAGCACAGTGTATACCGTGGATATCGCCCCTACTCTACTCCATCTATTAGGCATAGATGAGGTAACCATGGATGGTGTTAACCTATTAAAATAATAGTGCTTTAAAGGTGACTAAACCAATCTATTTGCGAGTCCACCGGTTCTTCATTATTCGTATACATCTGATTACTAGACACTGCATCTATCACTCGTGCACTCTTATTGTCCCTCCATTGTAAGTTAAGGTAGTCTACCAATTCAGTCCTTAACTCTGAATCGTATATGGGAGTCACTGCTTCTACGCGCACATCGAGGTTACGCGTCATGAGGTCGGCAGACCCCATATAGATAGTACCCGTAGTTTCATCACCAAACCAAAATATACGTGAATGTTCTAAGAATCTACCAACAATACTGCGCACCATGATATTAGTCCTAGGAATAAGGCTACATACACCACGAACGATAAGTCTTATATCTACGCCTTTATCTGCTGCTTCATATAAGGCCGTTATCATACCCTCGTCTACCAGATTATTGAGTTTTAAGAAGATGTATCCCTTCCCACCTTCATTTACTTTTTGTATTTCGCTATCTATGGCATCCATTAAACCTTTCCTGAGGTTTATAGGCGCTATCAGTAAGTGGTCAAAAGTGAACGGAAGGTAAGGCTTATCAAATATCTCAAATACTTTAGCTACATCATTCGTAATACGAGCATCTGAAGTGAGTAAAGCTGTGTCACCGTAAATTTCTGAAGTTTTTTCGTGAAAATTACCGGTACTAATGAGCGCATAATTCTTTAATTCACCTTTCGTCTTACGCTGTATTAATAATAGTTTACTGTGCACTTTCAACCCTTTCAGACCGAAATCTATTCGTATATTCTCTTCTTGTAGCTGTTTAGACCACTCCAAATTGGCCTCCTCGTCAAAACGCGCTCTAAGTTCTATGACTACATACACCATTTTACCATTGCGCGCAGCATTCTTTAGGGCCTTTATAATTTTACTCTTAGGAGCTACTCGATATAGACTCATTTTAATAGAGGTAACCTTAGGGTCTATAGCTGCCTCGCGTATAAGGTCTATGATATAATCAAATGGATGATACGGAAAGTGAAACAGAAAGTCTTTATCACTTACTTGTTTCAGCAGTGGCCTAGTTTCATCGATATATTTATGTTCTAACGGTTCTAACTTATTGAAAGTAAGTTGATCATTGCCAAGGCTGGGAAATCCCATAAAGTCCCTGAAATTATGGTACTTCCCTCCGGGTATAAGATTGTCCTCATTGGACATTTTAATATTAGACAGTATAAAGTCTATATGATGCTGAGGCATCTCTTTATCATAGACCAAACGAACTACTCTGCCTTTTTTTCTATTCGCGAGACTCTTAGTGATGCGCTCATAGTAACTCTCACTAAAATCATCATCTAAATCTAACTCAGAATCTCGAGTTACTTTTATAATATAGGACTCTATCTCCTGAGGAGAAAAAATGGACAATATGTATGGCATATTGAATCGAATGACATCATCCAAATAAATTATATGCTTCTCACCGTTGGGACTTGGCAGTACAATAAACCGGGACAAGTAATCCGTGGGCAACTCGATCAAGGCATTGATATTTTTCTCACTTTTCTTTTGAAGTGAAATAAATAGATAAACAGATTTGTCCTTGAGGTAAGGGAACTTCTTAATGTTGCTTAGTATGATTGGGGTGATCAGGGATTCAACTTCTTTAAGGAAAAATTTTCGAACAAAATGCTGCTGTTCCTCATTGAGATCGGACTCATCTTTTATATAAATGTGATGCACTTCCAACTCATCTAAAATCTCCTCATACGTACTATAAAATACCTGTTGAAGTGAAATTACCTTCTTCTGTATTTCAGCTAAAACGGCGGCAGTCTCTTCAGCTTTTTCAGGATCTAGACCATTTAGTGCTTTCTTAAGTCTTAGTGAAGTCGCTACACGGACTCTAAAAAATTCATCAAGGTTATTGGAGTATATACCTAAAAAACGCATCCGCTCTATTAGCGGGACAGTACTGTCTTGTGCTTCCTGCAGTACTCGCTCATTAAAAGATAGCCAGCTTATATCTCTATTCAACATTATCGGGCGAAGTTAAACTATGAAAAATTAGATTATAGCAAATACGTAATACTTAGTTTTAAACTGGAAGCTCGTGTCACTTTTTTACCATCCAAAAGCCTATTCCCGTATTGGTCTATAAACTGCTCTTGTAGCTTACCAAACCCATATTTAATGTGGACTTCCACTGGACTGTACCCCCTGTAAAACTGAACTCCAGCTTGTACTGTGGGCATTATCCATGCTCTATTACTGGGTCGTTCTACACCTACAGTGCCTAGATTTAAAATACCAATTTTATTGAGCTCAAAACCAGCTCCAACATTTAAACCAAAATCCTCATCTACCTTATTGGTTGCCTCTGCACCATAATATAAATTGAGTAACAGTGGAATTTGAATATTCCCAAAACCTTGAGCTCCTACTACATCCTTATTTGCTGAACCAGAGCTACCAAAACCGAATGAGACCGGCGCTGATAGTGCTATTGCAGCTTTATTACTTAACTCTTGAAGATTATACCTTGGGGTGATACCAATGGAGAAAAAGGACTGATAAATAGTCTGCTCAGCTATAGGCACACTTACATCTGTGGGCACATTACTAATTACTTTTTTAGTAATCATTTCGCCTTCTGTCAGTGGACTTGTTATGAAGTCAATAAAGAAAGTGTTGGACAAACCCAAAAATAGTCTGTTTTCGTAATCAAGAAGTCCAGAAGGCTGTCTTCTGCTGGTATCTTCTTGTACTTCGTCACCGTATACAACATCCTGAGCAGAACCCTGGATACTAAAAAAGATGACACTTAACAGTAGTATTTTTTTCATTTTGTATATGCTTCAAAAATAACGTCAAAAAATCTAGATTATGTCTTCAGCAGCATCATTAATACCCTTTTTAACAAAAAAATGATACGAAAGTGGTACTAATAGAGCTATAAAGTATAAACTAGCCTGCCGCTCCAGCAACGACTCAAAAAAGACAGCAATAAAAAGCAATGTGATTATGCCCCACATACTAAAACTGGAGTCTTTTGCCCAAGCAAATAAACTGAAGAAAAAAGATAGGATTACGAGTAGACCGAACCATCCATATTTCACACCGTACTCTAAAAACTGGTTATGTGGACCTACTCTATTCTCCTCCAATAAGACACTATCTAATGCTTCATAGGTTGCTGCCATAGCTGCATCTTGTGCTGTTGCGCCTATTCCCAATGGATTAAAACGGATAATGTACACACACATCCGTGCAGCCTCTATACGCATCCCCATAGATTTATAATTAATTTCCTCACCCTTCCCCCAACTACTCATATCTTCTATGCTGTTCGCTACTTTATTTTGGAATGAGCTACTCAGGCCATATGCTGCTCCTAAAGACACACTCAACGTGAGCACTCCTATCAGAATTACTTTGTACTGACTCTTGCGTACAGCGTACACTACCAGCATCACTAGACTAGCACCATAAAACGAGAATAAGCCCGTACGTGAACTCAAGATATGAAAGGATATGAAAATAATGGATAAGATAATTGTGCTAATTATCTTGTGTACCCTATTCCATTTTTCAATCACAAAGAAAGAGCCAAAAAGTAGTATTATCAGCAAGCCATTTAGTACTCCAAAATGGATGTGATGCATACCAACGGGGATATGCTTACTCTGAAGAAGCATAGTATCAAAGTATTCTTTGTGCATGAAATAGTTTCCTACTGCAATCATATTGACCAATGCCACTATACTTGAGATTATGAGTAGGTAGATTAGCATCGTCCTTGAATCTGATTTCCCAAAGTGATATGAAGCAGTAAATACTCCTACAAAACCTAAAATAAGCAAAAACTTAGCTGATGCTTGACCCTGAAAACCACTTACTATTACATCTATTAAAACCAAGAGCATCAGTACTACTAAGACCACACTTACCGGTTTAAATGGGGTTTTGAAAAAGGATTTTAACCTCAACAGACTTAGCACTATACACACCACAGTAGCAACACTTACTATAGCCGGCGAATACCACAAAGCTGAAACCCCAAGAAGACTAACAGCGTAAAATAAATAGGTTAATCTGTTTTGAGTAAGCGTATTACCTAGCATAGCTAAGCAGTATTTTGTCTTTAGATTTCACCCCAATAGAAGCGGCAGAAGACTCTGACATCTTTATGATTTCAGCACTGCCTTCAGGGCGATTGAAATTACCTGTTACTTTAACAAATACCGTATTTTTATTTTTAGGATTTGTAACCATTATTACTGTACCTATTGGCGCATTAAAATGAATTGCAAAATTTTTGTCACTGGGTACAGTAGTTCCATCTACTAATACAGTTCCGGTCTCCTCTACTTTCTCTATATTATACTCTACTAGCTTTTCTACTTTAATACTATAACCTGTTGAGCTTTGAGCAGTACTGGTCTCTACTTCTGTATCAAACCCCTTATCTCCATACTCGCTTTTCTTCATTTCCTCTTTCATGCGCTCATAATCGGTTTCTACGACCTCGTCTTTTTCCATCTCTATCGTCTTTGCCATCCCATCTTGCACGAGTATTCGCTGCCCCTCAGACAGCTCATAAGATTCTAATCCGTTCAAAGTTTTAATCATTTCCACGGTGGTGTTGTACTTAAGACTCAGTGCATACAGTGTCTCACCTGCTACTACTTTATGGTACTTAGCAAAGGTAGTCACCTCTGATTTACTTTGATCGCCCTCTTTTTGACTTGCCTTATCAGGCTCCATACTTCCATTTGTTCCTTTGAAGTAATCCGTTACCACCTTATCCTCTAGCACAGGTTTCCTATCTGTTGGCACCCAAATTATTTGATCTATTTTGACTACTTTTTCACATCCAGGATTCTCTGCTACTATCTCTTTTAGACTGACTCCATACTTTTTACTGATACTATAGAGCCCATCACCCTTCTCTACCTTGTGTAAGATATAAGATGTTCCATTTTTCACTTTCGTACCTACAGAATCCGTTTTATGTGCAGATGCTGCGATACTAACGATTAGAAGCAATACGGTGATTATTTTATTCATTATAATGCAAATTTATCTATGATATATTTTGATTTAACAATTAGTTATTCACTTTATTGCCGCGTGTTGTAGTATTGTGGTTAAAATGAAACAAATACTCGTTAAATGCCTACTTATTCTTATGCCTGCCATATCCTTTGGGCAGTTAACGCAAGAAAAAGTAATCATTTTTGACCTCAAGGATGAAATAAATCCTGCTGCCACACGTATTACCCAAAAAGCTATCAGTCGAGCGAATGAAGAAAAAGCTTCGCTCATACTAGTACACATGAATACCTATGGAGGATACGTGACAGATGCAGACAGCATACGAACCACCCTACTCAATACCGACATCCCCGTGTATGTATTTATAGACAACAATGCCGCCAGTGCAGGAGCCCTTATTTCTCTTGCATGTGACAAAATATACATGCGAAAAGGTGCCAATATAGGTGCCACTACTGTAGTAAATGGTGATGGGGCCAAAGCTCCTGACAAATACCAAAGCTATATGCGCAAGCAGATGAGAAGTACCGCTGAAAGTCAAGGATACGATACCTTAATAAATGGCACCGATACCTCCTACACCTATAGACGTAATCCGGACATTGCAGAAGGTATGGTAGATGAGAGTATTGTGGTACCCGGTTTAGATGATAGCCTTAAGGTTATTACACTTACTACTGAAGAAGCAATAGATTGGGGCTACTGCGAAGGAATCGCCGTTAGTATAGCTGAGATACTAAAACTAAACGGTTTGGAAAGTGCTACAAGAATCAAAGTAGAGCCGTCTACACTAGACAACCTTATCTCGTTCTTAGCTAATCCAGCGCTACGTTCTATTTTCATTCTTTTGATGATAGGAGGAATATACTTCGAATTACAGACTCCTGGATTAGGATTTCCTATAGCAGCAGCTTTCATAGCAGCTATAGCCTACTTCGCCCCGCTTTACCTGGACGGACTCGCTGCAAACTGGGAGATTCTTCTCTTCGTAATAGGCGTACTACTCATAGCCGCAGAGGTTTTCGTTATCCCTGGTTTTGGTATAGCTGGAGTGAGTGGGATACTACTTACTATCTCAGGGTTAGTCCTCAGTATGATCAATAATACTGATTTAGATTTTTCTCAAACACGCTCTGAGGATTGGAATAATGCGCTAGCAAGCGTCTTCTTTGCATTATTAGGACTAGCGGCTGTATTCTACTTCTTTGGAAGTAATATATTGAAATCAAAAGCCTTCCAGAAATTGGTACTCCAAGACACCATCGGCGGTAAAGTAAACATACAAACAGAGGGAGAAATAGATGATACTTTTATAACAAAAAAAGGTACTGCACACACTGCCTTAAGGCCTATGGGACAAGTTAAAATTGAAGAAAGGTTATACCAAGCAAAGACCTATGGTGAATTCGTAGATCAAGGTCAAGCCATCGAAGTCATTGCACTAGAAAACCACTACCTTGTAGTAAAAAGTATAGTATGAAAATAAAAATAACACTACTCCTACTCATATCCATTTTCACGCGCACAGCTTGGGCTCAGACTAAAGAAGTAAATCTGCAAATAGGTGACACCCTCTTCTTTGATGCCTGTGATGGAGATAACTATACCTATATCGATTATTACAAAAAGACGCGTTTCGAAAAAGACACCTTGGATACAGATACTATATCTGGGTGGAAATTTTACAATGCTTTTTTTGAAACTGGAGATTTTGATGTCACGCGGATGCCGTGCGAGTTGAAAGGACAGTACGGTATTATCAATCATATTATGTTAGCTACAATAGACGCTACTGAAAAAATGGTGGTCATAGCCGTTATTGAAAAAGGTGTATCCATAGCGTATATTATAGAGGAATCTTTTAGCATTGGCGAGGTGGTCTACGCTCCTAAACTATGAAGATACTACTCTTAAGATTTAGCAGTATAGGAGACATCGTACTTACTACTCCTATCATACGATGCATCAAAAAGCAGATTCCCCATGCAGAGGTCTATTATCTTACGAAAGATAAGTTCACCTCACTCCTGCAACATAATCCATACATAGATCATCTTTATGGTTTTGCAGACGGTGAAGAATCCCAAGCTATTCAGAAACTAAAAGGCTTATCCTTAGATCTTGTCATAGACTTGCATAAAAATACCCGAACCAAGCGTATAAGATCTCAGCTTGGAATACCATCCTACAGCTTCAATAAACTGAATATCCAAAAATGGTTGTTTGTCAATTTTAAAATCAATCTGCTCCCTAAAAAGCACATTATAGATCGTTACTTTGACGCACTAGTACCATTGAATGTAAAAAATGATAACGAAGGTGTTGATTTTTTCACTTCTCCTAATGCCCATAAATCACAAGCACTTGCAGACCTACCACAGGAGTATTACACACTGGCCGTTGGTGGGACTTATGCTACAAAGCAGATTACTGTACCTTTAATTGTAGCGTTATCTAAACGTTTAAATAAGAGTATTGTTCTTTTAGGAGGAGGCGAATCTGATGAGCAAAAGACCGCTACTGTGCTATCTCAAACCACTTCAACTGACATCATTAACAAGGTTAATAAATTGACGATAGAAGAGTCTGCAATAGCTATAAAAAACTCCAAAGGTTTATTCACAGGAGATACAGGACTCATGCATATAGCTTCCGCATACCGAGTACCAATACACACACTATGGGGCAACACTCACCCTGACTTTGGTATGTACGCTTATAGGCCGCAGGATAAGCTTGTCTATAACCATCAGGTCCCGTTGGATTGCAATCCATGCAGCAAATTGGGAAGTGACTATTGCCCAAGGGGACACTTTCAGTGTATGAATTTGCAGAATGTAGAACAAATCGTTAAGAACTGCACCTCCACCGAGAAGGTACAATAAATACCTTTGCCTTCGCATTTTAATAGGTAACCAAAACGTATGAGACAATATCTAATCATTTTTAGCCTTCTAGTGGCATTCAGCCTTTCAGCTCAGAACAAAGTAGCTTTCACTAAACTGGTAAAAGAAACATCCGGAATATATACGTTGGATGGGAGTCCCTATACTGGAGAGTCACTTATACTTTGGCCAAGTAACAATAAGCCAATGCAACGCGTAGAATGGAAAAATGGTAAGATACATGGCACATTCGAAAGTTGGTATGAGGACGGAAAACAAGACCAGATAGTAGGATACAAAGAAGGGGTGCGTCACGGAGAGTTTAAGACATTTTACACCAACGGAGCCCCTGAAGTACACTGCAGATACAAAGACGGCATACTAGACGGTGCATATATGTCCTACGAAAAAAGTGGCAAAAGGCAGAAACAAGTCACCTTCGTAGACGGACTGGAGCAAGGTCCATTCAAACTATACCACACCAATGGAAACATAGAGCAAGAAGGCAGCTATACCGACGGTAAACCCGATGGACTTGTAGTATCATACGACAGAGAAGGCAACAAGCGGAAGGAAATCAATTATAAAAATGGCCTAAGAGACGGAAGATCAACACTCTACCACATAAGCGGTGAGGTAGCAGAGACCGCTGATTATAAAAATGGATTTGCTCAAGGTGAGAAAAGAGTATTCACACTTGAGGGAAAAGTGTTTTTAGTGGAAAACTACGCAAATGGAAAGCTATATGGTGTTTCTACTACGTACACTATGAGTGGATTGCCTTTAGAGATAAAAACGTACAAAGACGGATTACTTCACGGAGAGTACATCTTATACAAAGAGCAAGGAGTACACACGAAAGGTCAATACAAAGATGGCCTAAAGACTGGAGACTGGATAGAGCATGCATTTGCCGAAGGTGGTGCCGATAAAGGCGCTTACATTAAGGGAAAGAAAAATGGACCTTGGGAACTAGGAGCCACCAATATTTTTGGGAAGTGTAAGGGTGAATTCATAGACAACATGAAACATGGAACTTGGGTGTACTGGAAGCACAACGGTAAAAAATGGAAGACCGAAAAATGGGATAATGGTGTCCTAATTAAATAAGAACTACTTCATCGATCGAATGACCAAAAGACTCTCTGATTTAAGTATCCTGATGGTTCTAGTCCTTATAGGATTTTGCCTGAAAGGATGGTATATCGGGGAAACAAGCATAGGCACAGACGAAAGTTTCACTATTTATAGTGCTCAAGCATCAGTAACCAAAATTATTTCAGTACTGAATACCGGTGACAATCCGCCTCTATGGGAAATTCTTCTACATTATTGGAATACGCTATGGGGAGTAAATTTGTTGGCATCTAGAATCCTATCGCTCATTTTCAATGTATTGACCATCGTTCCTCTATATTTCTTAGGAGAGCGATACATCGGTAAGCGTGCAGGTCTTATAGCGAGTCTGCTCTTTCTATCTTCCTCATTTGGCTTATTCATAGCACATGAGGCCAGAGTGTACAGTCTGATAGGTTTTTTAGCCACCACCTCTTCTCTACTATTTTTAGGGATTCAGCACAATCCAAAACGACTACGACTTCATCTCTCACTAGCTGTGGTGAATATGCTCATCTTCTATAGTCACTACTTAGGTGTATGGATTATTGTCGTACAAGTTTTGAGTT
>ENA-OUOG01001010-OUOG01001010.1-marine-metagenome-genome-assembly--contig:-NODE-1010-length-34076-cov-5.682961_pt1 | contig 34076 bp, 23 predicted proteins | sample MGYA00248635_ERZ508505 | MGnify/ENA primary metagenome ERZ508505 (study PRJEB26176, sample SAMN06267871) | marine metagenome | isolation source: Saanich Inlet, British Columbia, Canada | place: Pacific... | reverse complement strand
ACGTGTTCGCGGTGATCGAGGGGTTCCGCGCGCGGCGGCATTCTGCCTCCGCCGAGACCCGCGCGACGGAAGCTTTACGTCGTTCGGAGTGGGAACGCGTGGGGTTCTGGTGTTCGGAGGAGGAGGATTTGCTCCGCAAAGAAACGCACCGCATCCTCGTCGCGCACCCCAAGAGCAGCAACAACGCGTACTACACGAGTCCTCTCGGCCGGGCGCTCTTCGGCGGCGTGAAGCCGGCGAACGCGCCGAAGCACGGCGGCGGCGCCGTCGCGGGGCAGCACTACCCGAAGCGGGACGCGGCGAGGCGTTCGCGCAAACGAACGCGGGGCGAGGACGCCGACGAGGACTCGGACGACGACCTGCCGCTCGCGGCTTACGCGGCTCTCGTACCGCCGAAGAAGAAGAAGAAGGGCGCGAAGGGCAAGAAGCGAACCCGGAAGCAAACCGACTTCGACGACGACTTCGACGACGACGCGCCCCTCGCGCGGTTCGTCGTCGACTCGGACGCGCCGTCCTCGAGCGACTCCGACTCGGACGCCCCGGAGGAACGCCTCGCCGACGACTCGACGTTCCGCGACTTCCCCGGCTTGCCCGACTTCGTGAGCGACCCCGAGCGCGCGTCGCGGCTCGCCGCCGCGCTCGCGGCGCTCACCGCGGCGCTCGCCGAGGAAGGCGACGCGTTCTTCGAAAACCCGGCGGGCCTGGAGCGGCTCGCGGAGGCGCACGGCGCCGACGCCGCGGAGCGCGTCGTGCGGACGCTGACGGACGCGAAACACCTCGAGACGCGCCAAGGCGAGACGCGCCTTTACGTCACGCCCGCGTTCCGGCTTTGGCGCGCGGAGGAAAACGAGGGCGTCCCAGAGGGAGACGCGGAGGGAGGAGGATCCCTGCAGGGCTCGGGGCTCTCGGGGCTCTCGGGGCTCTCGCGCGCGCGGACGCTGACGACGCTGGCGGCGGCGGCGGGCGGCGCGCGTCTTCGCGTCGAGGACGGCGCCGGCGCCGGCGCCGGCGCTGGCGCCGCCGGCGACGAGAACCTCCCCAATCCCGCGGCGGAGACCGAGGCGGGGTTCAAGCGCCTACGCGTCACCGCGGATGGCGCGCGCGGCGGCGGCGCGCTCGCGGAGATCCAGGCGGGCGACGCCGACGCCGCGCGCGCCGCGCGCGCGGCGGCGGCGCGCGCGGCGGCTGCTGCTGCGTCGATCCCGGTGGACCAGGCCGCGGCGGTCGCCGCGGCGGTCGCGGCGGGCGTCCGCGGCGTCTCCGCCTCGGAGCTCGCGGAGACTCTCGGCGGAGCCGCCACCGCGTTCGCCTGCGAGCGGACGCTGCAGGCGGCGGCGGACGCCGGCGCGCTGCGCGCCGTCAACGCGTACGACGTCTCGCGCTTCTTCGACCCGTCGTCGGCGCCGGGAACTCGCGACGCGGCCCCCGGCGCGCTGCCTTGGCTCGTCTCGGGCGGCTCGACGGACGCGGCGCTCCTCGCCAAGTTCAAGCGCTTCGCCTTCGAGACGTGCTGCGCGTCCCCCGGGAGCGACGTCGGGACGCTCGCCCGGAAGATGCACCCGACGCTCGCGCCGGTGGCGGGCGTAGCGCTCGTGGAGCTTATGCTTGTATCCGGCGAGCTCGCGACGCGCGCGACGAGCGCGCCGGCGGCGGCGGACGGCGCGCCCCCCGCGTTGCTGATGCGCGAGGAGACGCGCGTAGCGCAGACGCTCGCGGAACAGGCGGAGGAGCCGCGCAGGCACATCTTCCCGCCGGAGGATACAGGGAAGGTCGAAACGTTTTTCGCGTGACGTTTTGCGCGCGTCGCGTCGTTTCGTTAAGACGCGTGTTTTCTTCGAGACGCTATCGTTGTTTGTTTGTCGCGACCGTACGTCGTTCGTTTTCGTCACCGGACCGCTCTTCACGCCCTCAACCTCACCCCTCGATGAAGTGCTGCAGGAGCGCCTTCTTGCGCAGCCTGTACTCCACGGCGAGTTTCCGCCTCTCGTTCCGCCGGCGCGTCTCGGCGTCGGCGTCGCTCGCCCGGCTCTGTTTCTCGAGCCACGCGAGGTCCTCCTCGGCGGAGGTTGGAAACGCGGCGACCAGCTCCGAGCACCGCACGCGCACGGCGTGCGCCGCCATCGTGTGCGGGTCGTCGTCCGGCATGATCTGCTTGTTGAAGTACACCAGCATGTCCACCAGCACGTCCGCGACGCGCCCGCCCCAGCCCAGCCTCAGCTCTACTCCCGGCCCGGCGCGCCTCGCGAACAAAGACGCCACAGCCGCCGCTTTGTTTTTGTCCACCACCGCGTCGCCAGATTCGCTCTTGAACGCTTCCGCGTACCACGCCGCGGCGTGCGCCGTGGTCTTGAACAGCTCGACGCTGTCGAACGGGTTGTGCCCGCCCAGGAAACCCATGTATAGGCAAAACTCGTCCAGCGAGCTCTGCGTCGCGTAGGAGATGGTGAGTTCTTCGCCGGCGCTCACGTCGCGACGCGCCAGGAGCGCGACGACGAGTTTTTGTTTATCGTCCTCGGTCGTTTCGGTTGGACTTTCGTCATTCGCCACCGCCACCGTGGTCCACTCCACGTTCGGGTCGACGTGTTTGTGGTTGAGCATGTCCACGAACGGCACGAGCATAGCCTGCGTCGCGCCGCTGTGCCCGTCGGAGGACAACTCGATCGCGCGCGAGCGCACGCACGAGAGCGCCCACGCCCAGCGCTCGGCGAAATCGCGCTCGTCCCCTCCACCAGGCAACGCACCGCTCGCGGCGATCGTCCGCGCGTTCTTGGCGTCCTTCCCCAGCGTCAGGGCCGCCTTGAACACCGCCTCGCCGATCTGCAGCTCGGCCACCTCTTTCCGGTCCCACAGACCGGACGTGGGGGAGTCCACCGCCGCGGGCAGCGCGTCGACGTACGGCTTCCACGTGTCTTGATTCGTCGAGGCGTCACCGCCGCGCGCGACGAGCAGATGCCAGGCCACGCACTCCGCGGGCGTGGCGTTCTCGAACGGAAGCTTCGCGTCCGCAAGCGAGCCCGCGCCCTTCCCGAGGCCCGCCTGGGAGATGCACGCGCTGTACGGCACGGTCAGCACGCGCTCGCCCGCCTTGATGTCGACCACCGCGTACACGCCGCGGCCGCGCGCGGCGTCGTCGGCGGACCCGATGGCTTCTCCGGCGTCGTTCACGAAGTCCTTCGAGTCACGCGGGGAGTCGCGCAGATCCACCTTGCGCAAGTCGCATCCCCTCGACGTGCACCATTGCACGAACGGCGCGGACGCCGAGGCCTGCGCCATCTCGCGTCTCGTTGTGTCGCGCCGAGGCGTCGCGTCTTGGAGGAAACGAGAAATGGATAAACCCTCCCACGACGGTCTCTCGAACCGGCGGTTCGGCGACCCGATCGACGTCACCGCCCGAGCGTTTCTGTCGACACGACGCGAGCGGTGATGCGGTCACGACGAGAATAGAATGATGAGTCTTTCGTTTCACGCGCGATGCGCGCGCGCCGCCTCTCGCCCCTCGCGTCCGCTTCGATCGATCGCACATCGCACGCGCTTCCACACACTCCGACGATCAGGCGCCCGCCAGCCTGGCGCTCTCCAGCGCCGCCTCCATCATGGACGGCGGCCGGCGCGGCGGCGGGTACGGTCCGACTTTCATTTTCTGTACCAGCCCCCCCATGAACTCGCGCGCCGCCGCCGTCGCCGCGGCGAGCACCGCCATTCCCACCACGAGCTTGATGGGCGCGTTTCTGGCGAACGCCGCCGCCGCGGACGCCAGCGCGACGAGCGACACGACTCTTAACGCCTTACGCGCGCGGGTCAGGTTTGCCATCGCCACCGAGCACGACTTGCAGTTTTCGGTGTGCGCGAAATACCGGTCGAGCAGCGCCTCCTTCGTGGTCGTACGCGGGGGCAACGCGTCCGCCATTCCGTTCGGCCACGCGGGCGAGCCGCCCGCGATGTCCACGATCCATCGGCGGAACGCGGCGACGTACGTGTCCGCCTTGGTGGGCATGTAGCACGCCTGCGCGTACGAGCGCTTCTTGACGTCGCGCTCGATCTCAATCACCCGCTCCTGTTTGTGCAGGAAAATCTGGTCATCCTCGAGGATGGCGTTTTGGTTCAGGTGCGACCACCAGCGCGGGACGATCTTGAAGAACGCGCGAGGCAGCGCCGCCTTGAAGATGAACGGGAAGCGCGCCATCAGGCGGCACCGCCCGGGGGTCGTGGGCACCGCGTACACCACGGTGAGCGTCGTGAACTGGTCCGTGCGCAGGGTGTGGCGCATCAGCGACGGCGCCACAAACTCGGTGAACTGCGAGCCGTACTTCCCAGAGCGCGGACCCTCTTCCCAGATGCCCTTGAAGCCGCCCGCCTTTAAATCGCCCTGCATCTCGAGCACCACGGGCGTCGCGTTCTCCCGTTTGCCCACGGAGTTGTGGTGCGTGAACGGCACGTGCGAGACGTCCATCACGTTCTCCAGCAGCGTCGCGTAGTCCATCGGCAAGTCGCGGAAGATGTCCTGGCACACGCAGTCCTTATCGTCCAGCTCGGGGATGAGCGGGAGCGCGGGGCGCGACGCGGGGTCCGACCCCGAGACGGGGAGCACCCAGAGCATGCCCTGCGCTACTTGCGTGGGGTAGGGCGTGACGCACGAGCGGGGGGACGCGAGCGCGGTGTCCATCGCGGTGCCCTCCGAGGGAAGCTGCGGAATGGACGTACATTTTCCGGAAGCGCCGTCGAACGTCCACCCGTGGTACCCGCACTCAATCTCGCCCTTCTCGTTGACGCGGCCCTCGCTCAAGGGGACGAGCCTGTGCGGACACTTGTCCGCGGTGCACCGGAACGTCAGCTCCGAACACGTGGGGTCGCGCCAGAACACCAAAGGCTCGCCCAGGAGCGTGAACGTCAGAGGCGCGCTGTCGTCCAGGTCGTCCAGAAACGCCACCGGGTACCACTGGTTGTGCCAGTCGAAGTCGGACGACGCGCCAGCCTCCTCTTGCGCCAGGGATGACGCGGGCGGGTCCGCCACCGCGGTGGGGACAAGAGAGGCGCCGCGCCGAGGGGAGACGCCGCTCAGGCGCGCGCGCGAGGCGCGCGCGGTGCCGCCGGCAGGAGAGGCGAGGCGCGCGGTCACGCGCGCGGCGCCTCGGCGCGCCGCGGCGGGGCGGCTCGAGCCTTCGCGAAGCGGGTTCGATCTTTTGCGAAGCGCGACCGACGCGGTCGCCGGCGACGCGGTCGGCGCGGCGCGGGTCAGCGGCGACATCCTGTGCGGCTGGTCGGCTGTGTGAGGGCGGAACTTCGCGCGGACGGCGGAAGGGCGCGGCGCGCGGGGGAGTGCGCGAGGTTGGAGGACGCTCGCGCGAGACGCGTGCACGTCGGAGGATGAAAAAAAGCGCGACGACCCGGTGACGTGGCGATGGATGCGGTCGAGACGCGTCGCGTGCAATTTATGTCTGTGCGCGTTTCGGTTCCACACGCGGCGGCGGGTCGTCGTCTCGATTCACGGCTCATCCTCCTCCCCGTCCTCGTCCTCCTCCCCGTCCGTACCATCGTCCTCGCCGTCCTCGCCGGCCTCGTCGTTCGCTTCGTCCACCTTGTACGCCGCCTTCTCCTCCTCCGACATGGCTCGCCACTCCGCGCCCAACACCTTTCCCAGTTCGCCGAACGTCTTCCCAAACTGGCGTCCCAGCGCGCGTTGCGCCTGGACGAACCTCAAGTACGCATTCATCGGCTTCTTCTTCTTCTTCGCGACGGCTTGAGAGCGCGGGGACGAAGCGGAGGCGCCGCTGGGACGCGCGCCTTCGGCATCCAGCTTGCGCTGCTTATGGCGCCTGTTGGACCACCAGCTGTTCACCTTCTGCTCGAGAATCGGGCCGAGCTTCGCCAGCTCGAGCGTCTGTTTCACGCGCTCCTCCCTCGAGATCTTGGGCTCCGCCTCGCCAGCCGCCAAGCGCTCCGCGAAGCGCACCTCCAGGTACTCCAGCTGCGCGGGGTTGGCCCTCCAAAACGCCGTAGGGCTCATGCTCAAGTTCCGTTTCTGCGTCTCCGTCAAACCGAACGCGTCCGTCGCCGAGACCCCCTGCGGAATCGCCGGCGCGCGCGCGAAGTCGTCGTCGTCGTCGTCGTCGTCGTCGTCGTCGTCGTCGTCGTCGTCGTTCTCCTTCTCCTTCGCCGCGGCGCGCTCCGCCTCGACGCGCAGGATCTCCAGCGACGACGCGTCGAGCTCGCCGAGCAGCACGCGGGCCGCGAACGAGTCGGGGGCGCGCACGTACTCGACGAGCTCGCGGACGCTTCGGCTCCGGTTGATTTTGCCGTCGCGCGGGAACGCGCTATAAACGCGTTGCTCGAGCGACGTCGCAATCGTCATGAGCTTCTCGGCGTCGGCGACCAGCAGCGAGCCGAGCTCGCCCGTTGCCGCGTTCACCTCGTCCTCCAAGCCGACGATCTTGCACTGCTGCGCCAGCGCGCCGAGCCTCTCCAGGGTCACGGGCGCGTGCGTCACGGAGGAAGAGAAGCCCCCGCCGGATTGTTTCTTGGGCGTGCTCGCCTCCGCCGCCAGCCGCGTCGCCTCCGCCTCCGCCTTCGCCTGCTGGATTTTCTTTTCCGCCATCTGGAGCTTCGCCTCGAGCTCGGCCACGCGCCGCTCGGCGCGTTCGGCGCGACGCTCGAGCTGCTTCTCCTTCGCGCTCAGCGAAACCAGCGTGTTCGCCGCGGGAATCTCATTGAACACGGGCGACCGCACTGGCGCTCGCGCGAAATCGGGCTCGGCGTCGCGCTTGCGCTTCTCTTTGGGCGCCTCCTTTTTTTTCGTGGGACCCGCCGCGTTTTTCTCCGCTCTTCTCTCTCCCAGTCCCGTGGTCCCGGTCCTCACGGGCGGCAGCCTGGTGTTCGCGCGCGGCTCGTCCTCGTCCTTCGGCGCGTGCATCTTGAGCAGAAAATCGAGGTGCGCCGTCGTGGCGTCGTCGAAGTCGTTGTCGCTGATGGGGTGCGTGACGATCGCGCCGTTGACTAAGCCGACGATCTTGTTCACGAACAACACGCCGGTTGTTGGATCGGGGTACGCCGGGCGGTTGGACATGTTCCGCCGCCGCGCGAGGAACGCGATTTGAGGTATAACTCGGTCGACGGTCGCGGGGACGATGGAGTCCGTGGTGCGCGGGTCGTAGAAGCGCTCGTTTTTAGGTATGTCGTACGGGGGCTTGTAGTTCTTCCCGCCCGTCTGCTTCTTGGTGTGCGTCACGTCCAGCATCCAAGACACGCCGAACAGCACGCCGTCGCGGTTCACCTCCTCCGCCGTCGCTTCGCCGTTGAGTTTGCGGTCGCGCGGGTTGTTCTTCTCCACGCTGAAGATCGTGCGCACGATCGCGGGACACGACACGACGGTGTCGTTGGCGGTCTCGTCGAAGAATTTCACCACCACGCACGTCCCAGGTACGACGCGGTGCTTCTCGCCGTTCACGAACGTCAACGAAGCCGCGTCGTACTCGTAGCGCGTCGTCTTGAGCAATCGCCGTTCCGTGGCGCGTCCGAGCGGGCGCGCGGTCGTCACCTCCTCGCCCGTGTCCTCGTCCACCTCCATGCTCTCGGACTCGGAACCCGAGGCACTGTCGGCGTCGGAGTCGTCCGAGTCGTCCGAGTCCGCGTCGGAGTCGGTGTCCTCCACCGTCGCGTCCACGGGCGCGCCGCTGGGCGCGCGAATCATCATGTTCTTCGGCGGAGGATACGGCCTCCTCGCGGTGCTCTTCACTCGGCGCTTGGTCGCGCCGGACCCGGCGACGGCGGAAGAGGCTCGCTTCGCGGGCATCGTGGAGGCGGGGAGACGCGCGCGCGACCCTTTGCGCGCTGACTTCCGAGGTGCGCGCGTCCAGGAGTGAGGATCGGGAAGGACGATATTGCGAGATCCGAGGCACTCTGCTTTTATTTCGACGCGCGGGCGTGCGAATCTTGACTTCTCGCGCGCGTGCGTGCGGGGTCTGGCAACGTCGAAAACCGGGGCGTGGCCTTCGGCAACGCCACACCCCCAGCGTCCTGCGACGATGACGAACGCCGTGGTCCTCGCCCCCGCGGCGCACCTGGACGCCTCGCGCGTTCGCGCGCGCCGTCGCTCGAGCCCGCGCGCTCCGTCCGCCGCGAGAGCCTCCCTCGCGAAAGCCCGCGCCGAGGACGAAGCCTCCGGATCGACGATCGCGGCGCGTTTCGTGGGCACCCTCGGCGCGCTCGCGCTGGTGGCCGCGCCCGCGCCCGCGATGGCCGCGCAGCCCATCGAGTGGGTGTTCAGCGGCGGCTCGGGGGAGTCCATCGGCGACATCCTGAAGGACTCGCTGGAGGAGTCCGGGCTGGAGGTGAAGAGGGACGCGAAGAAAACCGCCGGCGCGTCCGCTTTCGTCGGCGAGGGAGAGGGACTCGCCGCGCCCGCGCCGGCGGCGGAGGAAGAGGAAGAGAAGGAACCCGTGGACGTCGCAGGCACAGCCTTGAAGTTCGGCAAGCTGGGCGCGATCCTGGTGTTCGCGGACGTCGTCACGTTCTTCATCATGGGGCGGTCGGTGCTGGGCGTGATGGACGACGGCGGCGAGGATGGGTGGAAGGAAAAGATGGCGGACAAGATCATGGAGCGGGCCAACGCCAAAGCTGAGGCGGGCGCGGCGGAAAACGCGGAGGAAACCGCGGAAGACGACGCGTGAAGGAGGAAAGACCGTAGTCGTTCGGTGTTGCACTGTAGGTTCCGATGATACGGTCACGTCGACGTACGTCGTCATCGAAAAACTTCAAACGTGACACATAGTCGTGGTCAGAAACCGCGTCGGGTACCGGTACTACGCCTGCTCCGCTTCGAAGCCGTCGGAGAGAATCTCACCCTTCAGCACGCTCACCGCGCGTCCTCTTACGTGTACCTTGGTCTCGTCCGCGGCGCCCGGCGCGTCGGACCGCTTCTTCACCACCGCGACGCGAACCACGCCGCCGCGCGCGCTCGCCTGGTGCGCCACCATCTCCTCGCCGTTCTTGCGGCCCAGCCGGTTTTGCCAGTACGGCGCGAGCCCGCAGAACGCGCTGCCCGTCACGGGGTCCTCGTCGATCCCGATGTTGGGCCCGAAGAAGCGTGTAGAGAAATCCACGGGCGCGCCGTCGTCGCCGGCGACGGCTCCGCCCGCCGCGCACGCCACGAGCCCCCGGCCGTTTTTCGTGAGGAACCGCACTAAAGGCATGTCCGGCACGCACCGACGCAGCGCCGCGTGGTCCGTCAAACAAACGAACACGTCCCCCACGGCGTTGCGCCCGACGATAGCCTCCACGTCGCGCGCGCGAACGCCGAGCGCCGCGGCGACGTCGCCGCGATTGAAAAAAACACCCGCTTCCCGCGGAGGCGTCGCGAACGTCTCCGACGACTTCTTCCGCGTCTCCTCGCCTTCCGCGCCGTCGCCGTTCTCGTCGTCGAGGAGTGTCTCCTCGTTCTCCTTGTCGTCCTTCGCGTCCGCGGGGTAGTCGTCGTCCGAGTCGTCGGCGGCGGGCGCGACGTCCTTCCCCCCGAGCGCCGCCAGGCGCGGCGGCGCGCACGGCAGCACGAGCTCCAGCAGGGGCCCCGTTTTCTTTCCGACGTTCGCCGCGCCGTCGGCGTCCTCGTCGGCGCGCTTCTTCTTATCCTCGACGCGCGCGACGGGGATGACGCCGCCGCGCGTGTGGAAGCGCACGACCGCGCCGTCGGGCACGGCGCCCGGGCCCAGCTCGTACAGCGCGTGCGCGGCGGCCAGAGTGGCGTGGCCGCACAGGTCCACCTCGACGCCGGCGCGCGTGAACCAGCGCAGATCGTACTCCACGTATACGACGGCGTCGCGGTCCAACTTGGGCTTCGAGCCGGCGGACGACGCTTTCGAAGCGACGGAAAGCGCGGGGGAAGGGGGGTTGGTGGAAGCGCCGTCCACGCCTTCGTCCCGCGCGTCTCCGTCGGACCCGGCGTCGTCGAACGGAAACGAGACACGGCTCTTCGTCCCGCTCGGCGCGACGTCCGCCTCGCCCTCCGCGGACGGCTGCTTCTTCTGGCGGGGCGGGGGGCGCATCTTGACGAACGCGGTCTCGCTCAGGTGCATCTCACGCGCCACGTCCGCGAGGAACGTGTCGGGGGGGAACCCGTCCTTGCCCGCGAGCGCCGTGCGCGCGGGCATCAGGCCCCGCGTCCACACGACCGCCTCCTTCGCCGCCTGTCGTTGTCTCAAATCCAGCGCATCCGCGGTGTTTTCCTTCGGGAACACGACCACCGCGGCGGGGTTCCCGCGGAACTTCACCGTGGTGAACGCGTCCACGGTGACGTACGGCAGCGTGGCCATCGCGGCGGCAGCCCGGTACGCGCGGCCGAGGAGGAGCGCGCGACGCGAGTGCGCCAGCGTCGGCACGTCCGTTTTTTTTGAATTCATCTGTCCAACGCCGTGGTCGCGACCTCCGGAGATTTTTGCGAATTGCGCGTGAGCGCGTCGTTTGACAGAGGTCCCGTTTTCGTCTCCTCCTCAAAAAAGAAAAAACACAACCGCGCGCGCGCGGCGTCTCCCTACTCGCTCGTCCTCGCTCGTCCTCGCGCGGCGCTTCCCTCCGCGCCGCCGGACAAAAACGGTACCGTCGCGGACTCGGAACCGAGGTCGCCCCCAGGGTGGATGCCGGACAATTCGCCGTCTCCTCCGCGCTCCCCTCGTTCCGAAGACGCCCCCGTCTCGGCGCGCGAAATTTGCGTTCCCTCTCGCCTCCCCTCCCCCGGCATTTTTTTTATCGCAGCCTCCCCCGCCGCCCACGTCGCGGCGGCGACCGCCATGAGCGCCGTGAATCCCCCCAGCACGGCGCGCCAGTTCCCCGGCGTGGGCGCGCCTGTCCCGGCGGCGCTCTCCAGCGCGAGCCCGAACAGAGGCGGCGTCGGCACGTCTCCCAGCAGGTGGATGCAAACCGTGACGAGCGAGCACGCCGTCGGGCGTTCGCGCGCGCGCACCGACCGCAACGCGACGGCGTTGACGGGCGCCTGCACGCCGAACGCGAACGTCTGCCCGAGGAAGAAGAGAACCAGGAAAGCGGGAAACGCGTCCACCCAGAACGCCAGCTCCAGGAACACGAACGCGACGGCGCCGCAGACGGCGCAGACGCGGATCGCCGAGCGAACGGACGCGCCCGCGGCGTCGGCGGCGACGCCGCCCGCCAGCGTCCCGGCGACGCCGGCGACGACGGTGACGCCTCCGAGCGCGACGTCCGATTTGCTGGGCGAGCCCAGGTCTTTGGCGTAGACGCCGTAGCCCGCCTTGGGACCCCACGCCGCGTACACGCCCACCGTCCCGGTGTACGCGACGTAACCGGCGAGCGCCACCAGGAACGCGCGGTTGCGGCGCAGGGAAGCGAAATCCTCCGCCGCGGAGGATGATTCTGATTCGATCGATCGAATCCTCTCGACGCGCCTTTGCGCGTCGCCGTCCTCCGTTCGGTCCGGAGCGTCCTCCCCGTCGCCCTCTGCAAGCAGCGCTTCTTCTTCGAATCTCGATTCCGTCTCCCCGACGCCGCGCGCGTCCGCCTCCTCCTCGTCGCGCGCGTCCGCCTCCTGACCCCGCGCGGCTCGCTCGTCCACGCCGCGCATGGGTATCGGCTTGGAGACAAGGCAGAAGAGCGCCACGGGTAACATGGCGAGCGCTTCTAATCCAAACGCCCAGCGCCACCCGAGTTTGAACCGTTCGGGCGCGCCGGCGATGGCGCCTCCGAACATCACCCCGCCCGCCACGCCGAGCGGTATGCAGAGGTAGAACATCGCGAGCCAGACCGTTTTTCGACCGTTCGGGGCGAAGTCGTCAATGAACGGCGCCGCGAGCGCGCAGAAGGACGCCTCGCCGAGGCCGACGAAGACGCGGCAGACAAAGAAAGCGCCGTACGTCGTCGCCGTCGCGCACCCCGCCGTGGCGAGCGTCCACCCGGCGAGCCCGAGGCCGATGAGCTTGAACGGGTTCCAGGTCTTGGCCATCGCGCTGAACGCGGGCGCGCCGATCAGCAAACCGAGCATGAACGCCGCCTGAAGCGCACCGAAAAGCGCGTACCCGATGCCGAACTCGCCCTGCAGGCCGCTCCCGGGATCGTGCGCGCCGACGCGCGGCGACCCGCTCACCGCGGCGCTGCTGATGACGCCGCGGTCCACGTACACCAGCAGCGACATGAGGCAGAACAGAGCCAGCAGTCTTCGGGGGGTGAACCACCCCGCGGTGACGGCGTCGAGGTGTGCCGTGGAGCTCGCCATCGTCGTAACGAATCTCACCGCTTGGCGGTCTCCGCCGGTCGTTCGTAGCCGGGGATGGTCAGGTCCGGTTGGTAGACGTAGTGCACGACGCTCGCGCCAGCCAGCATAGACGCGAGCGCGACTCCGTACGCGCGAAGCGGAAGCATGCGTCGCGGCTCGTTGTGCGGTCACGGGGGAGCCGAGTTCGAAAAAACACGCGCGGGCGAGGACGCGTCCGACGAAATCGTCCAAGAGCGTGGAAAATGTTCCGAGCGGATCACTCGGAGGCCGCGGCGGCCGATGCTGCGCAGCATCGCGTTGGGTTGCGTCGACCGAAGATCTAAACCTGTCGACAGCAACGTAAGCGAGTCCCTGGAGGACGTCTTGGACGTGGAGCTCGACATGGGGGATGGCGAGTCCGCGTCGAACGACGCCGGGGTGGGGCAAGGCAGATCCGGGAAAACCAAGCTCAACGTGAAGAACGTCATGAAGAGTCACCTGCAAGGCACCAAGCGCGTGCGCACGTGTTTGTTTCTGACGCCGATAGTCATGCTCCTGGTGATGTTCACGCGGCCTCTGTACGCGCCGCTCATCGACGTGTTCGGCCCGACGGAGCAGGAGCTGAAGGCGCGCGCCACCTCGGGGGCGGCCGCGGAGGCGCGAGCCAGGTTCGAGAGGCCGAGGGGAGAGACGGGCGGAGGCGGGAGACGATTGTTGCGCGCGGATATCCGCGCGGACGACGACGCGAGAGGCGCGTTCGGTTTCCACGAAGACCCTCAATTGCGATGGACGGGAACGGACGGCGAGAGGTGACGATGCCCGCGTTCGGGTCAAAGGCGGAGGTGGTGGTCGAGATGAAAGCGCGTCGCGCCGATGTTTAAAATCACGAACGACGTTTTATCATACTCGCTCGCGTCGAAAGAAACGGAAATCGCCGGCGCGCGACGCGCCGCGCCGCGCCGCGCCGCGCCGCCTTACCCCCCTCACTTGGTGTGCTTGAACAGGTTGGGGGCGACGCACTTGTCGATGCACCCCCACATGTCGAAGTACTGGCCGGTGCAGTGCGCCTCCCCGGTGGTGTCCTTCTCCACCCGCCCGACGCACCCTTCGTACGCCGTCACAAACTTGGCGCACTTGGGCTTGCACGCCTCCTCCAGGTCGGGGCGATTGTCGACCGGGTCTTCGTCGTCCATGGTGCGACTGATGTTTAGGGAACGTTCCGCGAGGGGGAGGGAAGGTCAGCGGGTGGAGGCGGGAGGCGTGCCAAACGTGAGCTCGGCAGCATCGCGAGAGCGGCGCGAGACGCGTCGCGGTCGGGCGAATCGAGGCGACGCTCTCGAGCGCGGCGTCGTCGCCGCGCGGCGTCGCCCGTCCGCAGGAGGCCGGTGGAAATATCATCCGCGACCGATTGCCCTAACGACGCGCGCGACGATCGGCGAATCGCGCGACTTTCGGACGCGCGGAGCGGGGTACTCGCGCCGAGGCGACGCATCGCGCGAAACGACGCGGGGCGGGGAGGACGCACGTTGAGTCCCTTCGGCGGTTCCGCGCGGTGAGAGTGACGGGGCGGAGCGAGCGCACCGAGACGTCTCCGAGTTTGTCTTCTGTGAGTTGGCGTCGATCGGCGTATCGATGCAGTGACAGAGCAGGCTTCGAGTTTCGTATGGGCAAACACGCTGACGGCCAGATTGCGCGGTTCCGCAACGTTCTCTTCGCACGCGCCATGAAAGCCCGGTCGCGTACGCACCGACGCCAGTCATCTGGGCGCTTTTCCGGCGACCACCTCGACCCCGTCGCGCGAGCGACACCTCCCCTCGCGCCCCGCCGCGTCGGACCGAAAGTCGCGCGCTCGCCGCTCGAGCCGCGCGCGTTACCCGGACACTCCGCGTTCGGTCTTTTCGCTCGCGAGGCGACCGATCGGTCGATTTCCCGGGCACCATGACCGAGACGACCGTGCGCGGCATCAAGGGGATGAAGACCGTCATGGACATGCCGGTCATGCAGGTACGTCTCTCGGTAGAGCGCGCATCGTCTGGCGCGCGCGAAGCGACCGGCGCCGCGTCGCGTCGACCCCCATCCCGCGCGCGACGGAGCGCATCGGCACCCGAAACAAACCCTGACACCGTCTCTTCCATCATTCATCGCCCTCTCGCGAATGCGACCGACGCCGACATTCGGCTTCGAACGAAACGCAGGACGGCCCTCCCCCCGGCGGGTACCCGAGCGTGCGTTACGCGCGCCGCATCCCGAGCACGGGCCCCACTGGTTTGGCGTTCTTCGGCGCGTACCTGGGGGCGATGGTGTACGGGTTTTACCAAGTCGGCCAAGGGAACGCGCGCCGGCGGGGATTGAAGGAGGAGAAACTCAACGCGCGAGCGGTGCTGATTCCGTTCCTGCAGGCGGAGGAGGACCGGCGGTACGTCGCGTCCGTGAAGGAACGCCAAAAAAGCGAGGACAAGATCATGGCCGGCGTGCCGGGGTGGAAGAGCGGCGACCAGGGGGCCGTGTACAACACCACGTGGCTCCCGCCGCAGCACACGTACGCGCCCAAGATGATCTGACGGGAGGTGATTTGATTCGCGCGAAGGACGACCGTATGCTTCGACGCTTAAAAAACCTACCGTAGAGTTGTACCCGGTTGTATGATAAAAACAAACAGAAACACTCCTGAGCCATTCCAACGTTTCTTCTCAGTGTCTCTGCGCGCGGACGCGATCGTTCACCACGCCCGCCTCGACGCCCAGAAACCCGTGCGTCGCGCCGTCAAACACGCCGCGCACCTCGAAGACGCGGTTTAAAGGCGATCCGTCGAAGGAGACGCGAGGAGAGTCATTCGTCGAAACGTTTTCGACGCCGTCGACGCCGTCGAAACACGGTCTGTCGTTCGTCGACGCCTCGAGCTCCACGAGTCCCCACCGGCGGTTCTCCGCCGCGCGGCGCCTCGCGCGCCGCACGTCGTTCGCGAGCGCGTCCAGACCCACCGCCACGACGCCGCGCACGGCGCGCGGGTCGGCGCGTTTGAAATCGCCGAAGAGCGCCGCGAAGGAGACGTCGGCGGCGTCGGCGTCGTCGTCGGCGTCGTCGGCGTCGCTTCGTCTTCGCGTCTCAAGAAGACTCGTTCCAGTCTTTTCTTTGCTTTTGTTTCCACGGGGCCTAGCCGCCACCAGGTCCAAAGGGTCCCACACCTCCAGCGCCATCACGGGCGTCTTCTTCGCGGGGTCCACGATGGCATCCGCCGCGGCGCTCGGCAGAGCGACGCGCGCGGTGCCCGCATAACGCGCGCCGACGCCCCCCAGCGCGACGCGCGCCAGCTCGCCCGCCGGGAAGGGGTGGCCGCCCTTCACGATCACCACCAGGACGTTTTCGGTTTCGGTTTCGGTTTCGTTCTTCACTGAAGACGCGAGCGCGCGCACCGAGCCGTCGTGAAGCGTCAGACGGAGCTCGATGTCCGGGTCGGGGGGCGGGCCGTCCACGTCGTCGAGCTGCGCGTCCGCCAACGCCGTCGCCGCCGCCGACGCGATGCAACGCTCGGTGTCGGGGTCGGCGGCGGGCGCGTTTTCGGTCTCGGTTTCGGTTTCGGTTTCGTCGCTCTCTTTCTCGTCGGCGAACCGAGCCAACGCGCACACGAGCGCCTCCTCCGCGCACGCCGCGGCGTCGTCGGCGTTTGTCTCGCCGTCCGGGTCGTCCTCGGTCCCGCCGAGCCACGCCGTCGCGGCGTCGCGCTCCGAACGCGTCGTCTCGCCGCTCGAGCGAACCGACGTTTGACCGTCGTTCACACCTCCCTTCGCGAGACCAACAAGGCTTCCGAGATCCAGGGACGCCGCCGAGCGCACCCACGCGTCGTACAGCTTTAGCCCGGGTCCGTCGTCAAACGTTTTCCTCGCGATTTCCTCGTCAATCATCCTTCCCGCCTCGGCGCCGTCCAGCGCCAGCGCGGCGTCAATCTCGCGGCGAAGCATCTCGCACGCCTCGACGGCGTCGCGCGGCGCGTGTCTCTCCTTCTTTTCCTTTCTGCGCCTCCTCGCGTTTCGTTTCCTCTCGGCGAGCTCGGCGTTCGCCCGAGAACGCGCGCGCGCCGCGTCCAGGCGGCGGGACGTCTCGGGCGAGACGTTTCTTTTCGTTCCCAAACGCGGAGCTCGGCGCGAACCCTGAGACGCGCTCGCCGTTTTCGTCGGGGACGCGCCGTTTTCGTCGGCGTCGACTCTTTCGGCGTCGCCTTCGACGTCGTCGTCGAAACCGTTTTCGCTCGACGCAGTATCACTCCCCGCATTTGTCTCCGCACACTCCGCCTCCGCGAGTCGCTCGTTCCGCTCGAACGACGAGACTCGGTCGGGGCGGAAGTCGACGCGCATCTCGACGCGGACCGACCCGACGGTGGCGCCGCCGCGCGTGCGCAGCGCGCGCGCGCCCAGCACGGGTCGGCCGAGGTCGAGCCTCGCGACGTCCACGCTGGCGACCGCCGCGACTCTGCCCGTGCGCCCGTCCGCGAACTCCAGCGCGAGCATCGCGGCGTCGCGGCAGTACCGCGCGAAGCCCGCGGGCTTGGCCACCACCGGGAACACGAACGTCGCGTCGGCGTCGCGCGCCGAGTCCAAGCCCACCCACGGCCTCGCGGCGTCCGCCACGAGGTCGTCTCCCCACCAGCGCGCGGAGACGCGCACGTACGGGGGAGGCGCGCGCATGAACCACTCAAGGTCGCGGAGGACCAGCTCGACGTGGCCCGTGTCCCCGCCGGGGCGGGACGTGGACGTCTCATCCTCGGAGGGCGCGTTCGGGGGGAGACTCGCGCCGGTCGCGAATCTCGTGCCGTACTCAGGAGACGACGCGGACGAGTCGCGGCGGTCGCGGCCTCGCGCGGGGGCGCCCGCGCGCGACGCAACCATCCTAGCGCCGAGGGTGACGGACGCGCGCGCGGCGAAGTGGCTGCGCGGTCGAGACGCTCGGTGCCTCGAGGGCCTCGAGGGCCCTCGCCTGCTCCAAGATTTTTAAACTTCGGCCCGAAACTCATTCGGCGAGTGCCAACATTGGCGACTTCGCATTCCTCGGGTCACTGGGCACCCGCGCAGCCCCATGCGTCGCCGTCCCGGCATCGCGGGCATCCAGCAGCGCCGCGACGCGAGCGTCGCGCTTCGCGTGGTGGGCGAAGATGCCGAGCGCCAGCACCTCGAGGCGATGCGCGCGCAGCTCGTGCGGTTCCGCGCGTCGCTGGAGGCGTTCGCGCTGAAGCACAAGGCTGAGATCCGCGCGGACCCCGTGTTCCGCGCGCAGTTCCACAAGATGTGCGCGAACGTGGGCGTGGACCCGCTGGCCAGCAACAAGGGCTTCTGGACGGAGCTCCTCGGGTTCGGCGACTTCTACTACGAGCTCGGCGTGCAGGTGGCCGAGGCGTGTTTGGCGAGCAAAGCGCAGGACGGAGGTCTGTGCGAGCTGACAAGGCTCATGTCGCTGGTGTTGGCTCGGAGGGGCCGCGCGGCGCAGCCCGTCTCCGAGGACGACCTGCTGCGAGCCATCGAGCGACTGCAGTGCCTGGGCGGGGGGTGGAAGGTGCTGACGGTGGGCGGGAAGAAGGTGATCCGAAGCGTCCCGGTGGAGTTCTCGCCGGACCAAGCAGAGGTGATACGCGTCGCCGCGGAGGGCGCGCGCGTCGTCCGCGCCGGCGACGGCGACGTCTCAATCTCCGCCGAGAAAAAAGCAACCGCCCAACGCGGAATGTATCCGGTCGGGTGCGTGAGTCGTTCGGCTCTGGAGGCGCCTCCCCCGTCCGGTATGGGGTGGACGCGCGAGCGCGCCAGGAGCGCGTGCGAGCAGTTGGTCAAATGCGGCGTCGCGCTCGTCGACGACGGCGACACGAAACGCGGCGAGCGGCTCTTCTGGCTGCCGTGCGTCTCGGCGCGCGGACGGAGACGAGGCGAGTGATGCCGTCGCATTCGTCGCGCGCGGAGTCGGAGGAGACATCGACGCGGTAGTGCATCACACATACAGTAGGGACGGTTTAGAGACATAGTAACACACGAGAGATATACGAGACGAAGTGTCGCTTCTCGAGCTGATGTGCGCTCGCTTTTCGTGCGTTTCGGGACGCGCCGAGCCGAGGGGAGGCGACGGATTGACTCGAAACGCGCGCGCGCGTCTGAAGGTCGTTTTCCGTCGGACGTGCAGTCTTCACTCTGAAAGCATCCTTTTCGCACGCGCGGACGACAGACCCGATGCGCGCGTTCGCGTGCGCGGCGGTTCGCGCGGCGGCCTCCGTGGCCCGCGCGGGGCCGCGCGCTAGGCCCCTGCCTTCGCGCGCGGTCGCCTCAGCGGCATCCAGCGCGTCGCCTCCCTCCCCGGATGACGTGAGGACCGCCACGTTGCGGTGGGTTGACGACCGCGTCATCGGGTACAACCTGTGCCCGTTCGCCAAGGCGCCGAGGGCGAACGACGGCTTGAAACTCGTCGTGTGCGAGCACGACTCGACCGACGCGTTCTTCCAGACCTTCGCCTCCGAGGTGGACCTCCTTTGCGAGACGTACACCGACGCGGACGAGGCGTACGACGACGAGGAGGGGGATGAGGCGGACGCGGCGGCGGAGGGTAACAACGACGACAAAGACCCAAACGCGCCGCCGCGGTGGCGCGACAGAGAGTTATCCGAGCCCTCCACGACGCTCATCGCCGTGCCCTACGTCCAAACGCTGGCGGAAGATTTCGTGCTGTTCCTCGCCGTCGCGGAGCGGTGCGAGGAGATCCTGGAAGACAAGGGCGTGACGGACAAAGTGCAGCTGGCGACGTTTCACCCCGAGTACCAGTTTGCCGGCGAGGAAGTCGGCGACCCGGGGAGCTACACCAACCGCTCGCCGTATCCGACCGTGCACCTGCTGCGGTCCGTGGACGTGTCAAGAGCGGTGGACGCGCACCCGGACACGGAGAGTATCCCGGAAGCCAACATCGAGCGTCTGCGAGCCGTGGGGCGCGAAAAGCTGCTCGAGGGGCTCAGGGAACTCGCGGCGTGGCGAGGCGGATGACGCAAATTCGAGCAATCTTCGAACAGTCTCGTCTCGCTCCGCGACGCGTTCCTAGGAACGCATCTCCGTAACGCGCGACGCGAAGATGAATATCATAGTAAGTACTCCTTTCGTATGCATACAACTCATATGGGTTTCATCATCCGCCCACCACGCCGTATCGCACTCACCCGTGACTAACGTACGGCGCGACTCTTGAGAGGAACCCGTAGGTTCCGCCGGCGACGAGCGCGAACCCGGACGCCGGCGTGACCCAGAAGGTGTACTGCCTGGCGGAGACGATGTTTTTCAGGCTCCCCGTCGCCGTCGCCGCCACCAGCAGCGGCGCGACGTACCCGCTGGTGTACGTGAACAGCAGCGCGCCGCCCGTCACCGGGTCGCCGCTGCTGGCGACGTAGCCGAGCAGCGTGGCCAGCACGGGCGTCGAGCACGGCGACGCGGCGAGCGCGAAGGCGAGGCCGGCGACGTACGCTTTGAGCGCGGCGGGAATCTCCTTACCCAGCTCGCGCGCGTCAAAGTTTTCACCGAAGGAGGGGAACTGGACCATCACGACTTCCAGCAGGTTGAGCCCCATCACGACGGCGAGCACGGAGACGGCGATGGGCAAACCGTCTCCCAGGTTCTGCCCGTACGCCTGGCCCAGCGCCGCCGCGGAAGCCCCGAGCAGAGCCAGAGTGGTTGCGAGTCCGAACGCGAACGCGGCGCCGTTCGCCGCCAGAGCCGCATCCTTCTTTTGCTTCGCCGCCGCTCGCGCTTCGTCCGACGCGCCCTCCGCCGTCTCCGCGGGCGGGCTCTCGACGTACCCGCCGATGTACCCGACGGTGAGCGGCAGCACGGACAGCGTGCAGGGCGACAACGACGTGACCAGGCCGGCGGCGAGCACCGCCGCGAAGGTCACGGGCGTCACGCCGCCGGAGAGTTGGCCCATCACCACGTCATCCGCGGACTGCGCCGCGGAGAACAGACCCATCGCAACGTCGTCGCTCACCGCGCGAGGAGGGAGAGACGAGCCTCCGCGCGAGGGCGCTCCGCGGCGAAGCGCGGACGAACGCGCGCCGTGGCCGACCCCCGCGCCCAAACGCGCGCCCCGCGTCGCGGACCCCGAAACCGAAGGAACCCCACGCCGATCGACGGGGGCGACGCGGGCGCGCGCGCCCCGCGAAGCCGCCGCGTCGGCCGCGCGCGCCGCGCGCGGCGCGACCGCGACGCGCGAGGCGGCGAGCGTCGACATCGTCGCGCGCGCGTGGATTCAAGCGCGATTCAAGCTCTCGACGAGACGCGCGCTCGAGTGTGCGCGCGCTTATCCTCGTGTGTCGCGAAACGTCGTCACGTGTCCGGAAGAACGCACCGCACTCGTGATGGACAACGCGACCCAGCCTAAAAAAAAAAGAGTCTGACGGAGAGAGTCTCTCTTCTCACGCGCTCTTCGCGCGGTCCGACTACAAACGCAATATATTCTCTCTGTCTACGTCCTGACGACGACCCTCCCCCCCCTGGTGTGATACCGCACGCCCTGGCTGGGCTTGTACTTCTCGTTGCGCACCTGCAGCGTCTCCACCTTGATGCCGCTCGTCCCCACCCCCGAAACCGAAAAGTTGGCGTGGATGTCCACCAGCTCCTGCAGCCGCACGGCGCGGTGCGCGTCTCCGCCGTCGCCGCCCTTCGCGCCTCGCCCTTTCTGGTCGCCACTCGAAAAGTGGTCTTCCAAGCTGAGCTGGATCGTCAAGCACGGCGTCTTATCGTTGGGGAACTTGTCGATGACCCACTTCACGTGGTGGCCCATGTCGTCGTACGTCGCCGCGCCGTGCGTCGCGCTCGGATCGGCGCTCGCGACGCGACCCGGCAGACGCACCTCCAGCGAAACCGACTCCACCGGCTTTTCGAACGCGGGTTTCGTGCCGCACACGATGCTCACTCGGCCCTGCGTCGCCCCGAACGTCGCCTGCGGGCGGATGTACAGAGGTAAAGGCACCTGCGTCGCGTTCGACCCCGCGTTCATCCCGCCCGAGATCTGGCTCTGCGCCCACGCGTTCTGCTTGATGTACCGGGGCTGCCACTGCGGCGGATCCTTCTGCGCGGGGGGGCGCACCTTGTAGGACATGAGCGTGAACACGCCGTCCGCGGGCACGAAGGAAACCACGCGGTCCGCGGCGAAGCGGCTCAGGCGCACGCTCGGGTGGAACGAGTACTCCTCGATGAGGTGCGAGTTGCTCAGGCTGAGCGAGATGTCGGGCATGCCGGACAGACGCGAATTCACCTCAATCACGCCGTGCACGGCGCTGTTCAACACGCGTCCCTCGCTGTCCAGCGTGGCGTCGATGCTCTCGATGACGTCCAGGTAAATCTCGTTCGAGGCGTACTTGATGTTGTTCGAGCGCCAAGGCAGAGGCAGAAGCTTGAGCGGGTCCTGGTCGCTCACCAGCACGCCCTGGTGGCCGAACACCACGCTCTGCGCGCGATTGAGCAAGTTGGGGGGGGGCACCAGCACCTTCAGCCCGCCGGGGTGCGTGTTCACGGGGATGCCGCTGTCCAGCATCTCATCCAACAGCTGGTACAACGTCACGTGGTGCTCCTGGAGCACAGCCTCGGTGACGTCCGTGAAGTACGCCTTGAGCACAACGTGCAGCTGCGTCAGGAACTCCACCACCATCAGCGGCTCCGTCTCCGTCTCCGTCGTCGCGATGTAGGTGATCTCGCCGCGCGTGATGTGGAAGCAGTACTGCTTGCCCTCGGTGGTGAGCACGTCGTTGTATAGGTTCTGCTTCACGGACTCCCGGTGCGACGCGAACACCTTATCCAGCACCGCGGCGTGCGGTACGGTGGGGCCCCAGTGCTTCAGCGCGCATAGCGACTCCGTCTTGTTGTTCACGATGAACAGGCTGCCGATGCCCATCGCGGCGATTGGCCGAATTGGCGAATCCGACGCGGGCGGGACGAGGCCGGGGAAGGCGACGGCGCGTGTCGAGCGGCCAGATGCGCGAGAGCCGCGTTGGACGGGCTCGCGAACGCGATCGACGTCCTCGGTCGCGGCGGTCGAAGCGCGCGGATGCGGGTCGACGCGCGCGTATGTGTTTGGCCCGCGGCCCGAAACCTCCTCGAATCTCCCCGCGGGCCGCGGCCCGGGCCAGCGATTTCGACGAAAACAGAAAACAGTTTTCTGGAACGCCTTTTCCCGCCATCGGTCTGTTCGCGACCGGCAGTCTCCGGGGCTCCAAGCGAAGGACCGCGACGCGCTCGGCGCCCGACTCGCGATGACGGCTTCGTCCTCGGGGACGGGCCCGTCCGCGGACGATACCCTGGTGGTGGTGGAGCTGCCCCCCGAGGCGAAGCTGGTGCCAAACACGCCCCTGGAGTTTTCCGGCCTCGGCACCAAGCACCCCAGGGTGCGTCTGCCCAACGGCGTGGAGCTCGTGGGGCGGTACGAGGAGAGCGTCGGGTCTCTGCTGATCCTGGACAAAGAGTCGGAGGATGGCGCGAGGCTCGAGGGGAAGAGCGAGACGCGCCTGATCTTCGCCCCCGCCGACGGAGGCACGACGACCGGGAGACAACCCAGATCGGGAAGGTGAAGCATCGTGAGATCTTCCCTCGGGCGCGAGAAGCGCGTCCGACGCCGACGAGCTAGACACTCCATTTTTAGCGACACGAGTATAGAATAGCCGAACGCCTTACAACAGAACGATACCGAGACAGAGGTATCTCGGAAACACGAAAACACACGAGCGCGTCACTTCACGAAGAAGTGCGACCCCTTCGCCGGCGCGATGGGAATCGCCTTGGTGTGTTTCTTCCCGTTCTCCCCCGCGTTCACCGGCTGGAACTCGTACTTACCGACGAGCGTACCTAACACGACGCGCGCCTCTAACATGGCGAGGTACTGCCCGAGACAGTTCCTAGGCCCTTGAATAAACGGCAGGAACTTGAACCCCTCGTTCTCGTCGAAATCTTTCTCCAAAAACCGGTCGGGTTTGTACGTCAACGGATCGGGCCACACGTCCGCGCGGTGGTGCACGCCCTGCAGCGACATGATCACCGTCGTCCCGGCGGGCACTTTGACGCCGCCCAGGTCATCGTCTTCCTCCGCGACGCGGGTCACCACCGGCACGACGGAGTACAGCCGCAGCGTCTCCTTCAGCGCCGCCAGCGTGTACTCCAGGCTCGCCAAAGAGTCGCGCGTGGGCAAAACGCCGGGTTTCAGTTTACCGAAAACCGCCTTGGCCTCCGCGCGCACCTTCCCCATCATTTTCGCCTCGCCGACGCTGAGCTCGTGCAGCGTCCACGTGAGCATCGCCGCGCTCGTCTCGTGGCCGGCGAGCAGAAACGTCTTGATCTCGTAGCACAGCTGCGTCTCCGTCTCCGCGCCGTATTCGCGGACGTCCACCTGCTCCAGAACGCGCTCCAGGATGTCGTCCGGCGCGGGAGAGCCGGCGGCGCGAGCGCGCCGCGCGCGCCATCGCGCGCGCACGATTCCGATGATCGCGGCGTCCAACTTACGAACGCGCGACTTGTGCGCGAACCACTCGGGGGTCGGTATCCACGCGCGCCACGGCGATAACGACCGCGCGTTGCACTCGTCCATGATGGGTAAGTACAGGCTGGGAAACAACTCGTCGCTCTGTTCGGGCTGCAACGACAAGATCGCCTCGCCGATCACCTGCAGCGTCAACAGTCGGAACTCGTGCTCCATGTCCACGCTCGTTCCGTCGCGCTTCGCGTCGTCGAGCTTGACGCACAGGCGCTCGACGGCGCGGTTGGCGATGGCGATGATCTCGTCCAGGATCTCCACGCGAAGCGCCTTGCTGATGTGGCCGCGCATGCGTCGCCACGTTTCGCCGCCGCTGGTCACCAGACCCGTGCCCAGGATCTCCAAAAACGGCGCGTACGAGAACTCGGTGTCCTTGGCGTAGTTCTTCATGTTCGAGGACATGACTCGCTTCATCGTGCTCGGGTCGGCGATCACCACGCAGTGTCGGGTGAAGATCTGCACGCGCACGGGCTTGGGCGCGGTCGCCGTGGCCCAGCGCGCGAACAGGTCCCACGTGCACGGGTAGTTGCCCACCGCCTTGAACAGAGCCACGGTGTGGCCGATGAGCGGCAGGTAGCCGGGCGCCATCGGCGCGCCGCGAAGCACGAACGCCTGCCTGTGCCATCGCGCGATCGACGCCAGCGCGCCGAGCGCGCGCCGCACGAGCGCGTTCAGCACGGTCAGCGCCGCGAGCGCGGCGAGCACCGCGGTGGCCACCGCGTTCACATCGACGGACGCCGCCACAGCGGGAGTGCGCGCCATGCTCCCACGCGCGGAGCAGAGTAACGACGAGGGGGGGCGAGTCAGGTATCAGGAATGGACGAAGTGGCTGATCTGCGAGATGGATTTCGCGTGAGCGGCCAAGGCAGCGCTCGAGACTGCGCACGTCCGGATCGATCATCGATCGATTTTGTTTGCGCAACCGAAAACGTCTTCGACAAAAAGTCGCTCCGCGCGGCGCCTCCGCTCCCCGCGTCACTCGTTCCTCTCCCGCAGCGCGTTTCGCGCGCGCGCGCGCGACGCCCTGAGCGCCTCGAGCTCCTCCTCCGCGTCCCCGAGCGCCTCCGCCGCGGCGTCCAGCTCCTCGTCCCTCGCGGACCAGTCCCGCGGCGCGACGCGCGTTCTTAAGAACGCGTCGTTCTCGACGTCAGAAACCGTCGCGTTCGGGTCTGACGTTTCCGAATCGAAAAAACGCGGGAACCGATCGGCGCGGCCGCCGTCGCCGGCGTGCTCCGCGGCCGCCGCGGAGGCTGCCTCGGCGATCGCCGAGACCACCTCCCGGCAAGAAAGAGAAGAAGAAGAAGAAAAAGCATTAAGCGTCGAGGGCGTCGAGGGCGTTCGAGGCGCGTCCGGCTCGTTCGCGTCGCGGCTCCGAATAGACGCCAAAAACGCAGGCTTGACCGTCTTCCCTTCAACCGTCGCCGACGCATCACAAAGACGCGCCCCCGCGGCGGTTTCCTCGTACACCAGCGCGATGGACACGCCACCGGCATCCATATGAGCGCGAGAGGAAGAAAAAGAAAAACGCGCGTCCGCATCGATGCGGTTCGAGCCTCGAACCCGCGGAGGCGCCGCGTCGGCGCCGCGGCCAAGCGCGCGGCGCGCGCGCCGCGACAGGTACGCGCGCGCGAGCTCGGCGAGCGCGCGCTCGGTGACGGGCACGAACCGCGCCTCGGTTTCGGTTTCGGTCACGGCGGTTGTCGGCGGAAAGACGTCTGCGCGGTCGTCGTCCGCGCCGAGAGAGTGACCGTCGCCGCGAACGCGTTTAAACGCGGCGGCGTCGGCTTGGCTAAAAAAACGGTCTTCGTCACGACGCGTTTTTTTCTCAACCAAGACGCAGAGCCCGAGGCGCGCGCGTCTTCCTTTCGTCTCCTTTTCCTTTTTTGAGTCTCCTTGCCGCTCCTCGAGCACGCGCCGCAGGTGCGCCACCGTGGCGACGCGTTTTCTCCTGAACCGCTCGTCCCACGCGCGCACCTGGTTCGCGTCTTCCTCGCTTCCGTCGCGCTCGAAGTCGTACAGCGCGAACACGCGTTTGTCGCGCGTCGCGCCGGCGAGGCTCGCCGCCGCGAACGACGCCAGACGCGTGTCGGGGGGGAAGCCGACGTCGGAAGAGTCGTCCGAAGAGTCGTCCGAAGAAGAGACGTCTCCGCACACGTTTGAAAGAGGAATCGTCGCCCTAAACCCGGTGCTTCGCGGCCGACGCGGGGACACACAGAAGGGCGTCGCGAGTTGTGGCGGCGGCGACAGACGCACGCCGACGCGAACCGCGGTCAAAACGCTTTGTAACGCCGCCGGGTCCACTTCGAGTTCTTCGCCGTCGCGCGCCGCGCCTCGCGCCGCCGTCAAGGGCACGAGGCACACGCCCCAGCGGGACGCGCGGCTCTTCGCGCGCGACTGCGTCTTCTTCTGGCGAGCACAGAAGGTCGCCTCGACCCGGCCGAGCGACGCGCCGCGCCTAGACGATCGCGGAAGCGATTCGCTCTTCGGGGTCCCTTCGACGTAGTCGGCGAGGAACGCGCGCGTCGCCGCCGGCGACGCGACGCCGACGCCGTCGTCGGCGTCCGCGTCGTGCTCCAGAGACACGACACTCGTGACCCGGAACGAAAAGCGCGTCTTTTGGTTTTGGTTTTCGTCGTCGTCCTCGACGAACGCGGGTTTTTCTCCGCGCGTGGAAGAACACGCAGAAGGACCCGCGTCCGCGTCGTTTAAAACCTCTCGCGCGAGCGCCTCGACCGGCGCGAACGCGAGGTCCTTCGCCGGGGCGACTTTCGTGGACGCGCCGACGACGCCGCGCGCCAACGCTACAAGACTTCTCTCGTCGTGCGCCGCGAGAAGCGCGTCGCGGGCTTTCGATACCTCTTCCATGTAGCCAGTGACGCTTTCGGCGGCGTTCCCGAGCGTCTCCGCGCGCCACGCCCCGGCGAAGGACTCCGCGCGAGCGGCCATCGCCTCGGCGCGCGCCGCCGAGACGCCGCACGCCGCATCCTCCTCGAGGCAGACTCGAGCCAAGGAGGCGCGCACGCGGTCGCCGAACGCGTCGCGTCGGCGCGCCACGCACGCGAGCGAGGCTCGAATGGAGCTCAATCGACGCTCATGACGCTCTCGCGCGTCTCCTTCGCGTCTCGCAGTCCACCACTGGTCGAGTCGCGCGCGCGCGGCGCGCGGCGAGGCGTCGTCCATCGTGGCTTTCTTCGCGTGCGCATCGGTCGTGCCGACCGAGGGCACGAGAGAAGAGCGGAGCGCTTCGAACAGCTGGCCAAACGCGAGGTCATCATCCTCGCGCTCGCCGCGCTCGTGCGGCGCCTCCGCCCGGTGAGCCGGCCGCGCCGCACGCATCGTGCCGCGCGGACACCAGCTGGGAGCCGGGAGGCGATGAAAGGCGTTTTTCGAAAATCGGAAAGCTGGCAGGACCGTCGGTGTCGCAAATCAACTCGTGACTGTCCTGCTGTCGGGCGAGTCGTGTCGTGTCGTGTGCGTAATACAGAAATCTCTCATGTCGCTCCGCGCGCGCCCTCACGCGCGCGCGCCCCCGATGCGGCCCGCGATCGCCAAGACGCACATCGCCACCAGCGCGATCGCGACGGCGACCCAGCTCCGCTGCTCCTCCGTCAGCCCGAAAACCAACCCCGGCTCGCCGCGCGTCGAGACTCGCGCGCCGCGGGGACGAAGCGCGGAATTCGCCGACGTCTTTTTGTCGTCGCCGGCGCGACGCGCCTCCGGAGTCGGCGTCGTCGTCTCGGCGGAGGTCGTCTCGAGACGAACCCCGCCGGCAGACACGGAGACGTCATCGACGTCATCGACGTCATCGCGCGGGACGGGTACGGCGTCGGACGCGACGGATGGCTGCGCGCTCGGGGTGAAGGAAGTCGACGCCGTCGCCTCCGCCTTTTCACGCCGCTTCTCATCCTTCTTGCGCGCCTTCTTCTCCGCGCGCTTGCGGCGCTTCTCCGCCTCCCGCGCCTCCGTCTCGGGGTCCACCGCCACAGGGGGGGACGCCTCGGCGCCGGTGGCTTTTTCCTCCTCCTCGCGCGCCTTCGCCGCGAGCGTCGCGAGGATGCCCGGCTCCAGCACCGGCGCCTCGGCGACTCGGCGCGCCCTGGCTGCGGCTTTCGCCTTCGCCTTCGCCTCCTCAGCCGCCAGCGCCGCCTCCGCCTCCGCCTTCTTCGCGTTCAGCTCCGCCATTTTAGACGCCTCGCGCTTCTCCTTCTCCACAGCCTTCGCGGCGAGCGACGCGCGCTTCTCGGCCGCCTTCGCGTCCAAAGCAGCCTTCTCCGCCGCCGCGGCTTCGGACAAACGCTTCTCCCGCATTTCCTTCTCCGCCGCCTCGGCGCCCGCCTCCGCCAGCCGCGCCTTGGCGGCTCTCCGCTCTTCCCTCTGCCTGGCGAGCCCCTCGGCGTACTCGACGCGGTACTCGGCGTCCATCGCCAAACGCGCGTGCACGTGTTCCACCTGCTCCAAACAAAGCGCCTCAGCCTCGGCGACGTCGCCGCGCTTCACCAGGTCGCGCGCTTTGGCGGCGACGCGGCGCGAGCGGTAAAACTCAGAGCGGTCGCGCGCGCCGACTTTGCGCGCCGCGCGCAGCTCCGCGGTGAGCGCGCGGCGCTCGTCCGCCGCCGCGGCTCTTCGCTCGTTCGCGTTTTTCGCACGCGCGTCCGCCTCGTCCGCGGCGGCTTTGTAGTGGTCGAACAACGCTTTCACCTCGCTCTGCTTGGTCTTGATGAACCCCACCAGCGAGCGCATCAGCGTCAGGCGGCTCGCCGCCGTCTCGCGGTCAAAGGAAGACGCCTCTATTGCGTCTCTCTTGCCCTGCAGCTTTGTAACGTCCGCCCTTTTCTCCTTGAGCTTAGAAATGTCCCGCAGCACGGCTTTTTGTTCCAACACGGAAAGGGACTCGTGGTTCATCTTGTGCTCGAGCTCATCAAGGCGAGCCTGTAAAGCCTCCTCCGTGGACACGCCCTTCAGCTCGCGGCCGAGAGACTTCACCTCGTTCGCCTGAGCGTTGGACGCCGCGACGACGTCAAGCAGAGGTTTCATGTCCTGCTGCTTCTCTCGGAGCTCGTCGTTCACCTCCCTCAGCTGGTCGCGCACCGGCACGATAGCCTCGCGAGCCTCGTCGCGTTTGAGCTTCGCGTCGCTCAGCGTCTCCATGGCGTCGTCGATGATCTTCGTCAGCGCCACGACGCGCGCCTCTTTGCGTTCAATCTCCGCGTCGTGCTCGTCATCCGCGGGCGGCGCGGGCACGCGCACGATCCACAGCTGGCGTTTAGGCAAAGCGCGCGAGGCGCTGAGCAACGAAGCGGTCGTCACCTCCGCGTCTTCCCTGACACCGCCTCGGCCCCCCCGGGAGGAAGAAATCGCCGCGCCGGGCTTTATCTCCGAGCCCGATCTCGGACCCGATCTCGGCCGTCTCGGAGACTTGGAGGGCGCGGGCGAAGACGCCTCGGAGACTTGGCCCGGGACCTGGCCGGGGCGCTCGACGGCGCCCGGAGAGCGCGACGCGCCCCTCTCTTTCTTGGAAACGCGAGTGTCCTTGTCGCCCTTGTGTGGGTGCTTGGCGTCCGGCTTGTCGAAGCCCGGAGGCGCGGACATACGCGGCGCTTTCGTCGCCGCGCTCGCGATACTCGCGCTCTGCGAAGAGGCCGCGTCGAGCATCGCGAGGATATCGACCTGGGGCTTGACGCCGTCGTCGTCCATCTGGCGCCCGGATCCCATGCGGACGAGGTGTTCCTGCGAGGTGACGGGCATTCGAGGCGTCAGCGCGCCGCGCGGGAGGGACGAGGCGCGAGCGGAGAAAACCGTATGTGTCGAACACCCCAAGAGGCGTGCCTTCTCGTTTTCCGATGCCTTCGACGCGCGTCGTTCGGGCGTATCGCACGTCGCGAGGGACCGAAATCGCGCGCGCTCGAGTCGCGGAGGAATCGAATGGACACTACGAGGCGGGAGACGCACCGCCGGTACCGACGCGCGCGGTGGAGTGCGCTCGCCGAGGGCTCGCGCTCGATTCGCTGCGCCATCGGAGGCCGCGGGAAGATGCTGACGACGAAACGACAAAAATACACCGACACTTTCATGATTTTCTGGTGACTGAAATCTCACACAAAGGAATACCTTCTACAAGCGCTAGCACCCGCGCGCGCGCGCGGACGCGCTCCGTCTCCTCGAAAGGACCGTAGAGCGCACGCGGCAACACGAAACGCTTCATATCCGACGACGCCGTCGTGAAAAACCTTCTTCCGAATCACTCCGCCGCGCCGTACCCGTAGGGGTTCTCCGAGGCCCACTTCCACTGGTCCACGCAGCACTGCGCGATGGAGTGCTTCGCCTCCCACCCGAGCACCTCCTTGGCGCGATCCGTCTTGGCGTACACCTCCGCGGCGTCCCCCGGCCGCCGCGCGACGATCTGCATGGGAATCTCTTTACCCGCAGCTTCCGCGAACGCCTTGACGAGCTCCAGAACGGAGGTGGACGTGCCCGTGCCCAGGTTGACCGTCACGCACCCGCAGTCTTTGTCGCGCCGCACCAACCTCAACGCCGCGACGTGCCCGTCCGCGAGGTCCATGACGTGGATGTAGTCGCGCTTGCCCGTGCCGTCGGGGGTGGGGTAGTCGTCGCCGTACACGGAAAGCTGCGGCCTGCGGCCGACAGCCACCTGCTGCACGAACGGCATCAGGTTGTTGGGGATGCCCTTGGGGTCCTCGCCGATTCGACCGCTCGGATGCGCGCCCACCGGGTTGAAGTAGCGCAGGAGCACGACTTGCCACGACGCGTCAGACGCCTGCAGGTCAGTCAGCATGTGCTCGATGAAGAGCTTAGTGCGCCCGTACGGGTTGAGCGCGGCGGTGGGGAAGTCCTCCGTGCACGGCACGGTGGCGGGCTCGCCGTACACCGTCGCGGAGGAGGAGAAGATGATGGACTTGCACCCCGCCTTCTCCATCGCCGCGACGAGCGTCACGGTGCCCGAGATGTTGTTGCTGTAGTACCGCATCGGCTTAGACACGGACTCGCCCACCGCCTTGAGGCCGGCGAAGTGGATCACCGCGTCCACCTTCTGCGCGGCGAAAGCCTTGTCCAGGCCGGCGGCGTCCAGGATGTCGCACTCGTGGAAAGACAGGTTAGCCGCCTTGTCAGGGCAGAGCTCCTTGACGCGGCGGAGCGACTCCTCGCTGGAGTTGTCGAGGTTGTCCACGACCACAACCTTGCACCCAGCCTCGAGGAGCTGAAGGCAGGTGTGCGAGCCGATGTAGCCGGCGCCGCCGGTCACGAGGACGGTGCTTCCTTCCACGGGGAGAGACATCACGAGAGGAGGGGGACAAAATGCCGACGCGCGGGTGTTCTGGGAGAGGACGCGGCCGAGATCCGATGTTATCTGCGCCCGCGGCCCGAAAATCCCGGCGCACCGGCGGTTGGCACGCACCGATTTGTTCGCCGGCGCGGAAAACTTCGGTCGCGACGGTTGTCGGCGGCAGCGCGGTGTTTCCGAGAGAGCGGTGCTCCGCACGGGAGGCGCACACCACGACGCGGTCGCGCGCTTCCCGCACCCCCGCGATGAAGCCCAAGATCACGGGGAAGAAGAAGAAGGGCTCGGCGGCGGGCGCGTCGTCCGGCAAGGGCCACGCGCCCGGCGCCGGGGAGAAGCGGCGGCGTGAGACGGCGTCAGCCGCCGACGACGACGACATGTTCATGCCCGTGCCCTCGTTCGAGAACGACGGCAAGGAGCTCGATTTGGGCGGCGCCGGACCCGCGTGGAAGACGTACGACTGGCAAGGCGAGAAGTCCGCTCGTGAGAAGAAGCGCGAAGGCGGGGCGGGCGCGGGAAATGCACGCGCGGACGCGGACGCGAAGCGCGCGGAGAAGCGATCGACGAAAGAGCCCGTCGTGAACCGCAAGAAACCGCCGCGGCCGGAGAAGAAGGTCAAGGTGGACATGCGGTTCGGGTCCGAGGCGGACAAGAAGAAACTCGCGGACGAGCGCTTCAACGAGCGCAGGGAGGCGAAGAGGCAGAAGTACGCCGCGCTCACCGCCGCCGCCGCCGAGCACGACGGCGCCGGCGAAGACGAGCCCGGAGTCTCCGGGAAAGTTCTCGGCCGCCGGCGCCGCGCCGCGGAGAAGCGCGCGCGCGCCGCGGAGAAGCGTCGCGCGGACCGACTGGACAAAGGCTTACCGGTCGACCGGCCGGTCAAACAGCTTCCCGCGAAGCTGGCGGTGGGCACCGCCGCGGGGGTCAGCGCGCTCGCGAAGAGAGGGGGCGACGACGCCGGCGACGACGAAAACGCCGCGGGCAAAAACAAAAACGCCAAGCGCAAGGAGCGGCGCGAGAAGGCGCGTTTGGCGCGCGACGCGGAGGAGTCCAAGGCGCAGGTCACGCCGGGTGGGGCTGTACGCAGCGGGGCGGCGGTGAAAGAGAAGCCGAGCGCGAAGGGCGCGAAGGGCCCCGAAGAAGAGGAATCGGCCAAGGCGCGCGCGCGACGCGAGAAGCGCGAAGCCGCGGCGGCGTTGGAACGCCGCGCGGCGGCGCTCCGCGCGGCGGCGGAGGCGGACTCGGAGTCGGACTCGGAAGCGGACGGTGCCTCTTCCGAGTCTGCCTCCGACGCCGCGGGGGAAGACGCGGGCGGGGACTGGGGCGAGGCGTTCAGCAGCGACGAGGACGACGAGGACGACGAGATCGACTCGGACGAAGACGCCGCGTTGGCCGCCGCGTTGGCCGCCTCGGACGACGACGACGACGCCTCGGAGGAGGGGGCGGACGACTCGGACTCGGAGGACGAGACGGACTCGGAGGATGAGACGGCGAATGACTCGGCGCGAGGTGCTTCGCGAGCCCCGATGCGCGCTGTTGAGCCCCCGAAGAAGCCGTCGCTGGTGGACAAGATGCGCGCCAAGCTCAGCGGCGGGCAGTTCCGCATGCTGAACGAGGCGCTGTACACGACCACCGGGGACGAGGCTCTGCGTATGGTGGAGGATCAGCCGGGTATGTTTTCGGCGTACCACGCGGGGTTCCGCGAGCAAACCAAGGAGTGGCCGGTGCGGCCGGTGGACGCGTGCCTCAAGTGGCTCGCCACGCAGCCCAAAACGGCGCGCGTGGCGGATTTCGGGTGCGGTGACGCTGAGCTCGCCAAGCGCGCGCCGCAGAAGACGGTGCACTCCTTCGACCTGGAGAGCGAAGCGAAGGGCGTGGTGGCGTGCAACATGGCGAACGTGCCTTTGGATGATGCGTCCGTGGAAGTGGCGGTTTTCTCCCTGTCGCTCATGGGGACGGACTACGGGTCGTTCATGGAAGAGGCGCACAGAGTACGTCCCGCGAACGCAAACGCGACGCCGTTTTCCAAACTTTCACGCGTAAACGCTTTACGACGTTTTTTTTTCCCGCCGAACGCCGCCGAACGCGCGCTTAGTCTTCGCGCGCCCGTCCGCCGATGACGGGCGCGTATTATTCACGCGCGCCACAGCACACAGACGGACGCTTCCCTTTCACCGGCGGGTGACCGCGATGAGCCCACCGGCTGGACGAAGCCCCGACATACAAAAAAACGAAACCGGTTGTTTTCCACCCGTCTCGGCCCGCCGCGCGTCACCGCCGACTGACGTCCTCGCCGCGCCTCGTCTCTCCCAGGTCCTGAAGGTGGGTGGCGTGTGTTGGATCGCGGAGGTGCGCAGCCGTTTCGACGGCTCGAAGGGCGTGGCGTCCATCGAGTCGTTCATCGCCGCCGCCACCGAGCTGGGGTTCAAGTTGCAGGGTTCCGTGGATGAGCGGAACAAGATGTTTTTCGTGCTCCGCCTGGTCAAGTCCGGCGCCGAGCGCCCAAAGCGCGTGCGGTGGCCCGCGCTCAAGGCGTGCATATACAAACGCAGGTGACAGACGTGGTGTGCGGTAGACCACGAAGACGCCTCCTCGTGCGAAACGACTATTGCATAAAGAATGGAAGAATAGCGTAAAACGATAGTAGTACCCTCGCGTCTCATCACGCGTTTGATCGCGTTTTCCTCATGAACGGCCCGTACAGCGCGTCGGCGTACTCCGCCCTCGGTCCGACCACCACGCGCATGACCGCGTGCAGGATCTGCGCGGTGAGCCCCCAGATCTGCAGCGGGCGCTCCGGGGGCGCGTGCGCGTTGAACACGGGCATGGGGCCCACTCCGGGCACCACGCGCGCGTCCACGCTTTCGCGGCTCAAAAGCTCCTCCAGCGCAATCGCCATGAGCGTGGGCGACTTTTTAGTTGGGTCCGCCGCGCGCGCTTTGGACAGACGCTCGAGCGCGTTCACGTCGAGTCGCCCGAGGTACCCCACCACGGGCGTCACGGCGGTCTGCCGCGGGACATCAGGGCAGTCCGAGGTCAAAC
>ENA-OUOG01001007-OUOG01001007.1-marine-metagenome-genome-assembly--contig:-NODE-1007-length-34140-cov-4.848281_pt1 | contig 34140 bp, 28 predicted proteins | sample MGYA00248635_ERZ508505 | MGnify/ENA primary metagenome ERZ508505 (study PRJEB26176, sample SAMN06267871) | marine metagenome | isolation source: Saanich Inlet, British Columbia, Canada | place: Pacific... | reverse complement strand
GTTTACCGTATTGATCGTTAAATCGATGGTGATCGTGGAATCGCAACCCGCTGAATTGGGGATAACGTCCACATACGTTCCGCTCGAGTCATAAACGGCACCACTTGGCGCAGTAAAAGTAAAGCAGCTCACTTCAGTAATATTACTTGTGCTGCCACCCGATGCTACAGGAGCACCCGTTACCCAGTTGGAAGCAGTTCCCGATAGAGCAAAGTTGGTTAACACGCCGTCGTACCCTACGGGACCGTCATCTATTAAGGTCGTTTCCGAGGTATTGGTTCCGCTCGCCACCCCTTGGTTGGCCTTATAGTAGGCGATTAAATTCATTGGAAGAACCCCACAGAACTCCGTGTTCATATCCGCCATTAATTCAGCACCTGTGCGGGCTACATCCCAAATGCGTAATTCGTCAATAATTCCGCTGTAAGGAATACTTCCGCCGGTAACCCGATCGCCAATTTTTAAATTCACTCCACCCGTAGGTGTATTTACAGTGGATAAATTACTTGTAGCGACCTGCACACCGTTTACATACATAAATCCTGTACCCGCATTCAGCACGAAGGCGATATGGGTCCATTGGCCCACTGGAATATCATTGGCACTAGACCCCATATTTGCGTTCGTTCCGCCCGATATGAATACGAGGTTGTTTGTTCCTCCGACTGATAAAGTGTTTCGAGAACCCACAGCATTCAGGCCATAATCCAAAATACATTCATTTGATGTATTCGCCGTTGGCTGGTAAATCCACGCTTCAAATGTTCTATCAGCCGCGCCTAAAACACCACTGTAGGTCGTTTGAACTACGTCGTCAACGCCATCAAAATCGAGGCCGTTTTGAGCAAAAGTAAAAGGCCCAGGAGCCATAAAAAGAAGGAGTAGAATTTTCTTCATAGTCAAAAGGAGGTTTAAACGCTTAATTTGCGAAAAAAACGAGGCTTGGCAAAAGAAGTCCTTCAAAGCCTCAAAGAATGGTGGCCCTTTTTACTTCCTCAATAGACAAAGAAGTCAACACTAAATCTTGAACGGCCCAATTTTCATCGAAAGGCACGACACTCATTTTTTTCGCCTGAACATCAAAAAGTACGAAGGCATTTCGGTTTGAATCTACAGTCATGAACACACCTTCTCGGTAATCCGTGTTTTGCAGCCATTCTGAGGCGCCCATTTCTTCTGCCTTATTCGGCAATTGAGAAAAGTCGATTCTCGTTTCTAACTCTTCTTTTTGCACCACTACTTCTCCGGTAGCTGTTGACGTTACCAACCAATGATTATCACCCAAATGCTTTCCTCCGTGCGGACTTTTCAACGCGCTAATTTGAGGTATGGCGACGCCGTTTTCTCGATTGATGCGAAACAATTTTCCTTCATGAAAAAAGGTGGCGAGTATTTCGGGGGCCTCATCGGCCCGATAGGCAACCGAGTTTATAAAGGCTGCTCGTTCCGCCGTCGGCAAGAAATCTTGGGCGGGATCTTTTATCCAACGCGGTTCTTTCCCATCTGCCCGAAGGGCATTCGCTTGAGCCAACGTACGACACAAATACTGCTCCGAACCATCTGCTTTAAACGATTTATTGAATCCATTCTCCCAAGCAAACCACTCCCAAAGCAATTTCCCACTTCGGTAATCGAATTCGAAAATACAATCGAGTCCGCTCGAAGCAATCAAAACCGCATTCGGATTTCGCGGATTAAACGCAACGGTATGGATATAACTAAACCACGGATATTTAATGCGGTAGGTATTTCCGTTTTCGAAAACGTACACAGTGTCTTCCGCGCCCAGGGCAATTCGGTTTCCCGAAACATCAATCGCCCTCGGCTCTTTCAATCGATGAAGCACTTCAGAAGTTTCTAGTTTTCCGTTTTTCAAACTCAAATATGCGAGTCCGCCCACTCCCGGATCGCGCCGCTCAACGCTTCCGCGCCGACCGCTTTTATTTTTTTTGCTTTCGACATATCGGGCACGAATAGCCTTTAGGTCGAAACTTTTAATGGTGACCAATAAATTAAAATCTCCGAAGTGATCGGAGTCGTTCTCAAAAGTGGATAGGTCGATTTTCTCGAGCATGAATCAAGGTATGATTTCGTTAAACAACTCGGCCAACACACCTGTAAGTCCTTCCCGGCTAAATTGCTCGTGGGCATTTCCGGAGTGCCTATCGGCACGACCTGCACTTTGCCATTTCAAAAAAGCGCTTTTAATTCGTTCCTTCATACCGGCCCCATCTTCGTAATCGAGCATAAGGTGGCGTTCCGCCTCAGCAAGTACTTTAGCCGCATTACCATCGACCGGCCCAATGCCTAAAATTTCGGATTGACTTGCTAAGTACTCAAATATTTTACCCGTTAAAATGAGCTTATTGGTTTTATCAATTGGTATCGGAAACAAGAGCAAAGAACTGTCGACCATCATTTGAACCGCCTCGCTGTGAGGTACACTTTCGGTGAAGGTCAATAGCCCCTCAATACCCTCCTTTCGGATACTTTCAAGCACGTTCCCAGCTACCTTCCCAACCAAATGAAGCCTGAATTGATCTTGAAAATTGGGAAGCTCCTCTCTTAACTCCTTAAGCGTCTTCCACAATTCGGGTACGTCTTGATTCGCTTTGTAGTTCCCCGTATAGGTCAGCTCAAAATACTCAGAAGGGCTCGGCCTCTCGGCCGGAATATCATCGGGGTCGTAGCCGTTAAATACCTTCACCACCTTTTGAGCTCGATCGGAAAACTCGGCTTCGAGTCCCGGACTTACCACGGTTACCGCATCCGCTTGTTTGAGCACACTTGTTTCGAGGGCTAAATCGCGCCGCTCCGTTCGCTCCGTTCGCTTCATGAAACGGTTCGAATAAATATGAACCCAAGGATCGCGAAAATCCGCTACCCAAGGAATATTGAATTCCGTATTTAATGCTTGTGCGATTAAGTGGACGCTGTGCGGCGGACCGCTACTGAGAATCACATCCACCGGATTTTCTCTTAGATAATCTTTTAGGTATCGGATACTCGGCTTTACCCACCCCACTTTTGCATCGGGCACAAATAAGTTCCCCCGGACCCAGAGTGCTGCCTTTTGTACGAGCGACTCTTTCTTATCCTTCACCATGACATCGGTTACTTTGGCGTCTTTGCCCTGACCGGTAATCTTTTTGTACAACTCAAAGGGTTCCGCAATACGGGTTTTATGCACTTCGATTCCCTCGGGCACGTCTTTAACCAAACTTTCATCCCAAGTAAATGCAGCCGGATTTTCACAGGTGTATACCACCGGTTCATAGCCGAATTGCGGTAAGAATTTTGCGAATTTCAAACACCGCTGCACACCGCTCCCGCCGGCAGGCGGCCAGTAGTAGGCGATGATTAATACCCTTTTCATTCGGGCTTGGCTTGATTGGAACGCCATTGCGTGAAGAGCAAGGCAGCGGACCCTAAAAGAAGGATTAAGCTACTTGCCAAAGAAATCTTTTCACCTACATAATACAGCTTCGGCTCAAATTTAAATTCAATTTCATGCGACCCGGCCGGAACAACCATTCCGCGGAGCACATAATTCGTTTGGAAATGCGGGACTGGGTTACCGTCAATGTACGCGTTCCATCCGCGACCTTCGTAGCCGAAATAAATTTCGCTCATAACCAGTACCTGATCTTTGGAAGTCGTTGTGGAATACTTGAGATAATTGCTCCGTATTTCTTGAAGCGCAACCTGAGCGGTGGGATCTGCAGAAGGAGTAATTCCCGATAATTGCTCGCTGAATTTCTCATTTACAATAGCCACTTTGGCCGGATCAAAATCGTTCATGGCCGTCATTTCTGCATCAGCATCCGGTACTATTTGAACAGATTCCACAAACCAAGCATCACCTAAATTCCCAGGGTTTAACTGCGGACGCAATTGATTGTTTTGCTGATCGGGAACTATGAAGTACTTCACATTCAGCATATTGATCACCCCTTGATTTCTTCGATTGATTTGAAGGTCGACAAGCTCTTGGTAGCGTTTCAACTTTGCCGGGTGGTATCCACCTAAAGATTTGTGAAAATAGGCCGTTCTAGCTCCAGCATCTAGTCGCTCACCAAGGTGATATACGCGGTAATTCGGATCGGGATCTTGCAGTATTTGAAGGTCGGCTTGACTCGCTTGGAACGGCGTTTCCATTTGTCGTTTGGGCACAAAACTCTCGTCGTTTAAGTACCGCTTGTCTATTGACCATAGGTCTACCAAGATAAGAGCACCAAGACCTATAATAGCGTGTTTTGCTTGAATTTTTTGGTTCATAAAGGCCCAAAGTGATGCAGCTGCTAGGGCGACAAAAATGAAGGAGCGAAAAGCATCGGCACGCAACATATCTTTACGGTCGGCAATGAGTTCATTGAGCATTCCGGCATTGGCAAACATTTCGTCACGGAGTCCTTCGAAGTCGAATAGCGATCCGCCCGCTAGGGCGAAAAACAGAGCCAAACCACCTGTGATGCCCGCGCTCAATTTAAGCGATTTCATTGCCTCCTCTTTATCGTAATCGCCTTTAAAAAGTTTATTCAAAGCCATAAAGCCTAGCAACGGAAGAGTGAGCATCGCTACCACTAAAATAGACGCCACGGCCCGGAACTGATTATACATGGGTACGTTATCGATAAATAAATCGGTTAACCACATCATATTTTTCCCGTAGGAAAGACCAAAAATCAAAACGGTTGTAGCCAAGAGCCACCATTTAGATCGATCTTTAATAAAGAACAATCCGAAGAAAAAGAGGAATACAACTACGGCGCCCATGTAATAGGGTCCAGTAACAAAGGGTTGATCGCCCCAGTACGTTGGAATGTTTTGCAATACTTGATCCGGATTCTGAACCCTTCCACGCAAAGCCTCACCAATATTCGAGTCACGACTAAGAGCTTCCGTAGAACCGCCTCCCATAAAATTAGGAATGAACACATTGAAACTTTCGGCAATTCCGTAGCTCCAATTGGTTATGTAATCGCGGTCGAGTCCGCCCGTTTTATTGGTACCTGCAGCGTCATCAATGGTTAAATCAGATTTACCTCGAGTTGAGTACTTACCGTAATCATAACTGGTAATTAAGCGCGAAGCATTAGCCCCGACCGCGAGCCCCAAAGCCAAAAGAAGCACTGCTACTTGCTTCCCGAACTCGGCTAATTGCTTTGTTTTTACCGCATTTACGAGCTCTACAATTCCAAGGATGAAAACGGCAATACCCAAATAATAAGTCATTTGGATGTGGTTCACATCTATTTCCCAGGCCATGGCCAAAGCGGTTATGAGTCCGCCCGCAAGCAGTTTTTTGCGTCGAAACACAGTCAAAATTCCCAATACTATCGGCGCGAATAAGGCTACAGCCCACGTTTTATTGTTGTGCCCTGCTTCCATTATAATGAGCCAATAAGTCGAGAGTCCAAAGGCTACAGCGCCAACGAAAGACAATTTTGGATCGTATTTGAGTCCGGCTAGAAGTACATAAAAGCCCAGAAAAAGCAGAATTAAATAATTCGCGGGTGCGGGAATGCTTTTAATCGGTTCAAAAAATATGGTGTGGATTAAATTATTCGGGTAGCGAACCGAATTGAAATAGGCAGGCATACCAGCAAACAGCGAATTCGTCCACAACGGCTCTTCGTCGAATTCTGCTCGGAAATCCCATATTTCTTTACTCATTCCCCGATAATTGGCAATATCACTTTGGTAAAGCACTTTACCTTCGAGGAGTGGGGTGAAATAGGCAAAAGCGAGGGTAAAAAACAAAATGACCGCCAAAATATGCGGCCAAGAATTCTTCCAGAGGGTCTTCATAGTCATTTTTTCTTCAGAGGCTTAAAGGTATGAAATCTGAATTTTGAGCACTTCCTTTTCACTGCTTAGTTCGATCGACCCTGTAGACCAAATGAAATTTGGATTTGGAACTATTAAAGGACCCGAACATGGAGATCATTTTTTCCGCAGTGAACGGAGATAAAGTCGCTCTACTTTCTCACGTGCCCAAGGGGTCCGTCTTAAGAATTTAAGACTCGATTTTATGGATGGGTTATTCTTAAAGGAATTGATATTCACCATGTAAGATAACTCCTCCCAACCGTATTGATCAACGAGCGATTCTACAATTGTGGCAAGCTTAACTCCGTGAAGGGGGTTATTGGGTTGTTCTTGAGGGTTAGAATTTTCGGGATCCATGATTCTCGATATGTTTTTCAAATATTGAACTACAAAGAAAATGAGGGTGCCAAATTAAACCTTCTTACTTTGACGCATCTAAGTATAAAACCTATTGAATGAAATATCTACTCTCAATGTTCCTTGGAGCGTTCTTTTTATTGAGTTGTGAAAAAGGAAAAGAGCCGACGAGTCCGCCGGATAACACGCCAGATGCCGTCTTGAACTTGCCTGAGACACCGTTGAATTATAGTAATTTAACGCTGCCCAATCATTTTTTGGGGCCTCCTGTCCAAAATGCCGATAATACTCCGGCCAATAACCCCGTAACCGACGAGGGGGCCACCTTGGGAAGAGTACTTTTCTACGACACGCAATTGTCTTTAAACAATACTGTAGCCTGTGCCAATTGTCATCAGGCCGAATTTGGGTTTAGTGATCCACTTGTTTTATCAAAGGGTTTTGAAGACGGTGAAACAGGTCGTCATTCTGTGAACTTAATCAACGCGCGCTATTACGCCGACGAGCATTTCTTTTGGGATGGACGAGCAGCGACGCTCGAGGAGCAGGTGCTCTTACCTATTCAGGATGCCGTGGAAATGGGAATGACTTTGGATAGCCTAACGGCTCGATTGTCAACCTTGAACTACTACCCAGAACTGTTTGCCGATGCCTTTGGAACGGAAGAAATAAATGAAGACCGAATCAGTTTAGCTTTGGCGCAGTTCGTTCGTTCCATAGTGAGCTACCAGAGTCCATATGACATTGCCGCGGCGGCTACTCCCGGACAACCAAATGGAGATCTACTGGGCTTTGCAGAACAAGAAAACTTAGGTAAGCAAATTTTTGAAGATCCCAACTTAGGTGCTTGTGCCGGTTGTCACGGGACTCCCCTTCAAATTGCTCCGGCTCCTCGAAGCAACGGACTTGATGCAAATCCAACCGATATTGGCTATGGAGTAGTTACCGGTAACCTCAACGATTACGGAACCTTCAAAGTGCCTAGTTTGAGAAACATTGAATTAACTGCTCCCTACATGCACGATGGACGTTTTGCCACTTTAGAGGAAGTAATTGAGCACTACAATTCAGGCGTTCAAAACCACGCGAATTTAAGTCCACCCTTGCGTTTGCAAAATGGTCAGGTTCGTCGTTTGAATTTAACGCAAAATGAAAAAGACGCGCTTTTGGCGTTTATGCTGACACTGACCGATAATACATTGGCTACCGAAGAGCGGTTTAGCGATCCGTTTGTGGATTAAGAAGGAATCAATCCTTCACCTCTTCGTAATCAACATACTCACCACCGGCAGCTCCTGTCGATGGTTTTTTCTTGTCCTTATCGGGGTTGTATTGGATTTTCACTTCGCCTTCGGCGCGATGGTCATCGGGCCGTGAGGCCCCGGTTGCCTGATTCTGACGCGCTCGAAATTCGCGCGGGCTCATTCCAAAAAGACCCGTGAACAAGTTGTTCCAAAGCAAGCGAATGCCGAGAATAATCAATACAATTATGAGAAGTACCTTCACCATAAATTAACGACTCAAATAGAGGTTTCGTTCACTGTGTACTTTGATGAAGAACTCATCGCGTAAATCATCAATAAATTGGATGGCCTCTCCGGTCGATTTCATTTCAGGGCCTAATTCCTTATTTACATTCGGGAACTTGTTGAAACTAAATACCGGAATTTTAATGGCGTAACCACTGACTTGCGGATTGAAATTGAAGTCTTTCACTTTCTTTTCACCCAACATCACTTTGGTAGCGTAATTCACATAGGGCTCCTTAAAGGCCTTTGCAATAAACGGTACGGTACGCGAAGCACGCGGATTCGCTTCAATGATGTACACCACATCGTTCTTAATTGCGAACTGAATGTTGATCAACCCTTTCGTTTCGAGCGCCAGAGCGATTTTCTTGGTGTGATCAATGATTTGCTGCATCACGAATTCACCAATGTTAAACGGTGGCAATACGGCATGTGAATCACCCGAGTGAATTCCGCAAGGCTCAATATGCTCCATGATTCCAATGATGTACACATCTTCCCCATCACATATAGCATCGGCCTCTGCTTCAATGGCTCCGTCTAAATAATGATCGAGCAGAACGCGGTTTCCAGGGATACTCTTCAACAAGTCGACAACATGATGCTCCAATTCATCTTTGTTGATGACAATCTTCATTCCTTGGCCTCCTAAAACATAGGATGGACGAACGAGGATTGGGAAGTCTAATTTATCGGCCAATTCAAGGGCCTCATCGGCATTTTCAATAACGCCAAACTCTGGGAACGGAATGTTTTGTTCGCGAAGCAAGGTCGAGAAGCGACCGCGATCTTCGGCTAAATCGAGCGCTTTGTAGGTGGTTCCAATAATCGGAATACCGTAGCGGTCGAGTTTCTCCGCTAACTTCAACGCTGTTTGTCCGCCCAATTGTACAATAACACCATCTGGCTTTTCGTGACGAATGATGTCGTAAATATGCTCCCAAAAAACGGGTTCAAAATAGAGTTTGTCGGCGGTGTCAAAATCTGTTGAAACTGTTTCAGGATTACAGTTAATCATGATGGTTTCGTAGCCGCACTCTTTGGCAGCTAATACTCCATGCACGCAGCAGTAATCGAATTCAATTCCCTGTCCAATTCGGTTCGGTCCTGATCCGAGGACTACAATTTTTTTACGATCGGTGACCACACTTTCATTTTCTGCATGGCGATCTTCTCCATTCGCGCTGTAGTCTTGCTCAAAGGTAGAGTAGTAATAAGGTGTTTGCGCTGGAAACTCCGCGGCACAGGTATCAACGAGTTTATACACTCGGTTAATTCCCATATCGCTTCGCTTGTTGTAGACCTCACTTTCGAGACACCCGAGCATATGCGCGATCTGGCGATCTGCAAAACCTTTTTGCTTAGCCTCTAGCAATAATTCGCGATCAATTGATCCGATTTCGAAGGATTGAATTTCTTTCTCTAAGTAATGAAGCTCTTCGTACTGCTTCAAGAACCACATATCAATTTTCGTGATATCGTGGATTTTACGAAGCGGAATACCAATTTGGATGGCATCGTAAATAACGAATACACGATCCCAACTCGCATATTTCAGCTTATCGAGAATTACATCTTGATCCGTATACCCTTTACCATCGGCACCCAAACCGTTTCGCTTAATTTCGAGCGATTGAGTGGCTTTGTGCAAGGCCTCTTGGAATGATCGCCCAATACCCATTACTTCTCCAACCGACTTCATTTGGAGTCCGAGCGTACGATCCGATCCTTTAAATTTATCGAAGTTCCAACGTGGAATTTTCACGATCACATAGTCCAAGGTAGGCTCAAAGTAGGCGGTCGTTGTTTTTGTGATTTGGTTGTCGAGTTCGTCGAGTGTATAGCCGATCGCTAATTTGGCCGCGATCTTAGCGATCGGATAACCGGTTGCTTTCGATGCCAAGGCCGATGAACGACTTACACGTGGGTTAATCTCAATGGCGTAGATCTCTTCTTTCTCGTCAGGACTCACGGCGAACTGCACATTACACCCTCCGGCGAAATCGCCAATACTGCGCATCATATGAATAGCCATGTCGCGCATTCGCTGATAGGCGGAATCGGACAAGGTCATGGCCGGAGCCACAGTGATTGAGTCTCCGGTGTGAATTCCCATCGGATCCATGTTCTCAATGGAGCAAATGATAATTACGTTGTCGTTTTTATCGCGAAGTAATTCTAACTCGTACTCCTTCCAGCCCATGAGTGCTTTGTCGATCATCACCTCGTGAATGGGAGAAATCTCTAAACCGCGATTCAAGTTTATATCGAAGTCTTCTTTTTCATATACAATAGCTGCACCCGCTCCACCTAAGGTAAATGAGGCACGAATCACGAGCGGAAAACCAAAATCCTGGGCAATGGTTTTTCCTTTAAGGTAACTCGTTGCCGTTTCTTGAGGTGCCATGCCTACACCAATTTGCTCCATGAGCACGCGAAACTGCTCCCGGTTTTCGGTAATGTTGATCGCATCAATGTCGACCCCAATAAGCTCCACATTATGCTTCTCCCATACGCCGCGCTCGTCAGCTTCAATACATAGATTCAATGCTGTTTGCCCACCCATCGTCGGAAGAACTGCATCAATGTCGTGCTCTTCTAGTATTTGCTCGATTGAAGCAACGGTGAGGGGAAGTAAATACACATGATCGGCCATAACGGGGTCGGTCATGATCGTTGCTGGATTCGAATTAATCAAAGTCACTTCAATTCCTTCTTCCCGGAGGGAACGAGCAGCTTGGGAGCCAGAGTAATCGAATTCACAAGCTTGGCCAATTACGATAGGGCCAGAGCCGATGATAAGGATTGAATTGATATTTGGATTCTTAGGCATATGTGTAGAATTATTTGGGCAAAAATAGCCTCTAACGGGCGAGTATTACTTTTATTCTTAAATCTTCTTTCCACAAAAAAGCCCGAAGTTATTCACGGGCCATCTTTGAGGGTATAAAAAAAAGGTGCTACCCAACGGCAACACCTTTATTCTTTATCGATCAAACGCAACATCACAATCAGTGACGCATTTCGTCAGATACGCTAACACGCTTACGACCTTTAGCTCTACGGCGAGCTAAAACTTTGCGTCCGTTCGCAGAGGCCATACGCTCACGGAATCCGTGTTTGTTGCGACGCTTGCGCTGTGATGGTTGGAAAGTACGTTTCATCTTATATCTTCTTTAATGTCTGATTCTTCAATCGGGGTGCAAATATACGGAGTCTTAATTAGTTGACAAATGTTTGGGGCTAATTTTCTTGATGAGTAAGATGGCAATAAATCAGAATTATTTCAAGACCATTTCTTGATGTGGAATATGATCCAGCATAAACTCCTCTCCATCGACTTCAAAACCAAACGACGAATAAAAATCGCGCAGGTACCATTGCGCCGTAATTCGCACGGGCTGCCTACCTTTCCAACGGAAGGCTTCTTCGAGTACAACAGCCACTAACCGCCTGCCTATACCCTTTCCTCGTTCACTAGGGTGAGTAACAAATCGGCCGATACTGAGCTCTTTAAACTCTGTGCCTGGCGGCACGATGCGTCCGTACGAGATTACTTTACCTTCTTCGTTTTCACTCCAAAGATGCAAGGAGTGTTGATCTAAACCATCGTTATCGACAAAAGGACAGCACTGTTCAACAACGAAAATCTGCTGGCGCAACTCAAGCACAGCGTATAATTCTTCTTTCGAAAGCTCTTCCCAACTCTTTACTACAAACATGCCTAAAGATACAATCTACAGTAAACAGCACTTTAAAACATAAGGTTAACTTTGCCACATGTCCTTCCATTTCAAAAACAAAGTAGTTTGGATCACCGGAGCTTCATCCGGTATTGGCGAGCACTTAGCGTATCGTATTGCGCGCGACGAACCTTATTTGGTACTCAGCGCGCGACGAACCGATGCTCTTGAATACGTAGCCGCACAAACAAATCTGCCCGAAGGGCATGTACTTGTATTGCCCCTCGATCTAAGTAAACCAGAAGAATTTGAAGCTGCCACTAAAGCGGTAATCGATCGATACGGCCGGATAGATTACCTCGTAAATAATGGGGGCATTGGGCATAAGTCGTCGGTTCTTGAAACAAGTTCAGCGGTCGATCGGCAGGTAATGGAGGTGAATTTCTTTGGGAATATTCTGCTCACAAAAGCCGTTTTACCTAGAATGCTCGAACAGGGTTCGGGGCAAATAACGGTGATTTCATCCATGCTTTCGAAGTTTGGGGCACCCGATGTAGCCACTTATGCTGCATCTAAGCACGCTTTGAACGGCTACTACGAATCGCTCCGAGAGGAGCTTACGGGCAAGGGAATTACCATTCAAGTATTCGCTCCGGGGTTTGTAAGAACCGATGTTACTGTAAAGTCGCTTGACGGCAACGGACAGGCCTACGGGAAAAATAGTCCCGCCCAAGAAAAAGGAATGGACCCAAAAAAATGTGCGATCAAAATGAAAAAGCACATGATTCACCGCACTCCTTTCACCTATATCGGTGGCTGGGAACTAGGCGCAATTCCTTTTAAAACTCTTTTCCCGCGACTCTTTTTCTTTACAATGAGGAAGCTTAGCGGCAAATAGGAACCGTATATTCCTTATCGGTTTCTTCGAAGCCAAGAATTCGACCCGCCTATCGCGAATGTGTTATCTTTGGATTTCCTTAAAGCTATCGACATGAATTTGATTCATTCAAAATATACGGGCCAGGAAGCAGAGGCCCAATTGAAAAAAGATTTTGATTCCGCTCAGCCCTGCCGGCACTTGGCGTTAGACGGTTTTTTGACCGAAGAACTAGCCAATAACCTATTTGAGCATTTCCCAAGTATGGACGACTTGAAAGTGCGACGGAAAAGTTTGAACGAAAACAAAGCCGAAGACTATCATTTCGATCGATTTCATTCGAGCTTTTCTGATCTTAAAAGCTTAATCCAAAGCGACGAATTTTGCTCGTACATGTCGCGAATTACAGGAATCGAAGGATTACACACCACTACAGACGCGCTGGGCTCAGGAGTTCATCAAGGAGCAAATGGCAGCTACGTAGATGTGCATGTAGACGTTAACATGAATCCCGAAAAAGGGCTTTGGCGCAGAATTAACCTTCTTATTTACCTCAACAAAAATTGGCAAGATGGCTATGGAGGCGACCTTGAACTTTGGGATAAAGAAATGAAGGTATTGCACCATAAATACGCCCCGAGTTTTAACAGGGCTGTTATTTTTGAAACAGACGATAAATCGCCGCACGGTTACGGAAAAATTGATGTTCCCGAAGGAGAAACACGCAAGAGTTTTTACACTTATTTCTATACGCCGATTCCCGAAGGCTTTGTTTATCGCGACTCGCGTTTTGTTTCCAGACCCGATGATTCGGCATTGCGCAAACTGGTAACCAATGCGAAAGAAACAGTGAAGATTTCGGGCAAACGATTATTGAAAAATTTAGGCGTGAAATCACTCGACTTCCAGGACAAAAACAAAAAATGAGCAAAGAAAAACCGAAGCCCAAAAACAGAACTATAGGTTCTTGGAAAAAGGCGCGAAAACTGCTCATCTATCTTCGTCCACATCGGCTCGAATTCGGCATTGGACTGTTATTTTTGCTCGGATCTAGCTTAGCCTCGCTCGCCTTTCCAAAATACTTAGGTGATTTAGTAGATAGCGCCAGCAAAGAATTTGTGGAGCAAATCGACAAAATCGCCCTCATCCTGCTAGTCATTTTGGTTGTTCAAGCAGTCATGAGTTACTTCCGCATCGTGCTCTTTGTGCGCGTAACTGAAAAAATGCTCGCGGCACTGCGGCAGGCTACTTATCGCCATTTAATTCAATTACCAATGTCGTTTTTTAGTGAACGCAGGGTTGGAGAATTGAACTCGCGAATTTCGGCCGATGTCGCTCTTCTTCAAGAAACCTTTACCACTACGCTGGCCGAGTTTCTTCGCCAAATGATCATTATCGTCGGTGGCATTACTTTGCTTGCGATCACAAGTGTAAAATTGACCCTGTTCATGTTGGCGATCTTACCCGCCATTATGATCATTGCCGTTTTCTTCGGGCGATTTATTAGAAAATTCTCAAAAGACGTTCAGAAGCAAGTCGCGGAGTCAAATACTATTGTTGAAGAAACGCTTCAAGGAATTCAGAATGTAAAAGCCTTTGCGAACGAATTCTTTGAAATTAAACGATACACAGCCAAAACGAATGAAGTGGCCAAAACAGCCATTAAAGGCGGAGTCTATCGTGGAGCGTTTTCAAGTTTTATTATCACGGGACTTTTTGGGGCTATTGTAGCCGTTATTTGGAAAGGATCGGTACTCGTTCAATCCGGTGAAATTCAAATCGGTCAACTCTTCAGTTTCGTCATTTACTCCGGATTCATCGGCGGCTCTATCGGCGGATTGGCCGACGTATATGCGCGGATTCAAAAGGCTATCGGGGCAACGGAAGAATTGATGGAAATCCTTGAACAGCCAACAGAAGACCTCAGCGATGAAAACAAAGGCATCCAACTTAAAGGTGCCGTGCGGTTTCAAAACATTCGTTTCGCATATCCTTCCCGACCCGATATGACCGTTTTGAAGGACCTAACTTTTGAAGCAAAGCCCGGACAACAGATCGCCTTGGTGGGAGCTAGCGGCGCGGGTAAATCGACCATTGTTCAATTGCTTTATCAGTTCTACAAACCTTTGTCTGGGACTATTTACTTCGACGACCTCGAGGCTTCTACCTTTGAATTAAGCGCCTTACGGCGCGAAATGGCCCTCGTTCCTCAAGACGTGCTTTTATTCGGAGGTACTATTCGCGAAAACATCGAATACGGCCGCCCCGGTGCCAGCGATACGGATATCGACAATGCCGCTAAAATGGCGAACGCTCTTGAGTTTATTGAAAAGTTTCCGGAAGGGTTAAACACTGTCGTCGGCGAGCGAGGCGTGCAACTCAGTGGAGGGCAGCGACAAAGAATAGCCATTGCGCGCGCAGTGCTAAAAGATCCTTCGGTATTAGTTCTTGATGAAGCCACTTCTTCCTTAGACTCCGAATCGGAACGTCTCGTTCAAGATGCTCTAGAAAAACTTATGGAAGGCCGTACTTCCCTTGTAATCGCTCACCGTTTAAGCACGATACGCAATGCCGATGCTATATTAGTTTTACAAGATGGCGAGCTAGTAGAGCAGGGAACGCATGCGGACCTTATGAATAATCCAGAAAGCCGGTATCGCGAGCTAAACGAACTTCAAGGATACTTCACTTCCGAAAAATAAAGTCGAACCGTTACCATTCATTTCTGTTATATTTGAATTGAACCAACTTTTACAATCAAAAGCTATGACCGGAAAAATCGGACCGTTAGGTCTAAAGAAATGGGCACTATTCATTTTGGCGCTTTTACCCGCGCTTTCTTTCGCCCAAAAAAAACCCAACATCCTTGTTCTTTGGGGAGATGATATTGGCCAATCCAATGTAAGTGCCTATTCAATGGGAATGACCGGCTACCAAACGCCGAACATTGATCGGGTTGCCGACGAAGGTGTTGTATTCACAGATTACTATGCGGAACAAAGTTGTACCGCTGGTCGATCGAGCTTTATTACCGGTCAGAGCGTATTTCGCACAGGACTAAGTAAAGTGGGTATGCCAGGAGCGAAAGAAGGACTTAGTGAAGAAGATCCTACCATTGCTGAAATGCTAAAGCCATTGGGTTATCGTACAGGTCAATTTGGCAAGAATCATCTTGGGGATCGCGATGAGCATCTACCTACTAATCATGGATTTGATGAATTCTACGGGAATTTGTACCATTTGAATGCCGAAGAAGAGCCTGAATTAGAAGATTATCCAGACGCTGAAGAATACCCTGATTTTCGTAAAAACTTTGGGCCGCGTGGAGTAATTCATTCTTATTCAGACGGGCGTATCGAAGACACTGGACCTCTTACCAAAAAGAGAATGGAAACTGTTGACGACGAAACCGCTGAAGCAGCTATTCGTTTTATTCGGGAATCTGTTGAAGCTGGCGAACCTTTCTTTGTATGGTGGAATGGAACGCGCATGCACTTTAGAACGCATGTGAAAGAAGAGCTTCGCGGGATTTCAGGCCAAGATGAATACGGTGATGGTATGGTAGAGCACGATATGCACATTGGCCTATTCCTAGATTTACTCGATGAATTGGGTATTGCCGAGAACACTATTGTTATGTACAGTACTGACAATGGTCCTCACAAAAACACTTGGCCGGATGCTGGAATAAACCCGTTCCGTGGTGAAAAGAATACCAATTGGGAAGGCGGATGGAGAGTTCCTGCTGCCATTCGTTGGCCCAATGAAATTCCGGCTGGACAAATTTCAAACGAAATAGTTTCTGGAATGGATTGGTTCCCCACATTAGTGGCTGCCGCTGGGAATAAAAAAGTAAAACAAAGTCTCATGGACGGAATTACCGTTGGAGACCGCAGCTACAAGGTTCATTTAGACGGATACAACATCTTAGATCACCTGAAGAACACAAAAGAAGTTCCTTCAGAACGTCACGAAATCTTTTATTTCTCTGATGATGGTGATTTAACCGCTTTGCGCTACAACGATTGGAAAATCATTTTCATGGAACAGCGTTCCACCGGAACGCTTCGAGTTTGGGCTGAACCTTTCACCCCATTGCGAGTGCCGCTCATCTTCAATTTACGTCGCGATCCCTACGAATTTGCGCAAATAACAAGTAACACATATTATGATTGGGTACTCGATCATGTTTTCTTGCTTGTTCCTGCACAAAGTTATGTCGGGAACTTTTTAAAGACATTCGAAGAATTCCCACCGAGAATGGAAGCTGCAAGCTTTAGCTTAGATAAAGTAATGGAACAGCTATCGAGCCCCGGCGGAAACAATTAATACGACGTTTTAAATCAAAGAAACCCAAGGCAAATACGCCTTGGGTTTTTTATTTTTACCTGATGAAGTACATTATCCCACTCTTTGCGTTGGTCGTTATGGCCTGCAACACTACCAGTCAAAATGCCGATTCGAATTTAACATCAACGGTTGAACCCATTACGGATCCCTTACCCAGTTGGAACGAAGGTGCTAATAAAGAAGCTATTATTCAATACGTTAAAACCGTTACGGATAAGAACAGTAAAGACTATATCGCCCCTTCCGATCGAACTGCTACATTCGATAATGACGGTACACTTTGGTCTGAGCAGCCCCTATATTTTCAACTTTTTTTCGCGATCGATCGCATCACTGAGCTGGCCCCGGAGCATCCCGAATGGGAAAGCGAAGAGCCTTTTGCTTCTGTTCTCAACGGTGATTTGAATGGCGCCCTAGCGGGCGGAGAAGAGAGTATAGTCCAGTTAGTAATGGCCACTCATTCCGGAATGACCAGCGCGCAATTCAACACGATTGTCTCCACTTGGGTCGATACAGCTACGCATCCCGTGTCCGGAAAAAAATATACGAATATGGTGTACCAACCCATGCTCGAACTACTCGAATACCTCCGGGCAAATGACTTCAAAACCTTTATCGTTTCTGGTGGCGGCATCGATTTTATGCGCCCATGGACGGAATCGGTTTATGGCATTCCATCTGAACAAGTTGTGGGTTCCGGCCTAGAACTTTCCTATCAAATGACAGAAAATGGCTCGGTAATAAACCGACTTCCGAAAATTGATTTCATTGATGATAAAGCGGGTAAACCCGTTGGCATTCAACGCCATATTGGGAAGAAACCCATTTTTGCAGGAGGTAATTCAGATGGAGACCTTCAAATGCTCCAATGGACGGATTCAAATGAGCACCTCTCCTTTCAGCTCTATATTCACCACACCGATTCTGTACGCGAAACGGCCTACGATCGGGAAAGCCCCATTGGCAAACTAGACAAAGGCTGGGACGAAGCAGTTGAAAAGGGCTGGACTATTGCGGATATGGCGGAAGATTGGAATACTGTTTGGCCAGAATAACACCTCGGTGTGACAAATGTCGTTGTTCAATCGACCTCTACTTTGTACCTTTTTAAAAAGTAGAAATCATGAATGAACAAGTAAAACAAAACGGCCCCAACTCCGCCATTTATGGTCTCGGATTTATTGGGGCCGTTATCTATTACATTTCACATGCAACCGGTTTTGTTTCCGGTTTCATTGGCTTTCTAAAGGCGCTCGTTTGGCCAGCATTTCTCGTATATGGAGCCTTGAGTGCAATACACGGCTAATGTAGCCTCTATGTTTTAGAACGGCAGATACACCACTTTCTTCGTCTCAAAAAAAGGCTCTTCATAGAAGTTACTTAAAGAGTATTGTTCAGAAGAGGGAAAAGGCGCTAACTCCTCTGTTAAGTCGCCGCCTTTTAAGTAGAGGATACCATTCTTTCGATCGTGAGTAGATACTTTATTTATTTTCTTTCGAACCCAAGGAACAAACACTTCCATTTTTGTCACAGCTCTACTCACCACAAAATCGAAGGTATCCTTCACCTTATCAGCGCGCTGATGAACAGCGGATACATTTTTAAGACCGAGTTCACTTGCAACCGCCTCTACTACTTTAATTTTCTTACCAATAGAATCTACCAGCCTAAATTCAGCTTCTGGAAATAGAATGGCCAGGGGAATTCCCGGAAAGCCGCCACCCGTACCCACGTCCAGAATTTTAGCACCGGCATTGAAATTTTGAATTTTCGCAATGGCCATTGAGTGCAGAACATGTCGCTCATAAAAGTGCTCGGTATCCTTTCTAGAGATCACATTTATTTGAGCGTTCCACTCGAGATAACACGCCAACAGTTGGTCTATTTGATCTCTTTGCTGACTCGTCAATTCAGGAAAATAGGAGAATATTTTTTCCGCCTTCATAATTCGGTCAATTGAAAAAGAGACAGTAACAGTCCTCTTGCGCGAAGTAATTTCCCTTTCACACTTCCCAGAGGCATATCCAATGCTGTGCTTATTTCATCGTAGCTCATTTCCTTCATGTACCTCAATTCCACCAATTGCCGGTAATGTGGCTTCAACTGTTGAACAACCTCTTGAATGGCCTGATGGCGCTGTGCGCGCATGAGGACTTGCTCTGGATCAGATCCGGCCGAAGGCCGATCAGATAAAACTGCCATTAAGGCTTTACCCTTGAACTCATCGTCCAAGGAAATCGTCGTTTCTTTTTTCTTCCTATGCAAGTCAATAAGACTGTTTTGCCCTATTCGGAATAACCACGTGGAAAAGGCAAATTCAGATTGATAATCCGATAGCGCATTCAAAGCCTTAGTAAAGGCGATCACCGTGGCGTCTTCAGCATCTTCAGCGACTTGCGTTCGAGAAATCAAATGCTGATGTAAAGGTTCCCAGAAGGCATGAACCAAGTGCGCACGGGCCTGTTCATCGCCCTCACGGGCGGATGTAATCCAAGCTTCTACCTCATTATCAGATACCTTATTCAACGTTCGACCATTTAGAAGATTGTCGCCTTCCCTTTATGCTATAAAGAAACAACATTAACAATAAAAAGGGCTCTATATACCAACGCCTCCACCACCAAGATGTTTTGCCAATTTTCTGCAAGAAAGGAAACCACAGCAAATTCGACACACAAAAATAAGCAGTCGTTATAATAGCTAATGGTCCGCTGAATTTTCCCGTTCCAATTAAATATCCCAAAGAAATAATAAAAGCGGCCTGCGCATTGAAAAAGAGCCCCAAATAGACTTTCGATTTAAACGAATAGCGAGCGCTGGTACCCATGTGACGCGTTTTTTGACTTCCCCATTCACGCCATGTATTCGGAGCCTTGCTCAAGGTCTGAGCTTCCTTATTCCATCGAAGGCCAATTTTATTGGGTTTCCTCCGCTGTAGAAGTAAATCGTCATCGCCACTGAGAATATCCTGATCTGCCTTTAAATCAGCCTCCATTGTTGGCCATTTTTTATAGGCCCAATTTCGGCCGACAGACATATACGCGTGGCCCTTACGGGCCGACGACAAATACAACGCAGCCGATTGAATCGTCTCCCATTGGATAAGTTTATTTAAAAGTCCCGAGCGAACTTCGTACGGACCCACACCTAAAGAAACCTCCGCACCGTTGAGAAGCGGGCGCACCATTTCACGCAGCCAATTAGGGGAACTCGGGACACAGTCGGCATCGATACTTACGATAATCTCGTGCTTCGCAGAATTCCATCCGGCCAATACGGCTCCTTTTTTTCCGGGAATCAATTTATCGCCCAACTCTACGTGAGAAAAATCGAGCCGGGAAGGCTCTTTTTCCATTTCGGATATCCAATTTAGAGTGCCATCGCTGCTGTTGTCATTCACAAGCACCCATTGTATTTCAGAATAATTTTGGTCACTCAATACTGAAAACAAAGTGGGAAGTTGATTCGATTCATTTCTTGCACAGGTAAGTACCGTCACCGCTGGCCAATGGTCTGGCTCGTTTACGGTTGGTTCTCTTTTCAAAGAAGCGAAAAAATGGAACGCGTAGCCGCTAAGTACGACTACGGACAAGGTAAATAGGTAAATCAAGTCGTCGCTGGGTTATCCGAATAAAGGTAGCGCTTTTACGAACGAACCGCCTTGGCCAATACCACAGATGTACATAATTTCAGCCTATCACTTTAGGCTAAAGATTAATCACTGGCGGCCTTAAAGGGGTTCCAAGCCTCGTCCACTTCCATGATGTTATTCTTTTTCGCGTACGCGGCATAGAGTGCTTTCATAGACTCTAGTCTTTCAGAATCTTCTGTATCTAGCGGATTCATTTCTGAAGGATCAGCAACCACGTCATACAAATGCCACTGTCCATCACCGAACATACCTTCGCGAACTTTGATCGCTTTATAGTTGCCTTGCATGATGTATCCGTTTCCAAAAAGTTCAAAGGCATACCAATCATCTTCAGATCTGATTTCTTCCGTTTTTCCATCCAAAAATGGTTTTGCACTTACCCCGGATGGCGTCACAATTTCTCGACCTTCATACTCCGTTTGGGGATGCTTAACACCGGCATAATCAAGGATGGTCATAGGTAAATCTTTCACCGAAACGACCGCGTTAGATATTTCACCTGCTCGGTCAAATTCTGATGAAAAGCCCCTCGGCGGAACCATCATCATGGGTACTCGAATACCGCCTTCACCAATAAACCATTTCCACCATTGGAGTCCGCCCGTAGCCGCATTTGCCCACGAAACACCAATGGTTCTCTCTGACTCAGCAGTACCGATGGCCTCTATACTTTGGTCGAATTGGGTTTCAAGCCATTGCGCCATTTCTGGATTTCCAGTTTTGGGGTGCGTCGCCTCAAAACCTTCGGGACCATTATCAGTCAAATAAACGATCAAAGTATTGTCGAGCTGGCCCGACTCCTTTAAATAATCTAAGATTTGACCTGTTCTATTGTCCTGATCTTCAATCATAGCAGCATAGGTAGCCATTACCCGGGCTTGAATTTCCTTTTCTTCTTGACTCAGGCTTTCCCATTTAAAAGTAATGTCATTAAACGAAGGCTCAATAGCTGTTTCAGTAATAAGGCCTTTTTCTTTTAAACTGAGGTAGCGCGACTTTTTTAAACCTGCATAGCCCATCTCCAAGTACCCTTGGTAGTGCTTTTCGATGAGTTCAGCCGGAGCTTGAATCGGGAAATGAGCCGTAGTAAAGGCCATGTATGCAAACCAAGGCTTTCCTTCTGCGTGACCTTCCTTTATAAACTCGAGCATTTGATTCGTGTAAAGCTCACCTGAGTAAACTCCCTCAGGGCGATCAAAATGATCGCCGTTCAAGGTAAAATGCTCTTTTCTCTTCACGTTGAGTCCATTTGGATCGCTAAAGTCTGGAGTCATCGCCAAATCATTCCAGTGGTTTGATCCTCCCGAGAGAATTCCAAATTCTTTGGTAAAACCCCAACCTAAAGGCCCTTCTCCACCAATTTCTTCACCACCTAAATGCCATTTACCAGATTTATATACCTCGTAACCTGCATCGGATAACAATTCTGAAATAGCCACTGCATTTTTAGTCAAATAGCCTTCATATCCCGACACCCCTTTGGTGGGTGGATAAAACGAATAATCGAATGAGCCCAATCCAATTTCAATATTGTTACACCCCGTCAAAAGCATCGAACGAGTTACACTACAAACCGGGGAGGCGTGGAAATTCGTAAAGCGAACACCCGCATTTGCAATTCGATTCATGTTCGGTGTACTAATTTCGGAACCATAAGCTCCTAAGTCTCCGAAGGCGATATCATCACCAATTAAAAGTAAAACGTTTGGCCTCGTTTCTTCCACAACGACTTCATCCGTTTTGGGGTCGCTGTTCGTACACGCAAACAAAGCGCTTCCCAAAATAAGTACACTAATCACTCTTTTCATCTCGGTCCGTTTTAATGTGCTTGGGACTTCTTAGTTTTGGTCGGTATAAAACACCTGTGGCCCTCGCTTTTTTATAGATCGTGAAAATACAAATTCCCACAGAGCAGGGTGAATAATAGAAAGATTACCTTTGCTCGATGCATTTTGACCTCCTTCAAACTGACCCCCAATCAAAGGCCCGAGCGGGAACTATTACCACAGATCACGGAACTATTCAGACACCTATTTTCATGCCCGTAGGTACCGCGGGTACTGTGAAAGGGGTGCACCAGCATGAATTAGAAGAAGATATCAAAGCCGATATCATTTTAGGAAATACCTATCACCTGTATCTTCGGCCCGGACTAGAAGTGCTTGAGGCCGCTGGTGGGCTGCATAAATTCATGAACTGGGAGAAACCTATTTTAACGGATAGTGGTGGATATCAAGTGTACTCTTTGGCCGGAACGCGCAAAATCAAGGAAGCAGGAGTCAATTTCAAAAGCCATATTGACGGTAGGAACCTATTCTTTAGTCCGGAAATTGCCATAGATATTCAACGGACCATCGGGGCCGATATCATCATGGCCTTTGATGAGTGTACTCCCTATCCTTGTGAAAAAAATTATGCCCGCAATAGTATGCACATGACCCATCGATGGTTAAAACGATGCTGCGAGCATTTCGATCAGGGCGAAGGAAAATACGGATACAAGCAAACCCTCTTCCCTATTGTTCAGGGAAGTGTTTACCCCGACCTGAGAAAGCAATCGGCGGAATTTATCGCTTCGATGGATCGGGAAGCAAATGCCATTGGTGGATTAAGTGTAGGCGAACCCAAGGAGGAACTGTACAGTATGACCGATGTAGTCACCGACATTCTTCCGGCCGATAGGCCGCGCTACTTAATGGGGGTAGGAACACCCGCCAATATTCTAGAAAGTATCGGATTGGGTATCGATATGTTCGATTGCGTGATGCCTACTCGGAATGCGCGTAATGGACAAATATTTACTTCGGAAGGTATTGTGAACCTCCGGAATAAAAAGTGGGCCGACGACTTTTCTCCCCTCGACCCGAATGGAACGAGCTACGTAGATTCGAAATACAGTCGTGCTTATGTTCGCCATTTAATTCACAGCAATGAGTATTTGGGAAAGCAAATCGCCAGTATTCACAATTTAGCTTTCTATTTGTGGTTAGTGAAAGAGGCCCGTGCGCATATCATCGCTGGAGATTTCCGATCTTGGAAAGATGAAATGGTACCGAAACTCGAAAACCGATTGTAATTGAAGTTACTCGACCGATACATCGTGTTCCGCTTTATCGGAACCTTCTTTTTTGTAATCTCGCTGATTCTGCTGATTGCAATCGTGTTTGATGTCTCGGAAAAAGTGGATTCCTTTGTTTCCAAGGAAGCGCCTTTAAAAGCCGTTCTTCTGGATTACTACCTCAACTTCGCCTTTTACTACGGGAATCTATTTGCCGCGCTCATCATTTTTGTTGCGGTAATTATTTTTACTTCGCGCTTAGCCCAAAACACGGAGGTTGTGGCCATTTTGGCAAGTGGTGTTAGCTTCAACCGCTTTCTGCGACCTTACTTTATTGCCGCGACTATCCTCACCTTGATTTCGCTCTACCTCAACAACTTTTTTATACCGCATGCCAACAAGGTTCGGCTCGATTTCGAATGGACCTATATTAACAATCCTGAAAGCAATCGGTACCGCAATATCCACCGTAAAATTGGTCCGGACACCTATATTTTTCTCGAGAGTTTTAACCTCGAGAAAAAAGCTGGCTACCATTTTTCGATCGAACAGTTCAGCAACGACAGTCTGCGCTATAAACTCTTAGCCGATTTTCTCAGGTGGGATTCAACCCTTCAAGTTTGGCGTATGGAGAATTATTACGTTCGAGAAATTAACGGTTGGGAGGAGCAAATTGAAAGCGGCAATAGAAAAGACACAGTACTTAATTTTCGGCCCGAAGAATTAGTAACAAAGCTTTATACCATTGAAACGATGGACTTTTTCAAATTAAAAAAATTCATCGTCCAAGAGGAGTTTCGCGGCTCCGAGAACTTAGTATTCTACAATGTTGAACGAAACCGAAGAATCGCTTTGCCCATGGCTACGTACGTTTTAACCCTAATTGGGGTAAGCCTGAGTTATCGGAAAAAACGAGGGGGCATGGGTATGAATATCGCTATTGGCTTTGGGGCCATCTTTGTGTACATCTTTTTTATGCAAGTAAGTACCACGTTTGCAACGAATGGAAACCTCTCCCCTCTTTTAGCCGTTTGGATTCCGAATATAATCTTTGGCATTTTCGCCTTATTCCTTTATCGCCGTGCACTCCAGTGAGTTGAGAGGTCATTTACGGCTACATTTCGTTGTATTCCTTTGGGGATTTACGGCCATTTTGGGCCAACTCATCAGTCTTCCCGCTACACAACTGGTTTGGCATCGAATGCTCATCGCACTCGCGGGTTTACTGGTTTGGGTAAAGTTCAAGAACATCGATCTCTCGATCGGATGGAAACCCGCACTTCAAATGATCGTCACAGGAGGAATTACCGCCGCACATTGGATCACCTTTTTTCACGCGGTCAAAATTTCCAATGTGAGTATCACTTTAGCTTGTATGAGTTCAGGCGCACTTTTCGTCAGTTTCATTGAACCCATCATCTATAAGCGACGCATCGTGCTTTCCGAAATCTTCTTTGGGCTACTGACTATAATAGGTATTTCTGTGATTTTCCAAGTAGCAGGTGGGTACCGAATGGGCATCATTGTAGCGCTCATTTCAGCAGCTTTAGCCGCTCTCTTCGCGGTTATCAACGGGGTGTTCGCCAAAACCTATCGCCCTACTGTCGTTACAACGTACGAAATGCTGGGAGGTGTTTTAGCCATTACCATTTATCTCGGCCTCACGGCCGGATTCGATCCCACAATGTTTTCTCCTCCCGCGATCGACTGGCTCTACCTCGGTATTTTAGGAACCGTATGCACCGCCTACGCCTTTATTGTATCCGTTGATGTTACAAAGATTCTGAATCCATATACGGTGGTTCTCACGATTAACATGGAACCCATTTACGGCATCATTCTCGCCTTCATCATTTTTGGTGATGCCGAAAAAATGACACCGAGTTTTTACCTCGGCGCTTCTGTTATTCTCGCTGCCGTGTTTGGGAATGCCTTACTCAGAAAATGGCAAAAACGCAAGGTAGTAAAGCGGGATCATTCTTAGGGATGTATACTACTTAGAGACCATCTTTTACTACAAATAAACTTTTATAATACGCCCTGCCATACAAAGTATTCAGAGAAAGCACTCAAATCAATTTCCTTTTCAAAGAGTCCGAAACAAGTGCTCCCACTGCCGCTCATAGCAGCGTAAATAGCTCCTTCATCGTAAAGTCGATCTTTCAACAAATCAATATCCGGATGTAATGGAAAGACAGAGCCTTCGAAATCATTGAAAACGCGCCCTTTCCATTCTTGAACCGGCTGCTCAATTGACCTTCTCAAAGCCCTTCCGGCCGGGTTCTTATCAACACTAGCGTATGCCTCCGCAGTAGAGACATGAATATTCGGATTTACGAGTACTAAATTCCAACCGGATAAATCGACCCGAGTAGGGTGAAAACAATCCCCTTTTTGCGTCGCAAATATGGGCTCATTCTCAATAAAGAAGGCACAGTCGCTGCCCAATTTTCGTGCATAATTCTCGAGATCAGTGGGGGCAATTCCCAATTCGTATACGTCATTCAAAGCTTTTAAGGTAAAAGCCGCATCGGCTGATCCACCACCCAAGCCGGCCCCCATAGGAATGCACTTATGCAAGTGAATAGAAGTCGCTGGCAAAGGGTAATCTGTCCGTAGTAATTCGAAAGCTCGGATACATAAATTATTCCCTTCGTCTGGAATGGGAATACCACTTGTAGAAAAGCGGACGATCGAAGCCTTTGGGTCCGAATTCGGAGCGATTTCCAAAATATCCGTCAAAGGCACGGGATAAAAGACTGTTTCAAGGTTATGAAACCCATCGAGCCTTCGATTTAAAATATTGAGTCCCAGGTTGATCTTACAATTCGGGTAATAAATCATGTCGTTAAAGATAGCACATCCAATGGCGATTAAAGAAAAATTAGGTACTTTGGACGCCCAAATCCGAACACATGGAATATCTCGATTTTGAGCTTCCTATCAAGGAATTAGAAGAACAAAGAGAAAAAGCTGTACAGCTCGGAGAAGAGAGTCAGGTCGATGTGACCAAAACTCTGCGCGAGCTCGACAAAAAGCTTAAAGAAACCCAAAAAGAGATTTACTCTCGCTTAACCGATTGGCAACGCGTTCAGATGTCGCGCCATCCGAATCGTCCGTATACGCTCGATTATATTGAAGCGCTGTCGGACGGAGATTGGATGGAGTTTCACGGCGATCGTCATGTAAAGGACGATAAGGCCATGATTGGCGGATTCGGGAGCATTAACGGCAAAACGGTTATGTTTATCGGTCAGCAAAAGGGAAAAAACACCAAGATGCGTCAGTACCGTAATTTCGGTATGGCGAACCCCGAAGGGTATCGAAAAGCTTTGCGTTTAATGCGTATGGCTGAGAAATTCAGAAAACCCATCGTCATCTTTATTGATACGCCTGGAGCCTATCCTGGTTTAGAAGCAGAAGAACGTGGTCAAGGGGAAGCGATTGCTCGCAACCTTATTGAAATGTTTAAAATTACCGTTCCCATTATTTGCGTTATTATTGGCGAAGGAGCCTCTGGCGGGGCCTTGGGAATAGGTATTGGCGATAAAGTATTAATGCTCCAGAACACATGGTATTCGGTGATTTCTCCAGAGAGTTGTAGTTCGATTCTCTGGCGCACCTGGGAACATAAAGAAGAAGCTGCGGCTGCATTAAAGCTGACTGCTGAGGACATGAAGAAGAACAAGCTTATCGACGGGGTTATAAAAGAACCCATGGGTGGAGCTCATTCAGATCCCATTGCGATGTACGACATTGTCAAAAAGGAAATTCTCAAGCACATTGAAAAGCTGGAGGAGGTTGAGTCGGACGCCTTGATTAAGAAGCGTCGAGATAAATTTTCGAAAATGGGCGTAATAGCCTAATAAAAAAGGCCCTCAAATGAGGGCTTTTTTATTTTTACAAAGTGCTAGGACTACCTCTTTTCGCCCAAGTGCTTATTCGTTCAGGTCTATAATCATTGTTTCAACATGATCGCAAGTAATGTTGTTTTGCCCGTGCTCAAACAGATCAAAAACTACATCGCCTCCACTACCAATATTCGGTCCTCGAAAATCATAACTCGCTATAGATCCAAAAGACGCGTCATATCCTACGTGCGCTCCTACGCGGAACTCGAGAGTATCCAGAATTTGACCGTCATAAAAAGGTCCTACGTAAAAATAATTAACGCTTAATCTGAATACCAAACAAATAGCTTGATTACTTGTCCACCCGGAAGGGTGGAATAATTCAAGGTACCGCTACCTGAATCGTACGCACGAATAAATACGCCCTCGCCCACGATCAATTCATCACCAATATTATCATATACCATTACGTCGGGACTTACACCTGCTTTGAACATAAGTGTATTACTGGTGCTGTAATCCAAAGAATAAATTCCGTCGGGCTGAGAAAAAAAGTAGGTGTTCGCATTTTTCGAAGCAGCCGAATTAATGACGCCATTGGGCCCTGGAAGTGCTGCTTCGAATCCGTTTGTGGAAAACTGATAACGCCGAATACTTCCCACACCTTGGTCATTTAAAAACATCATAGTCGTATTCGGACCTTGCTCAAAAGCCGCCACAGGAACACCGGGCAGTAGGACTTCTTGAATACTTATCCCATTATTTATGTTGTACGAAGTCCAGAACGAAGACGACCCCGCACGTTGGGTTTCATATAGGAATATCCGATCGTTTTGAAAATACAAGGATTGAGGAATTCTAAACTCCATCAACGCAGCGTCGAGACTCAAGGCTCCGGAAGCAGAATAGCGACGAAGACGCCCTTCTTCCATACCCATATAATTAAACTGACCGTCATTACCTATCGCCGTAATGCATGGAAAACCAGGAGCTGCAATACAGTTTTGCGTATAAGCCAATTGGCCCGACACCAAATCATATACACTTAATAAATCCGCAATATTTCCCGTCACCAATTGATCCGTCGCGGAGCTAAAACCAGCCCCGCTAAAGTCGGTACCCAAGTCTGCGAGCAATACCCAAGAGCCTCCATTTAACCAATATTTAGCTTGATAATTTCCGGCACTTTCGACGATTGCTATGAGTCCGAGGCGTTCTTGCGCCACCTCGTTAATATTTAGCTTGACATATTGATTCGCGGTCGATTCTTCGTCATCAGCCCGCACGCGAATGTAGTAGGTGCCATTCTCTAGCCCACTCGGAATTGGGTACAATAGATTTACATTGGCCGTTTTAGAATCGGGAGCGGCGCTAAAAGTTTCGCCTAAAGGCGCGAAATTCTCGTCGGTCAATCGCACTTCCCAGTAGGTGATTTTTTGGTCGTCGGTGATTTGGGCTCGAACCGGTATTGTGTCTCCAGCATCAACAATCTGGTTCTCAGAAGGATCCGTAATTGACACAATGGGCGGACTCGTATCAGAGGAGCTACAACTGTGAATAACTATAAGGGCCAAAAGGCTTAGAAAAGCGAATATTTTTCTCTTCTTTTGCATAGACGTGAAGGCCCTGAAGGCCTGATAACAAAGGAATTCTATAATGGCCAAGGTACAAAACAATCCCTCATTTTCTCCCGCTCGAACTACAACGCAAATTGTTGATATGGAGCACGGACGCGTCCCGCCGCAGGCGGTAGATTTGGAGGAAGCCGTTTTAGGCGCCTTGCTTATCGATAAAAACGCCTTAAACGAGGTCATTGATATAATTAGTCCGGACGCTTTTTACAAAGAGAGTCATCAAGAGATTTTTCGATCGATAAAAGCCCTTTTTGGGGACAGTAAGCCTATTGACATGCTTACCGTTGCCAATCATTTGAAAGAAGAGGCCAAACTCGAAATCGCGGGTGGTGACTATTACCTAGCCCAATTGACTCAAAGAGTTAGTTCGTCGGCTCATATTGAATTTCACTCGAGAATTATCGTTCAAAAGTACATCCAACGGGAGTTGGTTCGGGTGGCTTCAGAAATCATTCGCGATGCTTTCGACGATACCACTGACGTTCTCGAATTACTCGATAAAGCGGAAGCCCGACTGTTTGAAATTACCGAGGGCAACATTAAAAAGAACTACGACTCAGCCGAAAGTCTGATTCAGCAAGCGCTTCAAAACATTGAAGATATTTCCCGAAAGCAAGGGTTGAGCGGAGTCCCGAGTGGTTTCACGCAAATTGACAAACTCACTTCCGGTTGGCAGAAATCTGATTTGGTCATTTTAGCCGCTCGTCCGGGTATGGGTAAAACGGCCTTCGTGTTGAGTATGGCGCGAAATATGGCCATTGATCATCAAACACCTGTCGCGGTATTTTCTCTGGAGATGTCGAGTGTTCAATTAATTACTCGATTGATTTCTAGTGAAACTGGGTTGAGTTCCGAAAAGCTCCGAAAAGGAAGCCTTGAAGATTTCGAATGGCAACAGTTGCATGCCAAAATTAAAAACTTGGAAAAGGCGCCGTTATTCATTGACGATACTCCCGCCCTATCCATTTTTGACTTACGCGCGAAATGTCGGCGATTAGTTTCACAACATAATGTCGGCGTAATTATCATTGATTATTTGCAACTCATGACCGCTGGTTCGGATACGAAAGGCGGAAACCGGGAACAAGAAATTAGTACCATTTCGCGTTCTTTAAAAAGTATTGCTAAAGAATTAAACGTTCCTGTAATTGCCTTGAGTCAGTTAAGTCGTGCCGTTGAAACTCGAGGTGGGTCAAAACGCCCGTTACTTTCCGATCTTCGTGAATCGGGTGCCATTGAACAAGATGCCGATATTGTGAGTTTCATTTATCGTCCGGAGTACTACGGATTAACTGAATGGGATGATGAAGAGCACACTCCTTGCGATGGTCAGGCCGAGTTTATTTTGGCCAAACACCGTAACGGGGCATTGGATGAGGTGAGGCTCAAGTTCGTTGGCCATTTGGCTAAATTCACCAACCTCGAAGAATTCAGTTTTGCTGGCGGCGGAGATTTCTTGCAATCGAGCATGAATAATGATGATTTCAACAACAACGACGACGAATTTGAGCATTTCTAATAAGCGTTTTTACACTTTCTTTTTTATTCTTTTGAGTATGACGACAATGGCGCGTCATATCCTCATTCCCATGGACGAAGTATCTCAAAAAGATCATTTGAAAGCCTATGGCGTTGCCTTTTGGGTTTTGGAACGAGAAGTGGAGATTCAGTGGCTGCTCAATTATCGCGGAGGTAGTTTTATGATGCCCTACGGAGAGCAAATTGAGCGAGAATGTATCATTCGCGGCGTCAGTTATGAGCTCATTGCCGATGTTCAAGCGAATCAAATATTAGCTGAAATTGCTTCACCCGAAGTAAACATGGATGCTGTTAAACTTGAAAAAGCGCCAAAAGTAGCCGTATACTCTCCTAAAACGGCTCAGCCTTGGGACGATGCGGTGACACTAGCATTAACCTACGCCGAAATTCCCTACGACGTAGTTTACGACGAAGAGGTAATGAATGATTTACTCTTGCTATACGATTGGTTGCATTTGCATCACGAAGATTTTACGGGTCAATATGGCCGCTTCTACCGCGCGTTTAAGAACGCGCCTTGGTATATTGAACAAAAGCGCGATTCGGAAGCAAGAGCGGCCGCGTTGGGCTTTAACAAGGTGAGCGAAGCAAAAAGAGCTGTTGCTCTTAAGATTCGCAACTTCACCCTAGCGGGTGGATTCCTTTTCGCCATGTGTTCGGCAACCGATAGTTATGACATTGCCTTAGCAGCACAAGGGGTTGATATTTGCGAATACATGTTCGATGGCGACCCGGCCGATCCGTCGGCTCAATCGAAACTCGATTACACGCAAAGCTATGCCTTTGAAAATTTTCGATTGAGTATGAATCCAAACGAATACGAATTCTCAAATATCGATGCCACAAATAGTCGTCCCAGAAAACCGGAGCAAGACTTTTTTACGCTTTTTGATTTCAGTGCAAAATGGGATCCCGTGCCCACCATGCTTTGCCAGAATCACACGCGCGTAGTTAAAGGATTTATGGGACAAACTACGGCATATCGCAATGAGGTGCTTAAGCCCGACGTGCTTATCCTTGGCGAAAATAAAGGTTGGGGAGAAGCCCGTTATATCCATGGAGAACTGGGTGAAGGAACATGGACTTTTTACGGTGGCCATGATCCCGAAGACTATCAGCATATGGTGGGTGATCCAAAAACCGAGTTAGAGTTGCACCCCAACTCACCAGGGTACCGACTGATTTTGAACAATATTTTGTTCCCCGCTGCAAAGAAGAAGAAACAGAAAACGTAATTTTTCTTGATGTTTCCGCTTGGACATTAAGGGTCGTAATCGACGTATCTACGTGGGGTTCAACTCGCTCACTGTGGGTAGTGAGCAGACTTCCTTCTCATTACTCAAGAATCCCGCAATATCATTTAGTTATAGAAGGACCAGCTCAATCCGAATCGAATGACAAAATCAGTTGTTGGGTAATGCGGTGCGTTAAAATACCGATAATCGAACCAGCCCGCGTTAACGTGTTCCAAAGTAAGAAAAGCCGTTAATTCGCGGACCTGAGCATTTAAAAAGAAATCTATATAGGGGTAATTACCAATTGCTGTTTCGTCTTGTCTGTAAAACAATCCGGTAGACGGTCGGTATGCGTTTCCGTTGAATTGGGTGGTATAATTAACGGTAACACCCATTTGAAGATGTAGGGGTTTATCTTTAAAGAGGTATTGATTTAGGTATAGACTACTCCTGAGAATAACATCTGGAAGATCAAGAGATACGGCATCGATGGCTTGATACATAATTTCGTTATCCCAATTCATAGCTCCGAAAGACAAGCCTTTCATCACTTTAATTTGAAGCACGCTCTCAAACTGGCCCGACCGAGTAGCAATGGATCCTGAATCTTGAAAGAAGGGCACATTATCCATTCCCGTATAGTCAATACTCAGCGCCTCACGGCGCGATGCTCTTTTTAATGAACCACCCATTTGAAGCACATTAAAGGAGTATATATCTGCGTCCCATTGGTCGTGATTTCCCGAATACGATAAAAAGTATTTTCCCGGAGTGAGTAATTGCCAATGGGCATAGGTTTTCCACGAGAGGCTCGATCCGCCCGTAAGGGCGCCACCGAAATACGTGTTGGCGGCATCCGGACCCGAAATACCTTTAATCACTTTTCCGTGCAGGGTAGCAAACGGCAATTCATATTTCAAAAACCCTTCTATTCGAAGGTTCTGATTATTGTATTCGGGATGTGCTCCTCCGCGATAAGCAAAAAATTCATGCGTCAATCCGCCCGAAAGAACCAGGCCTTCAAACAGGTTATATGTAAGTCCGACCGTATTTTTTAGACGGCCAAAAAAAGTGCTATCCAGAGTGGTCGCCGTATCTAGATAGGCCGCTCCATAATAGTCGAAATTGGGTGCGTCGTCGTCATACGTAAAGGTATGTCGCATCCATTCCGCTCTATGGTAAGCACTTAACTTGGATACAAATACCGTATCGGGAATTGTATCTGAATCGGCAAAATAGATTTGATTTCCCCCAATACGGTAGCTATGGTTAATTCCAATTCTAAAATGCCTCATTCGGTGTTCGGCATTGGTGAGGTTCATGGGCATCACCGTACGATCTGTTTCCTGATTTTCAGTAAAGGTGGTATCTCCCGCCAATCCGCCGTGTTGCTGTGCTGAAGTCCTAACAAGAGATGCAAATGCCCGCATTTTATACCGCAGCCCTGAATACTGCGAGGTGAGTCGGAATTGATTCCAGATGGTTTCGTCATTTGGGTAAAAGCCAAGACTTCGTTCCCGGTTATAGGACGCTGCAAAGTTCAATTTCGGTGAAACGTTCTGCGAGTGAATTACATGCGTTGCTCCTCCTATGTTCAGGGAGCTACGGTACGACAAATAAGTGTATGGGCTGCGTACGTTATAGAATTTCAGCTCATGAGAATCGTCGTATACGTCCGCAAAGGTTGTTAGGCCGAGTTGTGCTCCAACTTGATAATTCAGTTTGAAGATGGTTGGTTGCAGCGCCTGATTAATATTCGTCAGACGATAATAGCCGAATAGCGGTTGTTGCGAGGCATTGAGTTCGTACTGAGATTTGATTGAAAGTACGGTATCTACAAAAGTGAATGATTCATTTTGTAGCGGGTTATCCGAAATTGTAAAATGACTGTGGCTTGGCGGATTGAGGGTGTCCTGTGCTCGTCCGGTTAGGGAGCACATTAGTAGAATAAGAATGGACAAAATCGGTCTCATTGGCCGAAGATAGAATAAAAAAAAAGCCCTTCCGATAAGGGAAGGGCTTTTTGAAAAGCGGCGACGACATACTCTCCCGGATGTTACTCCAGTACCATCTGCGCTAATGAGCTTAACTTCTCTGTTCGGAATGGGAAGAGGTGGGCCTCACTGCAATAATCACCTAAAGCTTTAAATAAGTTTAACATTTTGGACAAAGAAATATAAGATAGAAACACGAGAGAAAGTCTACGGGTAATTAGTATTGCTCGGCTTTGACATTACTGTCTTTACACCTGCAACCTATCAACGTCATCGTCTATAACGACCCTTAAAAGAAATCTCATCTTGTGGTGGGTTTCGCGCTTATATGCTTTCAGCGCTTATCTCATCCAGACATAGCTACCCAGCACTGCACCTGGCGGCACAACTGGTACACCAGAGGTCTGTCCAACTCGGTCCTCTCGTACTAGAGTCAGATCCTCTCAAATTTCTAACGCCCACAACAGATAGGGACCGAACTGTCTCGCGACGTTCTGAACCCAGCTCGCGTGCCACTTTAATGGGCGAACAGCCCAACCCTTGGGACCT
>ENA-OUOG01001006-OUOG01001006.1-marine-metagenome-genome-assembly--contig:-NODE-1006-length-34147-cov-6.201585_pt1 | contig 34147 bp, 16 predicted proteins | sample MGYA00248635_ERZ508505 | MGnify/ENA primary metagenome ERZ508505 (study PRJEB26176, sample SAMN06267871) | marine metagenome | isolation source: Saanich Inlet, British Columbia, Canada | place: Pacific... | reverse complement strand
CAGGGCCTCGCCACCCAGGAGGGCCCCATTGCCAACTGGCAGGCGCACGTCGCGGACCCCGTCCACGCCAACGTGCTGACCAACGCCGCCTCCGGCTTCGGCTTCTACTAAGCGGTGTGCGTAAGCACAACCCTTAGCGGATTTGTTGTACCCAGGTAGCCTAGTCATTTAGCCGCGCGCTCTAGTGATGAAGAAATACCAGTACCATTAACCACACGAGCACGGAACGACGCCTCAAACTTCTTCTTCCCCTCTGCGGCCTCTTGAAATCTCGAGTAAATGCTATGACTCGTCTCTCGGTGAAATCTTTCACTCGATCGGACCCTCCCGGTGAATTCTTCGCGATGAATTCCGCGCTTGACCGATGACGCGTCGCTTTCGAAGCGCGCGTTCAAATTTTGTGTTTCAGCTCAAGCGTCGTGTTTTCCGAGGGTGGGCACTCCGACGCGACACTCGCGCGATCGCGACCGCGTGGGGGCGCGTCGACGCGTTCCGACCGGGGAGATGGTCGGCACGAAGATAAAGCACTCGGAGCTCAGGCAGGCGGTGAAGGATCTGCAGAACCGCGGTCTGCTGCACAGCGCGCGCTGGGCCGCCGAGCAGCTGTACGGGCTCGAAGATGAGTCGCCGGAGGAGGCCGCGCTCGCCTCCGCGGGGACGGTGACCCCCGCGGCGCGCGCCCCGGACGACGAGGACGACGCCATGGAGCTCGAGACGCCCGTTTCCGGCGGTCGGGGGCGAGGCGCCGCGGGCGCCGAGGGGGACGAGCCGCGGTGGCGGGGTGCCGGGTGTTCCCCGGATTCCGCGGGGGACGACTACGTCCTCGCCAAGGCGTACTTCGACCTCGGCGAACACCGCCGCGCTTCGCACCAGCTGAGCGAGAACCGCACGTCGCTGGGGCGGTTCCTGCGGTACTACGCGCTGTACCTCGCGGGCGAGAAGCGGAGAAACGAGGAGATGCTTGAGCAGAGCCCGAGCGGGAACGCCGGCGCGGCGGGGGCGATGGGCGGCGCGGGCTCGGCGACGGGTCGCGGCGGCGCTGGCGCGCGCGCCAGCCGCGCGTCGGCGCGGAATCCCGAGCTGGACACCATCGACTTCGATTTGCGGGTGATCCTGAGCGATGTCTCCGAGGAGAACGCGGAGTGCCGCGACGACCCCTTCCTGCGCTACCTGCACGGCCTTGTGCTCATCGAGAAGGACCGCAAAGACGAGGCGCGCGACGCGCTGGCGGCGGCGGCGCGCGGCTACCCGTGCAACTGGGGCGCCTGGGAGGCGCTCATGCCGCTGTGCGCGAGCGCGGAGGAGGCGGAGGCGCTGCCTCTGCCGCGGCACTGGATGCGCAAGTGGTTCCTGGCGGCGCTGCAGCTGGAGCTCCAGGAAAATAGGAAGGGACTGCAGGCGTACGCGGCGCTCGTGTTGGACATCCCGGCGTCCTCGGTGGGCGTCGTGCAGATGGCGGTGGGCCACTACAACATGCGCGAGTTTGATCGCGCGCAGAGTATCTTCGAGGACGTGTACCGCGCCGATCCGTTTCGATTGGAAGGCATGGACACCTACAGCAACATCCTGTACGTGAAGGAGGACGCCGCGAAGCTGTCCTACTTGGCGCACGGCGCCGTGCTCACGGACAAGTACCGCCCCGAGACGTGCTGCATCGTGGGCAACTACTACTCGCTCAAGGCTCAGCACGAGAAGGCGGTGACGTACTTTTCCAGAGCGCTGCGTTTGAACTGGCGGTACCTCAGCGCGTGGACTTTAATGGGGCACGAGTACGTGGAGATGAAGAACCCCGCAGCTGCGATCGACGCGTACAGACACGCGGTTGATATCAACCCCCGAGACTACCGCGCGTGGTACGGCCTGGGCCAGACCTACGAGATCCTTCAGATGCCGTACTACGCGCTGTACTACTACCAGCGCGCGACGCGGCTAAGACCGAAGGATCCGCGGATGTGGTGCGCGATGGGCCAGTGCTACGAGAGCGAGCAGCTCTTGATGACCGTCGCGGCGATCCGGTGCTACCAACGGGCGGTGACTTGGAACGACATGGAGGGCATCGCGCTCGCGAAGCTCGCGAAGCTGCACCGCGAGAGCGGAAACCTGAAAGCCGCCGCGCACTACTACCGCCTCAACCTGGTGCGCCTGGAGAAGGAGGCGCCGGACTCGGCGGAGACCGTGGAGGCGCTGCTGTTCTTGGCCAACTACTACAAGCGCGCGATGCGGTGGCGGGACGCGGAGGCGTGCTGCACGCGGCTGCTGGACTTCGCGGGGCCGGAAAAGCAAAACGCCAAGGCGCTTCTGCGGGAGATGCACAATATCCAGGACGCGCGAGCGGCGGGGCGAGCCGCGGGGGACGCCGAGCCTACGCTTCCCGGGGCGTGACGAGACAGACGCGCGAGCGACGACGCCGGTTAGATTTTCTGATGATCGACGTCGACGGCGGTATCCCTCTATCGTCACAGCACTAACAGTACTATTCGCGTCTCCTAATCCTCCATCATCTCGTCCCTGAGCGCCATGAAAGTCTTTCCCAGGAGGTTTGTCCCATCGCCGTTCCTCCCCACGCCCCAGACGGCGTCGTGCGGCGAGTCCTCCACCACCTCGGCGTCGCCAGTGCTCCGCAGCAGCGCCGCCGCCGCGGGGTGCGCGTCCACCTTCGCGCGGATCGCCGCGCGCATCACCTCCAGCTTGACCTCGTTCCAGTCCCCCCGAATCAGCTCCGGGCGCGCGCGCTGCAGCGTGCGGCCGATCCGAGCAGCCTCCTCGGGCGCGCTCGCCGCGCGTATCCGCTCCATCGCGTCCGCCGCGGCGGGGTCCGCGACGCCGCTAAACTTTTGCGCCTGGTAAAAGTGCTCGACAGTGGGCCAGGACGTCTCCTCCCCGCCTTCTCCCCACGCGCGAGGCATGCGCACAGGGTGCGGGGAGAAATTCGAGAGCGCGCCGTTACGATCCCAGGACTTGTAGAAACGCACGCGACCGTCCTCGCCCGCATTCATCGCGCTCGCCGCCGCCGCCACCACCGCCGCCGCCGCCTCGGCGTCCGCCAGAGGCTCGTCCGTCCAGGGATCCGCCGCGTCCGCGTCGTCGGCGGCGCCGCCGAACGTCTCGCGCAGCGCGCCCGTGGTGGCGCGCGCGGGGACGTACCCGCTGATCAGCACGTCCTTGCCGTGCGTGGAGAGCTCGACGCCGCGCAGCTGCAGCGCGTCCGTCATCTCCTCGAAGCCCGTCTCGCCGACGGGCGTCGGCGCCGGGCCGCCGGCGGTGCCCACGATCTTGGGCGCCACGAACGCCATCACGTGGTGCACCACCCCGTTTTTCAGCGCGGGCGCGGCGAGCCCCCCCCCGCACTCCCAGAAGAGCTGCAGGAACCCCCGCTTCGCGCAGTACCGCGCCACGGCCTCGGGCGTGAGCTCGTCGAACTCGATCACCTCCACGCCCGCGCCGCGGAGCGCCGCCTGAAACGCCGGACGCGTGCCCGAGACGGTCATCACGATGGTCGGCGCCTCGCTCGCGTCCCACAAGTTGGTCTTCGGCGCGCCGTTCGGTTTGAAAGGTTCATCGTCGCCCTCGTCGCCCGTGCCCAGCCCGAAGTTGGCTTCCCCCAAGCCGGGAAGGTCCATCGAGCGCGAGAGCACCACGCGCGCCGGCCGGTGTCCGCCCTCGCGCCGCGTCGTCAAGTTGGGGTTGTCGCGGCGCACGGTCCGCGCTCCGACGATGACCGCGTCCGACCGCGCGCGCTCGCGCCACACCTCCCCTCGCGCGACCGGTCCGGTGACCCACGCGCTGTGCCCCTTCGTGGTGGCGATCTTGCCGTCCAGGGTCATCGCGTACTTCAACACGGAGAAGGGCAAACCGGTGGCGCACCGGTACAGAAGCGCGCGGTTCGCGCGGCGGGCGGCGGAAGCCGCGCGACGCGAGAGCGACGCTTCCGAGACGGAGTCGTCGGAGAGATCGGCGACGACATCGTTCCTTCCATCGTCAGTACGCACATCACGCACATCGCCGTGAACGCGCACTTGCACGCCCTCCGCTCTCAGCGCCTCGACGGCCACACCGCGCAGGCCCGCCACGGGGTGCGCGACGCCGATCTCGGCGCGGCGTACGCCGGCATCGAGAAGCGCCTGCACGGCGTCGCGCTCGCCGGCGACGGGGCCGTGCACGGGCTCGAGGTTGAGGTACGCGACGCCGCCTTTCGCTTTGCCTTTCGCGGCGCGCTCGGCGAGCCGCTCCGCGCGCGTCCCCCCTTGCCCCATCTGGAACGTCTCCGCGACGACGGCGCCGTCGGCAGCGACGAGTACACACCCGGACTTGGGATGCGGCTGCGTCAGGCCGTCCGAGCCGGCGGAGAGCTCGACCGCGCGGAGCAGGAGGGCCAGGTCGGCGCGCGTGAACGGCGCCGGCGCAGACGCCGCGGACGCCGCGGACGCGCCGTCCGCCGCGACGGCGGGAGCGCCGCGCGCGCGTCGCGAGGAGGACATCGCGCTCTGGCGCGCCGGGCGCACCGCCGCCGACGCGTCGCTCGATTTACGACGGGTGTCTTTTCGCCTGCGCGGCGCGACGACGACGCGCACGACAGGACACGCGACCGCCCGCATCTTTTCGCCGCGGCACCTTCAAACGCGCCTTTTGACGCGGCGCGCGAAGGGGGGGAGGTTCACCGGGCGACCCCACAGACGCCGCCGTGTGGGCGCGCGCTGGGCTTATCTGATGAATCCCTCGCGGGTCCGAACCGGGTGAGAAAAAGCGCAGCACAGGTCTGGTTGAAGCCTTGATGACATTGTTGTCCGCGTCATCACACTCTTCCCCACACCGCTCCCACGGTGTTCCCATGACGACCCACGGCCGAGACGGCGATGCGTACGTCGTGACCCCCGCACAGATCGAGGCGTTCGAGCGGGACGGGTACGTACACATCCCCGGCGTGCTTTCGGAGTCGGAGATGCTCGAGATCGAGGAGCCCGTGATGAAGTTCCTGCGAGGCGAGGTGAACCCCGACGGGAAGGACTTGTGCGACATGTCCGGCGCGACAGACCGCACGCCGGATGAGTACACCGTGTTCAACGCGATGCTCCCCCGGCGGTACTACCCCCCGATGCAGGGCAACATCTACGAGAGGCGCACGCACTCCATCGCGACGCAGCTGCAGAGAGGGAAGGCGATGAAGATCGACTACGACCAGCTCCTGGCGAAGCGCCCGCGCTCGGCCGATTCCGTCTTCGCGTGGCATCAGGATTCCGCATACTGGCCACCCCTGGCGTTCGACCCGGCGACGTGCACGTGCTGGCTCGCCATCGACGACTCCACCGTCAAAAACGGGTGCATGCGGTTCCTGCCGGGCAGCAACCGCGAGGCGGAGATCCGGAAACACGCGCCCGTCAAGCTCGCCTCCGCCGGTCGCGCCGACGACGAGAGCTCGCACGCGCTGTGCACGGAGTTGAGCGATTTGGATGAGAAAAATGTCAAGCGCGTGGAGATCAAGCGCGGGGACATCACTGTGCACGACCAGCGCGTGGTGCACGGCAGCGGCCCGAACGAAAGCGACGGGTGGCGCCGCGCGTACGTGCTGGCGTTCCGGACCGCGGAGATGGTGGACGAGGAGCGGCGGCTGGGCTTTTCGCACTCGCACAACGACGCCTTCAACTGGGACGCGTTCCACGCCTGGCAAGACAAGGCGTGATCGGAGTCGTAGACTACGTGTTACCTGTGTTGTAGACTATGTATTATATGATGCGGCGAAGTGTCGAGAAGACCACGGCGTGGAGTTAAACACACGGATGTTCGATGTATTACAAGTCGATGATCGTCTGTGGTTTACGCATTTGTTCGCGATGCATTTCAAGAAATCACACCCGGCGCCCGCCCGGCGGGGCCGGAGGGCGAGACCGTCGTTCCCAAAATCGAGGAAACGCGCTCCCCCCCGAAAGAATACCATGACACGTGCGTGGGACACGTGCGCGTGCTTCGTCTCTGTTCGAAACGAAGACGCGCAGGTTGTCGCGCGCGCGCATCACGCCATCGCGGTCTCCCGCGCCGCCGAGGTCTTCTTGCTCTTCTTCTTCTTCACCTTCTTCGTCACCGTCTTCTTCTTCGACTTCTTCGGCGCCGCAGTGCTCCGCACGGCGGTGGCGTGCACGGGCAGGCCGAGCGCGAACAAACGCGTCTGGTCACCAAGCTGCGAGTTCGCGAGACGCCCGAGCCCGGTGGCGGTGATCGCGGACGCGAGCGTCGTGAGGCGCTCCGTCATCCACCGGTCGGCGCCGCCGATGAGCTGGTACCGCAAATTGCACGACAGCCCGAGGTACGCGCCCATGCCCAGCACGGACGTCTTGAGGTCGGGCACGGGCACCGCCGGCTCGAACTCAGTGTCGTTTCGCCTGTGCAAACCGACCAACGCCTTGTTCAGGCCGTGGAACACCCCGCCCGTCGCGGCTCCCAGCGCGCTCAGCTCGAGCGCCTTCACGCCGAACGACGCCGCGCGCGTGCCCATCGTGTACTGGCGCAGCGGGCCGCAGCGGTCAAACGCGTTGTTGGGGATGGAATCCATCACGCGCTGCCAGCCGTACTTGTGCGCCGCGCCGAACGAGCGCGCGGGGGTGAGGCACCACACCGTCATCGCGTTCGCCACGGAGAGCTGCAGGACGTTGGACGCCGCCAAATCCCACTCCGCCTTGAGGCGGTCTCCCCGGTGCGCCGCTTCGTACGCGATCCCGCCGCCGATCGTGATCGCCTGCTCAAATCCGAGCTTCCACAGAAACGCGGGGTCCGCCATGAGGCGCCCGATGAACGCGCGCGACACCGCGGTGGGCGTCGAGCGCGACACGAGACGCACCACGGAGGGGCGAACGTCCACGGACATGAACCGCACGAGCTGCGACGACGACACGATGCCCATCTCGATCGCCATGCGGATCGCCGCCGGGAGCGTGGTGAGCGTCTTGAACCACTCCTGCATCACCGCGTTGATGGCGTCGCGCTCGTACATCTCGCCCAGAGGCGCGCGCGTGGTGAGGAAGTTGGAGTCGCCATCCTGCGATTGGGAAAAGGAAAACAAACAGAAAGAGACGGGAGGATCGTTGCGGTCAGCGCTGACCGTCTAGAGATGATGAGGGAAACCGAACGCGGAAAAAAAGCGACGCGCTGGACGCGTCTCGGGGGGTACCACGCGACCGTCGCGCATCGCGCGCGTCGGGAAAGAGGCATCGCGCCATATGTCGCGGACGCACCTCGTCGTCGCCCTCCTCGTAGTAGTCATCGTCGTCGCCCTCGTCGCCGTCCCCGCCGCCTCCGCCGTTTTTGATGCCGCCGCCCATGTTCCCGCCGCCGCCGCCATCCGCGAGCTTCGCCTGCGAAACCGACTGCACCTGCTGCGACAGGTCCATGCCAACCTTCTCCAGCGTCGCCGCGCCGCCGCCGCCGAGCTGAGAGCCGATCTTCGCCATGGAGGGCGCCTGCATGGACGCGCTGAACGTGGACCTCGCCGAGCCATTCTGAGCATTAAGAGGGAGAGGAAAGGGGATGTCAGTGTCGGCGGAGGCGCTGCGGCGGGCGCGCGGGACATGTTCGGGAATGCGCCGCGAGTCCCACAGAGAAACGCCACAAGTGTCACAAAGCGGGCGCAGCCGCAATTGGGGTTTCCTCCGGCGCGGCGCGGCGCGGCTCGCGCGCGACGCGACCCGCCCCGCGCGCGTCGCTCTGGTGAGAAGAATGAGTGCTGAGGCGTCTAGGTTTCTCGCGTGACGCACCTCGGCGGGGTCCATCGTGCTGCTCTCGGCGCACACCTTGACGGACGCGCGGATAGCTCCGGGACCGTAGGCGAAGCGGACGGTCACGCGCTGTTCGCCGGAGCCGGAAACGCGGGCGAGGCCCGCGGGGCGAACCCCGGCGACGGCGCGGGACGCGGTCGCCTTAGTAGTGGTGTTGCGAGCCGTCGCGCGACCGCGAGCGGCCGCGACGACGGGCATCACGCCCATGGCAGCCGCGGAAGCCATCTCGGTCGACGCGAGAGTCGATTCGCGAGATTACCGGCCGTGCGTGGCGGTGCCGAAGATTCCGAGTCCCGGAAACGACGGCGTACGGGCGGAAGCGACGGTGCTTTCGCGCGTGCGTTGACTCCGCTTAGAAAGCGAGCGACGTGCGCTGAACGTACAGCCGCGACGACGCACAAGCGAGATTTGCTTGTGGGGGGAAGGTGGAGGTGTGCGGAGTTGAATGCCGAGTAGACGCCAGATGCGACGCTTTCCGACTCACGGATAGTCATCCAGTCATCCACCAGTCCCTTTCCGTCGGGACCCGTCGCGACGCTTCTGAAGGGTTCGATCAGACTAAATGCGCATACGGAAAAAAAATCTCACTCAGATTTTTTTCGCAGCGAATTTCCGCCGGAGATTTCGCAGCCAACCGAGCGCTCTCGCGTTCGGTGGAGATCCACTCGTGGGTCGGGAACCGAAAAGCGCTGAGTAAAGTGGGTGCTGCGAAACCAAGCAGACCTCGAAATCTGTCGAGCTGCCGCAAAGAAATAAAGCGCCTCGCTAAAACCTTCTCGACAGACTTGCGATGGCCACCGCCGCCGCTCGCGCCGCGCCCGCCCGCGTTTCCCCCGCCTTCGCCCGCCGCGGCGCCCTCGGCCGCACCGCCCCGCGAGCGCACGTCTCCCGCTCCGCCCGCGTCGCCTCGAGCGCCGTCGCCATGGCCGCCGCGTCGCCCCCCATCTACCACCTGCTCACCCTGGATTACGTGGAGGACATCCTGGAGAAGCGCGACCCGTACCGCGCGGACCACATCGCGGGCGCGAAGGCGGCCGAGGCGGACGGCAAGGTGGTGCTCGCGGGCGCGCTGCAGAACCCCACGGACGCGGGCGTGTTCGTGTTCAAGGACTGCGACGAGGCGTTCGTGGACGCGTTCGTCAAGGCGGACGCCTACTACAAGGCTGGGCTCGTCACGGGGTACACCATCCGGCCGTGGATGATCGTGGTGGGGGCCTAGCCTAGGAGCTTTTAGTCTGAAGCAGTGAGGTCGTTTTTTTTTTCGTCGCGCCGTGCCCACTCTCGCTTCCGTTTGCCTACTCGATTTGGCACCACGACACACACACAACGCGCGGCGCGGACGCGGAGGCATCGCGCGGACACACGCGCGCCGAGTGACAAGCGCACGAGCCGCACACGATGGTGCGTGACGGTCGAGACGCGTCCCTGCCCTGACCCGTGTCCCCGGCACGCACGCCGTCCCCGGTCCCGATGACGCTCGCGTGCCGAGCTCGACGAACGCGCGACGTTCCCCTCGCTGACACGCGCTCCCCCTCCGTCGTCCCTCCCCTCCCGTCACACGCACAGGGTCTCCTCAGCCTCCTGCGACGCTTCAGGAAATCCAAGGGCGAGGTATGTGCCCGCGCCGGCGCTCGTTCCCGGACGCGAGCGCCCACCGTCGTCCCCCGCGCCGCGCGCGCGCGACGTCCGTGCCCAAATCTGCGAACTCGACGCGAGCCTGCGAAACGTTTTTTCACTCCCAGCCGGCGGCGCTCTTCCCCGACGCTGACACGCGCGTGCGCGAACGCGCCCCATGACTCGCATTCACCACCAGGCACGCATCTTGATTCTGGGTCTCGATAACGCCGGCAAGACCACCATCCTGCGTAAGCTGTCGGACGAGGACATCACGACCACCACCCCGACGCAGGGGTTCAACATCAAGTCCGTGTTGCACTCCGGGTTCAAGCTCAACGTGTGGGACATCGGCGGGCAGAAAACGATCCGGCCGTACTGGCGCAACTACTACGAGAACACCGAGGCGTTGATTTACGTCGTGGACGCCGCCGACCGCAAGCGAATAGACGAGGCCGGGTTCGAGCTGGACGAGATCCTGAGCGAGGAGAAGCTCGCCACCGTGCCGCTGCTGGTGTTCGCCAACAAGAGCGACCTGCTGCAGGCGAAGAGCGCGGACGAAATCGCCGAGGCGCTGTCGCTGTTCAACATCAAGGACCGGCCGTGGCAGATCCAGGCGTGCTCGGCGAAGACGGGGAACGGGCTCGAGCCGGGGCTGAAATGGGTGGTTAAGCAGGTCAAGTGAGCGCGGGGAGGTCACCAGGTCCGGACCTTGTAGTAGCACGCGAGGTATGTATGCGCCGAAAGGTAAATAACTTTCATCAGTCTCGTGGACGCCGGAGCCGACGCGGGGAACGAGAGGGCGTTCGCGCGCTCGAGGGAGTCCAAGGCGCGCGCTTCCCGTCCGAGGTTCGGCGGGCCTTCGCCGCACGCCGACCACGCGCGGTCGGGCGAGGTCTTCGCCGTCCCCCGACCACCCCGCGATGTCGCCGTCCGACATGTCCGCCTTCGAGCGCCTCGATCTCGACCCGTCGAAGGTCGACGAGCTAACAACGCTTTACCGCCGATGGCGATTGCTGTGGCTTCGCCCGCGCGACGCCGACGGCGCGGCAAGCGGCGTCGACGCCCTGCGTCGGGTCGCTCGCGCGGTGGCGGACGACGGCGCGGACGAATTCTCGGTGGAGAACGCCGGCGACGCCGCCCGGGACCCCGCCCAGGACGCGCTCGCGCCGAGCGCGGTGTTCGGCAGCCTCGCACGGTGCGCCGACGCCGCCACCGCCAACACCGCTCGACTCCCCGCACACTTCTACGTGTCCACCGTCCTCGGCGGCGACGCCGCCGCGCGCGTCCTCGCCGAGGCCCCCATCTCCGAGCCTTCTTTCCTCCCCCGCGACGCCGCGCACGGCACACCCGCGTGGCTCTTCGTAGGCTCCAACTCCCCTTCGGACTCCGCCGCCGCGCCGTCCCGCAAACGGAAAACCGCCGCGAACTCCGACGCCGCTCCGGCTTCCGACCCGCCAAGGGGCTCTCGATCCGCGCTCGCCGGTCGCACCGAACACACCGACCACGTCGCGTGTTCCGGCACGTGGCACCACCAGCTCAGCGGTCGCAAGACGTGGTACCTGCGTCCCTTCGATCGCGCCAGCGCGTGGCGCGGCGACCCCCCTCCCGACGTCGGCACCGCGCGACGCCAAGCTTGGCTGGAATTTTCGTCCTCGGGCGAGGACGACCGCGGCTCTCGGCGGCGACTGGTGATTGAGACGCAGGAGGGGGACGTGCTGGCGGTGGACACGGGCGCGTGGTGGCACGAGACGGCGCTTCCGTCGTCGCCTTCTATGTCGGCGTCGCTGGCGCGCGAGTTTTTTTTGGCGGAGGAGCACGGGGGCAAAGCGGGCGCCGAGGCCGCGGCGCGGCGCGCGGAGGCGTTCACGAACGTGGACGGTTTGTACGCGAAACGATTTGTGGCGGCGGGGGAGATTGTGTGCACGCAGGAGGATTTCGAGGACGGAGGACCGAACGTGGGTCGATCGGAGGATCCGAACTGCGCCGTCGCCGAGATCGACGACGAGGACGAGGACGAGGAGGGGGGGGGGACGATGGTGCTCGTGGCGCTGAGGGACGTCGCGGCGGGGGAGTTCCTCACCGTCGAGCCCAGCGACGACGAGGAGGACGAGGAGGACGAGGACGACGACGACGAGGACGAGGAGGAGGAGGAGCAGGAGGAGGAGTGACAAGCTGATGTGATTACTATCCCCGCCGTCGCCGCCGCGTTTCTTACTCTCTGCAGACACAGAGATTTCATCTTCAACTCGACGCCCCACACAGCTACGGCGTCTGCGCACTTTCCGGAGACGGTTTTTCTTTTTTTTTTCCCCGTTCGAGTCTTCGTCTGCTCCCCGACGGATTTCGCGCGAGAAGCTTCGATTCGCCTTTTCCGACGAGAGAATTGCGTTGTCGAACGCATTCGCGGTGCGCGCGGGGCACGAGAGGAGCGCGGTGGGAGCGGGACCGCCGCGCGAGCGTCACCGAGTCGCCGCACGCAGACGCACGCGGACGGCTCTCGCGCGTGTCTGGTTCGGTTCCGGGGCGCACCGGGAGACGCGCGGGAAGCAAGATCGCAGACTCCAGGAAAAGAAGCTTTTCTCGCGTATAAGTAACAACCGCGCGCGATCGCGCGGTCGGCCGCGATGGACCCGGACGCGGACCCCGGGCTGGAGACGCCGACGCGCCCGGACCTCGAGACGCCCGTCTCGACGCCGGGCGTCTCGCCGGGTCCCTCCCGACCCGCTTCCGTCTCGACGACGCCCGGGGCTGCGCGCGCCGAGCTCGCGTCAGCGATGGACGCGTCCGCCTCGGACGCCGAATCCACCAGGCGCGAGGCTCTGCGCGCGCTGGCGGCGACGGCGACGAAGCGCGGCATCCCGCTCCGCGCGTTCGACGGTTCGTCGACGCCCGGCGTCGCGAAGCCGAAACACGCGCGCCCGGTGGCCATCGGGTCGCCGGCGCAGTACGCGCCTCTGCCTTCGGCGTTTGACAAGTTTGACGCGTCGCCGACGAAGCCGCTCGCGCTCGCCGCCGCGCCGTCTCCGTCGCCTTCTACGTCGGCGAACCCGTTCCGTTCGCTTTCCGGGGCTCCGAAATCCAACAAAAACGCACTCAGAAACCCTCACGACCGCGCGGAGGCGCTCGAGTCCGAGCTGAAGCGTCTGCGCGGGAGCTTCGAGCGCGAGCGCGACGCGCTGCGCGACGTGGCGGAGAAGGTGAAGCGGCACGCCGCCGAGGATGTGGCGGACGCCGAGGCGCGCTTCGCGGCGCGCGCGCGCGTCTTGGAACTGGAAAAGGACGCGCTCGAGTCTGAGCGCGACGACGCGACACAAAGAAGCGCCGAGCTGGAGGCTGCCGCGTCCTCGGTGGAGCGTAAGTGCGAGGAGTTGTTCGCGGGCGAGCGCGCGCAGTGCGCGGCGGACGTCGAGAGCGCGCGCAAAGAGGCGGCGGAGGAGATTGCGCGCCGCGAGACGGTGTGGGCGCGCGAGCGTTCGGCGCTGGCCGAGAGCTCAGGGCGCGCGGCGTCGCGCACAGAGCGCGACCGCGAGCTCGAGCGCGAGAGGACGGACAGGCAGTTCGCTCTGTGGGACCACGAGCGCGCCGAGCTCGAGGCGCGCCTGAGCGCTTCCGAAAAAAAACGCGAGGAGGAGAAAAGGCGCGCCGAGTCGGCGCACGCGTTTCGCGACGCCGTGCGGCGCGTGGTGTGGGCGAAAAAGCTGGAAACCTCCAAGGCGGAGAGCGCACGGCTGTTGTCGGCCGCCGAGACCGCCGCGAAGAAGCTCCGCGAGGAGGCGACCGTGGAATTCGACGCCGCGCGTTCGCGGTGGACGCGGCAGAAGGAGCGGCTCGAGGCGGATCTGTCCGCCGCCGAGGCGCGGTGCGCCGGCGAGCGCGCCGCGTTTGAGACGGAACTCGCCGCCGCCGAGGCGAAGCGCGGCGCCGACCTGTCGGACCTCGAGGCGCGCCTGAAGCAGGAGCGCGCGGCGTTCGAGGCGAAGCTCAAAGACGCCGAGCGGCGGCGACGCGCGGACCTCGCCGAGCTCGAGGCGCGGCTCGAGAAGCAACGCGCCGCGTCCGAGACGAAGCTCAAAGACGCCGAGAAGAGGCGCGTCGCCGAACTCGACGACGCCGAGAAGCGAAGCGCCGCCGAGCTCGCCGGCGCCGAGACCCGCCGCGCGAGGGAACTCGCCGAGGCTGAGTCTCGCCGCCTCGCCGACCGCGAGGCGCACGCGGCTGACCTCGCGAACGCCGAGGCGCGCCGCGTGGAGGAACTCGCCGAGGCTGAAACCCGCCGCGCGCGCGACCGCGAGGCGCTGGAAGCGCGGCTCGAGGACGCCGAGGCGCGCCGCGCGGAGGAGCTGGCGGAGGCGGAGTCCCGCCGCGCCGACGACCTCGCCGCCTCGGCGGCCAAGGCGGCGCGCGAGCGCGACGCCATGCTCGCGGCGTGGCAGCAGGAGCGCGCGCGCGCGCAGGCGGAGGCGGAGGCTGCGGCGGAGGTTGCCGCCGCCGAGCTCGACACGGCGAAACTCGAGCTGGACGCGGCGCGCGCGGCGGTTGGCGTGCTCGAGCTCGAGCGCGACGCCGCGCGCGGCGCCGCGGACGAGTCCGAGCGCGTGCGCGCCGAGGCGGCGGCGTTCGCCGAGTCCTGGCGTGCCGAGGCGGACAAGGCTCGCCGCGCCGCGGATGCCGCGCGGAAAGACGCCGAGAACGCGGTGCTTTCCGGCCGCGCCGAGACGGCGGCGGAGCTGGCGCGGCTCCGCGCGGCGCACGAGACGCGCGTCGCCGACGCGGCGTCGGCGCTGGAGGAGGAGCGCCGGCTGGACGCCGAGACCACCGCGCATGCCGTGCGCGCCGCCGAGGCGGGCGTCTCGGCGGCGCTGGAGGAGGCGCTCTCCGCTGTCGAGGACGCGCGCCAGAACGCGCGCGACGCCGCGGCGGCGTTCTCGGTCACGCTGGTGTTCCGCGCCTGGTGGATGCGCGCCAAGCACGTCGGCGCCGGCGCCCGCGAGGACGCGGTGGCGGCGCTGGCGCGCCCGAAAACGCGCGCCCAAAAACGCGCCGCGCTTTACGCGTGGTTCCAGGTGGCGAAGCACACCGGGAGGATGCGCCGGGGCGAAGCTGCCGTCGCGGGGAGGCGACGAAGGGCGACGCAGAGGATGTTTTTCAAAACATGGGCGGCGGCGTCGCCGCGCGTCGCCGACGTCGCGCGCGCCGCCAACGTCTTTAAAAACAGACTGAAACGCCGCGGCTTTGTCGCCTGGCGACGCGTCTCGGACGCCGTTAAAGAGCGCGCTTTGCACGTCGAGCGCCTCGCGGCGCGCGAGTGCGGCAAGAACCTCGCCACGCGACGTCTGCACACGCTGCGCGAGGCGCTCCGCGCGTGGCACGCCGAGTCGCACCGCGCGCGCGTCACGCGCGTCGCGTTCACGCGCGGCGCCGCCGCCGCGGCGGCGCGGCGGGCCCGCCGCGCCGTGAAGGCGTGGCGCGCGCTCGCCGAGGAATCGGCGCGCTTCGCTCGCGCGACGCGCGAGTTCGTGTCGCGTCGTCGCCTCGGGTCTTTGCGCGCGGCGACAAAAGCGTGGTTCGAGACGGCGTGCGCGGAGGCGCACGAGGCGCGGCTGGCGAGTTCGGCGAGCGAACGCTTCTGGCGCTCCAAGGGGAAACGCGTCGCGCGCGGGTGGTCCTCCGTCGCGCGCGCGGCGAGGGTCGAGCGGAGGGTCATCTCCGCGTACGTTAAACGGCGGCGGCGTTTAGTGCTTCGCTTAACGTTCGACGTTTGGCGCGAGAAACGAAGCGCCGAGCGTGTCGAGTCGTGTCGTTCCGCGAAAGCCGACAGGCACGCCGCGCGTCTACGAAAAGCGACGCGAAAAGCGTGCTTCGAGGCGTGGCGCGTCGCCTCGGAGGAGACGCGCGTTTTGCGCGACCGCGCGGCGTTTTGTGAAACGCGCGCGGCGCGCCGCGGTTTCGCGCGAGCGCGACGTTGGGCGGGGCGTCTCTTGCTCGCGTGGCGCGGTTTCTGCTCGAAACGCGTTCGCGAGCGCGTGGCGGTGTCGCGCCACGCCGCGCGCCAGAGACGCGCGCTCCTGCGCCGCTCCGTGCACGCCTGGGTGGCGATGATGGAGACGGAGGCGGCGGGCGTCGAGCGTCTGCTCGAGGCGCGCGCGCGGAGGCAGTTCCGCCGGCGGCGCGGCGTCGCGTTTTCGCGCTGGCGAAAAGCGGCGGAGACGACGCGCGAAAAGCACCGCGTCGCGCTCGAGCACCGCGAGGCGCACGTGCGGCGGACGGTGGTGCTGCGTCCGTGGCTCGCGCTGCGTGACGCGGCGCGCGAGCGGGAGAGAGCAGAGTTGGCGCGTTTCGAAGCCTCCGTCGCGGAGGCGGAGCGTCGCTTCGCGTCGCGCGTCGACGCGACGCGCCGCGTCGCGCTCGACGCGTTTCGAGCCAACCGCGAGCGGGGCTTTCGCGCCGAGCGCGCGTCGCGGTACTTCTCGCGGCGGCGCGACGCGCTCGCGCGCTCGCGCGTCTGGGCCAACTGGGCCGTGCTCGCGCGCGACTCGCGCGTGGCGCTCGAGCGCCACGCCGCGATGCGCCGCCGCAGCCGGCTCCGGGCCGCCGCCGCCGCCTGGCGCTCCGCCGCGGCGCGCGACCGGCTGGAGCGCGCGCTCGAGTCGCGGCGCGAGACGGCGCTGCGGGGGTTCAAGAAGGTTGGCGCGTGGCGTCTGGTCGAGCGGGTCACGCTCGCGTGGTGCCACCTGGTGGACGACGCCGCGCGCGGGCGTCACAACGTCGCGCTCATGCGCAAGGTGCGCGTCGCGACGCGCGTCGTGCGCGAGTGGGCCAAGCGCGTCGACGCCGCCAAAACGTACCGCGCCGCGTTTTCGCGCGTCGTGAACAAAGGGGTCGCCGCGCAAAAGGCGCGCTTCTTCGTCGCCTGGCGCGCCGGCATGCGCCACGCCGCGCGCGACGCCGCGCGACGCGAGGCGAAAGCGCTGGCGCGAGGCGCGCACGCGCCGGCGCGCCACGCGCTGGCGCGCTGGCGCGAGGCCACGCGCGAGGCGCGGCTGGAGATGGTCGCCGCGCGGCGCGCCGCGCGACGCGCGCTGGCCACCACCTGGCGCAAACTCGCGCTCGGATTCGTCGCCTGGCGGTGCTTCGCCGGCGACGTCGGGTTCCGCCGCGCCGCGCGCGTCGGCGCGGCGCACCGCGCCGAGGCGCACGCGGCTCGTCTGGGGTCTCGGCACGCGGCGTTCGCTCTGCGCGCGTGGCGTCGCGTGGCGTGCGTCCAGCCGCGGCGCGCGGAGACGTGCCTCGGGAGAGGCGACGTGCGCCGCGTCTCCGCGGCGTTCGCCGCGTGGCGCGTGGGCGCCGCGCGCGCGCCGCGCGATCGCGCGGACGCCGCGCGCCGCGCCGCGGCGCTCGACGCGTTCGCGACGCGACGCGCCGCCGCGTCGGCGCGGACCGCGCTTCGGTCGTGGCTCGCGTTTTTGCGCACGCGCGACAGGGCCGCGGCGTTCGCGGCGCGCAAGAGCCTCAGGCGGCTCATCGCGGCGACCCGCGAGTGGCGCGTCGTCGCGCGAGCCGTCGCGCGAACGCGCGACGACGCCGCGGCGCGACACCGCCGCGCGTCTTCGCGTCGCGCCGACGCCTCGCGTCGACGTTTCGCGTTTGATTCTTGGCGCGCGCGCGCGGCGAGTACGACGGCGTGCGCGCGCCGGCTGGACGAGGCCAAGGCACGCGCCGCGGACGTCTCCTGGCGCCGCGCGAGGCGCGCGTTCGCGAGCGGCGTCGTGCGCGCCTGGCGCGACGCGGCGCGCGCCGTCGCCGCCGGGAGGGAGACGTTCGCGCGCGTCGCGCGGTGCGCGTCCGCCGCGCAGACGCGCGCGGCGGCGGCGGAGCGTCTGCGCTCGTGGCGCGCGTTCGCGCGCGAGACGCGCGCCGAGGCGGCGCGCGACCTGCGCCGCGCGGACATCGCGTCGACGCTCGCGGCGCGTCGCGTACGGGTCTGCCTGCGCGACTCGACGCGGGCGTGGTATGATCGAGCGCGCGCGTCTCGTCGCGCGCGCCGCTGGATCGCGGCGACGGAAAAAAAACGCGACGCGCGTCTTTTACGTCGCGTCGTCGAGACGTGGCGCCGCGCGAGGGTCGCGTCGGCGCGGAGGGAAGTGCCCGTGGTGCGCGCCTGGCAGAAGCGCATCGACCGCGCGTCCGCCTCTAGAGCGGCGGCGGAGTCCATGCGTTCGAGACGCCAACGCGCCAGGCTCGTGCACGGTTCGTTCTTCGCTTGGCGTAAGGTGGTCATACGCGCGCGCGTTTTTGGAACGCGACTCCGAGCCGCGGGCTCCGTCTCGAGACGCGTCGCTTTGAGAGCCGCGTTTGAGGCGTGGCGCGCGCGCGTTTTGCGCCTCCGCCGCGCCGTCGCCGCCGGCGATTTCAAGCGACGCGCGCGGGAGACGGCGAAAACGCACGGGTGTTTCTGCGCGTGGGCGACGCTGCGCTACGTGCGCCCGCGCTGGAGCGCGCACAGCGCGATCGCGCGTCGCCGTCTCCACGCCTTGGGCTCGTGCCTTACGCGCGCATCGAATCGAGCGACGAGACATCGCTTCGACGCGTGGGCGCGCGTCGCCGCCGCGGGCGCGGCGCGCCGCGCCGCGGAAGCCGCCGTCGCCGCCGAGGAGGCTGGCCGGCGCGCGCGCGTCGCGAGGGAGGCGCGCGAGCGGACCCGCTCTTTGGCGGTCGCGGCGGCCGCGCGGAGCGTCGCCGAGTCTGTGCGCGCGAGGGAGACCATGTCTAGGGTCGTGCGCGTGGACGTCGCCGCGCTCGGCGACGGCGCCGCCGCGCGTCTCGGGGACGCGTCCGACGGCGAGGCGGAGGCGTCCGCCGCGTTCGGTCCCGAGCCCGACGCGGTCGCGGACGCGGACGCGACGCGCGCCGAGGACGACGCCGTCCTGGGCGTCGAGCGTCGCCTGGCGGTGGACGCCGCGGACGCGGCGGCGCTCAAGGCGGCCGCCGTCGCCGCGCGCCGCGCGGCGTCGGAGGCGACGAACAACGAGCTGCTCGCGCGCGAGCAGCTGGAGGCGGCTCGGGCGGAAATTAAACGTCTGCGTTTGGAATCCTCCGCCGCGGAGGATTCGTTGGAATTCGCGGCGCTCCCCGAATCCGCCGCCGCCGCGCTCCCCGCGCCCGCGGAACCGAGCTCATCGCCCGTTCTGGAGCCGAACCCGCGCGTGGACGTCGCCGTCGGGTCCTCCCCTCCCGTCGAGTGGACCCGCGAGGCGAAAAGCGAGGCTGAAACGCAGACTAATGACTCATACGAGCTTAGGGTGGGCGGCGCGGCCTCCGCGCCGTGCGCGGACGTCGGCGTCGAAGTGGGGCCGTCCCTCCCGGGGTCGGAACGGTCCACGCCGCCGGCGTCGCCGCGAAGAGACTCGAGCGCGCGCGAGCTCTTGTCGCCGCCGGCGGATTCCGTCTCCGCGTCCCCGCTCGAGTCTCTGGCGGCGGCCAACCTGGAGTTCGCGTTCTCGCCCGAGGTGGAGAGCCCGAAGAATCCGGGCGAATCGACGCCTCGGAGCGGCGCGTCGAGCGCGAATGAACCCGAGTACTTCGACCCGCGAAAAAGCGCGCCGAGCGCCGCGGCGGACGCGCGCGACGCGCGCGCGCTCGCCGAGCGGCTGGAGGCGGCTTTGACGGCGACGGCGGCGGCGGAGTCGCGCGCGCGCGTCGCGGAAGCCGCCGCCGTCGCCGCCGAGGCGGCCGCCTTCGACGCCGTGGACATGGCCATGGAGTACGCGGAAGAGGCGCACTCGCCGGGACGGACGCGCCGGGGGCTGGAAACGCCGCGGAGCGCCGCGCCGCGGCGCGCCGGGTCGGAAACGCCGCCGAAGGCGGTTTCGCCGAATTCGCCGAAGACGTTTTCCACGCGCGCGTCGACGGTACCGGCGGAGACGCATACGCATACGCCGACACCGAAGAGCGCTCCGACGTTTTCCACGCGCCGGTCGCTCTCTCCGGGCGTTTCTTTAAAGACGGACGCGCGTCCCCCCTGGGGCTCGAGCTCCAAACGAGCTCCAAACGCGAGCGCCTCGGGCGACAAAATTGTCTTGTCTCCGCGCGAGCAAAACGCTCGCCGGAGGGTTTTAGAAGAGCAGAACGCCGCGCTGGCGTCGCGGCTGCGCGCGGCGGACGCGAAACTCGAGATGGCTTTGCGCGACGCGTTCACAGCGTCTTCAGCGCGTGACGAATCGCAAAGACTTTGCGATCGCGCTCGATTAGAATCTGAGCGGTTAACAAAACTGCGCGAAAACGACGTCGAGCGCCTGGAGACTTTGGAGACGCGCTCGCGCGATCTCGAAATAGCGCTCACCGCCGCGGAGACGCGCGCGAGAGACGCCGAGACGCAAGTCGCCGCCGCGGAAGCCTCGGGAGACGTCGCGCTCGCCGAGGCGTCGCGGTGCCGCGCGGCGCGGGACGACGCGCGCGCCGACGCCGCCGCCGCGCGCCTCGAGGCGGACGCCGTGCGCGGGCGGCTGGAGAACGCCGAGGCGCGCTGCGTGGACCTCGCCGCGCAGGTCAACGCCTGGGTCGAGCGCGGGTTCGACGTCATACGCGCCGGAGGCGGAAGTTCCGCCGGAGGTTTACGCTCGGACGCGGCGACGGCGCGCGCGGCGGCGTCGCCGCGATCGCCGGAGTCACCGCCGGAGTCGGCGCCTGAGTATTCGCCGCGTTCGCCCTCGAGCGGCGTGGTCTCGCCCACCGTCGTGGGCACCCCCGCGTGGTACGCCGTGCGCTTCGAGAAGCCCTCGCTTTTGGGGCGCGGCGGCGCGGAAGCCGCCGCGTGGGCGGCGGACGCCGCCGCGGAGACGCCCCCCATGGAGCTCCTCAGCCAGCTCAAGCGCGCCGCGCGCGACGCCGCGCGAGACGCCGCCGAGGCGCGCGCGCGCGCCGCCGAGGCGGAGGCGCACGCGGACGCGCTCGTCGCGTCGGGCGAGCAGGCGGAGCGCGCGGCGCGGGCGGACGCCGACGCGGCTGCGTCCGCGCTGGAAGCCGCCGACGCGCTCGCGCGCGACGCCGAGACGCGCGCGGACGGCGCCGAGCGGCGCGCGGCGGAGGCGTCGCGCGCGGCGGCGGCGCGGCAGAAAGCCGCGCGCGCGGAGACCGCCGCGCTCGTCGCCGCGCTGGCGTCAGCCAAGGAGGCGGCGGCGCGCGCCGCGGCGGACGCCGCGGAGACGCGCGCCAAGGCTGGCGCGCGCGTCGCCTCGAAGCTCGCGGACGCGGAGAAGCGCGCCGCCGCGGCGGAGGCGGAGGCGGCGGCGGCGGAGGCGGCGGCTGCCGCCGCCGAACGCCGCGCGCGCGCCGACGTCGAGGCGGCTTCGTCGCGTTTCGCGGCGCGCGCCGCCGACGCCGAGGCGCGCGCCGCGCGCGCGGCGGAGGACGCCGCGGCTTCCGGGACGCGCGAGCGCGAGTCGCGCTCGAAGTTGGAGTCTACGCTTGACGCCGCGTCGGCGACGCGCGCCGCGCTCGCGGACGCCGAGGCGAGGCTGGCGACGCTGAAAAACGAGCTGGACGTCGCGCGCCGCGAACGCGAGGAGGCGCGCGCGGCGACGTCGGCGGCGGATACGCGGCTGGACGACGCGACGCGCGCGGCGGCGAACGCCGCCGGCGCGGCGCGGGACGCCGAGCACGAGCGCGACGCGGTGAAGGCGCGCCTCGAGCGCGCCTTGGAGGATGGTCGCGCGCACGAGGCGGCGGCGGCGGCGGCGCGCGCGGACGCGGCGCGCCTGGAGGCGGATCTGCGCGAGGCGCGCGAGACTTTCGCGAAATTTCGCGACGCGGAAGTCTCGCCGCGCGTGTCGCGCGACGCGGCGACGGAGACGCCGACGCGTTTCGTCGCGCCGAGCTTCGCGGGCAGTTTCGAGGAGGCCGCCGCCGGCGTCTCGGACGTCGCCGGCGAGCTCGCGGACGCGCGCGCGGCGCTGCGCGAGACGCGCGCGGCGCTCCGCGAGGCGCTGCGTCGCGGAGCCGCCGCGGGGCGACCGCGCTCGCCCAGCACGCCGCTGGAGTCGGCGGACGACGGCGGCGCGGCGTCCGACGCGTCCGACTCGGACGCGTCGGATGCCTTCGGGTCGGGTCGCGACGGCGCCGGGTCACTCCACTCTTCCGCGTTGGACGTCGGCCCGGGCGTGTTCGCCGCGCTCGGGTCTATGGCGGCCGAGCGCGAGACGGACGCCATAGACTCGAGCCACCGCGGAGACTCGCGACCGCGACGCGAGCGCGACGGAGACTCTCGGCGCCGCGAGCTGGATGATCTGAAACGCCAGCGCGACGCGGCGCTTGCCGACCTCGCTTCGGCGCGCCGGCGCGAGGCGACGCTGGCGCGCGCGAACCGTGACTTGAAACGCGCGGCGATGTCGATCGAGCATCCTTCCGCTCCGACGGCGAAAACCGCGGCGCGACTCGAGCGTCGGTTCCTCCGGGACAGGGAGGCGCTGGAGCGCGACGCCGACGCGAGCGACGCCGACGGCTTGCGCGTCGCCGAGGCGGCGCTCGCGTCGGCGCTCGCCGAGCTCACAAAGTGACACCGTCTCTTGTGCGCGAAACGGTAGAACACGAATAGACTTCTAACTTATGTGGTGTACTCTTATTACAAAATCTTTTCTGCTTTAGGGGGTTTTCCTGTTTGAGCCTCCATCGTCACATCAGCGCGGCCAGTTGGCCTCGAGTAGGTCGCGCGCGCACGCGATGCCGAACCCGACGAGAAACAGCGACGCGAAGGCGCCGAGCGACTTGAACAGGCGCGCTTTGCGGGGGGTCAGACCCGCCGCCACGGCGGCTTCCATGCCGAGCGCGACGTTCGTTGTGAGCGCGCGCCTCTTGGCGTCGTCCTCGCACGCCAAAATCGCCAGAGCCAGCTCCGGCGTCGCGTACAGCATCGCGTTCGCCACCTCGAAGTCAGTCATCGCCAAAACGTCGCGACGCAGAGACGTGTCCCGCCACGCCTCCTCCAGGCCAACCGCTTCGCTGTAGTACGGATCGCTTTTGATGAGGCGCTCGACCACGCGCGCCAGGCCCTCGGCGCTTTTAAGCGCGGGCGCGTCGTCCGGTGTGGGGTCGCGATCGGCGTCAACTTCCTTGTCAACCGCGAGAGGCGCGTCGCGAGACGGTTCCTCCTCGTCCTTCGTGCCCAGCACGGCGTCGAGCGACGCCATCGCGTCCGGAGATCCGGGCGCCTCCGCGTCGCTCGCGCCGGCGACGATGTTGTTGGCGACGAGCGCTTCGGAGGCGCGCGCGAGATTCGGCTCCTCCTCTTCCTCGATTCGCGGAACCTCCTCGTCAATCGGCACGGCGTCCACGACGATGTACGGGTTGGCCTGCCTGACGCGCAGCACCCTGAACCTGGACGTGCCCTTGGCGTACACCGAGAGCAGCTGCCCGTCCACCACCACGTCGTGCGCCTCGACGCGCATCAACGTGCCAATCCCCGCCAGCTTCCCGTCCGCGCGCCGGAACAGCGACCCGAACGCTTTCGTCCCGACGAAGGGCGTCTCGTCGAACCGCCCTTTTCCCGGGACGATGTCGTACGTCCCGTCGTCGTCCGCCTCGTACGCGCGCACCATCGGGTTGCGACCGAGGTCGATGCGGTTGTTGTCCCGCGCGCCCTCCAGCACCAGCTCCTTCGCGTCGCGCGGCTCGCGCAGGAGCTTGGCGAAGAGCGTGAGCCAGCGCGGCTCGAAGAGGTTCAGCCGCGCGCGCGAGCCGGGTAGGCAGACGTACGGGTACGGCACGATGGGCACGGAGAACTCGCCGGGAAGCTTCTCGCCGACGTACTCCACGAACGCGGGAGTCAGGTCCTCGCCGAAGACATCCACCGTGCGCGACTTCGCGGCGTCGTCTCGTGTTGATTCGATCGTCGCGCCGACGCCGCCGTCCGGAGGCGGCAGCGGCGCGTCGAACCACGCGCCGTCGTACGGCTCCGGAGCGGAGACGTCTCGTGTTTCTTCTTCGTTCGATTCGTTCCCCAAGAAAAAAGCTTGCATGAACGGGGGGACGATGGGCATGTCCAGAAACAGCATCTGGAGCTGCTGCGCTCTGAGCGTCGCGGTGGACGCGGAGAGGTACGTCTTGAGGCGTTTGCTCTTGGCGGCTTTGACAGCCTCGAGACGCGATTGCGCCGCGGCGCGAGCCAAGTCAGCCTCCTCCTCGCGCCTGCGCTCCTCTTCCTCCGCGTCCTCCTCGCCGAGAAGCGCGCTGAGCGCGTCGATGGTCTTCTTCGCGGACGTCCCGGAGGGCTCAGAGGGCGGCGCCGCCGGAGCGGTGTCCTCCGCAGCCTCCGCGCCTCCGCCGAACCGCCACCACGCGCGAGCCTTAACCGAATCTCGGCCGGCGCGTTCGGACGAGAGCGCGCGCGCGCGGGGGGGGGCGCGAGAAACGGCCGCGCGGGTCACGCCGTGAGCGCTTCGTCGATGCGCCGCAGCGGGCGCGATGTGCGCCGCGGCGAACATGGCCGCCGGCATCGAACACAGTCCGCGCGATCCAGAGAGTGCCGATCTCTTGATGACGCGGTGCTTCAAACGGTGCGCCGAGACGTGACACGTCGCCTCGATTGAGTTTCGCGCGAGATTTTTCCACTCTGGCACTTTACGCCACGACTTGCGTCTGGGCGACCGACGAAATGGCCCGACCGATGAAAAGTCGGCCCGAAAGGCGCATGATCGGAGAGCCGATGAATTCGACCCGTCGGAGAATTCGATTGATCGCTCTGACCGGTGGCCGACCGATGAAAAGTCGGCCCGAAAGGCGAGATGTAACACACTTTCTGGCGCGCGCGATGGTCGCGAGCGACCGTCTGGAGCGCGTGCCGCTCGTCGGCGGGCTCGCCGCCGGCGATGGCGCCTCGCGGCGTGGTCAGCCTCGAGCCGCCGCGGGGTTCGTCGCCGGGCTGGTGGCGCTCGTCGCCGTCGTCGCGCTCGCGACGGGCGCGGACGCGCCCGCGCACGCGCTCGCGTCTCTGGGCAAAGCCTCGGACGCCTCGATGCGCGGCTCGACGTGCGAGTCGCGCGTCCGCGCGGCGACCGCGGACGCGACGTTCTACGCCTTCGACCTGTTCGCGTGGACGCCGTTCAGCGCGCGGGGCGAGCGCGAGTACACGCTCGACCCCCCGGACTCGGACGTGCTCGCGGCGAAGACAACACCCGCGCAGTTCATGTACCCCGAGTGGCTCCGCGCGCCGCTGCGCGCCGATAAACGCCGCGTCTCCGACCCCGCGGACGCGGACCTTGTGGTGGTGACGGACTCGCTGGTGGACGTGAGCCCCTTCGTGGCGAAGTTCGCGTGGCACGCCACGCACGCGGGGCGCGGGGACGGCTGGGCGGAGATGGACGCCTGGTGGGACGAAAAGGGCGGCGACGCGAAGGGCGCGGCGGTGGTGGCCGAGGCGGGGCGTCGCCTCGACGCGATGCGCGCGGCGGCGAATGCGCCAGGCGGCGCGAAGAAAGGAACGGCATCCCTCCCTGCGCGAGATGACAAAAAGTTCCTGTTCATGCTTCCCTCGGAGTGGATGTTCGGCAAAGAGGACGTCGCGGAGGGGTTAAAAGTGAGCGCCGCGGTGGAAAAAGCGCTGGGCGGGCGTTTGATGACGGCGGTGACGGATTTCGACGACGGCGGTCCAAACGTGGCGAGCGTCGTCGCGACGGTGCCCTTCGCGACGCATTCATCCGTCGCGGCGGCGCTTCGGAGTGCCGGGGGAAAGGTGACGTACCACACGAAGAAGCGCGGGACGTTTTTCAAGGGCACGGGCGTGCGCGGGCTGGAGGGGAGCCTGGGAAGGCTGACGGAGGCGCGCGTCGCGCTCGAGGCGCTCGTCGGCGAGAAGGGCCACGACGTGTTTCTCTCGTCGGACGACGCCTCCGACGACGCGACGGGATCGAAGGGCGCGTCGCGGAAGAGTCACGGCGGGTACGCGGAGGGCATGCTGTCTTCTACGTTCTGCTGGGTTCCTCGCGGCGACAACCCGACGAGCCGGCGCATATTCGATGCCGTCGCGGCCGGGTGCATACCGGTGGTGGTGAGCGACGACATCGCGCGGTACCTGCCGTTCCGCTGGGCGGTGGACTGGCGCGCCATGATCCTGCAGGTGCCGGAGGCGATCTTCGCGCGAGACCCGAAGGGCGTCGCGGCGGCTGTCCTGGCGCTCCCGGACGCCGTGGTGGACGCGCTGCGCGCGCGCATGGACGCCGCCAGGTACAAGCTGCTCTGGAACGACCGCGCGGCGCCCACCGACCCGCCGTGCGAGGCGAGTCGCGGAAACCGCGGAAAGAAGACGCCGTGTTCGGAGGCGCCGCGCCTGTACATGGACGAGATGCTCTTCCGCGCGGCGACTGGAAACGCCGAGCCGGACGCGCCGCTGTGCGAGAGGCGCGAGGGGGACGATGCGCGTTTCCTAGACGGCTCGGCGTGGAACGCGCAGGGCTCGTGCCCGCCTTGGCTCGCGATGCACGGCGTGTGCGGAGACAAGGCGGAGACGAAGTCGTTTTCATGATGCTTTGACTAGTCACTATCGTCTCCTCGCCGCAACAAAGGCGCCCTTCCCGTGTCCTCCTCGTCGATATCCGGAGTGGCGTCCCGCCTCCGCCGCCGCGCGGGCGTCTCCGTGCCCATCATGCTGTTGAACCACTTGGACTGAAGCACCTTCCTGTACCCCGACTCGATCCAGCCGGGGCGACGCCACCGACGCCGCCGCGCGCGGACTCTCAGGTCGTTCTCCGCCCCGTCGCCGGCGACGGAAACCGCCGGCGTCGCCTCGTCGTCGCTCCACTCCCCCTCGTCCTCCTCCGCGTACGCGTACTCGTACGTCGGAGCCATCATGCGCGCCACCGCGTGCGCGCCCGCGTGCGGGATGCCCTCCATGACGATCTTCAGCGTGCACATGATCGGCACCGCCAGCACCGCGCCCACCCACCCCCACACCGAGAACCAGAACACCAGGCTCAGCAGGATGACCACTTCGTTTATGTCGAGGCCTTTCCGGTACCACACCGGCCCTAAGATGTCCCCCACGAGGAAGCTCCCGAGACCAGGGATGAAGAATCCGCACCACCTCTGCGTGGTGGTCAGGTCCGGCAGCAGCACCAGCAGCGGGAGCGGGATCGCGGCGGCGACGAAGCTCCCCAGGTTGGGGATGAAGAAGAGCCAGAACGACACCACGGTGATGGTGAACGAGAGCGAGCCGGGAACGCCGCAGGCCCAGATGAGCAGCCCCACGAGCGTGGCGCGCACGGCGGAGAGCGCCACCATGATCATCACGAACCGTTTCACCGCGGCGTGTATTCTGCGCACGATGGTGGACTGCAGACGCGCGGGCGTCCGGGGGGGCGCCAGCAGGAACACCACGTAGAACATGCAAATCGCGATGTCGCCCAGGTAGTTGAAGAGATTATTCGCGAACGACGTCCAAAACGACTCGTCCTTCAGCGTGATCTCCGCCTGGTCCTGCAGCGTGTGCCACGACGCGAGCGCGAAGTCGTTCGTCCCCAAAATGCGCAGCGCGATTTTGTCCGTGAAGTCAGCGAGCTCGTTGATGCGCGCGATGAACCGGTCGTTCCACTCCTTCGTCTGCCAGTGCTGCGTGATCCACTCCTCGGTGAGGTACAGCGCCCAGAGGAACGACGCGCTGACGAGGACGAGCATCGCGATCGCGACGGGCAGCGCGATGAGCCGCGGGATGACCAGCACGCGCGGATGCCAGGGCGGACGAGCGTTCCACACGCGGAGCTTGTGCTTCTGGTACCGCGCGTCCGAGACGAAGTCCACGAACGGGCGCAGGATCAGGCTCAGGCCCACGGCGAACACCAGCGGGCGTAACAAAAATGCGAGGTGCTCGAGGAACCAGCACATGCAGCATGCGGCGATGCAGGACACGCCGAGGAGCACGACGACGTTGTCTCGCTGCTGCTGGACCTCGGGGTGCGGTTCCGGAACCGGCGTCATCGCGGGCCGGGGCTCGAAAGGCAGGTGCGCGGAGCGAAAACTGGCGTGCGCGTCGTTGCCGCCATTCCCGGGGTCCACCATCTGCGCGTCCCCGGCCCACCAACCCGCGGGTCGGCCCTACAAAAGGTCAGCGACGTGCTCGCGCGCCGTCGGGCGAAGCGTAGCGCGGTGCGAACGCCGCGACGCGGAACGACGCCGCACCCGGCGCGCACGCGCTTGGAGAAGTGGAGGCAATTGGACATGACAAAAGGAACAATGCTGGCGTTTTTCATGAACGAGCTTCTCGTCGATGGACCATGACAACACTTTCTACGATTCGCTCGGCGGCAGCGCGAGACTCAAACACGCCGGCCTAATCCCCCTCGTCCTGTTTTTCCCCCACACCACGAACTTGTACGATAAATAGAGCTTCGCCCCGAACGTGATCGGCTTGATCGATCCCCGGAACACCAGCGACTCCGCGAGCGAAACCGTCAATCGTCGCGGCGCGGCGTGCTTCACGACGGGGACCTTTTTCAGCCACTTCATGTTGGCCACCTTCTTGTCCGAGAAGGCGAGGGCCCGGTCGAACGCTCCCGCGACTTTGCTCGCCCCGGGCAGACCGGCCATTGGCCTGGCGATCGTCACGCTCGGCTGGATCCCGTAACACGCGGACCACGTGAACGCGGCGAACCCGACGCTGATGACCTCGTGGAAGATGAGCGCCGCTGGCAAGTCCGCCGCTGTCAACCCCTGGTCGGTGAAGTACTCCTTCACGCGACTCACGCTTCCTTTGATGCCTCCCTCTGACTTGGCGCCGTACAGCATCGACAGAGGGCCCGCGAAGAGCAGGGAGGTGAGCAGGCCCATCGCTACCGTCCGCGCATGCCGGGCGGCGACACCGCGCGCGACCCGTGTGCGGGAGGTTCGGGAAAAAGGTTTCGAAATAACAGTCTTTGTCGAGGACTTCGAGGAAAGAAATCCACGCGACCACCACGACAGTGTTTCCGCACACCGCCCGGCGAACGTCGCGATGCCCTCCCCCGCGTCGCTCGCCTCGGCGTCGTCCTCGCGACCGACTGTCCGCCATCGCGGATCGCCCGCTCGCGATGCGCGCGCACCGTCCGCCTCGCGACCCGCGGCGTGCGTCGCGAACGAAACCTCGTCGCGGCTGCGTTTCGGAGTGCCGGCTTTCGGGAACCCACGCGGAGGGTCCCGGGTTCGACCCCGGTGCGTCGCGCTTTCGCGCGAGTGCACGCGTTCGCCGAGCTCGCGCGTGAGTGGTCAGCCAACGCACACCGCGCCGGCCGCCCCCTCGAGTCGTCGCGGCGCGTCGTGCGTCGTCGCCGCCGGGAAGGGCTCCGACGCGGCTGCCGATGTCGAACGGACGCCGTCCCCGATGGCATCAGTCGCCGCGTTCGCGAAGGCCAACTACTTCCTGCTCGGCATGTTCGCGTGCGTGTTCGTCGCGGCGGCGTGCCCGTCGCTCGGCGCGAACGGCGGTCCTCTGAAGCCGGAGGTGACCATCAACAAGCTCGCGGTGCGTCTGATGTTCCTCATCTCGGGCCTTTCGCTTCCGCTGGACGACTTGCGCTCGGCGGTGACCAACGTCAAGGCGAACGCGCTCATCCAGTTCTTCGTGTTTGGGTTCGCGGGGCTGGCGACCGCGTTCGGCATCGCGCCAGCGCTCACGAAACTCGGGGTCCTGAACCACGAACTCATAAACGGCTTGATCGTCCTGGCGTGCCTGCCCACGACCATAGGCACGGGCGTCGCGTTGACGAACGCGTCGGGCGGGAACGTCGCCGTCGCCATCTTCCACGCCGTCTTCAGCAACCTCGCCGGCGTCGTCGTCGCGCCGGCGCTCATTTTCTTCTACCTGGGATCCGACGCCGCCGCCGCCACCGCAGCGAACCTCGCGTCTGGAGGCCCGGCCGCGAGCGTGAGCAAGCTGGCGTACGCCGTGCTGCTCCCCGTGCTGGTGGGGATGATGATCCGCGCGTCGCCGACGTTCGGCGCGAGCGTCGCGACGAAACCGGTCAAGGCGAGGCTGAAACTCGCCAGCGACGCAATCATTTTAAGCATCGTGTACAACACCTTCTGCAACACGTTTCAGTCCGGGTTCGGGGTTTCGGGGAAAGAGGTCACGGCGTTGGCCTTGGTGCTGTGCGTTTTGCTGGCGGGGTACAAGGCGTGCGTGTTCGTCGCCGCGCGAGCCGCCGGCTTAAACCGCAAAGACGTCGTCGCCGCGACGTTCATGGGTTCGCAGAAAACGCTCGCCTTCGGTTTGCCGCTCATCAAGGCGCTCTTCGGCGAATCACCCGACTTGGTGTGGTTCTGCTTGCCCGTGCTGGTGTACCACCCGCTGCAGACGCTCGTCGGCTCAGCGCTCGTCCCGAAACTCCGGGCGTTCGCGGAACAGGGGGAGGAGGGCGAGTCGACCGCGCCCGTCGCCCCCGCGTAGGCGCGCGCAAAGCGAAGCGAAACGCGTCCGGCGATTTTTGATTAAAAAGTCGTCGCCGTCCGTCGTCGTAAATGAATTCGGCAGAGTCGTCTCTCCTCCGTTACATCGCGGGGCGGCGTCCCATACGTCGCCCCGCACGCGTCAAAGAACGCGAAAACAATAAGGTAATTCAGTTGGGGGACACTTCCCGCATCCACTCCCGATAGCTCTCCGCCGCCTGTCCCGCGTGCCCCCCCCCGGCGCGCGCCGCCTCCAGCTGCTCGTGCAGCACCATCTCCGCCAGCGCGCTCCACACGCGCCCGCCGATGGACCTCGCCACGCCCGGCAGGAGCACGAAGTCGGTGGACATGCGGAACAGCACACGACACCGTCCCGGCCTCGCGGGAAGCACCGCGTGCATCTGGTGGATGTTCCAGTCCCCCGGCCCGCCCTCCAGCGCGACGCGGGACTCCAGCACGCGGGTCGGTAAGAAACGCGTCTCGCGCGGCTCCGCCGCGCGCAGCGACCGCAGCGCGCCGGCGATCATCTTGGGGAAGACGTCGTCGGAGATCTCCGTGTCGATGCGCGTGAAGGGTACCTTTTCGGTGGGCTCGGCGCGACCGGCCACCGCGATCAACCGCTCCATGGCCTCGTCCGCCTCCATGGGCAACTCCACGGTGACCTCCGCCATGGTCGTGAACCCCTCCGGCGCGGCGAGCGCGCGCTCGTCCAGTTTCCGCATCGCCGCGCGCTGCGTCTCGGCGTCGGCGCTCCACTTCCCCGTCCACACGCGAATCAGCCCGTCGCGCTCCACCACGGGCGCGGCGTCCACGAAGACATCCGGGAGCAGCTTCTTGATGGAGGGCATCTTCACGCACTCCCCCCCGGTGGTGTACTCCCAGCCGTGGTACGGGCACTGCACCTTCCCGTCCACGAGCTTCCCCAACGAGATGGGGCACGCGCGGTGCGCGCACTCGTCCTTCACGCAGCCCGCGCGCCCGTGCTCGTCCCGGAACGCCACCCAAGGCACGTTGAACAGGTCGAACGGAATCATGGTGCCCTCGCCGAGGTCCGCCGCGAACGCCACCGGGAACCACTGCTCGCGCTCGGCGCGCGAGCCCATCAGGTACTTCTCGTCCAGCTGGGACGGGGGCATCGCGGGGATCGACGCCAGCGCCGACGCCGCGGATGCCGGGGAGGACCGCGCGGCGGTGGAGGACGACGCCGTGGACGGCTCGCCGGCCGAAGTCGAGGACGGCTCATCCAGCGCGCCGCCGTCCGCGGAGACGAACGCGACGTGACGGGGCCCGCGACCGCGCGAACCGAGGTTCGCGGGGCCCGCCGATGCCATCGTCCTCCGAGACGAGCACGTCGGGCTGCCGCTCGCGCCGCGGCCGCCGGCGGGGGGGACACGCGCTCGCGCGCTCGCGGCGGCCGCGCAGGCGGACGCGCACGCTGACGTCGCCATCGCGATCGCGATCGAGTCCTCTCCCGCGAATCCGAGGCGTCACGCGCCAGGGATATGCCCGATGGAGGGCGCTGCCGCGAACGCAACCTGCTTCTCATCTCTGTTTCGATCGCGTTGATTGGCTGAAATCTAGCCAGGTCGTCCGAGTGGCATCAACGCGGAAAAACGTATGTCTATCTAGTCACATAATTTCGTCCTTTGAAGGACGCGATTTTGCGATTTTCGAGATCGATGCATCAGATTATTGTTGGTTTTTTTTCCTCTCTTCTTTCCTTCTCTTTCGCCATTTTCCTCTCAGTCCGCCGGTCCGCGGGGTCTCGGCCTCGAGCGTCGAGGCCGGGGGGCGCGATGGTGGGTCGCGACGACCGGAGGCGTCCACGCGGGGACGAAGGCGCGACGTCCACTTCGGGCTGGGAAGCCACGAAGCCGCTAAACGCGAGTGACAGGGTCGAGGACGCGCACCTCGAGGATGCGTTGGACGCGCCCCTGCGTCGCGGCGTTGAGTTGGCGCGCCTCGCCCTCGTGGCCAGCCTCGGGGGCTTCGCCAGGGGCTACGACGCGGTCGTCGCCGCGACCGCGGTCACGCAGGCGCGAGACGAGCTCGTCGCGGGGCGGTGGCTCGAGTACGCCGCGCCGGCCGTCGCCGCGTCGGGCGCTCTCGCCGGCGCGGCGTTCGGAGGCGTCGCCAGCGACGCATTCGGCCGCAAGCGCGTCGCGTACGCGTGCGACGCGCTCTTCGTCGCGGGCTCGTGTCTGGCGCTCGCCGCGCCGGACGCGCTCACGCTCGCGCTCTCCAGGCTGGTCACAGGGCTCGCCTCGGGCGCGAGCGCCGCGAACGCGCCGGCGTTCCTGATGGAGCTCGCGCCGAAAAGAATCCGCGGCGCGTTCGTCGCCGCCGACGCGTTCGCGGCGGCGGCGGGCGCGTTGGCCGGTCGGATCCTCGCGCCGCGCGACACAGAGACACTCGGCGGTCTGTGGCGCGTTTCGCTCGGCGCCACCGCGATCGTTGCGGCGGTCCAGGCCGTTTGCATGTTCTGGGTGCCCGAGTCGCCCGCGTGGCTCGCGAACAAAAACGTCGCGCGAAAAAAAAAACGGCAACGGCGCGCGGGTTTTGAAACGCGGCGGCGATACGGCGGGGGGTACGGCGGCGACGGCGAAAGGCTTTTTTCGGCGACGCCGGGAGTGAAGGATGAGGACGACTCGGATACGAGCTTTGACGATGAGGACGACGACGACAGCGTCTCGCTTGACGACGCCGCCGGCGGGTCGGGCGCGTCGTCTCTCGAGAAAGCGGGCCTTTCGCGTTCGAGACGTAAACAAAAGACCGGTACCGGTAAAAACAAAAGCGCCAAACGGGGGTGGTTCTCGTTCGCGCGGTTGATTCGGTCGCTCCGGCGCGTCTCGACCCGGGAGGACCTGCGCCCCCGGCTGAGGCTGGCGGTGGCGCTGCAGGCGGCGCAGCAGCTGGTCGGCGCGCAGGCGCTCGCGTACTACGGCTCGCGCGTCGCGCAAGCCGCGGGCGTCGCGGGGATGGAAAACGCGGCGCACATCGCCGTCGCGGTGGCGACTCTGTGCGTCCTCGGGTGCCTCGCGGGCGCGGCAGCCGCGGAGACACTCGGAAGGCGCCCGGCGTTCCTCGGGTCGGCGCTCGCGTGCGCCGCCGCGCTCGGCGTGCTCGCCGCCGTCTTCTACGACCTCGAGCGCGGGACCTCCGCGCCCGTCTCGGAGGTGCCCAGCGGCGCGTGCGCGGCGGCGGCGAGCTGCCGCGAGTGTCTATTTTTGGCGTGCGGGTTCTGCGCCGCCGGGGGGGCGGACGCCGCGACGGCGCCCGGACGGTGTCTCGCCGTCGCCGCGGACGGCCTCCCCGCGAACTCCCTCGAAGCCGTCCTCGCCGAGGAGCGGCGGCGCGACAGAAAAAGGCTCGCCAACGAGGCGCCGCCTTGGTCGGACGCGTTCATACACCACCACGAGACGCGCTCGCCGCCGCCGCCGCCGCCGCCGAGTCCGCCGCCGGAGGCGGACGGGCCCCGCGTCGCGTCAACCTCCGACGCGTCCGGCGGACTTCCTTCCGGGTTTTCCGCCGTCGCGCGGCCTCCCGCCTCGCCTCCCCCTCCGATTCCCCCGGCGCCGGCGCCTCCGCGCGCCAAGCACCGCGCGCACCAGAACATCGTCGCGTGCGACGGGAACTGGCAGAACGAGTCGTGCCCTTCCCGGTTCAAGCTCGGCGCGCTCGTCGCGTACGCCGCGTTTTTTTTTAGTTACCACTTCGGCGTCGCGATTGTCCCGTGGATCATCTCGGCGGAGATGTTTCCCGTCGACGTTCGCGGCGCGGCGATCGGAGTCGCCGCCTTTGTTCACTTTCTCGCGAACGCCCTCCTGGCGGTGCTGTACCCCGTGATGTTCGAGGCGATGGGCGCGGCGGTGACCTTCTCGGTGCTCTTCGTGTGCGCCAAGGCGGCGTTCGGGCTCGCGGCGTTTTCGACGCCGGAGACGCGCGACTCTTCGGTTTCGGAGATCGCGGTAAAAGTCAGACACGCCGACCCGCGGCGGTTCTTTTCGTTCCGAGACAGCCGAGCCGCCGGGGAGGGAGCGCGGGGGAGCGCGGCGGCGTCCGCGAGCGCGAGGGGTGGGTACGACCGCGTGGCGACGGAGACGTATGCGTAGTAGGTAGAGATGGGTAGGTCGTATTACGAAAGTAGGATGTAGACTCTGAGACCCGTCGCGGTCGTCACGCGCGCCTGGCCACGCTGTTACGCGGTTAACACCGCGAGCGTGACCTTCGCAAGGGCGAAGGACAAAAAAGACCAGTAAAAAGCCCAGTCGCCGTCGAGGCTTCTCGACAACTCCGTCTTGTCGTCCGCGGACATCGTCGACGCCTGGATTCGCGCGCGTTCTTTTTGGAACCACTCGCTGGCGTTC
>ENA-OUOG01001005-OUOG01001005.1-marine-metagenome-genome-assembly--contig:-NODE-1005-length-34155-cov-4.956394_pt1 | contig 34155 bp, 29 predicted proteins | sample MGYA00248635_ERZ508505 | MGnify/ENA primary metagenome ERZ508505 (study PRJEB26176, sample SAMN06267871) | marine metagenome | isolation source: Saanich Inlet, British Columbia, Canada | place: Pacific... | reverse complement strand
GCGCACCCGAGAGGATTCGAACCTCTGACCTCTGCCTTCGGAGGGCAGCGCTCTATCCAGCTGAGCTACGGGTGCATGCTGGAGGGAGTTATAGCCCGAAAAACTGAGCGTGACCATCTCTAGTTTGAGCCTGTTTTTTTGCCTTTATTCGTATGTTGGCGCTTTTGGCTCTGGGGTGCCGTGTCATGCATTTTACCGGTCAATAAATCAAAAGCTCCAAGGCGTAAATCTTCGATGCCTTCTGTTAGTTTATTTTTAGCAATTTTGTTTGATGGCGTGCGCGCAAACTCGTTTACATAGGCTATATAGCGCGGCACTTTAAAACTACTCAGCCGCGCTTGGCAGTGGGCTTGGATGTCTTGAGGCTTTATATCGTCGGGTGTCACATCGGCGGCGTTGGTTATGCTGTTTTAACGGCGATTGCGCTCGGTTTTGCCGTTGGCGCAGAGGTAGATCTGATACGGTATTTTACAGCGCGTTATTTCGGTATGGCGCATTATGGGTCGATTTACGGGTTGCAATATAGCATCTTCATTTTCGGAGCCGGTGTAAGTCCCATATTCATAGGATACATATGGGATGTGACAGGCAATTATGATGTTGCATTATATATTGCTGCCGCCTTGCTTATTCCGACGGCGCTCATCGCCTTAACTCTGCCACGCTTTGAGGATGAAGCACCTCAGAGCTAAATGAGCACAAGTTCGTTACCTGCTTTAAAAGCTTATTATTAGCTATCTGGCGGGCGCATGCTATAAGGCGGCATGAGCGACGCAAGTAAGATTTATGACGTTATCATTATTGGCGCAGGGGCAGCAGGTTTAATGTGTGCCGCAACGGCCGGTCAACGTGGGCGGCGGGTCTTGGTCGTCGACCATGCTCGAAAAATTGGCGAAAAAATACGTATCTCGGGCGGTGGGCGATGCAATTTTACCAATATTAATACGCGCCCTGAAAATTTCTTATCAAGCAACCCGCATTTTTGTATATCTGCACTAAGGCAGTTCGGTCCCAAAGACTTTATCGGTCTCGTCGAGAAACATAATATTTCTTATCATGAAAAAGCACTCGGACAATTATTTTGCGATCACTCGGCGCAAGATATTATCGATCTCTTGCTGCGGGAAGTGAAGGAGGCCGGCGCCCAAATAAAGACCGAGACAGAAATATTGAGTGTCGACTATATAGACGGGACTTATGTTGTGGTGACGTCCCACGGCTCTATGCGGTGCGCTTCACTCGTCATCGCCACAGGTGGTTTGTCTATTCCTAAAATTGGTGCAACAAAATTTGGTTACGATATTGCACGTCAGTTTAATCTAGAGATATGCGAGACGCGCGCTGGGCTCGTGCCCTTAACTTTTCAAGACGAGCTTCTTGCAAGATGTAAAGCGATGGCCGGGCTATCTGTAGCAGCTAATGTCAGTTGCGAAGCGATGGCCTTCTCAGAGGGTTTCTTATTCACGCATCGTGGGCTTTCGGGGCCATCTATCCTGCAAATCTCATCCTACTGGCGTGAGGGCCTAGCGATAACAGTTGATTTAGCCCCCGAGACGGATGTCGCCGCTCACCTCTTGGCGGCAAAGCAGGGGGGCTCGAAACAAAATGTTGGTGCGGTTTTAGCCGAGGTGTTGCCGAAGAGACTAGCGCAAAACATTTGCGACGCGCATGGTATGTTGGGCCGCTTAGCCGAGGCCTCGGACCGTTCCTTGCGGGAGCTGGGTGCTGCTGTTAATTGCTGGCAGTCAAAGCCAGCGGGATCTGAGGGGTATCGGACGGCCGAAGTGACTTTGGGCGGGGTTGATACACGCGCGCTGTCGTCTAAGACCATGGAGTCGCTTAAGCAGCCGGGTTTATTTTTTATTGGCGAGGTTGTGGACGTAACGGGCCACTTGGGTGGATATAATTTTCAGTGGGCTTGGTCATCTGGTTTTGCTGCGGGGCAAGCCGCATAAAGCTAGCTTATGCGCCTTTATCTTTTTTAGCTTTTAGTTTTGCGATCATCGTTTGGACATCATATTCATCATCATCTTCATATCGTGGGGCGTAAGTAGCGAAAGCGGCTGAAATTTCTGCATGCTGTGCATCGATGTGCACTTTGTTAAATGCGTGGGAGACGATGTAAGGCTCATTAGCCATGATCTGCGGGATAATTGTTTCTGCAAAGGCATCTGCATTCATAGCGTGCCCTGCGCTTGATGAGCCGGTGATTGGCGTCTCGACATAGCCAGGAAAAATAGTGCCAAGATGAATAAATGTCGGCATGTCATGGCGTAAACTTTGCGTTAGCCCAAAGACGGCATGCTTGGAGGCAATATAGGCGGGGCTTTGGGGTACTGCGACGAAGAAGGCATTTTCCGAAGCAACATTATAGATTGCGGCGGGCGTTCCTTGTTGAAGCATGTGTTTGCTAAAGACAGCACAGCCATGCCAGACTCCAAAGAAATTTACATTAAAAACATCCCTTGCCTCGTCGACATCAATTTTATCGATCATGCCGTGTGCGCCAGAAATGCCAGCATTATTAATCAGTATGTCGACCTGTCCATATGTGGTCCATGCAAATTTGGCGAAAGCGTTGACGCTTCTGATGTCCGTGACGTCTAGTATGATGGCGCTGGCATCAATGTCGGCCTCGTGGAGCTCAGCAAGTGCTGTATCTAAATACTCTCTGCGCGGTTCACCTATGACAAGTTTAGCGCCATGCCGCCCCATTGCTTTGGCGAGCGCGAAGCCGATACCTGTCGCCCCCCCTGTTATGGCGACCACCTTATGAGCTAGGGTTTGCGTTAGGGTATGCAAAGCTATGTCTCACTCTATCTATCTTGTTTCTAGGCAGCTGATTTTCGTGTCAACTTCACGAAGACATTTTCGAGATCAGCGCCAATCGTTGTAAGGTCGTTAATTCCAATTTTGGCATCTGCTAATTGTTTTAAAATATCGCCAACATGGGTTTCAGCAGGATTGAATGTCACCTGCAATTGCCCATCCACCCCTAACGTACATAATGCATTGTCTAGAGACGGTGCTATTTTTAAGACACTATCGGTGCGAATATGAAGTGTCTTATTATCTATCTGGCTCAGTAGTGCTTGTGTATTGTCGCAAGCCACCAACTGTCCTTGATCGATGATCGCAATGCGATCGCATAAAGCCTGAGCTTCTTCTAAATAATGAGTGGTTAAGACAATCGTTACCCCAAGCTTATTCATATCGACAACGCGTTCCCATAATTGCTTGCGAAGTTCAATATCTACGCCAGCGGTTGGTTCATCGAGGACTAAAATCGGTGGGTTATGCACCATGGCTTTTGCCATGAGAAGTCGCCGGCGCATACCACCAGATAATGTGCGTGCATAGGAATGTGCTTTATCTTCGAGACCCATCGCGGCGAGAATTTCCATCGTGCGGCGCTCAGATTTAGGCACACCATATAGACCGGCTTGCGTTTCCATGGCTTCAGATGGGGTGAAGAAGGGATCAATATTTAATTCTTGAGGGACCACGCCAATCGAGGCGCGGGCTTGACGGGGATTTTCGTCAATATCGAACCCCCATACAGCGACATCTCCACTCGTTTTCATCACCAGCCCAGCTAATATATTTATAAATGTCGATTTACCGGCGCCGTTTGGGCCGAGCAAACCAAAAATAGACCCTTGAGGAATTTCCAGGTCAATGCCTTTTAGGGCGTGTTTGGGTGGTTGGTTATTGGCCGCTTGATAGGTTTTTTGCAAATTCCGCGCGCGAATGGCGTTTTTCGTCTCAGACATAATAGGTCTCCTTGAGGTCTAATCTAGCATTGGTGTCTTTGGGTAGCAAATTAGATGTGCATGGCTCGCGCGCGAGGGTTTTGTTATGGGACGCAAACTGCGATGATAGGCTGCTAAATAGGAGTTTTTATGGCAGAATCGGCACTTGGTAAGCTTACAAAGAATGATCACTTATATCTTGTAGACGGGTCAAGCTACCTCTTTCGTGCGTATCATGCCTTGCCCCCCCTCACGCGCAAAAGCGATGGGCTTCCTGTTGGCGCGGTTTCTGGTTTTTGTAATATGTTGCTCAAATTACATGACGATATGGTTGGCGCTGAAAGCCCAACCCATCTGGCGGTTATTTTTGATCCCCCGGGCGGCAATTTCCGCCATGAACTTTATGATGCCTATAAAGCCAACCGTTCAGAGACCCCTGAAGATCTGATACCGCAATTTTCTCTTGTGCGCGCGGCAACCTCCGCCTTTGGTGTGCCAGCCGTCGAGATTTCCGGTTTTGAAGCCGATGATTTGATCGCCAGCTATGCTGTCGCCGCATCGGCACAGGGGGCCCGTGTCACCATCGTTTCCTCAGATAAAGACTTGATGCAATTGGTTGGCGGCACTGTTGATATGCTCGACACAATGAAGAATAAGAAAATAGGTCCCGCTGAGGTGTCGGAGAAATTTGGCGTTGGTCCTGAGCGGGTCATTGATGTTCAATCGCTTGCTGGAGACAGTGTCGATAACATTCCCGGTGTGCCTGGTATCGGTGTTAAGACTGCGGCTCAACTCATTCAGGAATATGGAGATCTCGACACGCTATTGGCGCGTGCTGGAGAAATTAAGCAACCAAAGCGCCGCGAGAGCTTGATCACTTTTGCGGACCAAGCGCGGTTGAGCCGCAAACTCGTGACCTTGCGCACGGATACACCCTTGCCATGTGGTTGGGATGAGATGCGCCTGATAACACCTCCGGCTGAGCAGATTTTAGGCTTTCTAAAAGCTATGGAGTTCAACACAATCACTAACCGCATTGCGGGACGTTATAAGATTAATCCCGATGATGTTGAGGCCGATGCCGCGTTGGTTGCCTCGGCGCCTTCGTCTGGTACCAGCTTACGCTCTGGCACCAGCTTACGCTCTGGCACCAGCTTACGCGATGAGCCAGATCTTGATTTGTCGAATATCTCACAAGCCCATGACGAACAAAATTTTCCATCAATTGATCCGTCTGCCTATGTGTGTATTTGCGATGAAGAGACATTATCGCTGTTTATTGAAGAAGCGATTGAGCTTGGCAAACTTGCTGTGGATACAGAAACCGACGGGCTGGATACCATGACCTGTAGGTTGGTTGGTATTTCTCTTGCCACAAGACCAGGCCGAGCGGGATACATACCGTTGGGGCATGGCAGAAACCAACTTGATCTTGGAGATGATGTTTTAAATGGCAAGACGCAACTATCGCTCGAAAAAGTGATCGATATGCTCAAGCCTCTCTTTGAACGTGATGATATTTTGACGATTTGGCAAAATGCGAAATTCGACCTTCAAGTTTTGCGTCGCCATGGATTAAACGTAGTTTCGGTCGATGATACTATGCTCATGTCATACGCTCTATACGCCGGACTGCATGGTCATGGCATGGATGCATTAGCCCGTATGTGGCTGGACCATGAACCCATTTCGATAAAATCCCTGCTCGGCACGGGTAAAAACCAAATTACCTTTGATCAAGTGCCGATTGATCAAGCGACGGCTTATGCGGCCGAGGATGCAGATATCACGCTTCGTTTGTGGCATATCCTAAGGCCTCAATTATCTGCGCAGCAAGTCTCCAAAGTGTATGAAGCAACCGAACGCGCATTGGTGCCAGTTATTGTCTCGATGGAGTCTGAGGGCGTGCGGGTTGATCGCAATGTCTTATCTAATTTGTCTAGTGAGTTCGCGCAAAAAATGGCAATGATGGAAGACAGCATCCACAAGCTTGCTGGCGAAAGCTTTAATTTGGCAAGCCCTAAACAATTAGGCGAAATTCTTTTTGATAAGCTTGGGTTGCCGGGTGGTAAAAAAACCAAAACGGGCGCCTATGCAACAGGCGCCGACATTCTCGAGGGCCTCGCAGCCGAAGGGCATAATTTGCCGGCAGAAATCTTGAGTTGGCGTGGTCTAGCAAAACTAAAGTCCACATATACTGATGCCCTGCAAGATTTCATAAATCCTGATACGGGACGCATTCATACTTCTTATTCTTTGGCGGCGACGACGACTGGTCGCTTATCATCTTCAGACCCCAATTTGCAAAATATTCCAGTGCGCAGCGAAGATGGTCGCCGGATTCGAACAGCCTTCATTGCAGATGATGGAAATGTTTTGGTCAGTGCCGATTACAGCCAAATCGAATTAAGATTGCTGGCCCACATTGCTGATATTTCCGCTCTCAAGCAGGCGTTTTCAGAAGGTCTAGATATTCATGCGATGACCGCCTCACAAATTTTTAATGTGCCGCTCAAAGATATGACGTCGGATATTCGCCGCCGTGCAAAGGCAATCAACTTTGGTATTATTTACGGCATTTCGGTTTTTGGTCTAGCCAATCAACTTGGTATTTCTCGGCCCGAGGCCAGCCAATATATTGATGCTTATTTCGAACGCTTTCCCGGCATTAGAGATTATATGGAAACAGTGAAGGCCGAGGCCCGTGCTCTTGGTTATGTGTCGACGCTTTTTGGTCGAAAAGTGCATGTTAAAGATATTGCAGCCAAGCAACCTGCGTTGCGAGCTTTTGCTGAACGTGCGGCGATTAACGCGCCAATACAAGGAAGCGCGGCTGACGTTATCCGGCGCGCGATGGTTAAAATGCCCCACCAGTTAGCTGGCTTGCCGTTTGAGGCACGTATGTTGTTACAAGTGCATGATGAACTTATATTTGAAGTAGCCGAAGAAAATGCCGATGCGCTTATTGTGGCCGCGCGCGAGACGATGGAAAATGCATGTGCGCCGCGCATTCAACTTTCTGTTCCTTTGATTGTCGATGCGCGTGCCGCCAAGAACTGGGATGAAGCGCATTAACTCAAAGCGCTGTCGCGCATAAGGCTTTGGGTTATTCTGTGCATAAAAAACCCCGCCTTAGTGGCGGGGTTTTTAATTACACGATAATTCGTTCTTGATTATTCAGCAGCTGGTGCAGCGGCGCGAACATCCTCACCAACATGGCTAATGAACTTCTCAAAATTAGCAACGAACATTTTAACCAGCTTCTGGGCTTGAGCATCATATGCTTCTTTATCGGTCCATGTATTGCGTGGATTTAAAATGCTATCGTCCACATTTGGCACAGATACTGGCACGTCAAACCCAAAGTTTGGGTCGCGCACAAAATCTACACTGTTTAGGCTGCCATCTAGTGCTGCTGAGAGCAGGGCACGTGTTTCCTTAATTGGCATGCGGTTGCCGACGCCATAAGCGCCACCGGTCCAGCCGGTGTTAACGAGCCAGCATTGAGCGCCATGCTCAGCGATGAGATCGCGCAATAAGTTGCCATATTCTGATGGGTGGCGTGGCATAAATGGTGCGCCAAAGCATGTTGAAAATGTTGCTTCTGGTTCTGTGACGCCTTTTTCTGTGCCAGCGACTTTAGCTGTATAGCCGGATAAGAAGTGGTACATGGCTTGACTTGGTGTCAAACGAGAGATGGGCGGTAAAACGCCAAACGCATCTGCTGTCAGCATGATGATTGTTTTAGGGTGTCCCGCGCGGCCCGTTTCTGACGCGTTCGGGATGAAAGAAAGCGGATAAGCGCCGCGTGAGTTTTCCGCTAATGAATTATCATTGAAGTCTAATTCGCGGGTCTCCGGATCCATCACAACGTTTTCGAGTACTGTGCCAAAACGTTGTGTTGTTGCATAAATTTCGGGTTCAGCTTCAGGCGATAAGTTAATCATTTTGGCGTAGCAACCGCCCTCAAAATTAAAGACACCATTTTCTGACCAACCATGCTCGTCATCACCGATGAGCGTGCGGTTTGGATCAGCTGATAGAGTTGTTTTACCAGTGCCGCTTAAGCCGAAAAATACAGCGGCTTGATCATTTTTATCAACGTTAACAGAGCAATGCATCGGCATAACGCGCTTTGCTGGCAAAGCATAGTTAAGCATTGAGAAGACTGACTTTTTGGTCTCGCCGGCATAAGACGTGCCAACGATAAGTACAATTTTCTTAGCAAAGTTTACAGCAATCATTGTCTCGGTGCGTGAGCCATGGCGTTGTGTGTCTGCCTTAAAGCTTGGCAAATTAATAATCGTGAAATCGGCTTTGAAATTTTCAAGTTCTTCGGCAAGAGGCTCGATAAGTAAGTTTTGTATAAATAATGAGTGCCAGGCTAATTCCGTAATGACGCGCGTGGGCAAACGGTGCACAGGGTCAGCGCCACCGAATAGGTCTTGCACAAAGACTTCTTTACCCTCGGCATGCGCCAAGACATCGGCGTGAAGTGCGTCGAATTGTTCGGATGTGATTGATTTATTATTGTCCCACCAGATATTGTCTTCGGTTGTTGCGTCCCGGACGATGAATTTGTCCTGAGCCGAGCGCCCTGTATGTTGGCCTGTTTTTACAAGAAGTGGTCCGTTTGCAGCGATTTCACCTTCTTTGCGCTCTAATGCGGCATGGTAAAGCTGTGCTGGTCTTAAGTTCCAATGTACGGCAGCCAAATTATTCAGCCCTTGCTCTTCTAAGCCAAATTTACTGATTTTATACCCTGTCTGCTGCATGACCAATCTCCTTAAATGCACCCGATTGGCCGGACTATAATCATTCAATATGCCATGCGCAACCATGGTTGGCGATTTCGTTGCCTTATCAATGACATATTTCACCGGCTTTATTGGTCTTAATGTGCATAAGTAATTACGCAAACTTGTGTGTTTTCGACTATGTTTTCGACTATGTTTTCGATTATGGTTTTGGTTATGTTAAAGGCATGGCCGCCGCATTAAGCCTCAAAGCCAAAGGAGTTTAAAGGTGGAACATATTGTGCTGGTTGATGATGAAAGTTCTATTTTGACCTCCGTCAAGATTGCCTTAGAGGCAGAAGGGTTCCGCGTTTCAACTTATACGAATGGCCAAGATGCCTTGCTAGGGTTGGGAAAATCCGCTGCTGACTTGGGTGTTTTTGATATTAAGATGCCGCGTATGGACGGTCTTGAACTTCTTCGGCGTTTACGAGACTTTAGCCAAATGCCGGTTATTTTTTTAACTTCCAAAGATGATGAAATTGATGAGTTTTTTGGGCTGCGCATGGGCGCTGATGATTACATTACCAAGCCATTTTCGCAGCGACTTTTAATAGAACATATTCGTGCGGTTTTACGTCGCACCAAAGCCCGGAACAACGATAATTCGAGCTCTAATAGTGTTGCGCTAGGCGCGGAGGCACGGCCTGTAAAGACAATCAAACGCGGTCGACTTATTATTGACCCTGAACGTCATGCCACCATCTGGGATGGAGACTCTATTAATTTGACGGTCACTGAATTTGCTTTGCTGGAGGCTTTAGCAATTCGTCCCGGTATCGTGAAAAGTCGCGATATGCTGATGGATGCAGCATATGACGAACAGATTTATGTCGATGATAGAACAATCGATAGTCACATTAAGCGTTTGCGCCGAAAGTTTAGGGCCGTCGACCCAGATTTCGACGCTATTGAGACGCTCTATGGCGTTGGGTATCGGTATAAGGAAGCTTAATGCCATTTAAATCGCGTCATTTGCCACGAAGTCGGCTGTTCTTTCGCATCATTTTAGTCAATTTGATTGGCGTGATTGTGCTTGGTGCTGGTATCTTTTTTGTCAGCAATGAACGGGTTGCGCTGATCGAAGCCCATAAAAGAAATATTCTGTCGCAAGCACGCATTATCGCCAGCGCATTGAGCGAGGCGGCGAGTGACGGGCAGTTCCAGTTTCTGCCCGGCCCGTCGCTGCTCGGCACTTTTTCTGGAGATCGTATGACGCCGGATTGGCGCGTTGTTGAAGCGGCGCAAATTGTGGCGCGCCTGACAGGCCGAACAAATATTCGTGTGCGCCTATATTCAAAGAGCGGGAGGTTGCTTGTTGACTCTGCTGTTTTAAGTCGGGGTGGTGGGGTTGTCTTGCGTGAGCTTCCCCCGCTCGATGGTGGAGGTAAAAGTTTCACATGGGTCGAACTAGAAAACAGGCTGCGCCATCAATTCGGGTTTAAGCCTATTCCAATTTTAAATGATGAGCTGGCATTGAATGGTGCTAATCTTGAGGAAGTAAGGCTGGCGCTTTCGGGCAGGGCGTCGGCGGGGCAACGCAGTGATGACCTCGGTCGCGACATTGTCACCGTTGGAATGCCTGTACAGGCATATCGCGCTATTATCGGTGGCTTGCTTGTTACCAGTAATCCGGGCGAAATTAATGATATTATATTTGCCGAACGCATTAATTTCTTAAAGCTGATTGGCGTCGCTGTTTTGGTAACGATGATTACATCTCTGTTGCTGGCGCGCGCCATTAGTATACCGGTCTCAAAATTATCTCGCGCGGCCGGCCAATTCTCAGATCGTGTTGGGGCTTTGCCCTCGGCTAATATTATCCCTGATCTTTCATCGCGCGGCGATGAAGTCGGCGACCTATCGGTGACGTTACGCTCTATGGTAGGTGAACTTTTGGATCGCCTTAATGCTATCGATCAATTTGCGGCTGATGTATCGCATGAGCTCAAAAACCCCCTCACATCTTTGCATAGTGCAGTGCAAAGTTTATCTAATGCCAAGGATCCTGAAGATCGCTCAGCCTTGACAGCGATTATTGAAAAAGATGTGACTCGCCTCAATCGTCTAATTACGGATATTGCAGACGCTTCGCGGCTTGATGCGGCGCTATCGCGGGGCGTTTCCGAGCACTTTAACCTGTCTGATTTGGTTCGGGATATGGCTCATATCCGCGCGACAACGGTCGCCGCTCAACAAAATGTTGAACTCTGTGTCGATGCAGAAGAAACGATCATGGTTGAAGCACCCAAAGAACAAATTTCTCAAATTATTGATAATCTCATTTCGAATGCGATTTCATTTGCGCCGACTGGCTCCAAGGTGCAATTGGTTATGCGCCGTAATGCGGGAGAGGCTCAATTATTAGTGGTTGATGAGGGCGCAGGATTGGTCGATGGTACAGAGGAACGTATATTTGAGCGTTTCTATACTGATCGTACAAGCGCCGTAAAACACGATGCCCGCGCAGGCCACTCTGGGCTTGGGCTTAGCATTTCGCGCCAGATTGCACGTGCGCATGGTGGCAACCTTACGGCCTATAACAGGGTGGATGGCAAAGGGGCTTGCTTTAGTTTAACCTTGCCGCTCAAATGAAATTTATGAAAAATAAAATCTATTTCCCCATGGAGTTTAAGTAATGCGTGTTCACGCCAGTTGTGTTTGGTGGCCAATTGGGGGCGTTTTGCTTCGCGGTGGATCGGGCAGCGGAAAGACGGATCTTGCTTGGCGCCTGATTGAAGAGAGTGGGGCTATCTTAATCGGGGATGATCAAGTCGAGCTTAGCCTTCGCGATGGCGCTCTGACCGCGACTGCGTGCGTGCCCGGTTTAATTGAGGTGAGGGGCTTAGGCCTTGTGGGGGCACCCTATCAGCCTCATGGCGGCGTGTGCCTCGTCGTCGATTTGGCGGATGAGATGCCCCGAATGCCCAAACCGCGTTACGAAAACCTGCTGGGTGTTGATGTGCCTTGCCTGTCTTTGTTAAGCTTTGATGCTAATGCGGCGCGTCGTGTTCATCTTGCTGTTCGAACCATTGGGAAAAATGGTTTTCCTGAAGATGGAATAATTCCGCATGATTGTGCCACAGGGATTGCGTCTGGAGTCACCAAGGGGCATTCTGATGATAATAGGGAGTCTTAAAAATGATTGGCATGGTGTTGGTAACGCATGGCCGCTTGGCCGACGAGTTTAGGGCTGCGCTTGAGCACGTCGTTGGCGCGCAAGAGCAAATAGATACAATATCGATCGGCCCTGATGATGATATGGAAAAGCGTCGCGCCGATATCGTGGCGGCTATTGGCAAAGTCGATAGTGGTCAGGGTGTGGTTCTTCTGACCGACATGTTTGGCGGCACACCGTCTAATTTGGCTATATCCTTGCTGGAAAAAGATAAAGTTGAAGTTGTCGCGGGTATTAATCTGCCAATGTTAATCCGTTTCGCCAGTTTACGTGGCAAGGCGTCATTGCCGGAGGCTATCAGCTCTGCTCAAGAAGCAGGTCGAAAATATATTTCGATTGCGAGCCATGTGCTTGCTGGCGAAACAAGTTAGGCCCAATGCCCAAGCAATTCGTATCTATTGTCAATAAGCGTGGGCTACACGCGCGTGCCTCAGCAAAATTTGTAAATTTGGCCGAGACGTTCGATGCAGATATTAGTGTCGAAAAGGACGGTGAGGCTGTTAATGGGACATCTATTATGGGTTTAATGATGCTGACAGCCTCGATGGGAACCCGTATTTTAATCTCTGCCCAAGGTAATGAAGCCGATGCAGCCTTGGTTGCCCTAACCACTTTAGTAAATGATGGGTTTGGCGAAAACGATGCCTAGCTATTGCATATAAAGATTTCTTTATATGCGCTTGATTTGCTCGCCTCGGCCTGTTACAAACCTCGAATATTCAATAATGTGATTTCAAAAGGGGTTTGCCATGGGCGTTTCAACAACAGATTATAAAGTCGCAGATATTAGTCTCGCTGACTGGGGGCGTCGTGAAATCGCGATTGCTGAAACTGAAATGCCGGGTCTTATGGCGCTGCGTGAAGAGTTTGGTACTAAAAAGCCACTTAAAGGTGCGCGTGTCGTTGGGTGTCTCCATATGACAATTCAGACAGCCGTTCTAATCGAGACGCTTACAGCACTTGGCGCCGAAGTGCGCTGGTCATCTTGTAATATTTTTTCGACACAAGATCATGCAGCATCGGCGATTGCTGTAACGGGTGTCCCTGTGTTTGCTTGGAAAGGCGAAACGGAAGAGGAATATTGGTGGTGCGTCGAGCAAACGATCGAAGGCCCTGATGGTTGGAAGCCCAACATATTGCTCGATGATGGCGGAGATTTAACCCAGCTTTTGCATGAGAAATACCCACATTTACTCGATGACGTTGTTGGCGTTTCAGAAGAAACAACAACGGGCGTTCTACGCCTTTATGAAATGGCCAAGGCGGGTACTTTGCGCGTTCCAGCCATTAATGTGAACGACAGTGTCACTAAGTCAAAATTCGACAATCTTTACGGTTGCCGCGAGAGCCTCGTGGATGGTGTTAAACGCGCAACAGATGTCATGATTGCCGGTAAAGTCGCCGTCGTTTGCGGTTTTGGCGATGTTGGCAAGGGCTCTGCTGAAAGCTTGCGAAGCCAAGGCGCACGCGTTCTTGTAACTGAAATTGATCCGATTTGTGCGCTTCAAGCTGCGATGGAGGGCTATGAAGTCACCACGATGGATGAAGTAGCCTCTATGGGTGATATTTTCATTACGGCCACTGGTAATAAAGACGTTATTACCCTCGATCACATGCGTGAAATGAAAGACCGAGCGATTGTCGGTAATATTGGTCATTTTGATAGCGAGATCCAAGTCGAGGCTCTTCGTAACCTTCAATGGCATAATGTTAAGCCTCAGGTTGACGAAGTTGAATTTCCTGATGGAAAGCGCATTATCTTACTTGCTGAGGGTCGGTTACTTAATCTTGGCTGTGCCACCGGTCACCCAAGCTTTGTGATGAGTGCGTCATTTGCGAACCAGGTTTTGGCGCAAATCGAACTTTGGACAAATGGCAAAAGCTACGGCAAGGATGTTTACGTTTTGCCGAAGCATTTGGACGAGAAAGTTGCGATGCTTCATTTGGCTCGGTTGGGCGCCCGCTTAACGACTTTGAGCGATGACCAATCTGAGTATCTTGGCATTTCTAAGCAAGGTCCTTATAAGCCGGAACATTACCGCTATTAGACTTTCAAACTCTAAGCTTGCTGATAGACGGCGTGCGCATTAAAAGTCATCCATGCGCATGTCAGACATCATTATTGAACTTGAATGTGAAGAAGACACCCTTATTTTAGGGCGCGCTTTAGCGCAAACAATTTCGGCTGGCGATGTGGTGTTTCTGACCGGCCAAATGGGTGCCGGTAAGTCGGCGCTCGCACGGGCCGCCATTCAATCTTTAAATCCATCTGGTTTGGCTGTGCCAAGCCCCAGTTTTACATTGGTCTATCCTTATAGCGATGGGCATAAGAGTGTTTACCACGCTGATCTTTATCGTCTAACCGATCCAGAAGAAGTCTATGAATTGGGCCTCGCGGATTGCCTTAACGATCACGCTTTACTCATTGAGTGGCCAGAAAAAGGCGCCGGTCATCTCCCTGCCCAAACGCTAACACTTAACCTGAGCCTTATAGGCGCTACCCAACGTCGGCTTAGTATAAGAAGTCATGACGGTGCATTATGCGCGTCACTGGAGTTAAATTATAAACGTCAAAAAATGCTTGCGCAGTTTTTGTTGCAAAATGGCTTGGCGGAGGCCCACGTCCAACATATTGCCGGAGATGCTTCTTCCCGCCGTTACTTGCGCATTACACGCCATGACCAAGAGGCGCCCGCAACTTACGTGCTGATGGACTGGCCGCATGGTCCTGATGGCCCTGCCGTTTATAAAGGAGAGCCCTATTCTAAAATTGCCCGTCTTGCCGAGGCGACCCCTCAATTCTGCGCGATGGTCCGCCATCTTAAAGAAATAGGCTTGTCAGCACCGCATATTTATGCCGCCGATGAAGATGCGGGTCTGATTTTGCTCGAAGACTTTGGCGCAGAGAACCTTCAAGACATGGCGCGTGACAACCCTATGCTGCCAGTTTGTCTTGCCGAAGCCGTCGCAACTTTAAGCGCTTTGCATTGCCACCCAGCGGCGCCCTTCTTACACACTTATGACGCTCATATTATTTGGTTTGAGACGACTTTGTTTTTAGATTGGTATTTACCCGGTCTCGGTATCGAGGTCACGGAACCCGCACGTAAGGCTTGGGAAGCGATGTGGCGCGATATTTCGCTTCGTTGCCTGAGCTTGCCACACGTGACCGTATTGCGCGATTTTCATTCACCGAATTTGCTCTGGCTACCAATGCGCCAAAGTGTTCAACGCATTGGCTTGATCGATGTCCAGGATGCGCTTGCGGGCTCACCCGCTTATGATCTAGCGAGCCTATTGCAGGACGCACGGGTTGATATGGATGAGGTATATGAAGCCATAGGTCTATCGCGTTATTATGATTGGCAAGAGATGGATCCAAAAACTATACAACAATTTAGGATCGAATACGATATTCTGGGCGTGCAACGAAATTTGAAAATAGCTGGCATATTCCATCGTCTCGCCCGTCGCGATGGTAAACCGCATTACCTTAAACACATGCCGCGAATTGAAGGTTACTTAAGGCGCGGGCTTTCGCGACCAGCGCTTGCGCCTTTGCGCGTGTGGTTAAACACTTATGCGCGTGAATTGGGTTGGCATCTTAATGAGGGTTAAGCCGACACACGCGATGGTTTTGGCCGCGGGCTTAGGCACGCGTATGCGCGCGGCACCCAATGATCCACCAAAGCCACTTACTTCCGTTGGGGGCGAGACATTGCTCGGCCGTATGTTAAATCGGCTGCGCGATGCTGGCGTTACAACGATTGTTGTAAACGTGCATCATTTAGCTGATCAAATAGAACAGTTTCTTGAAGAGTGGCATTGCCATAACCCAAATATGACCATACATGTTTCTGATGAGCGCAACGAGATTCTAGAAACCGGCGGCGGAGTCAAGAAAGCATTATCGCTCCTTGGAGAGATGCCATTTTACATTTGTAATGCAGATATTTTGTGGCACGAAGAGCGCTCTAACTTAAATGCACTAGCATATCAGTTCGATGCCGCACGCATGGATGCGTGTTTACTGCTGGCCCCGCGTCATACGGCCATGGGCTATGAGGGCGCTGGCGATTATGCTTGCGATCCTAACCGTTATTTATCTCGTGTCGCAGGAAAGGCCCCTTATATTTTTGCCGGTGTGCAGATAACGACGAAACAATCCATCGAAAAACTACCAAATGGGCCGGTATCTCTCACCAAGATGTTTAATGACGCGTTATCTCAAGAACGCCTATCTGGTATCCCCATTGATGGGCAGTGGATGCACGTTGGCACCCCAGAAGGGCGCGCCGAGGCCGATATGTTTCTTGCAAAAGTTTTAGGGCAACGCAGCTGAAATAGGTGTAAACTTCCGGCATGAAAACCAGTCAGCCGCGAGTGTTTAATATTTCTGCCGGAGAGCCTTTTTTAAGACGCCTGGCTGAAACCTTGTGCGACCCTGAGCGCAGATACGCACTATTTGGTGATGTCGCCCTTGAAGATATATCAATCTTTTTGCCAACACGGCGCGCTGCAAGGTGGCTGGCGGATGACATGGCTAACCTTATGCGGTTCAGCTGTCAACAAACTGCGATCTTATTACCTGCTCTGCGCGCCATTGGCGATGTCGACGAAGAAGGTGCTGAAGGTGGTCATTTCAACACGCAGGCCGATATTGAAATCATGCCGGAAATAGGTGGTTACGAACGCATATTTTTCCTCACTCGCAAAATACAAGATTGGATGCAAGGGCGAAATCGTTTTGTGTCGGTAAGCCAAGCCTCCGCACTTGCGGGTGACCTTGTGCGTTTTCTCGATCAAGCTCAGAGCGATGAAGTTGAATGGGGTGCGCTTCGTAACATTGTACCGGATGAATTTGCAGAAAACTGGCAGGAAACTATAGACTTCTTAAATCTCATTACCTTGGATTGGCCGGACTACTTGAACCAAAAAATGCGGTTAGACCCTGTTATGCGCCGTAACATGTTAATGAATATGCTCGGCGCATATTGGCAAGAAAGCCCACCCACTGGGCCCATTATTGCGGCAGGCTCGACGGGCACAATGCCGGCCACAGCACGTTTATTATCAATAATTGCACGTTTACCCCATAGTGCGGTTGTTCTGCCCGGCCTAGACCAAACAATGTCGGATGAGATTTGGTCAGCTGTCCTTGATGACCCCTCGCACCCTCAGCGTTCAATGGCAGGCTTATTAAATAAACTTGAAATCAAACGCAATGATGTTGCCTTATGGCCGGGAGTTCAGGCTACCTCTCCACGGTTCTCGCTTTTGTCTGCAGCTATGGCACCTGCTGCCCAAACGGGAGATTGGTCGCAGCTTGTACAATCCCTCGATATTGATGCGGGTATTGCACATCTCCACCTTTTAGAGGCGCCGGATACTCCTAGTGAAGCGGGCGCTATTGCCGTCATAATGCGCGAAGCTCTTGAAGAACGCGATAAGACCGCGGCTCTTGTTACGCCTGATCGTAATTTAGCGCGTCGCGTCGCGGCTGAGTTACGGCGTTGGGATATTGAGGTTGATGACTCAGCAGGTATTGCATTGCGACAAACACCGGCGGCCGCATTGAGCTTATTAACCCTCGATGTGGTGGAGAAGAACGCTGAGCCAATAAAACTATTGTCTCTGCTCAAGCATCCTTTGTGTTATTTAGGCTTGTCGCGACAAGAACATATTAAAATTGTGCGGGCTATGGAGAGTATTATTTTTCGAGGTCCTGTCACGCAATATGGCATCGCGCGTTATCGGGATGTTTTGTCTGCGCGAGCAACACAGTTTCCTCTAAAAAATTTTAATGACGTGACATTAGACGCAATACTATCTTTGCTCGACCGGCTAGAACATGCGCTTGCCCCACTCCATGAACTGAATATGCGTTTTGATTTTCCAAGTTTCTCGGGTGCCTTGCTAAAAGCTATTTCTTGTTTATGCGATAATGGTACGGAAGATGTTTTTGCGCATGATGAGGCCGGCCTTGCTGTTACGTCTTTGTTTGATCAGGTCATTGCTCAATCAAAGCCCGACGACCTTCATGGGTTCTATGAGTGGCACGAGTTGGTTCAGCAATGGATGGACCAAGCAAGCTTCCGACCCAAGGGTCGCATCGAGAGCCGCCTAAATATTTGGGGCCCTCTTGAGGCGCGGCTGTTGCAAACAGATCTGGTAATCTTAGGCGGCTTAAATGAGGGTGTGTGGCCTCCTGTTCCCGAGACAGGCCCGTGGCTCTCGCGCCCTATGCGCTTGGATATGAATATGAGCCTGCCCGAACGACGGATCGGTTTAGCCGCACACGATTTCGTTCAGAATGCGTGCGCACCCGAAGTTGTGATGACGCGTGCTCAGAAAATAGATGGCACGCCGAGTGTTGCCGCGCGTTGGCTGCGCCGCCTCACGACTTTGGCCCATCATATTGACACGACTATGCCCGAAACACGAATGCATTGGTGGCGGGGGCTTGATGCCCCGATCCGTGTAGAGCGCGCTAGGCGCCCCAATCCGCGACCACCTGTTGATGCGCGCCCCCAGCGCTTGTCGGTCACTCAAATTGAAACACTGATGATAGACCCATACAGAATTTACGCGCGCCATATTTTGGGCCTAAAGGAATGGGACCGCGTTGCCGCTCCGGCCAGCGCGGCGCATCGTGGTACATTATTACATAATGTTTTCGAACGCTTTACAACACTCTATCCCGAGCATCTTCCCGATGACCCGCACCAAACCCTGCTTGAAATTGCTTATGAGCTTGGGGGTGTTGATGGTCAGCTGAACGAAGGGTTAGCTTTATGGCGCGCACGTTTAGACGCGCTTGCCTGTTGGTTGGGCACGCTTGAGCGCAAGCGAAGGCCAGTTATCGACCGTGTATTCTCTGAGACAGCAGGCGAGATAAATCGCAAAATTGCGGGCCGTAGTTTTACGATCTCGGCTAAAGCTGATCGGATTGACTATTTGCAAGATGGTTGCTTTGAGATTTTGGATTACAAAACAGGCAGCATGCCAAGCAAAACAGACTTACAAGAATACTTCTCGGTTCAGTTGGTGCTAGCGGCAGCTATTTTGCGGAGTGGCGGTTTTGAGGGCATTCCAAAGGGCAAGGTGAAATCCTTAAACTACATAAGGCTTTCGGGGGGGGTCCCACCTGGCGATTATGCCAGCACATTAATCGATGATACGTTTATTGATGAAGGTCTCGACGTTGTTGATCGCTTAATCGCTGCTTACTCTGACCAAGGCCTCGGTTATGTGTCCCGGCTTCGTGAAAAGCGTATTCATTATTCAACAGCATATGACCATCTCGCAAGATATGACGAGTGGGGCGCGTATGATGAACAGGGTGGAGCGCATCATGAGTAATCCTCATATTGTTGCCGCACAACCTGATATATCCGCATGGGTCGGCGCAAATGCTGGGTCAGGAAAGACCTATGTCTTGATTAGCCGTCTGGTCACGCTCATGTTAAATGGCTCCCCGCCAGAACGATTGCTCTGTCTAACTTATACACGAAGCGCTGCGGCTGAAATGCAAAGTCGTTTATTCGACTTACTCAGCGAATGGGCGCTTTTAGACGATATTGCCCTCGAAAAACAAGTGTTTCAGCGTACAGGCTTTGTGGTTAATAGCAGTGCTGAGCTTTATAAGGCACGTACGCTCTTTGCCCGTGCGCTAGAAACCCCCGGTGGGTTGAGGGTGCAAACAATTCATGCTTTTTGCGAGTCACTGCTTCACCGCTTCCCACTCGAGGCTGGGCTTGTGCCTGGCTTTGAATTGCTTGATGACGTGAGGGGTAATGAGTTAATTGAAGGTATTGTGTCGTCCTTAATGCGCACGGTGGACGACCCCAAGCTCGCTCTTGGTCTCGATCTTCTGAGCCGCCAATTGCCCACCGATGATTTGATTAGCCTTGCTAAAAGGTTGATACGTGAGCGCGCGCGGTATGAGCGGCCAGCGAGTGAGGAAGGCTTAAATCAGCACTTAACGGAAATGTTCGGCGAGATTACAGATGAGGCTTTGGCGCAGGCCCAATCGCGGCTGGTGCAGGACTTATTATCAATTGAAAAAGTGATTTCAAAATCAGCCGCCAATAGTGGCAGCAAAAAAGATTTGGACCTTGCTCAAAAAGTTTCGACTTTCAAGGGGACTTCCAGCCTTGAAGAGCAGTGGATTGCGCTTAAGAATATATTTTTAACTGACAGTGGCACGCTACGAAAGCAGCTTATAACCAAAGGGTTTGCGGCATCCGATGCATCGCTTGCTGATCGTTTGATGGATATTCAAAATACTTTCTTTGAGACCGAGGTTATGTGCCGTCGCGCTAAAGCTCGCGCTCTTACGGACGCTCTGTACAGATTATCTGATCGATTAATGCAAGACTATAACGCTCATAAGCATCGCTCGAATGAGCTTGATTACGATGACCTCATTGATTTTAGTAATCATTTGCTACTCAGTGCGCAATCTGCGGCTTGGGTAATGTTTAAAATTGATGGTGGGTTAGATCATATTCTAATCGATGAAGCTCAAGACACCAGTGCGCGCCAATGGCAGCTTATCAATGCGCTGGCCCAAGAGTTCTTTGTGGGCGATTCAGCGCGCGAGCAGATCCGAACTATTTTTGCCGTTGGTGATGAGAAGCAGTCGATCTTTTCGTTTCAGGGGGCTGACCCTGCCGCTTTTGATGCGATGAGGCAACATTTTGAAAAATTGGTTCGAGAGTCCGGATCAGCCTTTAAGCGTGTTCCACTTATTATGTCGCGGCGTTCGACGCCTGAAATTTTACAGGCTGTCGATGCTATTTTTCGACCTGTCGCCCATCGCAGCGGGTTGACCGTATCCAATAATGAAATATTGCATGAGGCTTATCGAGCGCGCGAGTTAGGGTATGTTGAAGTATGGCCAGTGATAAGTGTCGACCGTCAAAAGAGTGATGATAAACCTGATTTAATGCCAGATACATCAAGCGTTCAGATGCCGCGCGTCTTGCTGGCAACAAAGATTGCACAGAAAATTCGGTCTCTTTTGGATGAGCCAGGTAGCCATATTCGTCCGCGCGATATTCTTATTCTTGTCCGTCAACGCAATGCATTTTTTGCTGAGATGCTGCGGGCGTTAAATGCCCATAACATTCCAATTGCTGGCGCCGATCGCATGAGCCTTCTTCAAGAGGTTGCTATTAAAGATCTTATCATCGCGGGCGAGGTTGCGCTCATGCCGGAAAATGACCTGGCAGTCGCCATTTTATTACGAAGTCCGCTGGTTGGTATGAGCGAAGAGTTGCTTTTTGATTTAGCACATAAGCGCGCGGGGAGTCTTGTGGACGCTATATATACTGCGGGTGCATTGCCTGCGGCTATGGCAGAGGCTAATAAGGAGATCGCCGAGGCTATTGGTTTAATCACGTGGTTGGGTGAGGCTGTAAACCGGCTGACACCCTTTGATTTTTACGCGCAACTTCTAAGTGGATGGCGCGGGCAGGCAAAGCTGAAGGCTCGGTTAGGGCCGCAAATTGATGATGCGATTAGCGAGTTTCTGCGCCTGGCCTTGACCTATGAACGTAACGAGCCGGCGGCCTTGCAAGGGTTTTTGGATTGGGTACAGCAGAACGCGACTGAAATTAAACGCGATATGGACCAAGCATCAGATGCTGTGCGCATTATGACAGTTCACGGCGCTAAGGGCCTTGAGGCGCCCATCGTTTTTCTGCCTGATAATTGCCAGCCGCCGGCACAATCATCGCGTCAGCGCGTTTTGATCAGCGATTACACGCTTGCATGGAGTTCAAAGGCCACAGAGAAATTTGAAAGCGATACAGAACGACAAGCCGCTCGTTTAAATGATGACTTAGAAGAATCGCGTCGATTACTTTATGTCGCCTTAACGCGCGCTAAAGACCGGCTTTATGTTGGCGGATATATGGGCGGGGCCGCCACAACTAAGTCAGTACCGAACCCTGAGAGTTGGTTTGGTATGATTGAAAATAGTGTGCCAGATGGAGCAAAACTGGGCGCAATAGAGGCCGATGGGACACGCCAAGTTGTATGGTCGCTGGGTGACGAAACCAAGGCGGGACCTTTTCCTGCCGATGATGGCATTGTCAACACGCCCTCATTGGCCCCACCTGATTGGTTATTTCGCCGCGGTAATGCCCACGCGACTAGTGGGTCCCAACGCTCAAGCTATAAAATTCTTCAGCCGACATCCCAACCTATTGCCGTCACCAAATTCATCGATTACGGAGATGTTTTTGAAGAAACGACGAGCACGGAAGCAGATCCTTTACTTAAGGGCATGGCAGCAGCCGATTTAGGAAATGTGGTACATCGTATGCTCGAGCATTTGCCTCGCGCCCCGCGCGCTGAGCGCGAGATGATTGCAAAAAATTATTTAGACCTTTATGCGCCTAATCTAAATGCTCTTGGGCAGGCGGCACAGACCGCTTCGGTGATAAAAATTATCGAGGACCCCGAGTTGGCAGCACTTTTTGGACCTCACGCGCGGGCCGAGCGCCCCATTGTTGGATGGCTAACGACATCTAATAAAAAATCGGTTTATCTTACGGGGCAGATAGACCGCTATGTTCACAACCGCGCTGAGAATTGGATTTGGGTTGCCGATTTTAAAACAGGGACGCCCCAGCATGACAACCCTCTTTATTGCCGTCAAATGGCTGTTTATCGGTATTTACTGCGCGCGGCCTGTGGCGTTGAAGACATTCGCTGCTCGTTGATTTGGACGCAGTCGGGCGAAAATGTCTTTTACTCAGACAGTGAACTCGATCGCGCAATCACTGGCATCTTAGACAAACTAGACCGGTAAACGCTTAGATATTAAATTCTAACTCTTGATTGGTCTGGCGACCACTCTTACATTGTCTCTAGGGCATGGTGCAATTGCATCCTAAATGCCGATATATACTGCTTAATATAATACTTAGCCTTAAGGAGCGAAATATGGCCGTTGACCATGCAAATGATAGTGAGTTTAAAACCAAGGTGCTCGATGCTGCAGGCCCTGTCCTTGTTGATTTTTGGGCTGAATGGTGCGGACCGTGTAAGCAAATTGCGCCAGCTCTAGATGAATTATCGGATGAGCTTGCGGCCTCGGTGACAATCGTCAAAGTAAATATCGATGAAAACCCGGAAGCGCCGACTAATTATGGTGTGCGGTCTATTCCAACTATGATCCTATTTCAAGACGGACAGCCGACAGCCACAAAAGTTGGCGCGGCGCCCAAAAGTGACATCAAGTCTTGGATTGAGGGAAGTCTCTAAGCACCCATCCGGCTAAATATAATGAGCCGCAAATTAGAACAGGTGCGTTGTCGCCTTTAGATGCAATGGCATCTAAAGCTACTTCAATGTTTTGATAAGCGCGGCTCGCATAGCCAGATTGCGCGGCGAGGTTTTGTAAGTCTTTCGGAAGATAGCTGTTTTCTTGGTGCGGTATCGGCACCATATGAAAGCAGGCGTTGACGTTATTTATTGAAAACGCTTGAAAAAATAGATCTGCGGCTTTTGTGTTCAGCATGCCGCAAATAATATTGATGCTTGCATTTTGTTGCGTGTAACGCTTTACCGCCCAATGCGCTAGCATTTGTGCTGCGGCTTCATTGTGTCCGCCATCTAACCATAACTCGCCCGTCCAACCAGCGCGTTGAAGACGGGTATAGAGCTGCCCCTCTTGCAAGCGTTGTAGACGTCCAGGCCATGTCGCTGAGGAAACCCCACGATTAATGGCTTCGGCACTGATCCCGATCTGTAGGGCAGTAGCGATCGCGGTGCCAGCATTTATAAATTGATGGGGTCCGTTTAAGGATGGTGGGTCAAGATCAAGTAAGCCTGTTTCACTTTCAAAGGTTAAGCGACCATGGGACTCATAACTTTGCCATGCTTGTCCGCCCAGATATAAGGGCGCTTTCTGCGCTTCTGCTTGCGCCGCGATGACACGTTGCGCTTCCTCGCGTTGTGGCGCGCAAATGACCGGAACGTCTTTTTGGATAATGCCGGCCTTTTCAAAAGCAATTGCCGCAAGATCAGGACCTAAAAACTCTTGGTGATCAATCCCGATTGGCGTGATGACGCTAACATTGCTTTCAATAACATTGGTCGCGTCTAAACGGCCTCCTAAACCAACTTCAAGTATAAGCCAGTCTGCCGTATGGCGACTAAAGGCGAGGAGGGCTGCCGCTGTCGTTATCTCAAAGAAGGTTATGGGTGCGCCGGCGTTGGCTTCTTCGCACTCTGCCAAAAGTTCGGCGAGAAGGGCCTCGCTGATCATCTCTCCAGTGAGACTTATACGCTCGTGAAATTTAACGAGGTGAGGCGATGTGTAAGTGTGAACTGAGAAACCATCGGCCTCCAAGATAGCTCTTAAAAAAGCTTGTGTAGACCCTTTACCATTCGTGCCAGCAATGTGAATTGTTTTTGGTAACTTACGCTCGGGATTTCCGAGGGCGTCCAACAGCCTGTGCATCCGGTCAAGTGACAAGTCTATTAGTTTAGGGTGCAGCGCTAAAAGCCGCTCTAAGACAATGTCGCTGCTGGTCATATTATTTAATATACTTACTCAGCGGCTACTGCGCTTGGCCCATTGGGGTCTACCAAAAGCGCGATCACGCGGGCTAAGGTTTCTCTTAATTGATGGCGGTGAACCACCATATCAATCATGCCATGTTCGAGTAAGTATTCTGCGCGCTGAAAACCTTCAGGCAGCGTTTCGCGGATTGTGTCTTCGATCACGCGTGGCCCGGCGAAGCCAATAAGCGCATTGGGTTCAGCAATTTGAATATCCCCCAGCATGCCGTAAGATGCTGTCACACCGCCTGTTGTTGGATCTGTCAGCACAACAATATACGGTAGGCCGCGCTCGCGCATTTCTTGAACAACAACAGTCGTGCGCGGCATTTGCATCAGTGATAGAATGCCTTCTTGCATGCGCGCTCCGCCGGCAGCGGCAATTAACACAAGAGGTAAGTTACGTTGCAGCGCTGTTTCACCGGCGCGCACAACGGCTTCCCCAGCCGCCATGCCGAGTGATCCACCCATGAAGCTAAAATCTTGGATCGCAACTACAGCTTTCTGTGTATCAATATTGCCGACAGCAACGGAGACGGCATCTCTTTTACCTGTTTTGGCGCGGGCTTCTTTGAGACGGTCAGCGTATTTCTTTTGATCTTTAAATTTAAGCGGATCGTGCGGTACCTCAGGAACGTCGATCATTTCATAGGAGTTGTCGCCGAATATTTGCTTGAGGCGCTCTTCTGTGTTCATACGCATATGATTATCGCAGCCCGGGCAAACTTTTTGCAAAAGTTCTACATCTCTGTGAAAAATCATTTCACCGCATTCAGAACAATTGATCCAAAGATTATCTGGCGTATCTTCTTTTTCTTGAAACACGCTTGGGAAGCGAGGACGCACAAAGTTTTTGATCCAATTCATGGAGTAACCCTATCTGTTTAATTTAGGTTCGCAAAACATGGTTCTATGAATGTACACCCTTAGCTAATTCCGAAGCAAGTGCCAAGACGGCCTCAACGCAACCTTCATTTGCTTTGCCATCGGCGGACACATTCATGGCTATTTGATCTACGAGAACCGAGCCAACGACAATACCATCGGCTACTTGTGCCATCGCTTTTGCCTGTTCGGAGGTCTTGATGCCAAAGCCAATCGCAATGGGCAAATCTGTGTGTCGTTTAATGCGCGCGATCGCCTGCTGAACACTGTTTTGGTCGGGGCTGGCGGATCCGGTAATGCCGGTTATGGAAACATAATAAACAAAGCCTGATGTATTGGCCAAGACCGCAGGAAGGCGCTCATCATCTGTTGTCGGCGTAGCCAAGCGTATAAAGTTCAAGCCGGCCTGGAGGGCGGGCACACAAAATTCATTGTCTTCTTCTGGTGGCAAGTCGACGACAATAAGGCCATCAACGCCACTTTCTAAGCAATCGGCAATAAAGGCATCAACCCCGTAGTGATAGATAGGATTGTAATAACCCATTAAAACGATTGGTGTTTCGTTATCTTGCGCCCGAAAGGTCCGAACCATATCTAATGTCTTGGTCATGGTTTGTCCTGCAGCCAAAGCGCGCTGTGAAGAATGCTGTACGGCAGGGCCATCGGCCATTGGGTCCGTGAAGGGCATTCCCAATTCTATGATATCTGCGCCTGCGGCCGGCAGTCCTTTGAGGATTTCGAGTGAGGTTTCTAGGCTGGGGTCCCCTGCTGTAATAAAAGCTACAAAAGCTTTTTTCTGGCTTTCTTTTAGCGTTGCGAAACGCTTATCGAGGCGCGTTTGAATTGTCATAACTTACCCTAAGCTAATATTTAAGTGTTCGGCGACAGCGAAGACGTCCTTGTCGCCGCGACCACACATGTTCATGACCATAATATGATCTTTTGGCAGCCCGCCGGCAATTTTGCCAACGTGGGCCAATGCGTGCGACGGCTCAAGTGCTGGTATAATCCCTTCGAGGCGAGTGATTAATTGAAATGCTTCCAAAGCCTCATCATCGGTTACCGACACATATTCGACACGTTTCATATCGTGTAAAAACGCATGTTCAGGTCCGATGCCAGGATAGTCTAGGCCGGCTGAAATAGAGTGTCCTTCGACTATCTGTCCATCCGCATCTTGCAATAAATATGTGCGATTACCGTGCAAGACGCCAGGTTCGCCGCCCGCTAAGGAAGCTGCATGGTGCGGGGTGTCTAGGCCTAGCCCTCCGGCCTCAACGCCTATGATGCGCACTGAGGCATCGTCCAGGAACGGATGAAATAGACCCATCGCATTTGAGCCACCGCCAATACAGGCGATCAGGCTATCGGGCAATTTGCCTTCAGCCGCCATGATTTGTTCTTTGGTCTCTTTGCCAATGATGGACTGGAAGTCTCGTACCATAGCAGGATAGGGGTGAGGCCCCGCAACCGTACCGATAATATAAAAAGTGTTGTGCACATTGGTCACCCAATCGCGCAGGGCTTCATTCATGGCATCTTTAAGTGTTCCGGCGCCTGATGTTACCGGTACAACCTCTGCACCCAAAAGCTTCATGCGGAAGACATTTGGTTTTTGACGCTCAATGTCAGTAGCGCCCATGAAGACCGTGCAGGGTAATCCAAACCGTGCCGATACAGTTGCAACAGCCACGCCATGTTGTCCGGCCCCTGTTTCAGCAATAATGCGTGTTTTACCCATGCGCTTGGCCAGCAAAATTTGACCAAGGCAATTATTAATTTTATGTGACCCCGTATGATTTAGCTCATCACGTTTGAGGTAAATTTTTGCACCATCAAAATATTCGGTCAGGCGTGGCGCAAAATAAAGAGGAGATGGCCGTCCCACATAATGTTTTTGTAGGTCTAGTAACTCTGCTTCAAAGGCGGGATCTTGTTTGGCGTGCTCATAGGCTTTCTCAAGATCCAAGATAAGAGGCATTAGAGTTTCGGCGACAAAACGCCCCCCAAAAATGCCAAAGCGACCGTTTTCATCGGGTCCATTACGAAATGAATTTGCTACTGTCACAATAACCTCTTGTTTTCAATTTACTCAAATCTTTTGAGCAGCGTCTATAAAGGCGTTTATCAAGTTCGGGTCCTTTTCTCCCGGTGCCTTCTCGACACCTGAAGAAACATCCACCATAAGGGCTCCCGTCTGAGCGATCGCGCCAGAGATATTCTCAGGCGTTAACCCGCCAGATAACATCCAGGGTGTCTTACCGTCATAAGCCGAGAGTACGCTCCAGTCAAAACTTTTACCATTCCCGCCAGGCAATTCACTGACGTCAGGCTTGGCATCAAATAAAAACCAGTCAGCGCATTCTTCATAGGCGGCACATTGCAGCAGGTCCTCTGCAGTACGAATGCCAAATGCTTTAATAATGGGCCGATGAAATTTATTTTTGATCTCGCGCACCCGTGCCGGCGTTTCATGGCCGTGCAATTGAATGCGGTGCGGGCTGAGCGCCCCTAAACAATGGTCAATGCGCTCATCATCGGGATCCACGAGAAGTGCGACGCGTTCAATGTGAGGCGCGCATTGGGCGGCAAGCTGTGTGGCTTGATCATTGCTTAAATGTCTGGGCGAGCCCTTATAAAAAACAAAGCCCAGCATATCGGCTGTGGCGGCCGCCATGAGGCTTAAAGGATCATTAATTCCGCAAATTTTTACTTTGGCCATATTGGTTTTAAACCCCTAATTCTGTCGCTATCGCTTGAGCGGCTGCGCCTGGGTCTGGTGCTTGTGTGATCGGGCGGCCAATGACAAGTACATCTGCACCAAGCGCGTATGCCTGTTGCGGCGTCATAACGCGTTTTTGTTCATCATTGGTCGCCGTGGCAGGCCGAATGCCGGGAACAATGAGTTTGAAGTCTTCACCGCAAGCGGCGCGAATGTCAGCAATTTCATGCGACGAACAGACGACACCAGAAAGCCCAGCTTGGTTGGCGAGTTTTGCCATTTTTAAGGCCTGTTCGCTGGCGCCGTTGGCAAAACCCATTTGCGCCAAATCGTGATTATCTAAACTCGTTAGAACGGTAACCCCAATAATAGTCGGTTTATGCGTCTGGTCACTATATGCGCCGGCGGCGGCCTGCATCATTTTTAAGCCGCCATGGGTATGGACATTAATTATACTTGGTTTGAGAGGCGCTAGAGCGCGCAGGCCTTCAATCACCGTATTTGCGATATCGTGGAGCTTTAAATCTAAAAAAATAGGTAAACCGAGTTCTGCGATCCGCGCATATCCCAGTGCTCCTTGACTGTAGAATAACTCCATACCGATTTTTAAACCGCCAACATGGGGTGCAATGGTTTTGCCAATATCATATGCTTCATCGATTGTCTTGACATCTAGGGCACAAAAAACTGGGTTTCTCTTACTCATTTTTTCTCCATCACATGTTCGCGTGCTCAATGACGCTATTCTAGCACTGAGCATGGTTGTTTGTGGGCGATTGGCACCGGAAAGCCTATAGCATTTTTTAAAACCGATGACGAGAGCTTGGCGCTGATGTTATGAATCGACTTATGGCCTGTGCGAGGCCTTTTTCTTGCGCCACACTTGCAGTTTGCCAAGCGCAATACCAATTAAAATACCAAGGCTAATACACAAAATTATGAGAATAAAAAGAGGTAAGTCGATATGCGTGGGTGCTCCCAATAATGACATCGGAATAAAGCTGACCGTCACATCGTGACGATTAAGGATGGCGAGCGGAATTGCGATAGCGGCGGCAATAATGAAGAGGAGGCGGTGTAAGAATTCTTTCAACGCCTCATTCCTTAATTACTATTGAGGCGTTGGCGTAACTCTTTACCTGTTTTAAATGATGGGGTTCTTTTATCTGCAATCGCGACCGTTTCGCCGGTGCGTGGATTACGCCCAATCCGAGCTTCGCGCGTTTTAGCAGCAAAGGCACCAAAACCCCGCAATTCGACCCTATCTCCCCGTGCAAGGGCTTCTGTTATTTCATCAAAAATAGAATTTACGATTTTTTCGACATCTCTTTGATATAGGTGCGGATACTTTTCCGCCACTTTTAAAACGAGCTCAGATTTAATCATTAAGACGTACCCCTCTAGTCATCTGATTACACTGCCAAATACGCGCTGCCTTTACAAGGTTAAACAATCGGAAAAATTAAAAAAGCCCGCGAAATTCGCGGGCTTTCTAAATACATAACATCTAATGCGATGTTATTAAGAATCGTCTTTCTCAGATTTATTAAGAGCTGCGCCCAAAATATCACCCAAAGAAGCACCACTGTCAGATGATCCATACTGAGCAACGGCCTCTTTTTCTTCGGCGATCTCAAGCGCCTTGATAGATAGGCTGATGCGGCGTGAACGGTTATCCACCGTCGTAATCAAGGCATCAAGCTTATCACCAACGTTGAAGCGCTCTGGGCGTTGATCTTCGCGGTCACGCGACAAATCGCTGCGACGGATAAAGGCTGATAAATTGCCATCACCAATGCTGACTTCCAAGCCACCGTCGGTCACCGCGGTTACTTCACATGTGACGGTTTCACCTTTGCGCATTGTGCCGGCATTTTCGAAGGGGTCATCGCCCGCTTGTTTCAAGCCTAGGCTGATGCGTTCTTTGTCCATGTCGATATCAAGCACAACGGCTTCAACCATTTGGCCCTTAGTGTAATCCGCGATTGCCTCTTCGCCAGACTTATTCCAGTCAAGGTCTGACAAATGAACCATGCCATCGACATCATTTTCAAGGCCAACAAATAAGCCGAACTCGGTAATGTTTTTGATTTCGCCAGAGATTTTGCTGCCAATTGGATGACGTTCTGCGAAGCTTTCCCATGGGTTATCAACACACTGTTTGAGGCCCAATGAGATTCGACGTTTTGCAGGATCAACTTCGAGGATCATAACTTCAACTTCTTGTGACGTTGAAACGATCTTTCCTGGGTGTACGTTTTTCTTGACCCAGCTCATTTCTGACACGTGAACAAGACCCTCAATGCCGTCCATTAATTCAACAAATGCACCATAATCGGTAATGTTGGTAACGCGGCCCATCATGCGTGCGTCGAGCGGGAATCTGCTTTCTACATCATCCCATGGATCACTCTCAAGCTGCTTCATGCCGAGACTGATACGTTGTGTCTCCGGATTGATTTTGACAACCTGCACTTTAACTGTTTGCCCGATTGCGAGCACTTCACTTGGATTATTGACGCGGCGCCATGAAATATCGGTTACGTGGAGCAAGCCATCAACGCCACCCAGATCAACGAAAGCACCATAATCGGTGATGTTTTTAACAACGCCCTCAATGACTTGGCCTTCTTCAAGGTTTTGAACGATCTCGCTGCGGGCTTCGGCGCGCGACTCTTCCATGATTGCGCGACGTGACACAACAATATTGCCACGACGGCGATCCATTTTCAGGATTTGGAAAGGTTGTGCGACATTCATCAATGGTCCAATGTCACGGATAGGACGAATATCGACCTGACTGCCTGGTAAGAAGGCGGTTGCGCCATTAAGGTCTACTGTAAATCCGCCTTTGACGCGTCCGAAGATAACGCCTTCAACACGTTCTTCATTTTCAAAGGATTTTTCAAGGTTGGTCCAGCTTTCTTCGCGGCGCGCACGGTCGCGCGAGAGAACAGCTTCACCCATAGCATTTTCAATACGCTCGAGATATACATCGACGCGATCTCCAACTTGTATGGCAGCTTCGCCACCAACTTTCGTAAATTCACGAAGTGGGATGCGGCCTTCAGTTTTGAGGCCCACATCAACAATAGCAAGATCATTTTCAATCGCTGTCACGCGGCCAGATATCACGGAGCCTTCGACGGCTTTAGTGTCTGAGAAGCTTTGCTCTAGTAGTGCAGCAAAATCCTCGGTCGTTGGGTTCATACTCGTATTTTCAGTTGTAGACAAAATATTTCCTACGTTCATTTATAATGCCTACCGGTCAAGCCGGCGGACTTCCTGCACAATTATGCGTGCATCTACGGCACCTTTTTTGGGCAAGCATGGTTGGGTTTTTCAGGGCCGATTATTGCGTCAAGTGGCTCTTACAGGTTTGCGCAATCTTTGCGAAACGAGCCTTACGATCCATCGGGTCTGTTCGTGGCAAACGGTTGGAATTTCTGAAATTACTTAGTGAGCAATTCCAGAGCCGCGGTCACGGCCTCTTCTATAGACAAATCTGATGTATCTAGCAAGTGTGCATCTTCAGCTTGTTTAAGGGGTGCAGTCGCGCGCTCTGTGTCACGCGCATCACGTTCTTCAATATCTCTCAGAATAGTCTCGTATTCTATAGATGCGTCTTGTTTCGAAAGTTCTAGCCATCGTCTGCTGGCGCGAATATCAGGGCGCGCTGTTATAAAAAGTTTATGGGGTGCCGCTGGGCAAACAATTGTGCCAATGTCGCGGCCATCTAGGATGCAGCCAATATGCGCCTGATCGGCAAAGTCGCGTTGGGCTTGTAATATGGCACTGCGTACATCTGGCAAAGCGGCGACAATGGACGCTGCAGCGCCGGCACCCGCGCTGCGTAGTTTTTTTTCAAACTTGGGGTCGTTTAATACGTCCAAATCGAGCGTTTCGGCGAACATGACTGCTGAGGCAACGTCCGTTAGCTCGACATTTTCTGTGCTCATTAAATAACCGACGGCGCGGTATAAAAGTCCCGTATCGAGATAATCATAGCCCAAGAGCCGTGCCAGCCGCTTGGCAACGGTTCCTTTGCCAGAGGCGGCGGGTCCATCAATTGCGATAGGCGTTTTAATCTGCGCAATATCGATATGTGATATATCTATTTGTGACATAGCGCTTATTTAGAGGTCTCGGTGTTGAAAGCAACGCCGATTTCCGCCATAAGCTCGAAAAAGCTTGGAAAACTGGTCGCGATCATAGCGATATCATCAACAATAACGGGTGTTTTTGTAACCAAACCAAGCATTAGAAAACTCATGGCGATGCGATGGTCGTGATGGGTTTCTACCCGCCCGCCGCCTGTAATATTGCCATTTTGGAATATGTTGGCGCCCTCAATAATCAAGCTATCGCCATCGGCCTTTGCGACGACGCCATTTGCTTGCAATCCGTCGATAATAGCGGCGAGCCGATCGCTCTCTTTGACACGAAGTTCGCCCAAGCCATGGAAGACGCTGGTTCCATCGGCGCAAGCCGCAAGCATTGCTAAAGCTGGGTATTCATCAATCATCGACGGCGCGATGTCGGCGGCGAGCTCGATTGCGCACAATCCGTTTGACTTAATGTGCAGGTCTACAACGTCTTCGCCGGCAGCTTGGCGCTTGTTCAAGGTCGTAATTTGAGCGCCCATTTGGGCAACAGCCCTTAGCAGTCCATCACGGTGGACGCTCAGCATAACATTATTTAATTGAATATCAGAGCCAGCAACCATTAGCGCTGCAATAAGCGGAAAGGCAGCGGATGACGGGTCTCCAGGCACAATAATATCACGCGCCATAAGTTGGGTTTCGCCCTTAAGCCAAACGTGGTGTCCGTCTTCTTTGGTTTCTGTGCGGATATCTGCACCAAATAATGCGAGCATGCGCTCTGTGTGGTCGCGCGTTGGATGTGGCTCAATAATATGTGTTTCGCCTGGCGCGCAAAGACCCGCCAATAAGATGGCAGATTTAACCTGGGCCGAGGCAACAGGTAATTTGTAACTTATCGGAACAGGGCGTTGGGGTGCCGTTAGGGTGAGAGGGAGATGGTCTTGCCCGTCCGGCTCAGCTTGTAAGCCCATTTGTTGCAAGGGGTATAAAACGCGTTTCATGGGTCGCTTGGACAGCGAGGCATCGCCAATAAATCGCGCTTTACATGGGCTTGCGGTCATAAGGCCCATCACTAAGCGGCACCCGGTGCCCGCATTGCCAAAATCAACGTCACTTTCTGGCGTTATGAAGTTACCTAGACCGACGCCTTTGACGGACCAGTCACCGAGAGCAGTTTTTTCAACAGCCGCTCCAAAAGCGCGCATGGCTCGCCCTGTCGCTAAGACATCGTCGCCCTCGAGCAGTCCCGTAATGCGGGTTTTCCCTATCGCAATCGCCCCGAGCATAAGCGCGCGATGAGAAATTGATTTATCTCCTGGTATCGTAATGGTGCCATTCAGTGAGGTTTTGGCGGGGGCACATGATGCCGCGCCGGTTTTTTGTGCGAATATGTTCGCTAAGGGAGCAGATTGTGGCATATCACCCTCGAAATCCTATTCTCATGCCGATCTGCAACCTAATTCTTCTCTCAACGCCTATTTAGTTGAAAAAGGGGCTTGCTTCGACAAGTTAAATCACTTTTTATCATTTTTACTTTTGACAGAAGGCGCGTCTCATGGCAATGGAACTCAAAATTAAAATGGAGGCAAAACGTGGTTGACCCTAAACTCGGAACAAAGTGTCAGTGTGAAGCATGCGGCGCTAAATTTTATGATCTAAATAAAAAGCCCGTTATATGCCCGAAATGTCAAACTCCGTTTGATCCTTCTGTGCTTGTGCGCAAGCCAGCGCCAGAAAAAGAAGCCGCGCCAGAAAAAGATGCAAAAGTTGAAGACGATGAAGACGATGATCTAGAGCTCGAGGACGATGCCGAGGTAAGTTTGGACGCGCTCGTCGACGAAGAAAATGATGACGATCTTGATGATGAGGCAGATGTGCTTCTTGCAGATGACGATGACGATGACGATGTTCTGCTCGACGATGATGACGATGACGACGATCTCGACGACGACACCTTGCTTGACGATGACGCGTAAAATAAGGCTGTCGCTTTTTTCTTGATCATGAAAGTCATTTGCGTATAAGTATCGCCACCTACTAATGGCGGTTTAACGCGGTTGTTAATAAGGGGCTATAGCTCAGCTGGGAGAGCGCTTGCATGGCATGCAAGAGGTCGGCGGTTCGATCCCGCCTAGCTCCA
>ENA-OUOG01001003-OUOG01001003.1-marine-metagenome-genome-assembly--contig:-NODE-1003-length-34205-cov-7.318712_pt1 | contig 34205 bp, 50 predicted proteins | sample MGYA00248635_ERZ508505 | MGnify/ENA primary metagenome ERZ508505 (study PRJEB26176, sample SAMN06267871) | marine metagenome | isolation source: Saanich Inlet, British Columbia, Canada | place: Pacific... | reverse complement strand
TGGTATCTCTACTATCTTCATTGCACTACAAGTGACTGATCTTGTAGAATATAATCCCGAAGCTACTGTAGATTTCTGATAATCACGGTACACAATACACCGTGGAAATTTACAGGGGATTCCCTCGGACCTGAGTATGTCCTTAAACTGCTCATCTTTAAACTAATAGGAGAAATAAAATGCGTATAGAATTAGTTCGTACTGTTAAGTACTCAGCGGATCTTGAAGATATCTATGAGACATTCGATTGGGATGACATGAGAAGTAGATATGATCTTAAGCCATGGGAAGGTATGACGTCTAGTCAAGTACAAGATTGTGTTACAGAAGAAATAACTAACATGATGATGTCTGATATAGATGATTTACTTGAAGAAGATGATGATGACTTTGACTTTAATATCTATGGAGGTTTATAATGCGTTACGATAAAATACTAGATGCACTATCTAATGCGTATCGTTATGCTGATGCTGCATACTGGCAGCTGCATGAGACAGGTGACTATGAGTCAGAAGAACTTGATGAAGCTGTTACTAAGCTAGATGAGGTAAGATATGCTATTGAAGCTGATCTTGAAAAGCTTATGTTGAAAGCTGATAAGGCAGCATTGCAAAACCCTTATGCACATGTAGAAGAGCTTAGTGATGAATAAAATTCCTGTGTATAATAATCATGGTGAGATCGTAGGTTATGATCTTGAAGAATCACCTCAAGATAGAGCTGAATGGTTACATCAAGAATATCTTGATAGACTAGATGCTGGTATCGATGAGGATTGGACTGAAGAGGACGATGATTATGTTGATTGAAAGAACTTCTATGGTGTCTGGTAAGACTACTTATAGAGAGCTTGATGTTACTCAAGAACAACTCGATGCATGGTCTGATGGTGCATACATTCAAGATGTATTTCCTTACTTGTCTATAAGTGATAGAGAATTTATAATGACTGGTATCACTGAAGATGAATGGGATATACTAATGAAAGAGATAGATGATGAGTGAACAACTAGCTAGTTTAGGTAATCAATGGGGACTAATAGCTGTAGTAGCTTTGGTTATGTGTATATGGTTAATTGCCATAGATAAAAATGAGGATGATTAATGGAAGCTACTCAGTACTTCTTTAATTTATTAATTCTCATTAGCATTTTATGGATAATACCTTTAATAGCAATGAGGTAAATATGACAGCAGTAAAAGATTCTATGACTCGCTTTGAAGCCATAGATAAAATGAAAGCTGTCTTGGAAAACCGTGGTGATGACTACGGTACTCCAAGGCACAATCATGGTATAGCATCTGATTTAATCAATGCTTACCTTAAGCATCACCCTAATCGTAATGATCTTCAACCTGAAGATACAATGATTATGATGGTGTTAATTAAAGTAGCACGTTTAGTGTCTACACCACAACACATTGATAGTCTTATGGACATAGCTGGCTATGCTTTCTGTGCTATCGATGCCATTAATGAGGAGAAACATAATGGAAAGTAATAAAGAACAACTACAAAGAGCTAAAGAATATTTCCGTAAGGAACTATTATCTACTTTTGCTTATGAAAATCCATCTGATCACTGTGAAGCTGTTCGAGATGGATACGAATTAAGATACAGTTCTAGGCTGTATTCCTTTCAACGATCAGCTTATATAGTGTTAAACTATCCTGATAGCTCTGACTATGATGCATATTGCAGAGAGTTAGTTTCTAATGTAATTAAAGCTTTGGAGACATCAGATGAGTAAACAATACCTAGTAGTTGAACATGCTACTGCGTTATTTTATTACAAAGTAACTGCTGAATCTCTTGAAGAAGCTAAACAACTAATAGATGAAGGTTACTCTAACTGGTATACTAGTGATTACATAGATAGAGAAGTCTATAAAGTTGAGGAGCTTAAATATGAGTAAACGTAATCATGTTTACTTAGCAGGTAAAATGGAACAATGTAATCCTGCTGATATGCTTACATGGAGAATCACTGCTACTAATGAATTACAGTTAGCAGGTATTCCTGTATTAGATCCTACTCGTAGAGGTCTATTACATAATAGGTTTGATGATGCGAATGTACGTAATCGTATTGTCCAACAAGACTTAGAAGATATTTCTAGGTCTAAAGTATTGCTATGCAATTTACAGGACAGTATTCCCGGTAAAGGCTGGGGTACTGTAGCTGAGATGGCATTAGCACAACGTGATCGTCGTGTTATCATTACATTGATGGATGAAGGTCATTTCAAACATCCGTTTATCTATAACTTTTCAACAGAAATTTATACTAATCTTGATGATGCTATAGAAGCGGTTATATCTTATTTCTAAGGAGAAACACTATGTTCTTAATGTTTATTGGTCACTCAACTGATGAGAAACAAACTGAATTACGCCTTAAAGCAGGCCATAAGCCTGTAATGGTGTATGAAACTAAATCAGCTAAATATTCATATGATCCTTTGTTCAATGACATCATTGAAGACTGGAAAGATGAACCACATAATCGCTTTGGTTATCGTCCTGACTCTAAGAAGTACGATTACTTAGTGCGTTATGTAACACTAGGTAGTATGATTCAACGTATCTTCGGGCCTGAAGCTACTATTCGTACTCACAAGAAGCACTTAAAGGATATTGTTAATGCCTTATATTAATCTAGAAGCTCGTAATCATTTTGAGAATATGGGAATTCCTGTACCACGTAATGGTGGAGAGTTACAGTATCTTATTGCTGAAATGATTTATCAAATGTTAGTAGACCAAGAACAACCAGTTAGGTATGCTGATCTTGAGTCTGTTATGGGTGCTCTTGCAGGAGCTCAACAAGAATTCTACCGTGAAGTCGTTGCAGTGTATGAAGAATACAAGCTTCAGGAGAATGGTAGTGTCTATGATGTTGAATCTATCTTTGAAGGTAGCTTTAAACATTAGACGCATGGTTAAGGGAACACCAAAAGTTCCATTTTATAAACCCGATTAGGAGAGATTCTAGTCGGGGTATTTTTATTTTAGGAGAATATTAATGGCTAAATCTGATTCAACAAGTAAAGTAGCTATCGTACGTGATCTAGAAATCTTCTGGGCTAATGTATATAAGCCTCATTCACCATTTGGTACTGAGATTTATGACATTCAAGTACGTACTACTGATGAGGATAAAGTAAAAGAACTTGCTGACTTAGGTATTAACCTAAAGAAGCATGATGATGGTTACTTCTTTGGTAATGTTAAGCGTAAAACTACTAACGCTAAAGGTGAACCAATGGAAGGTCCATCAGTATTAGATGCCTCTAAAGCACCATTGAAAGAGCCTATTGGTAATGGATCTAAAGGTAATATCAAAGTGTTCTCATATGAATACAAAGTAGGTGGTCGTGCAGGTACAGCAGCAATGCTTAGTGCTCTTCAAATTACAGACTTAGTTCCTTATGCTGAAACTAAAAATGAAGTAGACTTTGATGTAGAAACTGATGAGCCTACCTTTTAAGGGGTAATTATGAGAGAGTTTATGGCATTCCCTTTCTATATAATGGCAAAAGGGTTTGCCGAAATAGCTTCATGGATTGATACAGAACCTTGTATATGCTTTTCTCTTAGAGAAGCAGAAGAAGTAACTGAAGAATCCCTGGAAGAAATGTTTAAAGATAGGAAAGACGATGACTGAAGATCAGCATTCATCAGGTAAGATTAATAGACAACACGTTGTAGAGACATCTATTGAATTTCTCTTACGTCAAGTCAGTAATCAACGCCTACATGTAGCTAATCTTCTTGCTAAGACAGGAGATACGGATTCTTATTCGTATCTTCAGTCTGTCTTTGAAGATGTTGAGGATTGCCTTAACGAAATTAAAGAAGAAGCACTAAAAGAAGTTAAAGCTTATTACGCAAATTAAATTAAAGGATATACAAATGAAAGTCACAAATGATGTATCATATGTTTCAATTAATTTCGCTTCTAACGGAGGGTATGTAGAGTACTCTGGTCGTGATGAAGATAATGATTATCAAAGTGTTCGTGAAGTATTTACTGATATTAAAGAAGCACTTGCTATTGTTGAAGATCTTTATTATTTAGCAAACGAATATAAATAATTTATAGCCCTGAGCATGGCTTAAAACTGCTCTATTAAAATCGCAGGAGAAATGTAATGATTAGACTCACTTATGAACCGCCTAAAGCTACATTCGCACACATTGACAATCCATCTCCATTAAAAGGAATTACTATGGAACTGATAGATGATGTTACATGGGATGAAGCTATAGAACAGTTTCAAAACTTCTTACGTGGTGCAGGATATATAATTGAATATGACTTATGTCCTGAATGTAAGATGTCAAACAATCAACACAAGATGGATTGTCAGTGGGAAAGAAAATAGGAGAAATATTATGCTTATGATTCATAAAATGGGTAAAGTAACTTTAGAGTTTGATGTTTATTATACTGAAGAAAGAAATTATCCTCAAGAACCTGATTACACTACTGTCAATGAAATATATGATGAAGATGGATTTGAAGTAAAACAAGGTAGTGATCTTTATAAATTAGTAGAAAGATATTTTGAGCCTTCACCTAATGATGGTCTTTATTATGAGGTATAGCATATGATCGACAACGAACACGGATACTGCCCTAACTGTAACATGAACTTCGATGGTGACCTAATCTGGGACACCGGCATAGAGAAATACGGTGACTGGGATAAGGCTGATGAGTACGCCGAAGCCTATGGTGCAACCCGCACTACAGGTAGATGGGGTAAGAAGATAGGAATCTACGATGTTAGCCTTGACAGAACTACACACTACAGGTGTCCTGAGTGTACTTATAAGTGGCCTAGAAGTTAACAAAAGTAACAGGAGAAAAACACATGAACATTACTCTTAATCTTGATAATGATTTATTAATAGATGTAGTAGAATCTATCTTCATAACAGTATTAGAAGACACTCGTAAAAATTTTATTGAGGCATATCAAAAAGGTAATATGAAATTATTTGAATTAGATATGGAAGATGATTTGTTTGAAATCAGTAGACGCATTGAAGCTTGTGATATGATTCTATCTTATTATAAAGAAGATCATGAGGATTATTTTAATGAAGATTAATAATATTTATTATGATCGTGATGGTAAATACCCTATAGATAGTTCTGATATTGAACAAGGTATACATCGTACTTGGTCTATTGTAGATGATATTAAAGATATCTATTATTCAATGGAAGATATGACAGAAGATGAATTAATGAATACATTAATAGGTCTTGCTGAATTAGCTGATATACGTTTTAAAAATTTATTTGAGACATATGAACAGTATATCTCTAATATATATCAACAGAAACTTAAGGAGAAAGAACAATGTCAAAATATATCTTTGACATCGAGGCTAATGGACTCTTAAATACTATTAGTCATTTATGGATGGTAGTGTTTAAGAAAGTAGGTACAGATGAATTCACTGTATTTACTGATGATGATTCATCATACCCTTCATTGTCTGATATGCCTGAATGGATTGAGGATAATGTAACAACACTTATAGCGCATAACGGTGTACGCTATGATATACCTGCTTTAAAGAAAGTATTAGGTTATGTAGTACCTTCTCATATTAAAGTAGTAGATACACTTATAGTATCTCGTATGAATAACTGGCCTAATAAAAGACTTAATCGTAAGCATAGTCTAGCTGCTTGGGGTGAGTTCTTAAGGCAGCCTAAGACAGACTTCCATGACTTTACTGAGTACAGTACTGATATGCTTGAGTATTGTAAGCAAGACTGTGTTGTTAACGAAGAAGTCTATAAGTATGTTATGCATGAAGCTAAGACTTGGATTGATAAGTACCCTAAGTATGCTCAAGCATTACGTATGGAACATGACATGGCACACTACGTATCTGAACAAACAGAAGGAGGATGGCTGTTTGATTTCAAAGGTTGTCAAGAGTTAATTAATGAAATCACTACTAAAATGAAGACAATGGAAGATGCTATTGAACCTCATCTAGGTGATATCGAAAGATTAATAGATAAAGAACCTAAGAAACCTCAGTACAAAAAGAATGGAGAGTATACTGCCGTATCAGCTAGAGTTATATCAGAGTACTTAGGTATTCATGTATCACCTGAAGATGCACTTAAAGCAGAACCACCTATGACTGCTGGAACTGAGTTTCAACGTAAACAAATTATTCCTGCTGGTATGGGTCAACAAGATTCAGTTAAGACTTATCTAGAACATCTAGGTATCGTATGGACTGAATGGAACTGGAAGCGTATTGGTAATGACTTTATTAAGACAGGACCAAAGTTAAATGATAAGGATATCAAGGCTATAGGTCATCCTCATGCTGACATGATTGCTGACTACTATACTCTTAGATCTAGACGTAGTATCCTTCAAGGATGGATGGAACAAGCTAATGGAGATGGAAGGCTAAGGGGTGATGTGATGGATCTTGGAACAGCTACTGGTCGTCACTCACATAAGGTAATTGCTAATATACCTAATGGGAATGCTTCTTATGGTAAAGAGATTCGTGAATTATTTATCTGCCCTGAAGACAAAACTATTATCAGTGCTGACGGGGCTTCATATCAAATTCGATTGCTCGCTCACTACCTCAAGGATGAGGGATACACTGATACGGTTCTTAACGGTGATGCTCACCAACGCCATGCTGATATCGCTGGAGTTGATCGTTCAACTGCTAAACCGCTATTCTTCGCCATCATCTTTGGAGCAGGAGCAGGCAAGTGTGCTGCGATCATTAAGGGAGATCAGAAGGAGGGTAAACTCATTAGAGACAAACTTATTAGTGGGATACCTAACTTTGAAAACTTAATTGAGAAAGCTCAAAACGCTGCTAAGTTAAATGGATGGATCCCTGGATTAGACGGTCGTAAAGTCTATGCAGAAGAACCATATAAAGCAGTTAACTATTTGATTCAATCAGCTGAAGCTATCTTAATGAAGAACACTATTGTATCAATCAACAAAGGCTTTGAGGAGGCCAATATAGATGCTAAACAATTGCTCATGTATCATGATGAATGTTCATGGGAGATTAAGCCTGAAGATGCAGAGAAGGCTACAGAGATTATTAAGATTGGTTTCTCTGAAGCCCCGAAGCAATTCGGAGTAAACATAATGGAAGCTGGAGATATCAAGGTAGGTAGAGATTACTTTGAAGTCCACTAAGGAAAATCATATGAGTGAATTTATAACACTCGATTATGTAATTATACATGAAATAGGTACTCAACAAGATCAAAAAGGTTTTGTTGATATGAGAACATCTCAAGGTATTATGAGAGCTAAACCAATGTACATTGAAAAGTACGAGTTAACAAAAGGTTGGGAAGGTAAATTAATAGCTTACAAATCTAACTGTGGTAACTTTTGTTTAGCATATGATCAAACACACCATGAGTATGTAGAAGACCATGATGATCCTTGGATCTTTGAATGTCATGCACTAGTAAAGCCTATTAGCGTTAATAAAGCTTGGTACATGAACAAAAAGAAATCTAAAGACTATGAGAAATTTCAGGAGGAAATGATACCATACTTGCAGGGATTCTCTGCACCACAACGAGTAAGAGATAATGAAGTTACACTCAAGGCTGAAATGTTATTTGGTTTCAGTAGTGTTAAGAGTGATGTCGATAACTGTATTAAGACTACGTTAGATACAATGCAGTCTTGGTTTGGGTTTGATGACCGTATTATCTTTGAACTCTCCGCTAAGAAGTGTCACGTTAAACGTGGCGAAGACTATTTTAAAATAAAACTAGAAGAAATAAAGGAGAACTAAGTGGTTCAACTGATGACACCTAAAGATACTTTTACTGTAGACTATCCAACAGCAGTAGAGTTTAGAAACAAACAAGCTAGTATCTTTTGGCCACCAGAAGAAGTTAAAGTTGAGAAGGATGTACAAGACATTCTAGTAAACATGACTGAAGCTGAACGTCATGCTGTAATTACAGTACTACGTTTGTTTGTGAAGTATGAATTAATTATTGGTAATGAATTCTGGTCAAGCTTTGTAATGAAAAAGTTTCCTAGACCAGACATTCAATCAATGGCGAGTTTGTTTTCGTCTATTGAGTTATCGGTTCATGCTCCATTCTATGCTAAACTTAATGAAGAGCTTAAGATTGCTACCGATGAATTCTATGATTCATATAAAGAAGATCCTGTTCTTAAAGAACGTATTGATATTCTTGAGAGTGTATTAGAATCTGGTGATGACTTATATTCATTAGGTGCATTTACATTTGCTGAAGGTGCTATTCTATATTCATCATTTGCTTTCTTGAAACACTTTCAGTCTCAAGGTAAGAATAAATTATTGAATGTAGTTAGTGGTATTAACTTCTCAGCACGAGATGAAGCATTACATTCAGAAGCTTCTGGATGGTTGTTTCAACAATTACTTAAGGAGAAACGTGATGCAAAGGAAATTAAACCTGAAGAAGAAGAAACTCTTGAGGCAACGATCAAGGATATGGCACAAGTTGTCTACGAACATGAGCAACTTATCATCGAAAAGTTATTTGAAAAAGGAGACATTGAAGGAATCTCCGCTAAGCAGTTAGATTACTTCGTACAATCCCGTATTAATACTTGTATGCGTAACATGGGTTATAAGAATTTATTTGAGATTCATTATAATCCAGTAGCAGATTGGTTTTATAAGGGGATTAATGGTTATGCTATGAATGATTTCTTTAATTCAATAGGTAATCAATACGAACGTGGTTGGACAGCAGAGGAGTTTTCATTTTGAGTTATGACAAACTATCAGAAGAACGAAAGCGTCTTCAAGAGAATGGTGAGCTACCTGAGTGGTACAGTACGGGTGGCTACCAAATGTTTAAAGAAAAATATCTGTACGAAGCTAGTAGTCCTAAAGCGCAATACGAAAGGATTGCTGCAACACTGGCTATTCATACGCCCAATCCTCAAGAATGGAAAGAGAAATTCTTTAATCTACTTTGGAAGGGATGGCTATCACCATCTACACCTGTATTGGCTAACACAGGAACGACAAGAGGTCTTCCGGTATCGTGTGCTGGGTCTTATATTAGTGATAGTATTGATAGCATTTATCGTGGCAAGCATGAAACAGCTGCTCTAACTAAAGCTGGATTTGGTACTGCTAGTTATCTAGGAGATATTAGAGGTCGAGGATCTGTCATTGGAGCAGGAGGTAAATCAAGTGGATTGCTACCAATCATTAAAGGCTTTCAGCAAGACATGGAGTATGTATCTCAAGGTACAGCACGGAGAGGTTCTTGGGCAGGTTATGTTCCTATTGATCACAATGATTTTGATGAGGTATGTGACCATCTAGAACACAATCCTGATGGTAACAATATTGGTTGGAACATTAGTGAAGAGTTTATTCTTCGCTTATCTAGTAAAGATCAAGAAGCTATTAGACGCTATGGTAAAGCAATGCGTACTAAGATGGTAACAGGTAAGGGTTACTTTTTCTTTCCTGATAAAGCTAATGCTAAGAAACCTCAATGGTATATTGATCGTAACTTAGATATCAAAGCACCTCAACTATGTGCTGAGATTATGCTTCACTCATCAGAAGAATATACTTATACTTGTGTATTATCTTCAATGAACTTAGCTAGATATGACGAATGGAAAGATACAAATGCAGTGTTTGAAGCTACAGTATTTTTGGACTGTGTATGCCAAGAGTTTCTTGACAGGTCTAAGAATGTTTCTGGTCTTGAGAAAGCAAGAGCATTCACTAAGAAAAGTCGTGCACTTGGTTTGGGAGTATGTGGCTTCCATACGTTGCTACAACAAAATCAAATGGTCTTTGGATCATTCGAAGCCATGATGCTTAACAATGAGATATTTAAGAGGATAGATGATGAATCCAAACGAGCTAGTAGATGGATTGCAGAAACTTGGGGAGAGCCTGAGTGGATGGAAGGGTATGGAATGGCTAACACCCACCGCATTGCAGTTGCCCCTACAAAATCAACAGCACTTATCATGGGAGGAATCTCTGAAGGTATTAACCCTGACACAGCAATGGTATACACTCAACGCACAGCTGCTGGAGAAGTCGATCGAATTAATCCAGTGCTACTCAAGCTTATGCAAGACAAAGGAGTCTACAACAAGCGAACAGTAGAACGTATTAGAGATAATATGGGTTCAGTTCAAAATGAGGATTGGTTGAGTGACCATGAGAAGGAAGTATTCCGTACAGCTTTTGAGATCCCACAGAAGTCAGTGGTTCAAATGGCTTCTGCAAGGTCGAAGTACATCGATCAGTGGCAGAGTCTTAACTTGTTCTTTAGCGCAGATGAAGACGAAGCCTATATCAATGAAGTACATAAGGAAGCATTCTTAGATCCCAACATCTTAGCATTATATTATGTATATAGTAAAGCAGGTGTTCAAGCTTCTAAAGATGAATGCTTAGCCTGTCAATAAAAAGGTCTATATACGAACCGTAAGGGTATCATACGGTCTATATACAGACCAAAAGGAGAAATAAAATGTTAGGTATAGTAGATGCAGACGGTATATTATATCGTGCTTGCTGGAATGTTGAAGACCTTAATGAAGCTAAGGAAAAATACCTAGACATTCTACAGAACTATCTTACAGAAAGTTGGTGTGATGAATCACTTTCTTTTGTAGGAGGTAATGGTAATTGGCGTTACAAGATCTTTAAAGATTATAAAGGTAATCGTAAGCCAGACCCTAATAGAGAAAAGGAAATGGAAATTATTAGGGAACTTAAAGAATGGTTAGGCAAGGAACGCTTAGCCATTCGCTCTCATGGTTTAGAAGCAGATGACTTAGTGCGCCGTAAAGCAAATAAGTGTATGCAAAGAAATCAAAACTATGTTATTATTTCTGCCGATAAAGATTTAGACTGTATTGTAGGTAAGCATATCAGACCAAATCAAAGAGGCGACATTAAAGAATACACAGTATCTGAGGACGATGCTGAGTATAACTATTGGTTACAAGTTTTAATTGGTGATTCAACTGATAATATTAAATCACCTGCTAAGCTTGGACCTAAAACAGCTGAGAAGCTGCTTAAAAGTTCTGGAAGAAATGAATGGAAGTCTATCATTGAACGTGAATATAGAGAACGTTGTGGTAATGAATGGTTCCATGCATTAATGTTTACTGGTAGTCTTATTCATATTCAACGTTATCAAGATGATTATTTTGTTTGGGATAAAGACAAAGGTAACTTCTGGGAGTGTGGATTAGAAGGTCCACCTAAGTGTTATGAATATAAGGAGAAACAAAATGAACAAGTATGATTACAAAGACCCTGAAACATTTACTGAATCTGACTTGAATGAACCTGATTATGAATTAAGTTTCTATCAGGATAATGATGATGTCTTATGGGGTAAGCCTGATAAAGATCCTATCAAAGAGTTCTTAGTTAAAGTAGCTAACTTTAAATATGAATCTGAAGTAGATAATTACTTTGAGCTTATGCAACTCATTGGACAAGCTAAAGATCTGTTAAAGGATAATTATAATGGCAGGTAAAGGAGATACTCCACGTCCAGTGGATAAAGAAAAGTATGAATCAAACTATGAAAGAATCTTTGGAAGTTCTAACAAACGAAGAAGCGATTCAGGAACTTCTAGAGAGCCTAGAGGAAGCCAACGAGGAACTTAAGTACTTGTTTGAAATGGAAATCATTGATTGGAATGAATATCTTTCTCAGTTAGAAGGATACAGTGTAATGGTTGCCGAGCTTATTCAAATATTAAGGAGAGAAAATTATGTCAAAGTTAATGGAACACAATCGAATGATGATGGAGATCTCTTACCGTATTTCAGAGAGATCGACTGATCCTCATCGGAAGGTAGGTGCTGTTATTGCTAAGAGTAATAACATTATTTCTTATGGTTGGAATGGTACACCAATGGGTTACTTTACTAATGACTGTAAGAATGAATTTGAAAAGACTCTACCACAAGTAGTTCATGCTGAAGCTAATGCTATAGCTAAAGCTGCTAAGTCAAATGAGTCTACTCAATTTGCAGCTATCTATTCTACTACTATACCATGTATTGAATGTGCTAAGTTAATCATTCAAGCAGGTATTACTACTGTTTTCTATGCAGAGAACTACAACAAGTGTAACTTGGGTAGAGACTTATTAGAAGATTGTGGAATTAAATTATTTAAAATTGAGGTTTAAACATGACTGTCTCTATAGGTAAAGCCCCCTGCAAAGCGTGTGGTTCAGTAGATAATGTATCGCTATTCAAAGATGATTCTGGAGTAGTGAAAGGTAAATGCTGGACTCCAGGTTGCAATAAATTCTACCCTGATTATTATGGAGATGATCCTATCGAACCAGTAAAAGAGTCTGTACAACAAACACAAGTCTCTATTAATGACTTACCCTTTAGAACACATTCTAAGCGTAAAATTAGTAATAAGATTTGTGAGATGTTTGGAGTAAGATCTGCTATTAATACTGATGGTGAAGTATCTGAAACATATTACCCTTATATAGGAACTAATGGAACGTCCTATAAAATTCGTAAGTATCCTAAAGATTTCAGAGTCAAAGGAGGACTAGATGGAATCCAACTATTCGGTCAAGGAACATTCGCAGGTGCTTCTAGGAAACGAGTAGTAGTAACTGAAGGTGAGGAAGATGCTCTCGCTGTTGCTCAAGCGTATGAAAAATATAACGGGACTATATATCCGGTTGTATCTATTCCCTCCGCTTCTAATCTTTTGCCTGTCACTTCAAACAGGGACTGGCTTAGAGAGTTTAGTGAAGTTGTTTTGTACATTGATAATGATGATGCTGGCTCCGAAGCTGTTACGAAGCTTGCTAAGATTATTGGATATGAAAAGATTAAAATAGCTAAAGGTCAACATAAAGATGCTTCAGATGAGCTGATTAATGAGGGCCACAGAGCAGTCCTCTCTGCTATCTGGAATGCAAAGCAGTATAACCCCCAGGGTATCCTCTCAGGTGAGGCACTGTGGGACGCTATGGAGCAATATAATAGCATTGAAAGTGTACCGTACCCATCTTGCTTTGAAGGTCTAAACGATAAGCTTAAGGGTATGCGTGCAGGTGAGATTACACTATGGACTAGTGGTACTGGTTCAGGTAAGTCTACAATGCTACGTGAGATTGTATATAATCTTATTAAGACTACTGAAGATAAGATCGGTATTATTTCTCTTGAAGAGTCACCTGCTGAGACAACTAAGAAGTTATCTGCTATGGCTCTTAATATTAACCCTACAGATGAGATACCACTAGAGGACTTAAGAAATGGATTTGATGAAATATTCGGTGGAGACAGGGTACTCGTTCTTGATCATGCTGGTGCTATTACTGATGGTATCATTGAGCAACTTAACTATATGGCCGCTGTTGGTTGCAAATATTTGTTTATTGATCATATTACAATCCTTGTATCTGAAGGAGCTGAAGGGCTTACCGGCAATGAAGCAATAGATAAGATCATGAATGATTTACTTCGTGTAGCTAAGACACATGGAGTATGGATTGGTCTTGTATCTCACTTACGTAAGACTGCTTCAGGTAAATCATTCGAAGAAGGTGAGTTACCTTCTCTAGATGATATTAAAGGTTCAGGTTCTATTAAACAAATCTCAATGGACATTGTAGCATTTGCCCGTGATAGTGGTAATGAAAATCCTACAGTACGTAATACTATTGAAATGAAAGTACTTAAGTGTCGTCACACTGGTCTTACAGGTCCAGCAGGACAAGCTTATTACGATCATAAGACAGGTCGTATTAACTCTTTAAACCCTAACTTCTGAGGATACTATGAAGAACCTTGTTGTAGAATACCTGAGTGAAAGACTCAGAAAGGTTATCTTCAATACGAATAAGAAGCAGGCATATGGACCATTGTATCTTGCTACTATTCTTAAAGGAGAAGAAGAAGTTATTTATGAAGAAGATATTGAGCATCTAGTTAATGTTGCTACTAATATTATCCTTCATAAAGCAGCTGATGACCCTTCAGGAAAGAAAGGAGAAGCACTCCTAACACATACAGCTATTTCTATTGGAGTAGAAGTATGTAACTATAAAAAAGTAGAATTAAATAAACCTATGTTATTACATATCGGTGATTTATTTATTGAAGCTTTCTATCATGCAGGATTTATTAATATTGAAATTCAAGAAGGCTTTGCACCTCGTTCTGGTTCACCTTATGTAATTCAAATCACTGATAAGTTCTCTGATCTAGTACAAACTAAAGATGGTAAAGGTTTAATTCTTTATTCAACAGGACAAAAGATTCCTGATATTAAAGACATTATGCAAGGAGATAATATTGCTGTTATTAAGGGTATTAACTCTGAAACAAGTAAGATACCTCTTATCCTACATCAACAAGCCTTTAAAGAAGCTATTAAGCGTAATGAACCTTGGCTTCAATCTCTTAATAAACTTCAACAACAATCATGGGTTGTTAACAAAGAAGTATTGAAAGTTATTGAATGTAATCTTAGTAGTATCTTACCTGAAGCTAAGAAGCGTTTAGATAAGGCTAAAAAGTCTGATGTAGATGCAGCATATAAGCTACTTAAAGAAGATCCTTCCGATGAAAACAAAAAGCGTTATAACCAAGCTGCTGAAGAGTGGAATGAAGAGTTAATAATTCTTCGAGATATTTCTAAGCGTACAGAACTAGAAGCTATCTTTAGTAAAGCTAAAATGCTTTCTATCTATTCAGAATTTTATCAGTATGTGGATGTAGATTATCGTGGTAGAGTTTATTACAAAGAACCTTTCTTTAATTTCCAAGGTTCAGATATGGCAAGAGCTTTGTTCTTATTTAAAGAAGGAAAGCCTTTGGGTGCTAACGGTCTTAAGTGGTTATATATTCATACTGCTTCTTGTTACAACCAGTCTTATGACATTGATAATATTCCTAATTGGTGCAGTTATGATTATGCCTCTTACCTTAACAAAGAAGGTCTTGAATCTATTTCGGTAGACAAGATGACTCTTAAAGATAGAGAGGAGTGGACTAAACAAAACATTGAGTTAATCTTTAATAGTACTGATAAGATACTTGATTGTGAAAAACCTTTCTCATTCTTAGCGTGTTGTATTGAAGTACGTAATGCTTCTAATAACATTAACTATATTAGTCACTTACCTATCCCTATTGATGGTAGCTGTAATGGCTATCAACACAGTGCTGCTATATCTCGTGATGAGCATACAGGTGAGTTGGTATCATTAACACCTACAGAGATTCAATCTGACTTATATGTTAAGGCTGCTAAAGCTTTAATTGAGCGTATGCCAGAGTGGTTTGAAGCTCGTCCAGATATGAAAATGAAGCATATCCGTAAGTACATTACTAAGCGTGGAACAATGACCAGAGCATACTCAGCTGGCGCAGAGAAGATCGCTGACAGCATGTACGCTGATTGTTATACCGGAGGTATCACAGAAGAATTTAACATCACTATGGTAGACTGTGAAGAACTCGCACGTAACCTTATTTTAGCCCTTGAAGATGTCTGTCCAGGGGCTACTAAAGTAATGAACTTTTTACAGTCATTAGTAGACTTTGAAATAGGTAAGACATCAGCGTATGATATTGATGGTTCTGATTGGACACAAGCTAAGAAAAGAACTACTCATGCTCGTAAACAAACACTAAAGAAAAAGAAAGATAAAACTATTGACGATGATCTAGAGTTAGCTATGATCGAAGATAAGCTTCGTCATGTTAAAGATACTAGATATGTGTCGTATGGTAATGGAAAGACCTATATGTCTTGGGAAACACCTTCAGGGTTCCCAGTGTTTTATCATTCATATCTTACTAGAGAACAAAGTGTATATGTAACTCTTTCGGGTGTACCAGTAGGTCACAAAAAGAATGGTGAATATACAGGACGTATCACACATATCCTTCAAGAGCCTAGCCCTTATGCTTCTCTTCAAGGTCTTATGAGTGGTATATCACCTAACTTTATTCATAGTCAAGATGCTTCTCATATGGCGTTAGTCATAGCCAATTGGGAAGGTAGCTTTGGTGCTGTACATGATAGCTTTAGTTGTCATGCTAGAGACGTTGAAGAATTAGGTCAATTGACTAGACACATATTTGTTATTATGTATAACGAATTTAATTACTTCTTTGATATCTTTGAGAATATCTTGAGTAATACAGAGGGCTTTAATAAAGAGATACCTGACATAGGTAATCTTAATATTGGACAAGTATTAGATTCTGAATACTTTTTCTGTTGAGGACATTATGGAAATATTATTACCTGTTATGGGCATTTGGTTTGTATTTTATTTATTTAATTCATGGAGATAAACATGGAAAACAAAAGTTATAATTTAAGAACACTTCGAGGCGATACTGAATATGATGATGTTCAGTTCCAACAAGATATGAAAGAATCTGGTATAGATATTCCAGATGATTTGTTATTTAAACCTGAAATTAATCAGTACGTTGCAGCAGGAGTTCGTGATCAGAATATTAAAGGCCTTCAATCAGTAGTTAACCCTGAAACAGGTATTAACTTTACTGAAAAAGAAGCTAATGATTATGCTAATCAAGCGTATGATAATGTGCTTAGTAAAGCTAAAGAATTATCTAAGTAAAAAAAAAAGCCCCAAGGGAGTAATCCCAAGGGGCTAATTTTATTATGTAAAGAACAGGAAGTATTCTTGTCCTGCTTTTACACGCTTCAATGCTTTTTCTTTTTTATTTCTTGCAGTATCTTTTCCATATAGACCATTAGCTTCAATAAATTGATTCATTTTAAAGTCCATATCACGAAGATAAATAATTGATTGAATAAAACTTAAAGGCTTTGAAGGCTTTTGTGTTTCTTTTTTACCATTCTTATAAACAATCATACTTGGTTGATGTTTCTTTTCAACAAGAGCTTTTAGTTTAATTGGGAATGTCTTAAAATCACCGGCTCGATTATCAGGGTCTACCCATCCAATAGAACGATATAATTTAAGTTCACTCTCCATTGCTTCTTTCTTGTCAAATGACTCATCAGCAGCGTCCTTTAAACGATAGTAAAGACTATCTGCTTTCCTACCAATTGCTGCATACTCTCCATTGTTACCAATATCAACAGTAGCTGCTTCAATACCTTCTCGCTGAGCTTTAGCTTGTAATTCAAGCATAACATCTTTTAATTGACGTCTAAAGTCTTGAACAAACTCACCCATCATATCAAACTCAAGTACCTTCATAGCTGATCCCTCTTTAACAGAGTTAACTGCAAAGAAATACGGAGCAAAACCATTACCATCAACAATTAAATTGTCATGTACAATAGCAAACCATTGAGGTGTTTTAGTTTTATCTGGGTTAACCATATTAACAGCATCAATCAATGTAGCTGATTCACGGTATTGACCTAACAGTGGACCAATAAGATTCATGTTATAAGAGTTGTATTCAGGAACATACCTAATTACTTTACCTTCTTTATAACTATAGAATGTTTTGGTTTCACTTTGACGAGTAGGATCTTTAACTTTTACTTTAGATTTATATTGAACCATACCATCAGGAAGATTAATAGTAATAGGTTCTCCTTGATCTATTTCTAAATAAGTTTCACTACCAATAGCAGCCTTTTCACCGAAGTATAAAGTAGGTTCTGGAAATCTATTAAAGAACTGAAGTACTTCTACAATATCTTTTGGTAATTGTGTATTCCACATTTCAGAAGATTTAATAATTGTTTTAGAATAGATCCTATTAAAGTCTAACACCATTTTATTTTCGTTATCATAGTATGGCATTAAAGCTTCTTTAATAGCAGGATACTTATCTAAGAACAATGCTGCTTCTTGCTCATGGAATGCAAAGTGTTTACCATAGTCATCAGTCAACAATACTTTTTTACCTAAATCATCATAGATTTTAGGATTAGTTGCTGATAACTCTTGTAGTTTATTAAGTAAAATTGAAGCAATAGTTGCTTTTTCATACTCAGTATTAGCTTTTGATTCTTCAAATAAAGAGTTAACAGTACGAGAATTAAACTTAGGGTTTAGTAACTCAGTAAACTTATCATAGAAGAATTTTCTTGGACCACCTTTAAGATTATTATCATCTTCAAGAATAATACCTGTTCTTTCTAAGACATCTGAATTACCGATATCCATAGAAATGAATGTCCGACCAGCAGAATTCATATCCATATCAGTCATAATCTTAGGATTCCAGTAAGTATTATTCTGGACTGCATCCATAAGATCAGCTAATGCTGTATAAGAAGTTAAAGCAAAACCAAATGTTTTAGGATCAGAGCCTGATAACCATTTATTAATTGCTAATACTTCATCTTGACTTAATTGAGGTAAAGGTGTTCTACCATATTGCCCTTGTTGGTCTAATGAAATAGTAAAGTTCTTTAGTGTATTTTCATTAATAGAACCATCTGAATTAACAATACCTAGTTTACCAATAGCAGACTTAAGTAACCGACCAGTCTTACCATGTTCAGCGATAAATGCAGGGGTTAATTGAGTTACTCTTTCAGGCCAAGTCATAGACTCAGAAGCTTTTCCTAAAATATTTTTATGAATAGCTACAAGATTAGAAATAAGATTCATTCTCTTATCTTTAATTTTACCACCATCTTTGAAATGTTTTAAGAAGTATGCTTCAGAAGAAGAACCCATATTACTAATAGCATTTAAATCTTCTCTAGAAACTTTAACCATATTAGCTACTGGATTAGTAACCATAGCTCTGTTTAATAGATTGTTTTGAGCTTCTACTGCTAAGTTCTCTGGATACCAACGATGTACTGATGGATCTTCTTTATGATAGTTATATTCAGGTGCAGTATTTTTAATACCAGCATAAATACCAACAGAGTTATTTACTTTGTTAATTGTTTTACGTTTTTCTTGAGATGCTGCTTGAGCACCTCGATCACCACCACCAGCAGTTTTAGCAATCTCTTGGAATCTTAAATCATGTAAGCCAAGAAACTCTTTAGTATCAACACCAACATTAGCATCATTAGTAACTAAAGCAGATAATAAAGCTAATCCACCTACTTGAATATTAGTAGTAGAATAAGGGACACTACCTACTTTAACAGCAAAGTCAGTTAAGTCTTCTAGCTTACCACGTTTAGTATTAGGAGATGGATATTCTTTTTCTAAACTTTTATTTTGGTATCTAGGAATTTGCCTATTACGAACTTCAGAAGCTTTATTATAGCTATTATAAAACCCTGTATCTAAGTTAGCAGGAGTTGTAGGTCGTCTTACTTCTTTACGTTCACTAATAGTTTCATTAATTAAGTTACGAGTTGCTTTAGAAAACTCAATAGCAGTATTTGTAGGGATAACATAAGTTTCCCCATCATTACCTTTAATTAACTTAAATAATCCAGACTCTAATGCAGTAGCACCTAACAAGTCACCAACAATATCTGAGTTAGCCTGTTGAGCTACACGAACATCTTGATCTTGAGCTACTTTAAGATTACGCATATACCGCTTATAAGCAGCAGCCATACGACTATTAAAGAATTTATAGTTAATTCCATTAGTATAAGTAAGAGGATCTTCTTTTACACCAGAAATATTACCAAGATCAATATCAAATAAATCAGCTTCAGTAGGAGCAATGTTTTGTGTAGCAGTATCTTCTACTATTTCTTGTTGGATTTCATTATTAATACGACCAGACATTACTTCCATAGCAACAGCTGATGCAGCATTAACATAACCACCTACTGCTGTTTTATTATCAACTTGAAAAGCATTAGATAATAAAGACAAACCAGTTTGATTAGGTTCAGTAACATCTACTTTAGCATTAAGAATACTAGCATTAGGAACACTAGCATTAATCTCAGTAAGAATACCTGTAGCATCTCTAGCTACACTTTGTACTTTTCCTAAGTCACTTTCAGGGATAATGTTTTTAAAGTTCTGTGATAATTCACTATAACTAGAATAATCAATTAACCCTGGGCGAGTCAAAGCATCTCTTGTTCTTTGCTGTTCCTTAGCAATAATAGAGATCTTTTGATTAATATCAGTAATTTCATTACCGTCTATATCATATAAAGGACGGGCAACTTGTTGTTGTACTTCAGGTGTTTGAAGACTAACAATATCAGGTGAGACCAAAGCTCTTTCTGCTGGAATAGCCTTAGCTGCTTCAGCAAGATTAGCTTCAAAATCAACTGTAGGAAGTGGAGTAGTTTCCACTTGCCCTACGTCAATTGTTGGCTCTGAAGGAGTAATATCTACTGGAGGAATTGCTTGTTGAAAGTATTCTTCTTCAGCAGGTAAAGGAACCTGTGCTCCTTCAATTACTGGTACATTATCAACACTCGGCTGAGAACCTTGATCAGGTACTCCCGGTCTAGTACTAGAAAATTTAGCCATTATAAGCTCCGATTAAAATATTTCATCTAGCTTCCATCCGAATTGGTTTATTGGACCAACCATAGGAGCTGCTTTTTGTATCCTACTAGGGGCATTATCTGCTCCTGAGAATATAGAGTCTACTGCTGTACCTAACTTACCACCATAACCTAATACTGGAGCTTGTCCTGATATTTCATCAAGAGCAAAGTCTAACCATCCATCAGAACGGGTGTCATATAAGGGAAACATAGTATTAATAACACGCTCACCAGAACCTAAGATACCTGAAGCACCCACAGCTCTTTGAAATTTTTCAAAGTCATCTAGATAAGGAGTTTCTTCTCCATATTTGAGAAGATCTCGTAGATACTGAGAAAAGAATCCCATAGCTAATAATGTAGCTAATGTACCAATAGTACTAATACGAGTATCTAATGGTGTGTTACTATTAAATAAAGTCCGATATATCTTAGGTAAGATAGTAGAAGTAAATGTAGAAATAAAACCTTGAAACTGAAAGAATAAAGCAGTCCTTGGGTTTTGATAAAACTTAGGTCTATTAGATTTAGTTGGATGAGCTACCGCTTGGTTAACAAATCTAAAAGAAGCAAGACGCATTTGTTCATCATACTTAGATTGTTGTTCAACACTCTTTTCAGAAGTATTATGATAGTCTACCATGAATTTAACATCAATACCAAGGCTAATAAGATTTTCTCTAGCCTCTAATGATTGTTTAGTTACAGTATTTCCTTCTGTAGCAACATCATAAACCCACCCTAAAATAGCATCTCCTGCTAAAGCTAAACGTAAATTACGAGTATAATTAGTTAGTGATTGCAAACCAATAAGTTTAAAGAAAGAGTTAATAGCTTGTTGTTTATTAACACCTGCGTTAACATCATTCTTTTGAGCAACTGATTGAGACTCTTGCATAAATCCTGCTTGATATAAATCATTACGCCTAGGATCAGTACTAATTAAGTCGGCTCGTTTAATTCTACCTCGGCTAGCTCTATATGCCCCTTCGTTATAAAGATCATAAAATTCTCTTGCAGCATCTTTAGCTGCATCTTTAATAAATCCCTTATCGAAGATTACTTTCTTATTAAGACCATTACTAACTAAGCTAAGTTCAACAATAGAAGAAACTGTTGCTAAAGGTAATTGATTAAGTGTAGTTAAGAACAAAGCATTCTGTTGGAAAGCTCTCCAAGCAGGACTTTCAATTCTTTTATATTCACCCTTACGAATATCAATATAATCTTTCATTTCAGCAGCAATATAAGCTGCTTCTTGTTGATCAATCTCACCCGCATCTAAAGCTTGTTTAATATAGTAAGCAAGTTTGTTACCATCTTTACCTAAGAACTTTGCATTAGCAAGCCTTGCAGCTGTTGAACCATTAATAGATGCTAAGTTATAAAAGATATCATCATTCAAGAAAGGTTTTAACTTAGGATTCTTTCTAAGTTTATTAATATCAACTTGACTTTTATCTATTGAATTATTAAAAATATCAGTATCAAAAAGATCAGTTGGTTCTTGAATGTTTTCAATATCAAGAATATCAAACGCTAAAGACTCAGCATCTTTTGCAGACATACCACTATCTTGTAGTGCTTCTACAAAGTCACCCATGTTTTTAGCAATTTGAACTTTATTAAAAGACTTTTGCTCTAAAATATTTTTTGATTCACCTGTAATTTGTTCTATCTTATTATTGTAATCATAGAACCTCTGTGCATATTCTAAGATAGCATCTTTATTGTTTTTATATTCAGATGGTAAATCAAAACCTTTTGATTCAAATACTTGAGCAAAAGAAATTGAGTTTCCTTTTTTATATTCTTTAGAAAGGTTATTAAATAAATCTACTATACGATTATCACTAAATATATCTGTAATCTCAGATAAAGATCTAGCTTTAAAAGCACCTAAAGCTTCTTGTTCTGAACCAACAATATTGTTTAAAGAACTTTGAGTTAGATGCTGATAATCTTCAATACCTCCTCCATAGAAAATATTGTTACCATTAACCATAGCAAATAATCTACGAAGGCTATCACTTTTAGCACCATACTTAACATTAAGATTATTTGAGAATCCTCTCCACAATTGACCAATTCCTCCTTTAGAGAAATCAGTAATGCTTTGTAAGAAATTTCCTTCCTTCCTACGCTTAAGTTCTGGTTCAGCAATACTTTCTAAAGTAGTATCTTCATTAGTATTAGCGGCTACATAATCAATACTTAATTGTTCTTCTGTAGCACCTTCATTAATTAAATCATTACGATATTTAAAGTCATCAGTAGCTTTAGAAAGATCAGCTTGTGATTGTGCGCTTAAAGCTTCAAGAGAAGTAAGATTACTTTTCATTTGACCTGTTGCAGCTAATGTACCACCAAGAGTACCACCAGCTACAGCGGCATTAATTAACCTATTAGTTAATTCATCAGTATCTAAGTCTTCTACTTTAAAATTTTTTGCACCTAAAGCTGCTAATAGTTCTTGTCCTGTTTCAGTAAATGCTTCTGATGCAGAACCTTTAAGGGCAGCTTTTCCTGCACCTCTAGGTAAATTTAAATACTTACCTCGAAACTCTAATGCTAAAGCATCTTTAGCTGTCTTTGAAATACGAGTAAGTTCTTTAATTGTTTCATTAGCAAGAGCTTTTTCTGCTAATTTAACATTACCTTTAAATTTAGCTTTAGCTAACTCTTGTACTACTTTACTTCTAACAGTAGTATCTTTTAAGAAATTACCACCTGCAGACGTAATACCCTTTAAACCTAAACGTTCAAGAACACCTTGGGCTGTACCAGAAACAATAGCACTAGTAGGGTCTTTTTCTTCTTGTTCGTTATATGTTTGACCAGTATAAATAAGAGAAGGTATAGCTAAAGAAGCACCATAAGTTACAGGAGCTAATGCTACTGACATAATAGAAGATACCATATAAGGTGCAGACATTGCAGCATTAGTTACTACAAAATCAAATACTTTAGACGCACTATCTAAAGTCCAATTACCATCTTCATCAAAAGCTACTTGATTTTCTAATTGAGGCATTCCTTGAATTGATCTTTGAATACGATCTACATTAGCTTTACCTGAGTTGTCTGTTTCAAAGACATCTCCAATCATATCCCAAGCACCCCAAGCACCTTCTTTTAGATTAGATACCCCAAGTGCAAAGGCTGTTTTAAGAGAGTTAGTAGCTTTGTTATCAATAGTACGATCAAGAGGTGATCTTATTTGAACTACTCCCGGTGTATACACATCAGGAGCAGCTGCATATTGTGCTTCATCAAGAGCTATAGGTTTAGCAGTAAGATTAGTAAGATTATTTCTTTCAGTTCTTACTAAATCAGCTGCTAAATCCCAATCATCTTCTGTACCTTCTAACTTTCTTTGAGCTTGTTCAAGTCTACCAAATAAAGCTGACTGTACTTGACCTTGATCTGAAAATAAAGTAATATCAGAAAGACCTGATTCAAGTAACTTAGTAGATAATCTTTCTCCTGTAGCAGGATTAATCATATCTCCTACATAACGACCATAGGTTTTATTTGTAGGATCAGGTATTACTGGTTGAGTAAAACCTTGTTTTTCTGCTAATCCTGAAACAAGATTACCTGTTAAACGACCGCCGACTTGTCCAGGGGTAAAGCCCTCCTCTGTTACTTTAGATACTTCAGGTGTATTAACACCTTGTATTCTTAATGATTCTCCTGTATCTAAATCTTTAACGGTATCACCATCAATATAACGATTAGATTCAGGATTATCGAACAAACCACCTAACAAGTCGTCGTTCATATTACTTTTCCTTTACTGTTAATTCTTCTTCAGTAAGTTTATTATCACTTAAAAGTGTACGTAAGAATAAATAAAAACCATTTTCACCTTCACCCGGAGAACCATATTTCTTTTGTTCTTCAGTAGGTAAATTATTCCAAACATAAGAAGCTCTAGTTAACAATTCATCTCGTTTAGAACGAGCAGCAGTTGGATTTTCTGTTTGTTCTAGAGCAATACTTTCAAGAGACTTCATTACTTTAGAAATATTTTTAGGATCAACATATTCTATATCTTCAGGATCAGCTGTTGGATCAATCATAAATAAATTATAATCAGTACCAACAATAGCTTGAGCTGTAGCTTGAGCTAAGAATGGTTCAATAGAACTTACTTTTTTATCTTGGTTATTTGAAGCATATTCTGCTGCTGCACGAGTAGCATTTTGAACAATAGCATCCATATTATAAAGTGTTTCTGCATCTTTAATAGATATACCACGATTTTTAAAGTAACTTGCTGATTGAGTAGCAATTTCTGCTCCAGTAATAAAACCTAATTCAGGTTTATCTTTACCTTCAAAAGCATCATCAATAACTGAATTAACCATAGCTCTAGAATCTTTAGTCCACTTAGCAAAAGTTTCAGCAGACTTATCATCTTTAAACTTAGGTGTATTAGGGGGAATAGTAAACATTCCACCTTGAGAATCTCTAGCATAGAATTGTTGAGATGTTTCATCCCAATAACCATTAACTGGTTTTCCTTTAACATTGAATACAACAAAATCTTTACTTAACTTAGTTGTAGCAATTGCTTTAAGATCTCCTAGATCACCTGTCTGAAGATATTTCTTAATAGACTCTGGAGTTGATTTTCCTACTTGTGATTGAGCAATCTTTTCTCTATTACTTACTTTTGTATCTACACGTTTAATGTAGTTTTTAGCTGCAAAATTTAAAGAACCACCATGAGAATAACCCATTGCCCTTGAACCAAGATACATAATAGCCATACGAGCCATTTCTTGTGGATCAAATAAAGAACCAAATGCACCTTTAAAAGCTTCTGTAATAGTATTAAGAGCTTGAGGATTACTATTAGCTACTTGTTGTCCAGTAGTTTCTACATTACTAGCAACTGCTTCTGCTTGTTCATCATCCATTCCATCAGTATATGGGTTAGGTTCATTTTGATTTTGATTAATAACAGTTTCAGCAGCTTTCTTTTGCTCTTGTGTTACATCAGGAGGTGTTTCTTGTGCTGCAATTTCAGCAGGAGTTTTAATTACACCTTGAGAAATTTCTGGTACTACATCTGTTTTAGGTTCAGCTTGTAAGTCTCTTGAAATATTACCAAACTCATCTACAGGAGTAGCTGCTTCTTCTACAATAGAAGGTGCTGGAGGAGCCATTTCATTTTGAATAGTACCTGCTTGACGTCCGCCTTCTGTAGTATAGTTTTCAAATTCCCACATATCAAAAGATTCAGGCTTTCTTCCTTGAGCAATCTCTTGATCAACATAACGATTATATTCAACAATCTTTTTCTGTTGCAATACTTCAGGATTTACTTGTCCTTCACCACCAGCAACATCTCTTTGTTCAATACCAAACTCATCAATCATTTGAGGAGCTTCAGTAACAGGGGGTACTTCAGGAGTAACATCTTGACCTTGATAAGTAGATTCAATACCAAAACGGCTATCAACAACTGGTTGTCCTGATTCACTAGTAATAGTATTTTTATTACCAACACTTTGAGCAGCTTGTTTATCAATAACAGATTTAAGATATTCAACACGAGCAGGAGTTTGTTTAGCCCAGTTAGAATTATCTAATTCAGCTTTAGCTTTAGCATAGTTACCTTCTGCTAATGCTTTCTTAAACTCTTTAAACTTAGCTGTACCTGCAGTACCTAGTTGATAGTTCATTGAAATAAGCGCATCTTGAAGTTCTGGAGAGTAATTATTAAACCCTTCAAAGTTCTTTTGAGCACCTTCAGTAGCTGTATTTAAATCTTTTTCAAAGAAACCCATTAATTGATCATCAGTAAAAGTAACATCTTCATTGTTATTTAAACGATTAAGAATATCTTTATCTGTAATCTTATGACCTGCACCTACAGTCCAGTTACCTTCAGTATCTTTGTAAGGTTTAGTTTTATAACCTTCTTGTTGTATTAATAACTCACGAGTTTGTGTAACACGATCGCTATACTTCTGAGGGGGTTCTGCATCGAGAGTCCCAGGAACTTGAGGTACTTCAGGATAATCTCTTCTCCCACTATACACATCACCTTCATAATCTGTAGGTGTTGGTTGTTGTTGTGGACGAATAGGAGGTAACTCAGTATTTAATGTTTGAGGAGATGTAGGAACTTCAGGATAACTACGAACTCCCATTAAAGCTTCTGCTTCATAATCTGTTGGGGGTACTTGAGGTAATGCAAAGCTAGGTGTAACAGCCTGAGCTTGCCCTTGCCCCATACCCATATTAGCTAATGCGGCTTCAGCAGTACGAGGATCTAATGCACCTGATAATACTTGATTTGCTAACAATGCTGACATCTGCTCTGGAGACATACCCTCTTGAGCATACACAGGTCCACCAGCAGCTTTATATTTTACTTTACATCCCATAGCAGCATACTCAGGTATAGTACCACCCTGCGCTCTTTGGATAGCTCTACCGTGTTCATTCATTTGTTCTAAAGCAGGACCATACATACGCTCCGCTTCAGCGTTCATGACACGTTCTCCGGGGGTCAACCATGCGGGTACTGTGTCTGTACCTATAGGCATCCCCGGATGAGGAATAGACTCCATTGGAGGTACGTCAAACTCAAAAGACATCATGTTTCCATAACGATCTTTCTGAGTAAACTTTTTAATATTGTTCACTATTTACCTCCTGAATCACTTCCGCTATCCGCAGAATCTGCATCTAATTCATCATTTGTTTGTGGTGCTGCAGCTGGTGCAGAGTATGCATCTTCAGAAGCTGCTGTGTTTTGTGTGCTAGAAGTAGAAGGGCTACCTCCAAACTGATCACCATCAGTATCATCTCTAAACTTATCAGAATCAGAATATGTAACTGTATCATTAACATTAAAGTTATAAGTGTTAACTTGTCCAGTGTTAGGAGAAACACCTGCTCTAGCAGTAGTACCATCAGGCATTGTAACATTTACATTACCAGATGCATCTACTCCTTGAACTGAAGCACCTTCTGGTAAACTATTAGAAAGTTGAGAAAACTGAGCAGCACTTAAATTAGTATTACTTTCATTAATAACAGAATCTGGTTTATAACCTGAAGCATATACATTACCAAATTCATCTGATGAAGTAACTACATTACTGGGAACAGTATTCATTACAGTGTATGAATCATCTATGCGGTCAATTTCTTGATCAAGTATTTGACCACCAACAAATTGAGCTGCTTGAACTCCAGGGACTAGTGCTTGTGCTAATGGGGGTAAGTCTCTACCCACACTGTATAAGCCCCATCCTACATCCATTGGATTAGATAAACTAAATTCTCCAGAGTAAGAAGAAGGGCCAGTCATACCTTGCCCTGCATATATATTTTGTTGAGGGTTTGTTTCATTTCCTCCATCACTTCCTGAAAATGCTACAGCAGGAGATGGAGTTTGTTCTGGAACAGGGGCAACAAAAGAAGTATTAATAGGTGATGGAGAACCAAATCCTTGGGTAAGATAATCAGTACCTTCAAAAGGATCTTGTTGTAAAGTATTTAAATTTCTAAATCCAAATGTACCTAAAGATTCAACTGCGCTTTGATCTCGACCAGTACTTGACCAACCTACTGGACCTAATGGTTGTTCTTCTACAACAGGAGAATAAGGTACACCTACTGCTGTGTTTCTAGATTGGATAGCACTTGTATCTACTTGACCAGCATTTCCAGTAGAAGGAGCAGGAGTACGACTGCCACCCATATATCTATTACCATATAAAGGACTATAGATATAATTGGGTTGATAATTAGCCATGATTACTCCTTAGCTTTATTATAAAAACTCGCTGAAATCTTTCCACCGTTATACTTATAAGCTACACCAGACAATGGTCCAACATAACCACCTTGACTAAATAGACCTAGCATTTTAGCACCTAGAAGACCCATACCAATATAAGGCATAGCTGTTCCTGCAGTTCCTAAAGCTGCACCCATGCCACTTTGAGCTGCCATTCCTCCAGCAGCTGTAGCAGGTGCGCCTCCAATAGTTACTGCTTGAGTAGCGGAAGGAGCCATAGCTTTAGCGATCATATCAGTACTAAAAGAAGCACCTTTATCTAAAGCAGTAGTCATAGCTCTTTGTTTAGCCATGTCAGTAAATTGTTCAGTAATACCCTTTTGAGGAGCCATTGGTTGTGGTGCTGTATAACGTGGTTGAGTTTGCTGAACAGCCATAGGTCCAGCAGCTAATTTACGTTTACGTTCAGGGTCTTGCTGATACATTACTTACCACCACCTGTTTGAGTAGTTTGTTGTGGAGCATTACCAAGAGCAATATTAGCATAACGTTGTAATTCTGTATAAGGAGCATCAAGAACTTTTTGTTGTTGTTCTTGCAATGTAGCCCCTACATCTTGTAACGATTGAGCACCACTTTCTGCTTTAGCTTGACGTCCTTGTTGAATATTATAAGCCATATCAGCAAGAGCAGCTTGTTGTGCTCTATCCATACGGGCTGATCCAAGATTACCTAATGAACCTGCTGTTTGAGCACCTTGAACATTTTGTAATTGACGCATAGTAGCAGCACGATCATCATAAAGACCAGTACCAGAAATAGCTTGACGAGCTAACTCTTGTTGTGCTCCCATACCTTCTGTTTGTTGTCCAGCAAGACCGGCAACAATACCTCCAGCAGAAGGATCTCTTAAATTACCTGCTTCGTCAAACTGACCAGTTAAACGAGTAGTAGAAATATCAAGAGCTTTCTCTAAATAAGGTTTAAATTCAGGATCAATACCTGTTGTTGTAGTAGTAGTTCCGCCACCACCTTTATTACAAATATGACTATTGAGTTTAGTAGCCAAACCCTTAGGCATACCTGTAGTGTCTATTGTCATATCATAGCGACCAAGACATGGATCACTACTTTCTTTTATAAAACTCATTCTATAACTCCACGAGCACTAAACTGAATAGCACAATTGTATCTTTTATTTAAAAACTCTACATACCGCTTAGAGTCTTCATATTCATGTATTGAGTCTGCTCTCCACTGTTTACCACCAACTTTTTTAGTGTGGTATATCATATAATCAAACAGTGAGGCAACTACTTTAGCATTTAATTTGTTATCAGGATCTACAATACAATCCTTAACATCCATAATAGGTTCATTAGTGTAATAATTATTAAATGTATTAGCTAAAAGAAATCCTTTAAGATTATCTTCATTATCAAAGTATCCTACAGCAATATAGTTAGGATCACCTTTAGATTGTTTAGCTAGTATATTAATAAAGAAAGCAGTCCATATACCTTCATTTCTTTCATAACCATGGAAGTAAGCCTGTTTACAAGACTTATCCATAAGTGTAATTACTTTAACTACATCATTATTAGTTAATAATCTTAACATCTTTGTCCTCACAATTTAGATGCATGGTTAAGGGGGCAGCCCCTATCCCCCTAAGTATACTATAAGTATAATTAAGGGTTATTAAGAGTACACTAACCGTTCCCCGTGGGGCGTTACCATTTTACTTTATTTGCCCAATAAGCTGCACTCATTGGACCTTTGTTAATATTCTTACGGTGTCTAGCCTTCCATGCTTTGTTACGCTTAGAACCTTTAGGTGAACCTTTAGTTCCTGCTTGTCCAAATCTTATAATCTTTTCTTTTCCACCTGAACAAGCTTTAACTACATGAGACTTAGTAGGATGCCCCGGAGTACTCCGAGGGCTATTACACTTCATCTTCTTTTTACTTAGAGGGCCACTCATGCTAGTTCCTTAGCTGCCTCTAGAGTTTCTTCAACTCGTCTTGTCCAGCCTTTACCAAATGTTTCAAAGGTAGATAATTTCTTATAAAACTTTAATCTTTTTTCTGCATAAGAGTTAAGAACAAAATCTGAATCTTCTTCCCAAGCTTTAATAACACTAGCTAAAGTACCTGATCCAATGATACCATCAATAGGATTAGCATTAACAATTTCTTGAAGGAACTTTGAAGCTCTACTTACACCTTTGTTAACTGCTGCATCAAAGACCATAAGGGCAATACCCCCAGGCATTTGATCTCCTCTTACTTTATCCCAGAAATCTTCTTTATAAATTCTTTTAGCATCATTTTTACTTAACTTAGCAATATCTAAATCAGGATAAGATCGTTTAGCAATACCAAAGTTAGTTTCTCCACCCGGATCATTAGGATGATTTACATAACCACCTTCATGTTTTAAAATTAGCTCTACGGCTGCTTCAAAAGCTTCACTCATTACTTATCCTTTCTACGTTTACCAGAAGAAGTTACATCATGCTTAATAGCTAATGGTCCTTTCTTTTTTCTTATAGATTTTTTCTTTTCAGCTGCTGTCATTTTTTGAGCAACTTTCTTAGGACGACAAGAGGGGTAGGGTCTTTTAGATTTAGATGCAGATGATCTTCCACAAAATTCACCTGTTTTTAAATCAACCCATTCCTCTTTAAACCATTGAGTAAGACCACCTTTAGGTTTACTCATAGGTTCCGCCTCGTTTCTTGTATTGTTTAACTATCCAAGCACTTGCATAAGCAGAAGGAAAGGCTTTGAATTTAGATTTAGCTTCGCCCTTTATACTGTTATACAGTCTTTGATTCTTAGGTTTTGGTGAAGCCATAATCTCTCCTTAACCATTCTTCTTAAGACACTTACCTGCTGCTGAACATTTACCGGGGGCTGGACATCCAGCACAAGGCTTAAATTTTCCTTGAGGAGCTAGTGGTCCTCTCATAGGTGGCATACCACCCATCATATCCATCATTATTTCTTTCCTTTTAAATTCATTAGTTTATCAGCTGATTTAAGACCGAAGGATGCTGAGACTGCAATAAATAGTAGATACTGATACCACTCAGGTAAACTATCTAATACTTGAAAGCCCTCTCTAACACGATCAATAATTGACACATCATCAATAGCAACTGAGTAAGCTACCGCTGCAATAGGTAATGCAAGTATGATAGACCAGAACTCATCTTTCCAAGAATTAGCTGTAGCATCAGCCATCTTAGCTTCCCAATCAGCATCATTCTGAATTGCATTAATCTTACGCTCTTGGATAGCTTTCTTTTCATCAGCCTTACCTTTAATAAAGTCTTTGGCTAAGTCCATAGCTGGACCAATTAATAAGTTAAGCATCTTTCTTACTCTTTAAAGCAGAAGCACCAAAGAACGCTGATACAAGTACTGCAATAGATGCAAAATATGTAGGAGCAATATCAGCAATTAACTGAGCTGCTGTCCCCATAGCAAAGGCATCAGCAAGAAAGATACCGAATGGATACAGTAGTAGACCAATAAGAGCAAACCAAGCCATCTTACGAATGCTATCACGTTGTGCATCTTCATCTTCCATACGTCTACGCATATCTTCTAGCATGATCTTGCGCTCTTGCTCATCAAGAACACCATCACCATTTAAATCATATTTATCTAGGTCTGTCATGATTGTTCCATTGGTTTGATTATAGGTACACAAGCCATGTGGACTTGATAGTTTTCATCAGCCATTACTGCAACAGCTTCCCGAAAGCAATCCTCTGGGTTCTCGTATTCTTTAGTACCTGTTATCTGCATGATACCTTGTTCAATAAATACGTACAGTACACCTAAGGTAATCCACATAATTATTTTCCTTTAGTAGTTATTATCCAGTAAAGTATGTAACCGCATAACCCAATAGCAGAAAGAGCGGCAACGGTAACAGCGATGCCAATACTCCAATCTTTAATAAGTTTTTTCTTACGGGCTTTCTTAGCGGCTTGTCGTTTAGCTTCATTTTCCCTAAGCGTCTTTCTGTTGGTAATAAAAGTGCAGTAGTCATCCCACAGTCCGGGCCTTCCTGCATATATAAACATTTGTTTGACTTCAGCTTCATGTCTCTTGATATCCTCAAGCGCCCAAAAAGCTTCCATATCGCCATCTGCTGCTGACTTCTGTAGCTCATCTTTAGCGTCTGCTAGTTTAGTTAAGTCTTTACCCATCTGACCGACGGATTCCACATGTCCTGCAAACTCTTTAATTGCACCAATAGCTTCGTTAGCTATCTTAATTACAGCGATGGCCTCAAAGATCATTCCACTTCCCTACCTAAAGCTCTCTGTACTGTCTTAGTTTCATAGATACGTATACCTGTCCACACGATAGTAAAGAGAGCTGCCATAGGAGGTAGAATATCTCCGAGAGTTCCTACAACTGTAAAGATACTAACAGCATCAACAATGTGCTTAGAGCTTTCTGTTGCTGTTTGTATTGCCATTAGCTGTTATCCGCTTGTGCGTCAGCCGACGCTATCGTTAGCTCACCCGCCTCAACCTGACGCATGATTTCTGCGTAGAGGCGGTTGGTAGGGTCGAGTGGGACTGACCAAACAACGCCGTCGATGTTTGCGGTGATACCTGAGTTGTTGCCCATGTATTGCACATATTGTGCAGATTCAATGTTCATATTTTCCATTTATAACTCCGCACTAAGTGAAATTACGTTTTCGCCTAATTTACAAGGGTTACCAAGCGAACGCCCCCTATCTGCACTTGATACAATTCTAATATCAGCCCCGACAGTGGTTACCGCAAAAAAGTTGATACTTGATACGCCGTTGTAACCTGATGTGTTCAGAAGTTCGTGGTAGCCGTTGCTATCAATAATGGCAAGTTCCGGACCGGTCCTCATTGCAACAGGAAAACAAATAGATTGGCGGAATTCATTACTAGCAGTCCAAAAACCTATCAAGGGACCATTTTGAAAATAATACCTCTGACAAGCCGCAAGCTCCTCCCCGTATGAGCGATGCTCAAAAGGTGTGGCAACAGAGCCGACTTCTAGTTGGACTCCGGTGATTTGCCAAGTGGCTCCCGCAGTGGTTCCTACACCATTTTGCTCTACAGCATCGCCATAAGCAGTAGTTACAAAATCAACCCAGTCTGTGTTGTCAGTACCAGTGAAGTCAGATCCCGCTAACAACCACCAAGCAATTCTAACTCCTTCGCCATTGTCATTTGCAATGCCTGATCCAGATGTATCGCCTTCAACAGTTATGGTTTTGTATTCCCAAGTATCAGCAGAATTGATTGTGTACTGCTTACCGATAATTCGCCCACTGTCTGGAACGTATACAGACATCCCAAATGTGCCAGTAACAGAAGACTTGACCCAAAAAGAAAACGTAGTCAGTTGGGCTGAAGCGGAACCATAATTTAGTTGCTGTAGATTTTGCGCTTCAACTTTATGCTCAACAAGAATGTATTCTTCAGCATCTACCCCAGTTTCCGCAGTACCAGTTGTTATTTTAAATGAATTAGCAAATCCATCAGGCGCATCAGATGACTGCTCTACTGTAGCATCGTAACTATCCATTGCTGTATCCATAATGAATTTAAAACGATCTACTGGAAATGCTTCACGATCCCCATCATGAGCTATGTTAAAACTCGTCCCACGCTGTGCAACCTGCATCGCACCGTTGATAATCAGGTTGCGTCTGCCTAACGATGGTGATTCAGTTGTTACTAGTGATCCACCAGCTGCGACATCATCACCGATATCAGCAATACTTCTTGCTCTTGTCATGATAATACCTCCGGCCAATCATTAATAGGTGCATTACCTGTTGGGTTACCCTCAGCGTCCACAGGAGTCTCATAGAGAGCCATAAATGCTTCCAGGGTAGTTACCCCTAGGATTGCAGTCTCAA
>ENA-OUOG01001001-OUOG01001001.1-marine-metagenome-genome-assembly--contig:-NODE-1001-length-34262-cov-4.277344_pt1 | contig 34262 bp, 35 predicted proteins | sample MGYA00248635_ERZ508505 | MGnify/ENA primary metagenome ERZ508505 (study PRJEB26176, sample SAMN06267871) | marine metagenome | isolation source: Saanich Inlet, British Columbia, Canada | place: Pacific... | reverse complement strand
CCTGCGACCTCCTGCTCCCAAAGCAGGCGCGATGACCGGGCTACGCTACACCCCGAAAAATGGTAGGCAAATATAGTATTAAATATTGGAGTCTAACAAGCTTTTTTAAAAGAGTTAAATCTTTGCTATGAGCACTATTTATTCTTCGTTTTGTTTGATTTGTAAACCATTTTCATCGATTGTTACTTCCAAGCTTGCGTCTTTGTCTGTAACATTTAATTCAAGGCCATTTTCATCAATATGTAAGCCTGCTTTTACGGATTCACAATCCTGACATACTAGTTCACCGTCTTCCATCTTCCACAGGTGTCCTGCAATACGCTTTCGGTAATACTCTTGATTGTTTTTAATTTTTTTGGCTAGATAGTCACCAAAATCACTGTCTATATAGACGTATTTCCCCTCGGGCAGGGAAAGGTTGACAATTACTTTTTCCGGATTGGTTTTACTTTTTATGGGGGAGATCCAAAAATTGTCTAACACCAGTTGATCGTCAAATAAATCATGGGCATAGGTGATTTCGCCAGCGTTTTCAATGGCCTTTTTTTGTGACCAACCTTTCGCTATTTTTTCGATGCTGAGTCCGAGTTGATCGTTTTTGCTTTTTTGAATATAAAGGCGAACATTATTGTCAAGCCGAAAGCTCTCTCCCAATTCATTTTCAACGATGGTTAAGTTGTTAAATAGAGTGATGGTTTCGGAATATTTTTGATGTTCGTTTAGGTATATTTTCAGCGTATCGGAAGCGTTATTATTCCATTCAATCAATTCACTTTTCTTTGAAGTTACGGCAAAGGCTTTTGATTCAATGATGCCAAAAATGGATAATGCTATTACAGCAAAAACCCATATTCCTAGGAGTATTAATTTTGATGTTCGCCCCATTACTTGCCCATTGTTGCCCAATAAATTGAGTCCGAGCGTAAATAGAAAGATAAAGGGTATTCCTGCAATTAGAAAAGCAAACAAACCGATAATAATTACTGGTAAGTCCATACTTATGCCTAATTGTAACAACTCATTTGGAATCATGGCAGTAAAGACGCTTCCAAGAATGGTTCCAATAAAGAGTCCTAGAAGACTAACACTCGAAACCAACAAGAACATTATTCCGATGAAAAGCCCAGCGATCCTAAATAGTCCTTTGATTAGTTTGAGAAGAAAATCTGAAAAACTTTTTGACTTTTTTTTTAATTGATTCCCAAGGTTTTCATAGTCAACATCTTTTACCGAATTGCTCACTTGATCTAGTTCTTCTTTGATCTTTTTTTTAATGTTGGAAACATTTACTGGTTCTCCTTTCATTTTTAATTTATCGGCAGTTGTTACTGCTTCTGGTACAATAATCCATAGCAGTATATAAACCAATACCACGCCTCCTATGGAAGAGAAAAAGAGAATTAATAAGATTAGTCGAACCCATAAGCTATCTATACCAATATAGTGGCTCAATCCGCCTGCAACTCCCCCAATAAAACGATCGTCAGTATCCCTGAATAGTTTTTTTGGTTCTGAGTAATTTGACTTGGTCTCATAGGTTTCAGCATCTTCGCCAGCTAAATCTTCTGGAGAGCCAAGCGTTTCAATTACTTGTTCAACTTCTTTTACAGAAATAACGTAACGCTCTCCTGTTTTTATTTCGGTAAACAATTCGGAGATTCTCACCTCAATGTCTTCAAGAATGTCTTTTCCACCCTCTGTTTTGATGAAAATGAATTCAAGTCTTTCGAGGTATTTCTTTAAAATAATGTATGCTTGCTCGTCTAGAGAGAAAAGCGTCTGTGCCAAATGTATGTCGATTGTTTTGTTCATGATTTTATTATTTGATTAGGGTGGTTACTGCGTTGGAGAGGTCACCCCAAGAGTTGTTCAATTCTTTTAAAAATGCTTTTCCTTCTTTGGTAATCGTGAAATACTTTCGAGGTGGACCAGCATTTGATTCTTCCCAACGGTATTCGAGCAAGTCGGCGTTTTTTAAACGGGTAAGTAGTGGGTAAAGCGTACCTTCTACCACGAGAAGTTTAGATTCTTTTAAACGGTTTAAGATTTCTGAGGAATACTTTGGTTTTTTATCAATTGTTGATAAAATACAAAGCTCTAGAATTCCCTTCCGCATTTGGGCTTTTGTGTTTTCAATGTTCATAAGGTCCAGTATTAATTAGGGTACTGTCTTTTGCAAATATATGTATAAAAGATAGTATTATGCAATACATAGTACATATTTTAACATTTTAACAACACTTTTGCCCGATAATAAAAAATAGATTTGTTCAAATCAGATTCATTATGACCCAATTCGAATTTTACCAAACGGTCTTACAGAAAGTCAGTTTTGATCAAGCTTTGTTTGAAAAAGAATACAATAAAGCAATGAATGAATTAAGCCTAGCAGAGCGTATTATGTTGAAAAAGTGGTGTAAGAAATCCCTGAATCCCTCTCTAAAAACAATTTATTTGAAGCCTTAGGGTATAATTATCTTAATGTTTTCGATCGCAATCGCTCCCCGAATGACCCCTTCTATACTCTTTTTGAGTGCATCGATTATTTGAATTTTTAAATTGCTTTTGGGATAGACAATGCTAATTTCTCTTGCAGGGGTTGGCTCTTTAAATGAGCGCAGGTTTTTTTTGTTTTTCTCAGATAGTGTAAGCGTATTGAGGTAAGGTAGAAGGGTCATTCCAAGTCCTTCGTTGGAAAGATTAAGTAAGGTTTCAAAGCTTCCACTTTTTATGTCAAAACTATTTTTGCTTTCATGATTGCTAAGTCCACACATAGAAAGTGCTTGATTTCGAAAACAATGTCCGTCTTCCAACACCAAAATATTTTCGTCATTTAGGTCTTCTTGAGTTATTGCTGTGGTAGTACTCAAATGGTGATAGGAAGGAATGTAGCCAACAAAAGGTTCGTAATAAATTGGGCGTTCTTCAATGCTGTCTAACTTGAGTGGTGTTGCAGCAATTCCAGCATCCAATTTACCTTCTTTTAAAAATAAAATGATATTGTCTGTGGTTAATTCTTGAATTTTTAAATTGACCTTTGGGTATTTTTTAGTGAAAGAATTCAAGAACATTGGCAGAAGGGTAGGCATGACTGTTGGAATAATTCCCAAATGAAATTTTCCGCCAATAAATCCTTTTTCTTGTGCCACAATATCGTCCATGCGCTTTGCTTCAGCAATGATGTTTCGCGCTTGAACAAGAATCTGTTCACCTATTTTGGTAAGCCGTATCGGTTTTTTGGTGCGATTGAATATTTTAACCCCCAATTCATCTTCGAGCTTTTGTATTTGCATGCTCAATGTTGGTTGTGTAACAAATGCTTTTTCGGCTGCAACTGTAAAGTTTCCTGCTTCTGCAACCGCTATCATGTAGGAGAGCTGAGTAAGAGTCATATTGATTATTCTTATACTTTATCAAATATAATAAAAATAAATGATATTACCTTAATTTTTAACAATTTCTATTTTCATCCGAATGTTGTCAATGGGGGCTTCACGCTCATCAACGGCCTGTGCGCATATAGCATCAACAACATCCATGCCTTTGATCACTTTTCCAAAGGGAGTATAGTTACCGTCTAAGTGGTATGCCCCTCCTTTTTGTTGAACAATAAAGAATTCATAGGGAGAAGCCAAACGATGAGGATTATCCATTTCACTGCTTGGCATTGAAACAATTCCACGCTCATGTTTCACACCTTTTTTGAGATCTGGAGGTAGTAAATACCGTCCAATTTCACGTCTTTTTTTTGAGGTATTGGGGTGGTCAGAATTTCCTCCTTGGATGACAAAATTGGGGACTACTCGATGAAAAAAGGTATCATTAAAATAACCTAGTCGAGTGAGGTAAATAAAATTTGCCTTGTGATAGGGAGCCTCATCCAATAGTTCAACAATAATTTCACCAAAGCGGGTGCTTATTTTTACTTGATTTGGGAGGTCATTTTGCTGGTAATCAAATAAAAAGGGGATGGCATTTTTTTCGTCTAAAAAAAGTGTTGGTTCTTGTAGCAAGAGCGATTCTCTTTTCTCTTTTTTGACATCAACTGTTTTTTTTGTTGTGACTATCTTTACTGTTGATTTCTTTTTCGGGGAAGTACAGCCTAGAACAAAAAATAATAGTAATATTAAGCTGAAGAAAGTTTTGTACTGCATTTGCCTATGAATTTTACCTCTTTATTGTTATCAAAAATAGAAGAAATTCCAACACTTGGACTAAAAGCACAACTAAAAATGGCTCCTCCACAGCGTTTTGGGACAATGAAAACGCTTTTAGCAATTCCTGAGAATGTTCGATATGCAGCTGTAATGATGCTCTTATATCCAATCGAAGGAGAATTGCACTTCTGTCTCATTCAACGGAGCAACTATGCGGGTAAACATTCGGGCCAAATAAGTTTTCCTGGTGGAAAAAAGGAAGAAGAGGATGTTGACTATTGGGCTACTGCCCTAAGAGAAACGCAAGAAGAGGTTGGGGTAGATTCCTCCAAGGTTACCCTTTTAAAGCAACTTTCATCTACCTATATACCGCCGAGTAATTTTTATGTTTATCCCTACATGGCCTATGTAGCGTCTCGTCCTAATTTTATTCCTGAAAAGGGAGAGGTTGCTCAGGTAATTGAGGTTCCATTGAACGATTTGTTGATGGAAGCTTCCATGCAAGAAAGGTCCATAACTGCTTCCTATAGCGATGAGGTAGTGGTTCCTATGTTTGTTTTTGATTCCTGTGATGTTTGGGGAGCAACTGCAATGATTTTAGCCGAAGCAAGAGAAATGATTCTCTTAGTGAAATAATGGTATATTTAACCGATTTTAGATAATTATGAAGTTATTTCAGAAAAACCCTTTTGGTCATTACCTTTTCTTGAAGAAAATGTTAATCAGATACCTAGGTTTTCTAACGCACAGAAGGTATAGGGGTTTCAATGAATTAAAGATTGAAGGCTCAGATGTTATTAAAAACTTACCAGAGAATAATGTTTTATTTGTAGCCAATCACCAAACCTACTATGCCGATGTAGTGGCCATGTTTCATGTGTTTAATGCTAGTTTACACGGTCGAATTGATAGCATCAAGAATGTTGGCTATTTATGGAACCCTAAACTGAATATTTACTATGTCGCTGCTAAGGAGACCATGAAAGCTGGTTTGCTGCCTCGTATATTGGCCTATGCTGGGTCTGTTTCCATTGAACGGACATGGCGTGAGGCCGGACAGAACATTCAGCGTCAGGTAAAAATGAGCGATATATCAAATATTGGAGTTGCCTTAAATGACGGTTGGGTCATAACCTTTCCACAGGGAACCACGACTCCCTTCAAGCCCTTGCGAAAAGGCACGGCGCATATCATTAAAAAATACAAACCCATAGTTGTTCCGATTGTGATCGATGGTTTTCGAAGGTCCTTCGATAAAAAAGGGCTTATGATCAAAAAGAAAGGAATTCTTCAATCGATGGTCATTAAAGAACCTTTAAAAATTGATTATGAAAATGCTTCTATGGATGAAATTATAGAGCAGCTAGAATATGCGATAGAGCAGCACACCTCTTTTTTAAAGGTAATGTCTCCAGAAGAAATTGAAGAGCAAGAGCGCTTAAATAAGGCTCGCGAGTGGTAGTTAGTTGTCAATGTTCATCAATTCCTTTTCATTCTTTTTTAAAGGGTTTAAAAAACGGCCATACACAAAGTAGTAGAACAGACCGAAGACGCCAATAATCAAAGAAACAAGGAGACCAATAATGAAAACAATCATTATTACAGAGTTATTTTCTTGTTGAAGTGCAATGAGATTCTCATCAAACTTAAACGCATAAAACATCACGACAATCAGAAATATCAGTAATATTCCCAAATTGAAATATATGTATTGATTCACCGCTCTACGGGTATTTAAAATTGTACTCAAATGCCCTTTAACTGAATCTGTCACGGAAATTCGTTTATAATTCTTAAAGAAGCGTAGCATATAGTAGACCAAGATAATATAGCCAATAATTGAAGTCGCAATCGAAAATTCAAAGAGGTTTAAGCTTTTGTAATAATCAAATGATTCATAATAGTTTGGTATAATGAATGGAAAACTTATGTAAAGGAAAAACTCTGCAACACTCAAATAAAAAATCCATTTGATTGAGGTTTTCGATTTTTTCTGCAAAAAACCATTTAATTCCTCAACAGTATATTGCTTGTCGAATTTTTGATTCGCCCATTTTTCTTTTAATGATTTAAATTCATCCATCTTTTCTATCATTTATCATTTCTTTCAATCTTTTTTTAATGCGGTTCATTTTTACCCTTGCATTGATCGACGAGATCCCCAATGTTTCGGAAATTTCATCGTATTTTTTATCTTCTAAGTACAAGAGTGTTAAAGCCTTATCTATTTCAGAAAAGCTATTTATTTTCTTGTAAAGCCAGTCCAATTGTTCGTCAATTTCGGTGTCGTATTCTTGAACCATCAGTTGTGGTGTGTTTTCATGTAAAACACCATTATCGATTCTTTTCTTCTCTTTGCGATAAAGGGTTATGGCAGTATTCAATCCAACACGATACATCCAAGTTGAGAACTTGGATTTTCCTTCAAAACGGTCGTAAGAACGCCAAAGCTGAATGGAGATCTCTTGGAAGAGATCGTCATGCGCAGCCTTACTGTCAGTATACATACGACAAATTTTGTGTAACAAGTTTTGATTTTCATTCAATAGGGCAACAAAATCGGCTTCGTTTTTTTGAGAAGACATTTGTATAGAAAGTCTGTGAGATGAGTAGGTAAACTATTGTATGATTCCTGAACAACTCACCCGCGCACCTGCAGCACCAGAAGGTTGAGAAGTTAAATCGTCTTCTCCTTGGTGAACAATAATGGCCTTTCCGAGAAGATTTTTGGTATCATCATCACAACCCAAACACCATAAATCAGTGGAAAATGTGATCATTCCATGCCCTGTTTCATCTGCAGTAAAATTACCAATATCCCCACGGTGGAATCCATTTTCATTTCCCCAAGCTCCATGGAGCTCAAAAGTTGGGTTCCAGTGACCTCCAGCAGACTTCCCGTCATCGGAGGAACAATCTGCCTTTTCATGAACGTGAATAGCATGTATACCAGGGCTAAGTCCATTGATATGTGCTTCCAATGATACTTTTCCATCTTCTTCAGTAAACAGAACTGTTCCACTGGTATTGCTTCCACTTTTTGGATTAAGCGCAAATTTTAATTTTTTTACTTCTTTTACCTCTTTTTTATGGTCATTATCACTGCTTTTATTGTCGTTTTCATGAAGTATCTTTGTCTTGTATAACTCAAGTTGAGTATTGACTTCTCCGGGTGTTCCTTGAATGATTTGAACTTCTTCAGAAACTTCATTCCCTGTTTTGAATGTTGTTGTCACGGTGGCTTTTACCAAGGTATCATTGATTTTCTTTTTTTCAATGCTAATCTCTTTATGGGTTTCTTTTTTTCCAAAAGATTCACAACCAATGCTGCAAAAAATAAGTAGGACGGGGAATAATAGATTCAACTTTCTCATGGCGCTATTGTTTTAGATTTTAAAGGTAAACATTTTGTGTTTACCACTCATTTTTGTCGTTATTCTTTTATTTTAACGCTAATTTATCATTTTACTGTATATTTAAGAAAGAAAAAAAATTGAACAGAACTATTTTATTTGCCTTAGCACTACTGCTTTTTAGTTCTTGTAAACCTGTTTACAAGACAGTCTCCTTCGAAAATACCATTACCCCAAAAGCCCCAAATTATGAAGATGAAAGCTACTGGGCTGTTTTACCTGGGAATTATCCTGCGGGACTCAAAGAAATTACGGGCGATTTTGTGGAAAAGGAGACCGACGTCTTTTTTGTTTATCCAACCTTGTTAACCGAAAAGAAAGATCCGTCTTGGAATGCAGATATTTCTCGGGAAGAAATCAGAGAAAAAGTTCTTGCACAATCGGTTAAGTTTCAAGCTTCAGCTTTTGCTAAGGCGGGGAATTTATATGTTCCCTATTACCGTCAATCGCATTATAAAATATATGTTCCACCCTACAATAAGCAGGAGGAACTTTCGCGAACCATTGCCTATGCGGATGTGCGTAAGGCTTTCCAGTATTATTTAACAAATCACAATCAAGGACGACCCATTATGATTGCTTCTCACAGTCAGGGAAGTATAATGTGTGCCATGCTACTCAAAGAGTTTTTTGATGGCAAACCATTGCAGCAGCAATTGGTCGCTGCTTATATTCCCGGAGTCAAAATCCAAGCAGAGGATTTTACGTCTTTAAAAAAAATGGAAGATCCTCTAGCCACAGGAGGATATGTTAGTTGGAACACCTACAAAATGAACAATTATCCTCCAACCTACGAAAAGTGGTTTAAGGGAGCAACAACAACAAATCCAATTACATGGGATGCTTCAAAAAGTACAGATTTTGATCAACATTTGGGAGTATTGAATGGTGATGGGGTTATTTATCCCAAGGCTTTAAAACTCCAAGTTGTAGACGGTTTGCTTTGGTCCAGTGTTCCAAAAATACCCAAACGTTTTTTCCTTTCATTTGTCAAGAATTATCATTTTGCAGACATCAATTTATTTTGGAAGGACATCGAAAAAAATGCCGTTGATCGTGTTGCCGAATGGATGAAAAACAATCAGAATGCTCGATAACATTTTAGCCGATTGTTCTACGGAATGGAGTAAAACAAAAACCAACAAAAAGCATCCTTTTCGCAATTTCTATCTGGCCACTGTTGATAAAGAAGGGTTTCCAGAAGTACGAACGGTGGTCCTGCGCAAGTTTGATCCTAATGAATTTTTATTTACCATTTATACTGATGCACGGACTCCAAAGATGGCATCCTTAAGCGCTTTTCCCTTTGCTGAATTGTTGTTTTATGATTCACGGAAATTAACACAAGTTCGCGTGAGGGCAAAATGCATTGAACGAAGCAAAGATGAAGTCGCTTTTTCCCAACAGCATGAGAATGCGCAAAAGGACTACACGACCAGCTATGCCCCAGGACAGCCCATTAAGTCAATGGATGACATCAACTATTTGAATAAAAATCATTTTATTAAATTAATTTTTAAAGCAGAAAAGATTGATTTTTTAAGGCTAATGCGACCAAATCATCAACGTGCAGTATTTAAATTGCAAGAAAATCAATGGAAGGGAAGCTTTGTCGCTCCTTAGTTTTTATTTTTTTCTTAGCTTTAAAGAATAAACCTACTCCCTATGAAAAACAAAAAAACAGTTGTACCGAATTCACGGCGCGATTTTATTAAGAAAAGTCTAGCTGCTTCTACTCTCATGATTGTCCCTCGACATGTATTGGGAGGTATTGGATATACAGCTCCGAGTGATCAGTTATTAATAGCAGCAATTGGCTCAGGAGGAAAGGGCTCTAGTGACATTGTCAATGCTTCTGTTGGTGGAAGAGAACGTGTAATCGCTCTTTGCGATATCGACCCTTATGGAAAACACGGAGTAACCAAAATACGCAAAGCATTTCCTAAGGCTAATTTTTACACAGATTTTCGTGAGTTAATGGCCAATGAAAAAGGATTGGATGCTGTCACCATCTCTACACCAGATCACACCCATGCTAATATTGCCATGGCAGCGATGGAACGGGATATTCATGTCTATGTACAAAAACCCTTGACGCATAACATCAAAGAAGCTCGAATGCTAACCCAAACGGCAAGAGACAGAAAAATAGTTACCCAAATGGGGAATCAAGGAGCTTCAAATCCCTGTCAACTCCAAGTTCAGGAATGGATTGATGCAGGTGAAATTGGCAATGTGCATACTGTAAAGGTGTGGACAGACCGACCAATTTGGCCGCAAGGAATTCCGATGCCAAAGCCAGATCCAGAAAACATTCCAAAAGAGCTCAATTGGGACCTATGGTTAGGACCAGCAAAATCAACCCCTTATAGTTCTTCCATGCACCCCTTTAACTGGCGTGGATGGTGGGAATATGGAACAGGTGCATTGGGGGATATGGGATGCCACATTATAGACATTCCCTTCAGAGCTCTAGGATTAAATTACCCAACTGCAGTTGAATGTAGCTTAGGTAGTGTGTATAAAAACTTATGGACTCCAGAGCATTTGCCCGAAGGTTGTCCACCGTCATCATTTGTGTCAATAAAATTTGACGCTACAGCGAAGAACGCAAGTCCAATAACGATGGAATGGTCCGATGGAGGAATTCGACCTGCTCATCCTGATCTAATTCCTGCAGACGACTTCTTGGGAAGTCCGGGAAATGCCAATGGAGTCATCATGATTGGAGATAAAGGGATCATCACAACGGGAGTTTATGGATATGATCCACGTCTGTATAAAAAAGGTGAAGAGGTGGTAACCTATAATCAACCCCCGGAAACAGAATCCGAACACGGACATCAGCGCAAATGGATTGATGCAATTAAAGCAGGATTCAACAGTCCAGAGCACAAGGCTTTGACTTCCTCCTTTGATTATTCTGGTCCCTTGACAGAAACAGTGTTGATGGGGAATATTGCCCTGCGATCTTACTTGTTACGGAAAAAATCTGATCGTGGATTTGACTATTTTGGACGTAAAAAATTACTTTGGGATGGAAACCAAATGCAAATAACAAATTTAGAAGAGGCCAATCAATTTGTTGGCCGTGACTACCGAAAAGGGTGGCAATTATAGGCATAAGGATATATGAGAGATGAAGTGATTTGGATTACGGGTGCTTCTTCAGGAATTGGAGAGGAGCTCGCAAAACAGTATGCAAAAAGAGGAAGTAAATTAATTTTATCGGCTAGAAGAAAAACAGAATTAGAGCGGGTAAGGGATAGCTGCCTTAATTCAAATAAGATTGAGATTGTTCCCTTGGATTTAACGGATTTCTCAGATTTACCAAATAAAGTTGAAGAAGCCAAGCAGTGTTTTGGAACAATCGATTTACTGATCAATAATGGAGGAGTTAGTCAACGCTCATTGATTATGGATACCAATTTTGACGTTTATAAACAGCTAGTAGATATAAACTACCTGGGGACAGTAGCCCTAAGCAAGGCATTGTTACCCCATTTTATCGAACGCCAGCAAGGACATTTTGCAGTGGTAACCAGTGTGATGGGGAAATATGGATCCCCCTTTCGATCGGGCTATGCCGGTGCAAAGCACGCCTTGCATGGATTCTTTGATGTTTTGCGCATGGAGCATCAAAAAGACAATATTTCAGTGAGTCTTCTATGTCCTGGTTTTGTTCAAACCAATGTAACGATTAACGCCTTAACGGGAGATGGATCGAGCTTAGGACACGATGATCCTGCAACAAAAAACGGACTAGCAGTGGAAGTCTTTTGCCAAAAAGCCATTAAGGCTTTGGATAGAAAAGCTTGGGAGACTTATTTTGGCCGAAAAGAAAAATTGGGTGTCTATCTAAAAAAGATCTCTCAAAAACTTTTACATTCCATTGTTTTACGTTCCAATGTACGATAATTAAGCTCTAAATAATATCCATATGAATCGAAGAGAAGCCATTCAGAAAACAGCCGCAGGAGCATCGGCAGCCGCATTTTTGCCTTTGTCCTTGCAGACTAATAGCTCCGAAAAAGTAATTTCTTCAAATGAATTGAAAGGAAACATAAATCATTCGGTATGCGAATGGTGTTATCCCGATTTAAATTTAGAAGAACTGTGCCAGGTAGCCAATGAATTGGGCTTGGTTGGAATCGATTTAATTGGTCCAAAAGGGTGGTCAACTTTAAAGAAGAATAACCTAATTTCCACCATGTGCAATGGAGCAGAAATTAGTCTTACCAAAGGATTTAATCACAAAAATTATCACAATCGACTGGTTGATAATTACCTTGAGCACATTGATTTAGTTGCTAAGGCTGGATACACAAATTTGATTTGTTTTTCGGGAAATAGAAATGGAATGGATGATGAAACCGGTTTAAAAAATTCGGTTGAAGGCTTGAAGAAAATTCTTGGAAGAGCTGAGAAAAGGGGAGTGGTCATACAAATGGAACTCTTTAACTCGAAAATTAATCACCCAGACTATATGTGTGACAATACATCTTGGGGTATAGAACTATGTAAACGATTGGATTCACCTAATTTTAAATTATTATATGATATCTATCATATGCAGATTTCTGAAGGTGACATAATCAGAACAATACAGGATCATCATCAATATTTCGGTCATTACCACACAGCTGGTGTACCTGGCCGAAATGAAATAGACGAAACCCAAGAGTTGTTTTATCCCGCCATTATGCAAGCCATTGTAGCTACTGGATTCAAAGGTTATGTGGCGCAAGAATTTATTCCAACTGCAGAAGATCCCATTGAGTCACTTCGACGCGCCATTTCTATATGTGATGTTTAAGTTAATTTAATCACGCCTCCTTTCAGTTTTATCGAATTGTTTGTATTTTTGTTTGATACTATATCATTTATGAAAACATTCAAGCAAACTATATTCTCATTTTTTATTTTATTAATTGTTGGTTGTGGTTCTTCTGGAGGTATTGATCCTCATCTTTCACTAGAAGAACAACAAGAAATAACGAATGTTAATTTGGTAGGTAAATGGAAAATCCGAAAATCAAACATCGATTTTGCCGATAAAAATGGTAGTGTTCAAAATGATTGTTCAATAGATGCAATAGAATTTTTTGAAGATAGATCCTACATTCTTACAGTAAGTACAGCAGAGTCACCAGACGATATAATTTCTAAAATCTACCGTGGAAAATATGACCTTGAATTTATTGTGACCAACAATGAACCAAGTTTAAATAAAATTGTATTGATGGATGCTGATTATTTATCTGGAACATCTTTCCCAACAATAGGTTCGGTAGCAACCATAGATGAAATTAACTTGACCAACGAGGAGGTTAGTTTCCGAATCGAATTGGGTCAGTCAACAGAAGATTTCTGTACAACTGGGATAACAATTTCATTAGAAGGGGACAAAGAAGAAAAATTGGCCCCCGATGCGGCTGAAGACTCCAACCACATAAAAATTCAAAATGAATGGAGATTAATTGAAATAACAGCCTCCCTAGAAGGGGCTAGCACAGTAAATGAAACGAACCAAGATATTTGCTTTATTTTTGAAGAAGAGTACTATGACCGTTGCTATGATTTTGAAACCAATTCGTTTAGCGAGGATTGCCAACAAGCTGTAACCACTACTTTGTTAATCAGTGGATATGGTACTTATCTCTTCACTTACTTTGATGCCTTGGACAATATTGTTTCTACGGATAATGGTGATTGGATATGGCGAACAGATACAACACTTCCGTTTACTTCTTTTATGGTCATGGATGCGGAGGATGAATCGTTTGAAGATGCCGATACAACAATTAATGTAATTTCCATTACTGAAACCAGCATGATACTTGAAGAACTTCATATGGACATGGACGAAGATGGAAACAGTATAAATGTTAGATTACGCTATACTTTCCAATTAGCTTCTTTACCTTACCAAAATGCAGGTTGCGAATTTAATTTTTAAAAAAGAGTTTTATACTACTCGCTTTTTTCGTTGTCTATATCTATCGTTTTTCCTATTTGGAATCATGGGGTGTTGGCATCAAAATGAGGTAGCTATCGATGAACTTGAAGTCGTTAGTGTAAACAATATTTTCCATTATCAAAAGGATTCCGTTTTATATACTGGCTTAGTTTTTCGTGATAGCCTTTCGATTCGTTTGGAAGAATTTACGGTAGCATCAGGGAAGAGAAACGGACAATATATCCTTTATCATCCCAATGGTCAAATTAAAGTGAAGAGTTTATATTTAAACGGGATTTTAAATGGTGTAGAAGAGCGTTTTTTGAAAGACGGCATACGTTCTGCCTTATCTAATTTTAGTCAAGGAAAAAGGTCAGGAAATCAATACTTATATTATCCTTCTGGAACAATTAAAGAGGTGCTTTTTTTTGATGATGGAGTTATCAAAGGGGAGAATGTTTTTTATTTTAAAGATGGTAAAATAAGACAACGCATGCAGTTCAATCAATTAGGTCAACGTTCTGGTAGTTGGACAAAATTCTACTCCAATGGTGTTTTAAAAGAAAAAATAGAATACAGTGAGGGACAAATAGTTTCTCCTTTAAGGCGCTATGATATTAACGGTCAACTCATCCCTTAATTACAAGCGCTTGAGGAAATTAACGCATAGCTTCCGGAAACCACATTAATACTGGTATCCAAATGACAAAATGAATATGCTTTTCCTCTAGGAACATAGACACGAACGGTTTTACATAAACAATCTGTGTAGGTAAAGGAAACTCCATTTACTCCTGCTTCAATAATACTTTCTGTGCAAGGAGTACAACTTAAATACACATTTACATTGGCAATATTACTATCTAAACTACCATCGTTAACTTTATAGGTGAAACTATCTCCTGCATTAATGGTTCCATTTTGAACATAGCTAAATGTACCTCCAGGGTTAAGGCTTATTGTACCATAACTTGGACTACTAACAATAGAAACTGTCAATGTATCCCCATCGGGATCAATATCATTTGTTGCAAAAGAAGTATATCCATTGTCAAGTGTTGTTGCCGTTCCTCCAAGTGGAACAATAATTGTATCGTCATAGGCAACTGGTGTATCATTGGTTCCAGTAACTGCAATACTTACTGTAATTGGAGAACTAACAATTTTACCATCATCGGCACTGTAGGTAAAACTATCAGATGATTGATCATCTCCATTGTGCACATAAGTAAAGGTACCATCAGAATTAAGGGTAAGACTCCCATGTGATGGATCGGTAATCTTAACCGCTGTTAAAGAGGCTACATCTGAAGCATCTGCATCAGTATCATTCCAGAGGAGAGAGCTTTGGCCATCTGTTGTTTTGGTTGCTGTTCCCGATTCAAGTACTGCAATGGTATCAGCAACAGCCACAGGGGGATTATTGATGTAAATGGTTACGCTAACAGTATTTCCATTGTTATATCCATCATTCGCGGCATAATAAAATGTATCTGTAGATGTAGATGATCCATTGTGAGTGTAAACAAATGTTCCATTTGTTTGAAGTGTTAACGTTCCATTTATAGGTGGAGTAATTAAATTGGCGGTGAGTGGGTTTCCATCTGCATCAATATCATTTGCTAGTAGACTAGTCGTAATTCCGTCGTTGAGGCTGGAAACTGTTCCACCAGAGACAACACTAATTTCTTCGGTTACAGTTAAGGGTAGATCATTCACGCTGGCAATAGTTACGCTGAACACATCGTCAACAGTACAAGAAGGATCACCATCGGTAACCGTTAGAACAACATTTGTGCTTCCATTTTGATTATCGAGAAAGTCAATGATTAGGCTAGTTGCTGTTAATGATGTAGCAATTAAACTATTATTTGTTGACATGGCAGAAAAGTTCAGTGTACTGCTTTCGATGTCTGAAAACGTATTTCGAATATCTATCCAATAGTCATCCGCATCTTCATTTACGCTTATGTTCGCAATAGGATTGTCTACCGTCGGGCAATCATTTACAGAATATACATTGACAGTAAAAGTTGTTTCTAAAACACATCCCTCCATATCATCAACTGTTATGGTGGCAACAGAGGAACCAAAGGCATTTGATACAGGGACAAAATCAAAATTTCCAGTAGAAATTTGATTTATTCCATATACAGAAGAATTTGTCCAGGTAACAGTATAGGTGAGTGGGCTACTGTCTGGATCGACAAGTCGGCTGCCTAAATTATAAATTCCTGCTGAATCGTTGTCTTCATTCCAATCGAAAGCAGTGATTTCCCCTCCTAGGTCAGGGCCAAACTCAGGACAGTCATTTATCGGATTAATTGTTATGTTTACGGTAACGTCGTTTCCATCGATATTTCCATCATTTGGTTTGTAGACAAAACTGTCTGTGGTTGTTTCCGACCCATCGTGTACATAGATAAATGTACCTGAATTTTGCATCGTGAGTGTCCCAAAGCTTGGGATCGATACAATACTTGCTGTTAGATCACTATTCACATTATCAATATCTGTATCATTGGTTAAGACAGAGCGGTCGCCTCCAGTCGTTTGGGTGGCTGTTCCTGCTTCATCTACTGTAATGGTATCGGCAACCCCAACAGGAGCGTCGTTTAAGGGGTCAACTGTCAGAAGGAATACATCGTTTACGATACAATCAACATTATCGTTTGCAGAAACTGTGATGGTAACCGTTCCTGTTTGGTTGTCTTTGTAATCAATGGTCAGTAGTCCTGCTCCATTGATTGAAAGCACTGCCAGGTCATTATTTGTTGGCGAAACACTAAAAGAAAGACTATTTGGAAAGGGCCGAATGTCGTCGTCAGTAAAGCGTAGACTTAAATCGTCGGTTGTATCATCCGCATCCTCGTCTACAATTATTGAACCGATCGGACTAATTACCCTTGGGCAATCGTTTTGCGGGCTAATGTTTATGGTAACTGTTACAGTAAGACTACTTACACCATCACTAAGAGTATAGGTGAAGCTATCGGTTGTTGTTTCTGATCCATCGTGTTCATAGGTAAATGTTCCATTTTGAGCTAAAGAAAACATACCATTGTGGTTTAATGGTGGAGTCAACAGGGCGGCATCCAACTCATCATTTTCCATATCTGTATCATTGGCCAAAACAGAAGTTGCTCCTGCTGTAGTGGTTGTGGCTGTAGCACCTTCATCTACAGCAATGGTATCGGCAACCCCAACAGGAGCGTCGTTTTGTGGAACTACAGTTACCACAAAAACATCCTGAGTTGAGGTGCAACCATTGTTGTCATCTATATTGATGGTTATGGTGGCAGTACCTACTTGATCATCTATATAATCCAGGGTAATTTCTTGGGTGACTGGATTGTAGGCCTCCGTTAGTAAGGCAGTATTCGCATTATTTACGGTAATGTTTAGGGTATTGTTTTCTGGATCTAAAAATCGATTGGTCAAGTCAATAATATCATCTGGATCATCTTCTTGAGCGATAAAATCTGGCACAGGATCAACAACACTTGGACAATCGTTTACCGGGCTAATGGTTATGTTTGTTGTTACAATTTGACTTGATCCACCATTTCCGTCTAAAACACGATAGGAAAAGCTGTCTGTAGTCGTTTCTGATCCGTTGTGAATATAGGTAAAGGTTCCTGTGGTAGAATTAACCCTAAAGGTATCGTAGTTAAAAGGCATGCTTACCACACTGGTTGTAATGGTATCCATACTATCTGCATCGGTGTCGTTGTCCAGTAAGGAATTGTCTCCGGCTGTTGTTGTTGTTGCCGTTCCGCCCTCTGCTACGCTTATCGACTCTGGGTTGGCAACCGGGATATCATTCACACTGTTAACCGTTACGACAAATTCGTCTTTCGTTGTTGTACAGGAGTTTCCATCATTAACATTGATGGTCACCGTTGCTGTGCCAAAGGCATTGTCGGCATAATCCAGGGTTAATGAGCCCGTACCATTATTATATGCAGTACTTATTAAACTGCTATTTGTAACACTGACAGTCAAGCTTAACGAATTATTTTCAGCATCGGTAAATACATCCAATAGACTAATGATTTCATCGGGAGCATCTTCTTGTGCAACCCTATCTGCAACAGGATTGACTACTATTGGACAATCATTTACAGGGGTAATATTAATTGTTACCGATACAGTATTTCCATAGACCGCGCCATCAAAAGCACGATAAGAGAACGTATCGGTCGTTGTCTCTGTGCCGTCATGGGTGTAGGTGAATGTCCCCGTGTTTGTATCTACTGTAAAGGCAGAGTAATGTAAGGGGTTGGTAACAACACTTGAGGTAATAGGGTCACCATCTGGATCCCTGTCATTGGCCAAGACAGAGGTAGCGCCACCGGTGGTTGTGGTAGCGGTTCCACCTTCAGCAACAGTAATGGAATCTGTTTGACTTATGGGCGGATTTGTATTGGCACTAAAAGAACCCACATATATACCACGTCCATATGTAGCCGCTACCACACGGTTGTCGAGAGCAGTTGGTCCTCTAAAAACCATGTCATAAACGGCAACATCGCTCATGCCTTTATCGGCAGATTCCCAATTAGGGTTAGTGTCGGTAAAATTGTCTGTTCGCCATATTCCTAGTTCAGTTCCAATAATAACCTCTTCGGCTTCATAGGGATTGTGCAGAATGGTATATACAGGAATGTCGGGTAAATCTCCAATTCCATCATTTCCTTCTTTATTTGTCCAATTAGCACCCCCATCTTCTGAGTAAAACACATTGATAATTGAGCTACCATAGTTGTAATAGGTAACATATATGTCATCTTCGGTTTCTCCTATGTGAATGTCTGACACGCTACCAGCAAATTGACCTAAAACGTCTATTGTTGCTCCAGCATTGTCTGCATTAGTAATTTTTAAAATCTGTCCATCGATTAAACCCACATATAAGTTTGTTGATAATACCGAATGTGGTGAAACTTCCATTGCTGTTGGCCAAGCGAGTAGACCCGTAATTTCTGAGGTAGATCGAGTTCCATTTAAATTTATACGTCTTATTTTGTAGGTAGATCCAATAGATGAATTTGCATAATAGATATCTAGATTTGAATCCAATGCAGCTTTGTTGATAAAATCTCCTTCGTTTGCGGGGATGGATAAACTAATTGACAAGTCATCATAGTTGAGAAATTGCCCACTCCCATTGTAGTTGTGTACTATAATTGCATCGTTGAAGGTGTAATTTGCAATGGCATACTCACCACCTACTTGGTCAAAAAAGGTTGCAGCACCGTCTCCACCTGGATAAATGCCAACTCCTGCTGTTTTATTTTGTCCTGGATTTGTAATTTTATAAGTACCATTGTCCTGTGTCCCCCCAAAAACAAGATCATCTCCAGCAAAATCTGAGGGTGTTTGTGCAACTGTGTAAAATTGTGATGTAATAAAATTTTCTTCAATTTCATTAAAAGCATTACTGTTGTTCGAGGCTGCCGATAGGGAACTGACAAAGGCAACTCCTCCATCATTTACAACAACCGCTTGATCTGAATTTCCCGGTCTGAAATATAAACCGTGTTGGTCTGCATGTATTTTAGAAACATTTAGACTTGAGAGTAAGTTATTATCGGACCATTTTGTTATTTGTGTCCAGTTTTGACCTCCGTCTGAACTTCTGTGCCAATCGATACCTCCAACATAAACAATATTATCATCATCAGGATCTACCTCTATTTCTAAATCATAAAAGGCTTGAGTTCTGGCGAAATCGTTCGTGGGAATTCCTGTGTCAACATCGTCTGGCTCTGAAATTTTATTGATGGTTGCAAAGTTGTCAGTTGTTTTGTATAGTTCTGCTTCACTATCCACATCAGCAAGTATATAGTGAGTTGCAGAGTTTATTTCACTTGGTTCGATTTCAACTCTTCCAAACATGCTAAGGTCCGCTGTAGGTGACCATGTAGAACTTGTTTCAGTAAATGTTGTCCCATCATCGCTAAAATAAAATTTACCTCCGTCAGTTCCATTTCCATAGGTTGTACTGAGCCAAATACGATTCGACAATTTTTGAACCTCAATATCATTTATATGCTCTGGTTTTGAAGTACCAGCTTCATTTATGGGAATTTCATTCCATGTGAGTCCCTCATCTGTAGAGTAGATTAGGCCATAGTTAAAAAAATCTAAATATGTGTTGGGCATATGACGATGATTGCTCATCCCTAATGCAGCATAAATCCAATTGGTTGTTGTGGGGTCATTGTCATGATCAAAGATAGCGAGGTCGTTAATATAAAAATAGCCATTTATAAACCAATTGGAGCTATTTAGTGTAGAGGTAACAATTCCGCTTGAGCTTCCAACAACTTGTTCCCAGGTAGTTCCTCCATTGCTGGACTTGTAGATTCCATTTCCAGTAACATCACCCGAAGTGTACGATTCTCCTGTACCTACATACATAATATCGAAATTTCCGGGGTCTTGAATTATATTAGAAACAGCTAAATTCCCTGGAACACCTTGAATTCTCGACCAAGGTAGGTCTACAGGATTATCGATGTCTTCGTGCAGCCATAAACCTCCACTAACTCCACCCGAGATAACGCGATCTTTTTCAGCATCTCCCTCATCAAATAATGCAGCGCGCACCCGACCTGCCTGGTTGTTTGGTCCAATGGAAGACCAAGGTTGGCTTTCACTTTGTCCTGGTACTGCTCCAGCTTTTTGTTGGTTTTTGTTGGAATTAAGTAAAAATTGCTGTGTTTTTATCTTCGCAGCAACATCTGGTTGTCCTGTTGTTGGATTTATTGTTAGGGTAAAGATACGTTCGTTGTGTTTGTTTGGTGGTATACCCTGATTGAATCGCTCTCTTTTTGTCAAATGATTCGTGTTTTTGAAAGGATCATTATCGAGAAAAAAACGATGCAATTCCAGTGGCCCCATACCCTCATCTGGTATAGAAAAGCAAACCATCACAAGAAGGGATAGTTTGAAGACAAAACTGAAACGATTTAATTTTATCATAAATATAGTAAGCAATTAAATATATATTTATAACGCCAGTATCGCAAAACTAGTATGCGGCTGGTGTATAATTTGTTGGTGTATTTAGTATTAAAAGGGCAACTACTTTTTAACTCATCAAAGATTGTACTTTCATGGCCAATCCCATGTCACCGGCTATTTTAACCTTCCCGCCCATTACGGCCATCATGGGGTTAAGATCACCACTTTGTAATTCCATCAATGTACTTGCAGAAGTCGATATGGTGCAATCGGCTTCGTTATCTTCTTGAGAAACCACATTATTGTTGCCTGTTCCATCGACAAAGACTGTTATATCATCAATCACAAATTTCAGGGTTCCGCCAATAGCTTCTGCTTCGTTGGCTTTATTTTGCAGTTGGGTAAAAATTTCGTTACTCATTTTTTATTTTTTTTTAAAAATACGTTAAAAAACTCAGAGGATGAAATCTTAACTGCTTCAGCCATCATTAAAGATGAAAAAGCCAAGACCACCAGGGTCTTTTAGTAATGATGTTTTGCGCGATTTTCTCTTCCACTGAGAAAATAACTTCCTCTTCTATGGGAACTTCAAGCTGTTTTATATTCTCTATGATTTCCTTATTTTTCTGTGCGTTGAAGAAGGTTAAGGAAGGATTGAAAAAGGAATGTGGGCACTGATTGGTTTGATGGAGGCTGAGATGATGTCCCGCTTTGTTTAATTCAATCCATCCTTGATTGGGCGTATAGTTTCCTTTATAACCCAGTTCATTCCGAAGATTAAAAGAATTTTCGAGAGAATCTGTTTCTAGGGACACACCGTAATAATTTCCTAAAATAGATTGTTTTTTCCCAAGAGCGTAAGGGCATTCATTTTCAATTAAATGAATTAAGATTCCACTTGGCCCGTGAAATGATTTTGTTTTTTCGGCATTATACAGATGTATTGCAGCTTTACTGCTTGGCGAAGAATTCAGTAAAATAGCAAAGCGATTTTCTTTTGCGAGGTAACCATCTTTTTCTTGGCTAATTTCAAAACCAAGTTTTGTGTAAAAGGCAATACTTTTATCGATTTCAACTAAGGGGCTTTCAAGTAGGAGCATACAGCAAGATATAAAATTTCTTTGGTTTATATTTGCCCTATGAAAACTAGATCCAAAATAACCTCATGGGACATTGTCCGTGTTTCTTCAAGAGAATACCATAGTATAAAACAATTGGCTACAAAATTTGAATGTAGCTCGAGTGCTGTAAAGCGAATTTTATACAAATACAAGAAAGCCTATGACGCCTTTCTTCTTCATGCACCAGACCCTACTGTCCTAAAACCCTTTGATGATTCTTCGATCAAAAAATAAGCCACCCTCCTTCTTTAAAATAGTAGAATCTGGATAAGTAAGCATCGCATTATTTTTTGTACATTGAAGAATGTATAACTATATAAAACTATTATGAAAAAAATTATCCTTTTATTCACTTTTGCTTGCCTTAGTGTTGGCTGTGAACAACAATCCGATTTATCTGTTTTTGAAGCCAACAAAGCCTTGGCTGTGGCGTTAATGAACGCTTATGTTTCTCCTACAGATTATGACTTTTTTGCCAGCCAGATCACCGATGAAATAGTTCATCAATCACCAATGTACGGTGTAGGACAAGTAGGCAAAGAGGCTGTCTTGGAACAAGCTAAATTTTACATGGGCAATTTTGAGAATGTCACTTTTAACAATCCTATTTGGTTGCCTGGTGTAAATAACGAAACACTCCAACCAGACGGCAGTGTTCGTGTATACGGTACATGGAAAGGAACAAGCATTGCTACAGGAAAGTCTTTTTCAGTGGATGCCTATCATTACTTTGGATTTAAAGACGGAAAATTGATCGAGTCTGGCGACTTTTTTGACGCTACAGGAATGGTAATGGCAGTGGCTCCTGATGAAGTAACTGAAGAAACTGCTGATTAACTAGATCAATTCTTTGGGAAAGGAACTGTCTAAATAGGTATATTTTCGTGAAGCTGTATTCGATTCAGGTTCAAAAATACATTTAAAAACGCTCAACGGAGATTTGAAAAAAAATCAAAAGACCGTTTTATGCTTTTTTCAGACAGTTTCTTTTTATCATTTTAAAAATAGGGTTAAATAGACATCAAATCTATCTGTTTGACCACAACAAGTTCCAAACACCTAGGTACATCTTTCAAGGATGTCTTTAATTCACAGCTATATAGGTGTTTTTTATCTATTTATTAGGTGCTATATAGCATGACTGAAGCCATCGTTAGCATTATGGCATTCTCGATAAAAGTTGCCTCTGTCATGGGTAGTTTCAAGGCTGTTCCCAAACAAGCACATTGAATACTTTTCTTGTCCAACAATGTTTTTGTCACCCCAATAGTGGTAATACTCAGCACTACAAGGCTTATACCTAAGGCAATTGTAATTTCAAATCGCATTAGAAGCATCAATCCCAAAGCGGTTTCTATAAACGGATACAGCCAACCGTATATTGGCACTCGTTTGGCGAGTGGATCATACATAGAAAATGATGTTGGGAAGTTTTTTAAATCCAGAAGTTTAAAGAAACTAAACACAATAAAAAATAGGCCCATAAAGTCTAGCATAAACGCTTTAGTGCTCCAGTTGCTGTAGTGAAGTAAAATACTCGCAGTAGCTATATATCCTAAGATTAGCAGTAGTGGTTGAAGCTGTTGGAGTTTTGTTTTCTGTTTTACAGCATCCTCAATGATTGGCTTGCTGGTTTCTTTTGTCGAAAGAGTAAACTTTTTAGGTAAGACCCCTTGAAGTTTTGAGGTTTCAATGGGAGAATGAGAAGTGATGTATGCTTCTCCTTCTTCAAGATCTACCAGCACGTGCTCAACTTGATCAATGGATGAAAGATGTTTTGTAACGGAAGCTTTACAACTTCCACAGGTCATGCCTGTTACAGTGAAGGTTTGTTTCATATTATTTTTTATAGTGTCATTTCGGGAACATCTACAGGAACGATGAGGTTTCCCGCAGTAGCTTTTTTAATGGTTTCAACGCTAACCCCAGGAGCGCGTTCTAGAAGTAAAAATCCTTCTTTGGTTATTTCTATACAAGCCAAATCAGTTACAATTTTCTTGACACAATTTACTCCTGTGATTGGAAGGCTACAGCGTTTTAATAATTTTGATTCTCCAGCTCTATTGGTGTGTTGCATGGCAACAATAATATTCTCGGCAGATGCGACCAAGTCCATAGCACCTCCCATGCCTTTGACCATTTTACCAGGGATTTTCCAATTGGCGATGTCGCCGTTCTCTGCGACCTCCATAGCCCCTAAAATGGTAAGGTCAACATGTTTTCCACGTATCATTCCAAAACTTAAGGAGGAGTCGAAATAACTTGCTCCTGGGAGAGCCGTAATGGTTTGCTTCCCCGCATTAATTAAATCGGCATCTTCTTCTCCCTCAAATGGAAACGGCCCCATACCAAGGATTCCATTTTCACTTTGAAATTCTACTTCAAGATCATCTCGTACAAAATTGGCCACCAAGGTAGGAATACCAATCCCTAGGTTTACATAATAGCCATTTTGCACCTCTTGGGCAATCCGCTTTGCAATACCATTTTTATCTAATGCCATGGGTTTATTTTTGAGTGATTGTACGTTGCTCAATACGTTTCTCGAAAAATTTTCCTTGGAAAATACGTTGAACAAATATTCCTGGAATATGAATTTGATTAGGATCCAGTTGCCCAGCGGGAAGCAATTCCTCAACTTCAGCTACACAAATTTTTCCAGCCCCCGCCATGGGTGCATTAAAATTTCGAGCAGTTGCTTTAAAAATTAAATTGCCAGCAGTATCACCTTTCCAAGCTTTAATGATGGAGAAATCTGCCTCAAAGGCATGTTCCAACAAATGTGGTTTTCCTTTAAAGTCAAGAACTTCTTTCCCTTCGGCCACTTCTGTGCCATAACCCGCCGGGGTATAAAATGCCGGAATACCAACCTGAGCAGCACGACAGCGTTCTGCCAAAGTTCCTTGCGGAATTAATTCTACCTCCAATTCTCCGCTCAGCATTTGACGTTCAAATTCTGCATTTTCTCCCACATAAGAAGAGATCATTTTTTTGATTTGCTTTTTTTGTAACAAAAGGCCTAGACCAAAATCATCTACGCCTGCATTGTTTGAAATACACGTAATTCCACTGATGCCAAGACGAACTAATTCCGCAATTGCATTCTCTGGAATACCACAAAGGCCAAAACCACCTAACATGAGTGTCATATTGGAGGAAACCCCTTCGAGGGCTTGTTTTACATTGTCAACGTTTTTTGCAATCATTTTTTTGGGTTTATATTGGCAGGGCTCATCTTAAAGATCCAATTAGGCTAAAGGTAATAAGATTTTGCAATTATTAACTCAGGATGATTTTATTGATTCATTAAGGAATTCATTTGGTGTAATAATTTGATATGATAGCTCAACAAATCTTTTTAAAAACACGCTCTTAAGAGAGTAGATTTTTCGACTATAATAGACAATAGTTTGTGCTTTTTTGAATGGATTATATTCTACTCCAATACGCAATAATCTGTCTAGTTACAGGGGTGTAGTAGTAAAAAAGTAGCTGAGGTGTAAAAAACATCTAAATTGATTAAGTTTTGGTTTTTCTCTAGTATTAAGTTGCTAAAATAGTCTTAAGTTTGTATAAAAATTAAACGGAATGAGTACTATTAATTTAGGAAATAAAACAGTTGGTAAAAACCACCCCACTTACATCATAGCTGAAATTGGTATTAATCATCAAGGTGATGTAGAAATAGCCAAAAAATTAATTAGTAAAGCTGCGGAAGCTGGTGCAGATGCTGTCAAATTTCAAAAAAGATCTGTCAACAGAATTTTAACAGAAGAAGGACTCAAAATGCCCTATGACAACCCAAATAGTTTTGGAAAAACATATGGGGAACACAAGGTTGCATTAGAATTATCTGAGTCAGATTATGCGGAATTGCTGGCCTATGCAACTGCTGAAAACGTCTCCTTACTCGCTTCAGGTTGGGACGAAGAAAGTGTTGATTTTTTAGATGATTTAGGTGTTAGTTTTTTCAAAAAGGCTTCTGCTGATTTGACTAATTTTCCTCTCCTAGAGCATACGGCAAAAAAGAATAAACCTATTATTCTCTCCACTGGGATGTCAGATTTAGATACCGTCAAAAAAGCTTATGATCTTGTGTCTGAGTTTAATGATCAAATTGCTATTCTTCAGTGTACCTCCTCATATCCATCTAACTTTGAAGAAATACATTTAAATGTGATTTCAACCTATAAAGAACTTTTTCCAAAGGCCGTTATAGGATACTCTGGTCATGAATTAGGGATCTCTGTGTCTACAGCTGCTGTCGCATTGGGTGCCCACATCGTTGAAAGACATTTCACACTCGACAGAACCATGAAAGGGGGTGATCATGCAGCCTCTTTAGAGCCAAGTGGTTTTCAAAAGATGGTTCGCGATATTCGAAATATTGAAAAAGCCATGGGTTCCAATGAAAAAACAATACAAGAATCAGAAATAAAGGTTTTTACTAAGCTAGCAAAAAGTCTTGTTACTGCACAAGATATAAATCCCGGTACAATTATAACCCGTGAAATGTTAACCACCAAAGGTCCAGGAACCGGAATTTCTCCTATGGATTTAGATAAGGTTTTAGGTAAGAAAGTAACAGTCCAATTAAACAAAGACGTTATTATCAAGGAAACGGATATAGAATGGTAGATATCGATTTCAAAAAAATTAAATTGGTCCTAACCGATATTGACGGGGTATGGACCAATGCAAAATTTTATTATACCAAAGATGGTTTCTTTCAAAAGGCCTACTCGACATATGACGGTATGGCTGTTTCATTATTAAAAAAACAACAGATTGAAACTGTCATCATTACTTCAGAAAACTGTATGACAGTCAAGGCACGAGCCGAAAAATTGGATATAAAACATTTGTACCTAGGAGAACAGAATAAACTTGAAAGAGCGCATGAATTATGTGAAATGTTTGATCTTAAGTTTGAAAATTTAGCCTATATAGGAGATGATTTAAATGATCTAAAACTTCTCGAAAAAGTGGGCTTTTCCTGTATGCCTCCCAATAGCCCAATACTCAATATTTTTACACCTCATTACATTACAAAAAGAGCGGGAGGTGATGGTGCCTTTCGAGAATTTGCCGACATAATTTTATCCAATAAATAATTGATGATTTTATTTGTCATTTATGTAATTGTTGCTCCTATTCTTTGGCCATTTATATTTATTTCCTCTTTCTTCATTAAAAAACTTGAGATTCGTCGAAAGAATACTTGGGAGAGTATTTTAAACGTACGACGAGGGATTCGAAATAATCGAAGTGAAAGAAAAGTAATTGTTTTTCATGCAGCTTCTAATGGTGAATTTGAGCAATTAGTCCCAGTATTGAAATTAATAGACAGAAAACAATTTTATATTGTCATTAGTTTATTCTCATCCTCAGTTTATCTTAAGCAAAAACAAACCCCTTTGGCTGATGGGGTATGCTTCCATCCTTATGACTTTCTTTTTTCAAGTTTTTTGTTTTTTAAAATGTTAAACCCCCATCAATATATTGTTGTAAGACATGATATTTGGCCTGCTCATCTGTTTATGGCAAGATTATTTAATGTGAAAACAATTTTAATCAATGCGAATCTATACAGTGAATCATCGCGCCTTAAATCCCCTTTTCTGATCTTTAATCAATGGGTATTCAAGCATTTTAATTTGATCCTTACACCCTCAAAAAGAATAACGGAGAGCTTTAAAAAACTAGTGCCGCATACAGAAACATATATTACAGGTGACAGTCGTTTTGATCAATTAATTTTAAGAAAAAACAACAATAAGCAACCCTCTGTTTTAGAAAACACATCGAATGCAAAGACCATTATATTCGGCAGTATCGATAAAACAGATTACGATATTATTTTTAAAACGCTTAAACAATTTTATCCTAAAGGAGATGAGTCATTAAATGAAAAAGCAAACAAGCTAATATTTGTACCACACGAAGTAGATGATCGTTCAATTAGCGAGTTAATATCAATGCTTAAGGAATTAGATTTTGACTATACACTGTACAGTCAAAATAAAATATCTAAAGCAAATCTTGTTATAGTAGACAGCGTAGGTATTCTAGCCGATTTATACAAATACTCTGACCTTGCATACATTGGAGGGGGTTTTGGAAAAGAAAAGTACTTTGGCCAATCAGGTGTTCATTCAGTAATTGAACCCTGTGCCTATGGATTAATTAGCTGCTTCGGTCCAAACATTAACATCCTAGATGAAGCTGTTGAAATGGTGGAAAAGGGAATTGGTTTTATCGTTGAAAATCAAGCTGATTTTATGTCTTGTTTTGCCTTTTTGGAAGATGATAAGTTTTTGAGAAAATTAAAGCAAAAGACGGAAGAATATTTATCTTTCAAATCTGGAGCATCTAACAAAATAATCAATTATATTGGTTAAAAAGTCTTTATTATGACAGAGAATCAAGAAATACTCATCATTGGAAATGGGAGTTCAGTTTTGGACTATAACTATGGTGAAATTATTGATCGTTTCCAAAATGTGGCGAGAATTAATAATTATGAAGCAGAATCATTTAAAGAAAATGTTGGACAAAAGACTGACATATGGTTTCATGGTGCGAATAAAAAAGTAAGACCTCGAAATGTGGTTCCGAACAAAGTCATTGTCTTCGTTCCATCTTCTGTTTATGAGAAATTTTACGACCTAATGGAGGTTAGAATTAAAGAAAGACAAGATCTTGACAAAAGCCAGTACGATCTGGTACCATTAGAGAAAATATACGAATACGAAAAATTAATCCAATCCGACAGAGTTACCACAGGAACAAGTTCAATCTTATGGGCGCTAGAAAATTATAAAAGTGTCGTTATTCATGGATTTGATTTTTTTATAGATTCAAGAGAGCATTACTTTGATTCAAAATTTAAAAAATGGATCTACAATAATTTATACACTTTGGGTAAAAAACACAATACTCAAATTGAAATGGATTATATACACCACCAAATCAAAATTGGAAGAATTAAATTACTTAAAAATCATATTTCAAGCCAGTGAATATAGTCTCTATTATCCCCGCTAGAGGAGGAAGCAAAGGAGTGCCAAATAAGAACAAAAGACTTTTCTTAGGACACCCACTTGTGGCTCATTCAATAATGTATGCCCAATCATCAAATAAAATTTCAAAAACGTTTGTAAGCACAGATGATTTAGAGATTATGCAAATTTCCAAAAAGTATGGTGCAGAGGTCATCGAAAGACCTGCAAATATTTCTGGAGATAAGTCGACTACCGAATCTGCTATTGAACATGCAATTTCGTGTATGGAGGAGAAGCCAGATGTAATCGTATTACTCCAGCCCACGAGTCCAATTAGACCAAAAGATTCCTTAGATAAAGCTTTAGATAGTTTTATAACACAGAAAAAGGATTCTCTATTATCATTGTCTCCCACGCATAATTTCTTTTGGCAACTTTCTGATAATGTTGCTAAGCCTCACTATGATTTTATGAATAGACCCATGAGGCAACAAATGAAACAAGAAGACATTCGTTACATTGAAAATGGTTCACTCTACATATTCAACACAAATCATTTTTTAAAACATTCAAATCGTCTTGGAGGGGATATTGGCTATATCATTTTTGATGAAGACTATTCTAAAGAAATTGATACAGAGTTTGATTTTATTTTCTTGGAGCTTCTAGGGAAAAATTTAGGATGATAAAATAAATATGCCCTTAATACAATTGGTTGCAGAATTGGTGCTGTCAAAAAAGAAACCCCTTCAAGTTGAAGGGGTTTTCTTCGTTTTTCTGTGACCTCGGAAGGATTCAAACCTACAACCTCTTGAGCCGTAATTAACAATATTTCTAGCTAACTTATTGATTTTCAACAAAAATACACTGTAAATCAATGCTTTAAACATTAAGTGTTTATAAGTATTGCGGAAATACCAGTACCCCATTTAGTACCCCATTTATTTTTTGTATAAATTTGGTGTATGGGTGTAGGAATATTTTTACGTGCTAACACAAACAAAAAAGGTTACTCATCATTATTTGTTAAAGCAATAAATGGTAAAAACAAGCCTGTTAAGTTTGGTATTGGTATCAAAGTCAAGCCAAGTGATTGGAACAAAAAAACCTTTCGAATTAAAGGAAGTGTTGATAACGCTATTCTCATTAATAGAGAACTCGAAAAGATTCACAACAAAATAAATAATGCTTGGTTAAACTTTGAAGCAGGTTCTTACTCTTGGGATGAGTTTTCAGCAGCAATAAAAGGGCAGGGTGGAGATGCCAAAAGCAATACAATAAAAACGTTTCTTGAAACAATCATTAAGCGTAGATATAAAAACAAGTCCTCTTTTGATAGCTACGTGGGTGTAGTAAACGCAATCCTTAAAGAAGCAGGAGTTGATGACTTACCATTAAAAGATTTTACCAATAGTTATATTGATGAGTTAGTATTGGGGTGGAAACAGCGGCTGTCTATTAATTCAATTAAGTCTTATTTAAACCATATAAGCACCATTAAAAACCTTGCTTTTGAAAAAGGAATTATAGGGGAGAAGTTTGAAAGAAAAAGTGGTTGGACAAAAACAAGGGGAGAGTCATCCATAAAGATAATTCCAACACTAAAATCAGAGGAGTTTGAAGCATCAATTAAAAAGGTAGAGGATATCTACGACTTACAGGCATTATACTTTTTTTTAATGTGTTTTTGTATGAGAGGGTTCTATCAATCAGACCTTGTAACGATGCACCTTTACGAAACAAATGTTAATGAACCTGATGAGCCTGATGGAACTATTTATTTAGATAGCAAGAAACGAAGATACATTAAACACCAAAGAAGTAAGAGTGGGGAACTGATGGAGATTAGGATGGATATAGAGCCAATTTTTAGCCTTATATACACCATTAGAGATACCATACGAGTAACACACGCAAACAAGATAAATAAACGCACAGGAAAGCCATTTAAGAAGGGTGCTGATGTTTATTCGCCAAACGAATTGGAGGGTTGGTTCTTTAAGTATGACATCAACAATACAACAGTTCACAAGAATGTTTGGGATGTTTACCAAAAGAGAATAAAAAGGCTTACAGGCAGAAGACTCAAGGATGCAAGAAAGACCTTTGAAAGCTACGCTCTTAAACTAAAAATATCGCAGGATATAAGATACAAACTAACAGGACACGCTAACCAAACCATTAAAGCACACTACCAAGATTGGGAATGGGATAAACTAAAAGACCAAGTAGATAATGCTCACGTTAAAGTTCTTAAAGACTATAGGGTTGAAAAACTAATGAAGCTACTTGAAGAAAAGGCAATGGAATTATAGCTTATTTTCCTTTACTTTTTTCCTTTGAGTTAGGTCATTAAAACTCTATTTGACTACAATCACACATCATTATTTCTTTTGCATTCAGGCATCGTTCTAAACACTCGTACAATTGTTTACCAATACCCTGTTTAGTTTTAGAGGATATTTCTGTTACATCCATTAATTTAAGCCAAACGTGGGCACCTTCGCTAATTATAGTTTGGAAATATTCCACTTCTTTTAGTTCTAAACTATTGTTATTAGTCGCCTTTGCAAGGTTTAAGCCATATGGATTGTAGGGATTATCTTTAAAGTGTAACAAGGCTTGTAAAACAGGGTCTATTCCGCTATCTACAAAAATATATTTTTTATCAACCCCTGTTGATTCTCCACAGGATATAAATAATATTGCTATTAATAGAAGTTTTTTCATTTACTCAAATCTACAAATTCCATCACAAAGTTTTAGGTAAAGAGTTAGGTCTTTAAGAACAAGGATTTATTTTCTGTTTTTAAGCCAACTACCAATCCAAATGAATAGTGGAATCAAGAAAATTAAAGCAATAACCGCAAATATTGCATTATATGGGATAGAAGTCCATTCTTCAATTTTGTCAGCAAATAAAGTAAGCAATATACCTAACGGGGTAAGAGCCGTAGGAAGGTCTTTAGACAGCCATTTATTAGACATTATCTGTTTATTTGATATTCATCTCAATATACTAAATCTATCTGAAAAACTTTCGTCTTTGCAAGTATTGTTATTGCCTTGTTGTTGTTCACACTTAACCTATACCCTCAACCAATATATTTTCTTCTTCCATTTTGTTTAGACTACAAGAAAAAAATAGTACATCTTAAAAATAGCACTTAATCGCGTGTACATTTTTGATATTATATAAAAACGAACTATATTTGATTTAACAAATAATTATTAAGATGAATGCAGTTAAGTATATCCGAGTAAGCACTAAAGACCAAAACACAGCTAGGCAAACCATTAAAAACACACCTGACGGAAATACCGTCTTAGAGGTTGTGGATAAGTGTAGTGGCACAATACCATTCAACAGGCGAGATAATGCCCCTAAGGTTCTTAAAATGGCTCAAAAGGGCGATATTGATACACTTTTAGTCCACTCCATTGATAGGTTGGGAAGAAACACCCTTGACATTCTGCAAACCATAAAAGAGTTCACTAAACTTGGCGTTAATGTTAAGTCAGAGAAAGAGGGATTGGAAACCTTACTAGACGGCAAAGAAAACCCTATTGCCAAGCTGATGATAAATATAATGGCAACCCTTTCAGAATTTGAACGTGAGAGAATCTTAGAACGTCAAGCAGAGGGAATTCAAAAAGCAAAAGAACGTGGTGTTTACAAAACCAATGGTGGTAATAGAGTGCCACTCACACTCCAAGCATTCTTCAATAAAGAAAAGAACGCAAGATGTCTAAAAGAACTTAAACGTGGGGAGAGTTTAAGAAGGGCAGCAGCATTATCAGGTGTATCTTTAGGAACTGCACAGAAAGTAAGTAAGTTAGCTAATGCAAGGGGGATGTTGTGAAGATGGATTTCCGTGCAACTAAAAACATTTATTAGCACCCTTCAACAAAAGTAGTTTCTCAAAAATTACACTCCAAATTTTTAGATATTGAGTTATTAGGGATTATTAACCAATTTCCTGTATTACTTCGTTATATCGTTTAGGAGTTTGGTTAAAATTATACCTCTGTCTTAAACGCCAACTTTCAGAATCTATAATGTTATTCGAAGCGATATTAAGTGCCTCATCGTGGAGATATATCTTAATCTTAGCATCTTCTATAAAAGCAATATAAATGTTCTTGCCTTCGTATTTAGCATCTAGTGTAAACCTCGACTTTAATTGCACCTTAATCATCTCATCACCTTTTACAGCAATAAAATCCGCCCCCTGCCAATCGTTGTTCAATCGCATACTATCGTAGCCATACTCTGCAAGTGCTGCTGCAACTTTGTGATAGTTATAGTTTTCCTTCTCTTTAGAGTTGAGGTCTTTGTAATATACTTTTGTTAAATCAAGTATCATTTTCTATTGCGTGATAATCCCAAAGGTAAAAAAACTTGTCAACAGAAATGATATTGAATATCAATGCATTATGCTTAAATCCTGTCATTTTGGTTAATAACAGCGCTTGTTTGCATTAACAATTTCCCCCTTTTGTCATTGTAATATATAAACAGTTCTGTTTTTCGGCTAGATACCTTTCGGCAGAACGTAGTAAAGTCCATTAGAAAGATGCAAAGTGGACAGGTCAGGTGCAAGTAGGATGACCGCAGGGACAGCAACCAAAGAAGCTGTTAGTCCGTTAGGATGAACCTACAAGAGTAAGTGTGTTTATTGATTGTCGCTTACTTATTTGGTCAAGTCAACCTCTGCAAGAGTTCAAGGCAAGACTAAAAAGCATCTCCTTCTTGGGTAGGGGGAGGTGTATTTAGTAAGTAACATACAGAGTTAAGGCAAGTATAATATATAGTATAATAATGAGTAAAAACAGTAATAAGAGAACGTATAAACAACTTCTTACTTGGTTAAGCCAAGAGATATATTTTGGTAAAGGACACAAAAGGGTAAGAGATAAAAAAGGTAATTATATAAAAGTTATAAAATGAAAGGATTAAACAGAACAAAACACATTCAAATTAGGCTTACTGATGCAGAAGTAAAAAAATACAAAGAAGTATCAGCAGAGAATGGTTTAACCGTATCAGGGTTTGCTAGATACAGTATGGCGAGAGCAAGTATTATTCTTAAAGTAATAAAAAAAGAACTGTAATGGAAAATATAACATTGAGAATATCCAAAAAGTTAAAACAAGAACTGATTCAAATTGCACATCAAAAAGGGATGGTTTTGAATGAGTACCTCAACATACTTTTAGTTAATAAAATACTCTAAAATACAGTTAATAGCCATTAGTATCATCCCATATGTACTTAACAAAGTATTTAGATACTGCTAATCTTCTCCCCAACTATCTTGAAAAAAACACCAACACCAAGTTTAGCCCACAAATAAAGAAGGAATAATATTGCTATAAGTAAAATGGTTTTTTCATAACAATTAAATATAAGAAATTATGCCAAATTAATCCTATAGTTAAATAACTAAGTCTTCGGAAGGGTTTTATTCCACTTTGCAGGAACAGTTGGAAATAGCGCATAAAAAAAGGGAGTCCTAAGACTCCCTTCGAAAAGGGTGGAAGATCGGTTTCGAACCGACGACCTCCTGAACCACAATCAGGCGCTCTAACCAACTGAGCTACAACCACCGTTTATGCGGCAAATTTACATTATT
>ENA-OUOG01001000-OUOG01001000.1-marine-metagenome-genome-assembly--contig:-NODE-1000-length-34269-cov-5.128685_pt1 | contig 34269 bp, 19 predicted proteins | sample MGYA00248635_ERZ508505 | MGnify/ENA primary metagenome ERZ508505 (study PRJEB26176, sample SAMN06267871) | marine metagenome | isolation source: Saanich Inlet, British Columbia, Canada | place: Pacific... | reverse complement strand
ATGCGTTTTGGAACGCGGTTCGTAGTCGATAGTCTCGAGAGTCTTCGGTAGAGTCTCGAGAGTCTGATAATAGTCTGATAATAGGTCGCGAGCGCGTTGGACGTGGAGGTTCGATCCTGAACGGAGGCGTGGTATCGTTTTTTATGTAAGGGAGCTGATCATAGATAGCTGTGTCGTGACGTCGCGGCCAGACGCGCGCGTCGGCGCGATTAGACAGTCCCGTGGTTTTCCGGATATGCGCGCGAGATGGATGTCTCGCGAGATTGTGAAAACTACTCTGGACGTCACACCGCGGCGCGCCCGCGCGCGGGGGGCATGGCGTCGGCACCCGATGCCGCGCCGTCTCCGCATCGCGTCGTGGAGGTGAAGCACGGCAAGCGCAAGGTGGATATCGTCGTGGAGGGAGCGGCGACCGTGGCGTGGCTGATGGATCAGATCGAAACCGAGACGGGGGTGATGCGGAAACACCAGAAGCTGCTGTGCAAGGGAAAGCAGCTGGTCGCGACGGAGACGGTGGACGCGCAGTGCGCGTTCAAGAACGGCAAGACGACCGTCATGCTGCTCGCGAGCGCGGGGGGGGGCGGCGCGCCGCCGCCTCCCCCCACCGCGGGGCAGCAGGCGCTCGCCGCGAGCCGCAAGGCGAAGTTGGAAGCGATGACGACGGCAAAGATGACGGCGCGCCGCGACGCGTCGATCGACGACGCGTCCCCCAAAACGCGGTCTCTGGAAGCCACCGTTTCGTCGCGCGTCTCCAATTGGCGATCCACCGGGATCGTGGGCATGCGTGACCTGGGCTTGGAAGCGATTCCGATTAAGGCGTTCGCGATCGGACCGAAAGCGCGCGTCGTCGACGCCGGAGGAGCCAATCGCGTCGCGAAGCTTCCCAAACAAATCGCCGAGTGGACGAATTGCACGAAACTCGTTTTGAGCGGAAACGCGCTTACTCTCGAGACGGTCGACTGGGAAGCTCTGACTTCGCTCAAGAATTTGCACCACCTTCTTCTGGACGACAACAAAATCACAGGCGCGTTGCCTAACTCACTCGCGATTAATATGCCGAGGCTGACGACGCTCGCGTTGGACGGGAATTCAATCGTTTCGCTTCCGTCTCCTTCCGAAGACCCCGACGAAGACCCCGACGACGAAAACGCAAAGAAAAACGGAAGAAACGTTTCTTCTATTACTTACTTCCCCTCACTCGAGAGCCTGTCTTTCGCTCGAAACCGCGTGACGCGCATTCCGCCGCGTTTGGGAACGTGTAAACGTCTGGAACGGCTCGACGCGTCGCGTAACGAAATAACCGCGATTCCCGTCGCGCTCTCTACGGCGCCGCGTCTGACGACGCTAAATTTGGACGGGAACAAACGATTAAACGTCGACGGCGTGCCTTCTTCATTCCTGCGCGACGCGATCGCGCTCGACCGCCTCACGCTTCACGGGTGCGCGGTGGAGATGGAGACGCTGCGTTTGGTGGACGGGTGGGCGGCGTACGAGACGCGGCGGGTCAAACGCGCGGAGAAGGCGCTCGACGCGAAAGTGATGTTGGGTACGAACGCGTTCGACGAGGGCGCCGACGTCGAACGACGCATGAGACACTAAACTAACGAGGCTTATTAGCTTATGAGACTACAGCGTTGATATACTAAGCGTTACAACACACGAAGAACTATGTAGCTCCTCTCACGACTACTCCTATATAACTACTCTCCGCAGTGTTTCAGCCGCGCGTTCCGCCGTTTGTTCTTCTTGCGCTTCTTCACCACCGTCTGCTTCCCGCGCGCGTACTTGGGAAGCTTCACGTTTGTGTCCACGGTGGTTGCGAAATCAATCTCGTCGCCGCGAAGCGGTTTCATGAGGTGCCCGATCTTGGTTTTTTCGTGCGCATCGGTATCCCCTCTCTTCTCGCGCTTCGCCGCGTGTTCGTCGTCGTCGACCCGCGCGGGACGAGACTCGCCCGTTTTCCTCTTACCCTCCCACCGCATCGAGCCGGGCATCGCCATGCCGGGCACGGTGGCCATCTTCGCGCGGAGCTTCGGCTTGGCGTCTTTCGATGTCGGCCGCGTCGCGGCGGCGGCGGCTTCGGGGGAGACGGTCGGGGCGCCAGACCCGGCGGCCGCGTCGGGGCGCCCGGCCACGCCGCCGCGCGCCGCCCCGGCCGAGCCGTCTGCGGTGGCCTCCGCGATCGCCGCGGTCGCCGCCGCGAGGTGCTTCGCCATCGCCTCCTTCATGAACGCCTCCTTCGCGAGGAACGCGTCGCGCTTCTCGTGCTTGCTGCGCTGCACGGTGTTGGCCTGCCCCTGCTTCTGAAACGTCTTCGTGACGCCCTTAGAGCGCGTGCCCTTGGAGTAGAGGCCCATGGTCGACGGCGCGGCGTCGTCTTCTCCGAGCCGAAAGAAGAGACCCCCGCGCGCGAGCCTGTGACGACGTCCGCTCGCCGCGACGCGCACGCGCCGGAAATCCATCAGTCGCCGTCTCGGAAACGGGCCGCCGCCGCCGAAACTTTTCCGAACGACGACGAAAACCACGACGCTCCTTCCAGGCGGCGGCGGCCCGGGGTCCGACGCACTCGCTCACGCGCGGACCTCGCTCGTTCGTTCGCGGTCGGTCCGCGAGAGAGCTCGGCGCGGGGCGGGGAGATTCGCGCGCGCGCGTTCGGTCGGTGGCGGGTCGGTGCTCTCGTCTGCGTTCGCGATGTCGCCCCCCGCCGCCGCCGCGAAGGCCATGTTCAGCGACGACGAGTCGGGCTCGGACTCGGGGTCGGACACCTCCGGCTCTTCCAGCGGCTCCGACGACACCGCGAAGCGTCGCGCTTCGAAGCCAAACTCGAACGTCGTGGGCAAAGCCGGCGACGTGCTGACCATCAACAAGAAGTTCGCCGAGCGCTTCGAGCACAACAAGCGACGGGAGGAGACGCATCGGCTGCAGGAGAAGGTGAAACGCGAGTACATCCTTCGCCCCGGGGACGTCGGCGACTCCGAGAGCGACTCCGAGACGTCCTCGTCCGAGTCCGACGAGGGGGACGTCCCTGTGAAGTTCGACGCGCAGTTCGCGGAGGCGCTGCTGAAGATCAAGCAAAAGGACCCGGCCATCTACCGCGAGGACGCCGAGCTCTTCTCGAGCGACGACGACGACGACGACGACGACGCGAAAGAAAAGAAAAAGAAAAAGCGAGCGCCGAAGAAAGAGACGTTACGCGAGGTCACCGCGCGTCAGTTGCTCGAGGGCGGCGCGGAGGCGTACGAGCGCGAGGACGCCGAGGCGGAGGCGCGGCGAGTTCAGGCCTCCGGGCGATCCTACGTCGAGGAGCAGGAGGATCTGAAGAACGCGTTCAAGACGGCGGCGGGGTTGGACGGGAAAAAAGCCTCCGCGTCCGCCGAGCGAGCGTCATCCGGATCTGAGTCGGACTCGGACTCGGACTCGGACGGGTTACGCGTCAAGCGTCGCGCCATCTCGGGTTTCTCGGACTCGGACGGGGACGCCGAGGAGGAGGACGACGAGCAGCGCGCGGCGACCCTCGCGAAAACCAAGCTCGGCGCGTTTTTCCGAGCCGACGGCGCGGAGGGCGAGGAGGACAAAAACGAGGCGTTTCTCCGGGATTTCCTGTTGAACGAGAAGTGGCGCGACGCCGAGGACGGCGGCGAGGACGGCAAGTCGGGGTTCACGTACGGCAGGAACCGCAAGGACGATCGATCGCACGCGAGAGACGGTTCGGGGTCCGAGGATGGGGACTCGGAAGAGGACGCGCGCGCGTTCGAAGAGGCTGAGCGTTTCGAACAGAAGTACAACTTCCGGTTCGAAGAGCCCGACGGCGGCGTGATTCAGAGCCACGCGCGAACCATCGAAGGCACGGTGCGCAAGGAGAAAACGAGCAGACGAGACGCGCGCCTCGCGAGGAACGAGCGTAAGCTGAGCGAGAAAGAGCGGCTCCGCGCGGAGGTTCGGCGTCTGAAGAACCTGAAGCGCGAGGAGATTCGCGCGAAGATGGCGCAGATTGCCGCCGTCGGCGGCCTCGCCGGCGCCGAAGCCGTCGCGGCGGCGGACCTGAACTCCGAGTTCGACCCGGAGAAGCACGACGCCGCCATGGCCGCGATGTACGGCGAGCAGTACTACGAAGGCGTGTTGGTTGACGAGGAGGGCGAGGAGCTCGTGAAACCCGAGTTTGGCGATCTGGACGAGGAGGTAAACGCGCTCCTCGGCGCCGCGACGGAGACGGAGGGCGGCGCCGCCGACGAGAGCGAGAAGTTCAAAAAAGTGCGCGAAGCGATGCTCGCGCGATCGGCGAACGGAACCTTCGAAGGCGACGAAGGGGACGACATCGACGATGACGACGACGACGACGACGACGACGACGACGACGACGGTGGCGTGTACGACGCCGGCGCCGAGGACGAAGACGACGACGAGTTTCCGGCGAATGGCGAGACTCACGCGAACGGCGCCGCCACAAACGCCGGGTCCGAACCCGATTCGCAAGTTGGGAACAAATTCAGTAAACGCGCGGCGAAGCGTTGGAAGAAGGAACTGTTGGCGAAGATGGACGAGTACTACGCGTTAGACGCGGAGGATTTCATCGACGACGTGCCTTGTCGGTTCAAGTACAAGGAAGTCGCGCCCTCGATGTACGGGTTAACGACGAAGGAGATTCTTTCCATGTCCGACAAGCAGCTCACTCAAATCGTGCCGTTGAAGAAACTCGCGCCGTACAGGCACGACGCCGATTTTGTAACGGCGCCCAAGGAGAAGATGCGGTCGCAGCGCATGGCGCGCGAGTTCCTAACGGAGGCGGCGAAGAGGGGAGGCAAACGAAAAGACGGGAGAAAAGACGGGAAGAAGATGACCGCGCGGGAGAGGAAGGGGAAGGGGAAAAAGGAAGGCGACGGTCAAGATGCCGACGCCGCCGACCCGGAGGCGGCTGCGGCGGCGGCGGCGGCGGACCGCGTGGCGTCGTACGGCGCGCGCGCCTGGGGCAAGTACAACATCGACAAGAAGGGCAAGAAGAAGGCAATTTCGAATGGCACGAGCGCGGCTGATGACGAGAAAGAAGGGAAAGAGGCGACACGAAAAGACGACGGAGACATGGACAAGAAACGCAAGGCGGACGACCGATTGAGCGGCGACGCGGAAGGGAAAGAGGCGACGATCAAACCGGGGACGGGCAAAAACGCCAAGAAAAACCTCAAGAAACGCCAGAAACGTAACGAGCTGGAAAAGGCGAAAGCCGCGGGGATGCTGTAGATGTCGTCACGCGGATACCTGCGAAAAGCAGATGCGGTAAATGTGTCATGAAAACTCTACTCCTACTACGCACACGTCGGCGTCGTTTTAATCGCGCGTTCGTCGAGCGCGACGACGCGCTCTCACCGCAATCTCACGAATCGCATCTGTTTGTCCACCATGCTCGGCGGCCACCGCCGTATACGGCGCAGCCAGTCCTCGTCGCGGTACAGCGCGCACCCGTCCAGCGCGGGCCCGCCCTCGGTCAAAACCCCGGAGTTGATCTTCTCGCACGCCCAGTTCCACGTCGTCTCCGCCTCTTCGACTTCCCCGCGGCTCCACCGCATCGCCGCCAGCGCGGCGCGCGCGTCGATGGATCCCGCCGCGCGTCTCGCGACAGCCTCAAACTCGGCGATGGCTTCGTCTTCCCTCCCGAGCTCGGCGAGCATCAGCGCGGCGTTGGAGCGCGCGTAGATGGCACCGGAGAGGTTTCTGGATTTCTGGAACGTCTCGGTCGCGAGGCGGTACGACTCCAACGCTTCTTCGTACCTGCCGAGGCTACACAGCACGTTCCCGCGGCTGTTCAACACGTAGGGCGGCGCGCGATCGACGGCGTTCGATAACCGCACGACCTCGTCGTAATCCCTCAGCGCGCCGTTCCAATCGCTCAAGCCCTCGTACGCCAAAGCGCGGTTCGACAGTAAGCCCAGGCTTTTGTATTCCGGTTCGTACAGATCCACGGCGGCGTCGAAGTCGCGTATCGCGTCGGAGAACCGTTTCAAGTCCACGAGACACTGCGCGCGGCGTTCGAGCCACTGGCCGTTCTCCGGCTCGAGCTCGTGCAGCTGGGTGAGCAACGCGTACGCCTCGTCAAGCCGCTTGGCGCGGTACGCCGTCCGCGCGCGCATCTCCAGCTCGGCGAACGCCTCGTCCGTGATGGGCGTGGCCGCGGCGCGCGCGGGCGATCGCGCGGCCGTCGGCGCGCCCAGCCCGAGGGACAGCGCGGCGCCGAGCAGCGCGCCGCGACGACGCACCTGCGATGGCGTCGGAGGCGTCGGAGGCGAGGCAGACGCGGGCGCCCCGCCGGACGGCGAGGACGCGCGGGGCGCCGCGCGTCGCGTCGCCGCCGCGTCCGCGACGAGCCGGCGACGCGGCTCGGCATCGCGCGCGAGCGCCGCGGGCACCGCCGGCGCGAGACGAGCGCGACACGCCATCGCGTCGGGCGACGCGATGTAAAGTGAACGAGATGCGACACGTGGAAGCGTTTCCGCACAACGATTTGGAAGGCGAGATGCGTCGTCGGCTCGCGCGCGCCGAGGTTTTCGGTGTAAGGCTTTTAGGCTGTTTTTGGGGTGGCAAAATTACCGATCACGCCCGCCACACCGCCGCGCGCGCGTTCCGCGGAGGAGGCGCACCGGCCGCGCGTCCGATCGCGCGCTCGCCACCCCGCGGGCCCACCGCCTTGACGTGACCCGCCACGATGACGGTCGGGACCGGCAGGTACGCACACGCACGCCGATCGAGCGCGCGCGCGAATCTCAATTCGCACGTAGCCGAACGACTCGCGTCGTTGTGAAATTCCGCGCCAATCGTCGTCTGGCTGACCCCCCCTCGCGCGATCCTCCCCCGCAGCCCCGTCCGCGTGGGCACCGCGCACACCACCAAGAGCACGCGCCCGCACCCCCTGCTCGCGCGCCTGATGCGCGAGCGCCTGCGCGAGCACAGCAGGCACCTCGAGGCGCAGCACCGCGAGGCTGGCGGGGACTCGGGTTCGGACTCTGACGATGACGCGCGCGACGCGACGGGCGACGTCGCGGGGACGTCCCGCGAGGCGAGCCCCTCGAACGACGCGGACGACGAGTCCATCGTGGACGACTTCGACTTACACGAAGACGACGAAGGCGGGGCGTTCGACTCCGACGCCGGAGCGGGACGAGACGACGTCGCGACGAACCGATCGATTCGGAATGCGACGGCGACGCCCGAGGGCCGTCGACTGGTGGACCTGGTGCGTTTGGAGTCCATGGCTTTGGACGACGCGATCGCGAGCGGCGCGTCCCCCTCGCAGAGGCGCGTCAACGCTCTGCTCCGCATGGAGCGCCGAGCCAAGGCTGAGGCTGAGCGGGGGCGAGGCGGCAACCCGGGGCGCCGCGCCGCGGGTGAGACGCGTTCGACGGGAAGCTTTTCGGCGTCCTTCGCGCGGCGCGCCAATCCCGACGCAAAGCCGGCGGCGCGCTCGAGCTTTTTGGATTTCGCGGGGAGCTTCTTCGGGCGCACACCGGACTCGCGAGGCACCCGGCGGGCGTTCGACGATTCAAACGCCGTCGCGACACGTCCTACGCCTTCCCCGGCGGCGGCGCGCATCTCCGAGAAGGACGCGTCTCGTTTGTTCGACAGGCTCTACTCGGAGAAGAAGAAATTACCAGATCGCGACCCGGATGAGACGTTCAAGCCGAGGCTTTCGCGGAAGACGCGTTTAATGGGCGCGGACGTGCACGCGCGCGAGAACGGCGGTTTACCGCGCGTGGAGTACCTGTTACGAAAGGGCACGAGGGAGTTGCGCGAGCGTTCAGCGAGGACGGCCAAGTTGGAAAAGATGGGCGGCGTCGAGCGAAGCGTGGCGGACGTGGACGCGCGCGTGATCGACCCGTCGCACTTTTTTTTGGACACCGGCTCGGGACGCCCGACGAAGCCCGGCGACTCTTACGTGCGGGCGATGCGTTTGTTACACGACGCCGCGCTCGCGAAGGACAAGAGCGTGTGCACGTTCAAGCCGCGTGTGACCAAGGCGTCGCGCGCCATCGCCGCACAGAGAGACGCGGCGGACCCGTCGTCCGCCAGACGCGGGCCTTTGGGCATGTACGCGCGGGGTTTGGAGTTTATGGAAAGACGCAAGCGCGAGTCCGCCGCCGCCGAGGCGGCGCGGATCGCGGACGAGGAGAAGGAGTGCACGTTCCGCCCGAAATCTCCAACGCGCGTCCCCGGGTTCATGCGCGTCATCGCCGCCAAGATGCGACAAAGACGCGACGACAAAGACGGCGCTTTGTCGGATCCGGATCTCGCGGTTTTAGAGGGCCCCGCCGGCGCGCTGGTCAGCGCCGCGCGGAAAAGAGAGGGGTGGCTCTCGTCGCCGACGTTCTCCCTGAGCGGCTGGGCCGAGAGCCTGGGGATCAAGGCACCCCTGTCACCGACCGCACGCGAACCGGCCGCCGACGGGACACGGACCGGCGGAGGGACCGGCTTCGGGTCCGCGAACGGAAGCGTCGCGGACGACCCCGACGGAGGTGTCGTCGCCGAGACGGTTGGCGCGTCTGTCGTCGTTCGCGCCGGCGCGGTTTCTTTCCCGTCCGCGCCTTTGGAGCACCCCGCGCGGCGAAGAGCGGGCGCGCACGTGCCTATTAAGAGCAAGCTGAGCCACTACGGGTTCCGGAACGAGGGGAAGCGGTCCGCCACGGATAAACTGGAGGACGCGCGGCTCGTTTCCTCGGCTTTCACGACCGCGGCGGAGGCGGCGCACGCCGCGAACCTCGAGTCGCTCTTCGGCGACGTCGCCGACGAAGACGACGAATTCGACGACCCTTCCTTCGCGGACCCGAACGCGGCGTCGAACGCGGGTACGACCTTTAACGACGCGCCTCCGAAATCGCCGCTCGCGGCGCGCCTCGCGAGCGGCAGCGCGGGGTACTACCGCGACGTGGACGACGCCGCGCGAACCAGCGGAATCTCCGGAATCTCCGTCACGCGCGGCGTTCGCGGAAGGCTCTTGGAATCCGTCTCTGGAGCAGCTCAACCTCCGCGCGAAAAAAAAACGGCGGCGCCGTTATCGCGCGACGCGCTGAGCGAAAAATGGCGCTCGGCGGAGTCCAAGCAAAGCGTCGCCGAGACGGATTACTTCGAGCGGTTACACCTGGAGCGTAAGCAGTTGGGCCGTTTAGAGGAAGCCGAGAAGGCGGCTCGGCTCACGAAGTACGACGGCTCGAGCTGGACCAACCGCGTGACCGAGCCCAGAGCTCCCGCGCTCGGCAAAAAGCCGGACATGTCGAAGGTGACGTCGCTGCGGCGACCGCTCGTCTCGAAGACAACCGCCGCGTCTCGAAACGCGCGCGGCGCGTTTGGATCCGGCGGTACCGCCGCCGGCCACAGCCTGTCCAACTCGGTCGGCACCGCCTCCGTCGCGCTGAGCGCCGGCGCGGCGGCGGCGGCGGCGCGGCGGCGCTTCGCGCAGACGCCGAGTGACGAAAGAAACGGCGAAATGGCGGGCGGCGCGCCGCCGGCGTCGCCGCTCGCCGCGCGTCTCGCCAGCGGCAGCGCGGGGTACTACCGCGACGTGCACGCGCGGACAAAAGCCGACCCGTTTGGCATCGCGTCGTCTCGTCAGACGTCTCCCGAGACGGAAACGCGAGGGCCTCCCGGCTGGTCCGACGGCGGCGGCGGGTTCGGCGGCGCGGGCGTGGCGGCGCGGCGCGCGGTTTTCAAATCCGCCGACGTCTTCGAAAAGTTTTCGCAGGAAAACGCCGCGTCGGGCGGCTCCGGGAACGAGTCCGACCGGAACTTCCACGACGACTTCGGGGAGTTCCGCAGCGAGGGGGAGTACGACTCGGAGTTCGAGTGATCACTTGATCACTCAAGAGTGTTCTGAAGATGACGAACGTCGTCGATGTGACGTGACGTCGTGTCGATTTTAACCATAGGACGATAGGTGATGAGTACGACGGCTAAAAATGTATGCACCCGTTTGGTATCGTCATCACGCGCGAAAGGGCGGATCTCGTGCCTCGCGTCGAGCACCGAGCCTCCACACACCGCGAGGCGCGTCCCGCGCGCGCGCGTCTCCGCGCATACTCGCGAGCGTCCCCTCGCTTCGACCCGGCTCGCTTCCGGTCGGCTCGGCGTCGATCATGGGCGCCTCCTCGAGCGCGTCCCGGTCGAGGCGCGCGAAGAAGCCGGACGGTCGCGTCACGGAGGTGGACCGCCAGGTCCTCGGTCTGAAGACGCAGAGGCGGAAGCTCAGCGCGTACGCCGCGCGCGTCGCGACGCAGATCGCGCGCGAGACCGCGAACGCCAAGGCTCTGGCGAAGTCCGGCGAGCGAGCGAGGTGCCTGCACGCGCTAAGACGACGAAAGCTGCACGAGCAAAACGCGAATCGCATCGACGAGTGGGCGATGAGCGTCGAGACTCTGCTGAGTTCCATCGAGCAGGCGCAGGCCACGGCGGTGGTTCTAAAGCGGCTGAAGGAGGGCAACGAGGCGTTGCGTGAGGCTCAGGCGGGGTACGGCGTGGAGGACGTGCACGAGACGTTGCGGGAGATGGAGGCGGGCGCCGAGCGCGAAGCAGAGATCAACGCCATGCTCGCCGACCAGCTCGATCAAAACGCCGAGGACGCCGCGCTCGCGGAGCTCGCGGAGCTGGAGCGGGCGGCGAACGATGTTTCGGAGACGACAGAGGACGCCGCGACGACGAAAGGAAACGAAAACGAGAAAACGACGACGAAAAGGTCCGACAGCGCGTCGATCGAAGAGGTCAAGGCGGCGTTGCCGTCGGCGCCGCGCGCGATGGAGAAAAAAAAAGAGGAGGCGAAAGAATCAGGAGAACCGTCCGCGGCGCGCGTTCGCGTCGCGGCGTCGTGATGTCGTATGCGTATTTAGATACCATGGTAGCGGTGTTTTTTTTTGCGCAGCGTCGTCATCGTGTGCTCTTCTTCACAGCCGTGTTCGTCTTGAGCGCGTGGGAGGGCGAGCGCGTGGTGGCGTATGGGCAAATGGGCATACGTCCGCGGGGAAAGAAAAAACGAAGAAAATCGGACCCTCTGCTCGCTTCGCGGCTCGCGCCAAAAAAAATTCTCCAGCGTCAAATTCGCCGGACGTTTCTCGGCAGCCACGAACCTGTTCGAGGGTGCCGAGCTCGGCGCGCGAAACGCGATTTTCGCGTCCGAGTCAGCTCGGCTGGCGCCAATCATTCGCGGTCGCGCGACGGACGCGGTCGCGACGCGTGACGCCTCGGGACCTTCGCCGTGGATGACGACGTGTCTGCCGCGCACGTGCGGTGTCGCGCGACCGCCGAGCGCGTGGAAGCGCGCCCGCGATGACACCTCCCGCGCTCGTCGGAACGCCCCCGGCGGTGTCGGGAATCCGCGGCGCGCGGCCTTTCGCTTTTTCACGACACCGCGCGCCTCCCCGCGTTTGGGGACGTGCGTCGCCTCGGGGTCATGGCACGCGAAGCCGCCGCGCTTGAAGGGGAGAGGCGCGAAACCCAGCTTCGCATCCATGCTGATGTCCCTGCTCACCGCGAGCGCCGACGCGGGGGACGACGGGGGTTTTGCGTCTCCCCTCTCTGTCCCCGGGGATGCATCATCCCCGGGGACGAGCGAAGGTCCGTCCGACTCTTCTGTGAAAGAATCAGAATCAGAAAAGCGGCGATTACCGGATGCTCGCGTCGCGACGCACCCCAAACTGCGCACAGTCTCGGGCCATCCCGTTTGTGCGTTCGCGCTGGGCGGCAACCGCGAAACGAGACAAGCCTCCGACGTGGTAGCCGAGGCGTACGCGCGAGGCGTCAACTACTTTTTCGCGTACTCGATGGATGACGCGACGATCGGCGATTACCTCGACGGGTTACGAAAATTGTGCTCGGATAAAAAGACGAGAAAAAAGATCTTCGTCGCCGTGGGCATGGAGGACTTCACGGATAAGGAGAAAGTGACGGACCACGTCGCGAAGTGTTTAGCGCGGCTCGGCACGGACTACGTCGACGCGTTCTACATGGAGTACGTGTGCCGCGGGGACGAAGAAGCTGCTGTAGCGGCGCTGGAGTGGATGCGGAACGAGGGCGGGTTGGTGGTGGCGGACAAACCGGGCGCGCGCGCGGGAATCGACGGGCCGGTGCGTTTCGTGGGGTGCAGCACGCACGACCGATGCGTCGGGGTCAAGCTTTTAAGAAGCGAGAGGAGCGATCTCTCCGAGAACGCGGAGGTTTTTAAGCCGGAGGGAAGAACGACCGAGAAGGAGGACGCGAAGGATGATGATGACGTTTTCACAAAGAAAACAGACGCCGCGCTCGACGCGTTCGCCGAGACTAAAAGCGCGGCGGCGACGGTTTCTACCGCGGAGGATCTGAAACTCGAGTTCGAGTCTTCCAAGCCGTGCGCTTTGGATTTCCTGATGGCTCGGTATAACATGGCGCACTGTAAGGCGGAGTGGCGTCTGTTCCCGGTGGCGCAAGCGCGCGACGTCCCGGTCATAGCGTTTACCTCCACGCGCTGGAACTCGCTTCAGAAGGGGCACCCTCGGTGGCATTCGTCCGATCCGCCGAGCACCGCCGCGTGCATGAACTGGTCTTTGTCGCACCCCGCCGTGCAGGTGGTGCTCAACAGCGCGCCCGACGTGGGTTACCTAAGCGAGTGGGCGGACGAGCTGAGCGAGACTGGCAAAGAAACCATGGACGAGAAGGATTTAGAGAAGTGGAAGGAGTACGGCGAGCTGGTGTACGACGAGAGCGCCGCGTTCGAGACGCTGTTCTAGATTTCTTTTTTTTTAAACCAAGAAAAAAAGGTGAGTGACTAACCGCCGGTACGCGGCGCGTCGTCCGTCGTAATTAGAGCACCGAGAGCACCCTTCGTCGCTTGATCTTTGTCGTGCCACCGGCGTTACCTTGTTTGATCGTTCGAGACGCGTTCACGTATCGTCGTGCCGCCTCACCTTATCTCGACGACTCCGAAGAGGGCGCGGCGTCGTCGTCGAAGCTCAGCGTCGAGCGCAGACTCTCCTGCGACCGCCGAAGCGTCTCCAGCTCATCCATCGGCTCGTTTTGTTCGCGTTCCTCAGCTTCCTTCGCCTCGACGTCCACCACGTCCTCGCCCGAGGCCATGCGCTCCAGGCCCTTCAGCTTGAAGAACGAGTTGGACTTTTTGTTACCCCCACCGGTACTCCTCAACTCCGCCGCCGCCGTCGCGGCGCGCGCCGCTTTCGCAACCTCGGCGTCCGACGCGCCGCCGATCATGAGTGACTCCACCGCCGTCACCGCTCTGGCGAGCGCTTCGTCCTCCTCCGCGAGTTCTTTGCTCTTCTCCGCTTCTTTGAGCTGCAAAGACAGCTCCTCGTACTTCTTCATCAGCTCCTGTCGCCGCCCGCTGAACTGCGACGGGAACAACGCCGGGAAGTACCGCTGGATGAAGGAGAAGATCAGCACGTGTCCCACGGGGGTGAGCGGGATGATGAGGATGATGATGAACGGCACAAACGTGAAGATGTCCAGCGTCGTGCGGCGAATGGTCTGCACTTCCCGGGGGCGCAAGGTAGAGCCCATCACCGCTCGGCCGAAGAATCGCGCGGAGGCGCTTATGTCCCCACCGAGCATCTTCACGCCGCGTGCCATGAACTCGGCGCCTTCCTTCGCTTTTTCAAGCGATTCGCTCGTCGTGCGGCTCACGCGCTCGCCTAAAACGCTCGGCGACAGCGACGATAACCCGTCGCCGTCGTTTAAGCCGAGCCGAGATTTTAAATCAGGAATGTCGGTAGCGAGCTCGGTGAGGTCGTCGTCCTCGATGCTCGCGGAGTCGCCGGTGTCCACCATCCAGGCGAGTTTCCGCAAACCCGCGTCCATCGCACTGAACTCCGCCGCTAAAAGCTCCACCTCGTCCGCGCGGTCGGGGGTCTCCAGCGACGGCGCCTCGCACGCCTCCTCCTCTAACTGCGCCAAGATGCGTTCCATCTCGAGTTGCAGCGTTCTTGTGGCGAAGACGCGCCGCAAATCGCGCACTTCGTCGTCTCTTTCGCGGATGGATTTCGCTAACCGCACGCGCGATAACGAGTCTTTGCCTTGACCCATCACCTTGTCCCGCTCGTTGGACGCGTCGGACAAAGCCTTGTCGCAATCCTGCACTTCCACGGTGAGCGACAAGACGCGCGCGTTGCGCGATTCGGCGACTGATCGCGCGTACGGGAGATCCGCGATTCGCGGATCGAGGTCCGCGACGCCGTCCATCCCGCCGTTTAAACGCACCCACACGCCCTTCGTGTACTCCGCAGCTGATGCCGCCGCGCTTAAAGGTTTCTCGCGCAACTTGGAAACGCCGGTGTTAATAAGCCCGCGCGCGGATTTCGCGCGCGAACCTACGCGCTCGACGGTTTTCACCACGGGCCGCGGAAGCTTATCGATACCCTTGCCCGTGTCGTTTGAATTTTGTTCCAAACGCGACCGCGCCTCCGCGATCGCTTCCGTCGCCTGTTCCAGCGTAGAGTACGCCAAAGTGTCGCGCGTCAACATCGCGGCGCGTTTTGTCAAAGCCGCGACGCACGCGTTCACCTTGGCGTCGATTGTTCGCTCCGCGGAGGAGGAAGCCGCCGCGTCGCCTAAACCGAAGACGTCCCCTCCTTCTTCTTTGGTCGCCGCGAACAGCGTCGCTCTTTGTCTGTCCAGCCGCGCGATCTGTTCTTCCACGTCCACGATCTCCTCGACGACGTCCTCGACGGCGTCCGCCGCGTCGGCGAGCGCCGACGCCGACTCGGGCGCCGCGGCGTCGACGACGATCTTCGCCAGCGCCGTCGTTTTTTCCGGGACGGGCCGCTCCGTCGTCTCCTCAGCCTCCAGCACCGCGAAGTACAGACGTTTGCGCGCGACCAGGGCTTTCAGACGGGACGCGCGGCTGGCGGCGTCCACCTCGGCGTCCTCCTCGGTGGCGATGGACGAAGGCCGATCCGCGCCGCGCGACGGATCGGGCGGCATCGGGGAGCGCGCGGCTGATTTCTTCGCGGAGCCGTGCCCGTCGCCGCCGATCGCCGCGCGCGGCGTGACGCGCGATCGCGTCCGCTCGCGTCGGCTCACGCCGCGCGACGGCGCGATCGCGCCGCGCGCCACCGCCGGCGCGACGTCCCGCGCGCGGAGACGCGACAACGATTGCGGGGAGGACAGAAGCCTCGCGGCGCTCTGGCATGACGCGGAGCGCCCCGAGGGGGCGCGGGGCGCGCACGCGCGGGGGAGCGCGCGGCGCGCGGACGCGCGATCCGCGCGGGACTCGACCGCCGCGCTTCCGATCCACGCGCGGGGCGCGCCCACGGTGGCCATCGCGAGACGCCTCGGCCTGGCGAGCCCCGCGCGCGACGCGTCGAGCGCTCGAAAATGCCTCGGTCGGATGCCGGATGCGCGGCAATCCGGGGAGACGCGCGGATTCGCCGCGAGCGACGGCGCGCGCGATGTCTCTTTCCTCGAGTCCTCGCGCGCGAGCTGCTGTCGCGACGAGACGCGTGCGGTTGACGCTCGCTCACGAAACGCGACCTTCGAAGCCGGCGGTGGTCCTGCCGCTCGATGGGGTGTGACCCGATCCTTCGGGACGAGGCGCGGGCCACGTTCTCACCGACGTGGACGGCGGCCCAATCCGAACTTCTCGCCGTCCCCGGGGTCTGCGAACCCAAAACGCGCTCGACGCGCCGGTTGGTTTCGAAGCCCTCCTCCGGCATTTCTTCATTTTCACGCGAGAGGAGCGTCTGACTTGACGAACGCCCCTCATAAAACGAGGCGCGAACGCGCTCGCGCCGCGCGCGCTGCGACGATGGCGGCTCGGTCGACCCGCGTCGGCGGGCGTAACCCCGAGCTCGCGGGCCAAGCCGCGTGGGTGGCGACGGAGAAAGTGGTGCGTCGAGGCTCGCCACGCGACGCGCTGAGAGACAACAGCGCGACGAACGACGACGTGACGCGAAACTCATTATATGTGCGATCTGACTGACACCACACACGCGCCCCCCCTCGGTGGTCCTCCCTTTTCACGCACAAAAACGCGTCCGTCATCAGAACGCCGAGCTGTTCACGCTCACCTACGGCGCGCTCGTGCGTCAGGTCCTGCACGACTGCGAGGACCGCGTCTTTGAGGCGAACAAGAAGCTGGACGAGATGGGGCACGCCATGGGGTGTCGTCTGATTGAAGATTTTCTCGCCAAGACCAACGCGCGGAAGTGTTTGTCGTTTAAAGAGAGCGCCGAGACCGTCGCGCTCGTGGGGTTCAAGATGTTTCTGAATTTAGAGTGCTCGTTGGAAAACTGGAACGACGACGAGACGCGTTGCGACGTTCGGTTCGAGCACTTGGATCCGTTCGTCGCGTTCGTCGAGGTTCCCGATCGGTACAAATCAGGCGATGACGAACAATCGAAATTAAAGTACTGCCAAGTTTTGTGCGGCGCCGCGAGGGGCGCGCTGGAGAGCGTCGGGGTTCGTGTGGAGTGTCACTTCGTGAAGGACGCGCTGGTGGGGGATCCGAGCGAGGGGTTCGTGATGCGGCTCACGTTCATGGAGAACGTGGAGGACGAGTACCCGTTCGAGGACTGACGATGTGTGTGTGTGGAGTTTTCGAAAATAAAATCGAGAGTAGTATCTGAATACGTTCGTAGCGTTCCTTCCTCGTCTTCTCAGATCGCTTTCAGATCCACCCCCACTTCTCCCGTAGCTGGCTCGGGACGAACATGCGCACGAGCCCCTCCCCCCAGACGATCGGGGAGATGATCTTCACGGCGCCTTTCAACAAGTTGGCACCCTTCAAAATGCGCGCGGGCGTCGGCAAAGGCGTCATTAACCTCGTCACGCCAAAGAGCGCGACGGAGAAGAAGTGCGACACCAATGTCAAAGGGTTGGTTTCCAAACCGCCGAGCAGCGCGATCGGACCGGCGGACATGCTCCCGCCTAACCTTAAGTACTCGAAGCACGCCTTGCGCATCTCCTCCATGGAAGAATCCCCTGACGCGCAGAACACTTTGTACAGCGCGTTGGCTAAAGTGTTGATGGTGAGCGCGGGTCGCGTTCGGTGCGCGTAAAACGCGTCGACGCGTTTTTCGACAGCCGCGAAGTCGGTGAAGTCGGGAAGCGGGCTCAGCATGCCCTTCATCGTGCACACGTCGGAGAACGCGACGGTCATGCCCCCGCCCGTTAACGGGTGGCGCATGTTGAACGCGTCCCCGAGCAACACCGCGCCCGGCGTGCGGGACGGTTGCGCCGGCATGGTCTTGTTCCGCATCGACTTGAACGCTCCGTTCTTCACGGCGAGCCGCAGCGGCTCGCGCAGCTTCTCGGGAACCTGCGGCACGATCTTCGTGAGCACGTACTCCGCCATGGCGCCCGATGCCACCGACGGCATGTCCACGTGCGCGGGGATGTCCACCAGACACCGCACTTCGCACGAAGAGATGGGGTAGAACAGCACGGGGCTCGGGTCGCCGAGCACGACGTGGCCGTGCCCCGGGCGCGGAAGCAACGCGTTTGGATCGCCGTCCAGGATGATGCCGACGAACGTGCTCGGGTGGTCCAGGACGCGCTCCGAGCGAGGCGTGAGCTTCTTGCGGAACGCGCTGAAGTACCCGTCGCACACCACCGTGAGCGGCGCAAAAAAATCCTGCGTGGCGTCGTCTCCGACGGCGACGCGCACGCCGGCGACGGTTTCGCCTTCGCGCCACTCCTCGCCCGTCGAAGAAAGAAGTTTCTTCACCGTGGCTTGGCGGCAATCAACCTCCGGCCTAGCTTTCGCAGCTTCACGCAGCCTCATGACGAATCGCCCGTTGTGGAAGGAGCGTCCAGCGACATCGTCCCCTTTCCCCTCCAACGGGTACCCCACGAGCGCTTCGCCGTCGTCTTTGTACATCGCGTAGCCGTACACCTTCTGCGCGTCGATTTCGTCCACGCAGTGCGCTAACCCGAGCTCCTTCAGTTTCAAGTAGCCGCCCGGCTGCAGGAGCTCGCCGACGATGCGCACGGGCTCAGACAGGTCGCGCTCGAGGAGCAACACTCTTCGGCCCTCCTTACCGAGCGCGTACGCCAAAGACGCGCCCGCGACGCCGGCGCCCACCACGATCACGTCCCACTGTCAAAACGCGCGCGAGAAGGCGAAATTTATTTGAGTGAGAATCACAAACACGGTCAGCGTCGAAACGCACACGTCGATAAACGCGATCGACGCCGAGGGAGGGCGCGCGTCGAATCGATCGAGGACGGAAACTGACGACTCCGCCGTCGCGCGTCCGTGACGTCACCGCGGCCGCGACGCGCGCGCGCGTCGGCGTCGATCGTCGCAGCCGCGGAGGATTTCGGGGGGGTCGCCGATCGCGAGGACGCTTCGAGAGCGGCGCGAAGCGGGGTGCGCGGGAGATCGGAGACGCACCTCGGACGCGGCGCCGGCGGACGCGGTCGCTTCGCCACCTCGGCCCATCTTCGCGCGTTCGCGTGCCTCGTGACTCGGTCAGCCAACGACCGGGGCGATGCGACTCTCGAACGACGACCGGCGTCGAGAGGCGCGGGGCTGGACGCGCGACGATACGAGGCACGCGTGCGGGTGTTCCGATGCGCTGGTCGGAAACGCGTCGGGCTTTACGCGTCTGCGGCGGAGACGCGCGCGCGACGAGTGCGGGGGGCAACCGTTCAAGCGACAAGTGTTTGTTTTCCCTCCGAAAACCGAGATTTTGGATCACGCGCTTCTCGTCTCAAGCGCTCGGGCGTCGTAGATGCGGAGTCTCGCCTGGGTCCCTCACACTCGGTCGCGCCGAATGTTCGCCTCGCGACTCGCCTCGCTCGTGCCGCGGGTCTCGAGCGCGTTCCGCGTCCACCGCCGACGCTCGGTCCACCCCGCTCGCGCCACTCGCGCCAGAACACGCGTGCGTCCCCGCGGGAGTCGTCGACCCGGACACGGAGGCGTCCTTCCGTCGGGTGCCCTTTTCTTCCGAGACCGCCGCGACCGCGTCCGGTCCGCCTCCCGCCTGACCGCGCGCCCCCGATCCTCCGGCCGCGCCCCCCGACTCGCTGCCCCTCGCGACGCAGGCGACGACCGCGATGGCGTCCGCCGTCGTCGTGCCAAACGCGCGCGTGGTGCCCCACCGCGTCGGCGAGCGCGTCCGCGTCAAGGGATTCGAGTTGACCGAGCACTTCTTCACCGTGCCCCTCGATCACTTCGCGGACGCGTGTGACTCCGCGGAGACAAAGGTTATCGAGGTTTTCGCGCGCGAGGTCGTGTCTTCGAGCAAGGTGAGCGACCCTTCGTTCGACCGCTCAGCGCTGCCCGCGCTGCTCTTCCTGCAGGGCGGCCCCGGGTTCGAAGCCGCGCGGCCGACCGAGGCGGGCGGGTGGCTCGCGGAAGCCGCCAAGCAGTTCCGCGTGTTCCTGCTCGACCAGCGAGGCACAGGAAGGTCGACGCGCGTCACGAACGAGATGCTCGAACGCGCGTTCGGTGTGTTATCGGAGGAATCGAAGGACGACGAGACAGACTCTGAATCGTGTTCGACGACGAAGTTAGTCGCGAACTACGTCTCTAAACATCGCGCCGACGCCATCGTCGCCGACGCCGAGTGCGTGCGTTTCACGATTCTCGGCGCGGACAAAAAGTGGACCCTCCTCGGGCAAAGTTTCGGCGGGTTCTGCATCGCGCGGTACCTTTCGGTTTCGCCTGAGGGCGTAAGGGAGGCTTTGTTCACCGGTGGTCTGCCGCCTTTAATACGCGACAACGACGATCCCGCGTACGGTACGTACGTGAAGCTCCTGGAACGAGTCAAACGACAAAACGAAAAGTACTACGAACGGTTTCCGGGTGACGTGCGACGCGTCGCGGAAGTCGCGCGCTTCGTTCACGCGTCGGATGAAAAAATCGTCACCCCCGGCGGTTCCACGCTTTCCCTGCGCGGATTACAGTCGCTGGGCTTCTCCAACCTCGGCGTCGCGGGTGGGTTCGAGAAGTTACACTACCTGTTCGAGACGGCGTGGGAGGGCGAGGGCGTTATCGACAAAACGTTGAGCTACGCGTTTTTGAAGGGTGTAGACGACGCGCACGCGTTCGACACCAACCCCCTATACGCGGTGGCGCACGAGAGCATCTACTGCAACGGCGCCGGGGTTAAAAGCGCATGGGCCGCGGAGCGGGCGTTAGTTGCGTACAACGCGGCGAACGACGGGCTGTTTGACCCTGAAAAGGCGCTTACTCGCTCCGGCGACGAATCCTCCGACGAAAAAAAAGATTCCGCGAAGATGTACTTCACGGGCGAGATGGTGTTCCCGTTTATGTTTGACGAGTTCAAACGTCTGCGTCCGCTAAAAGGCGTCGCACATGCGCTGAGCCTTAAAACAGACTGGCCTGCGTTATACTGCGCTGATACGCTCAACGAAAACGCCGTGCCTGTGGCGTGCGCGTCGTACGTCGAAGACGCGTTCGTGGACTGGGACCTGGCGGGTGCGACGGCGCGCGAAATTCGCGGCGCGCGCGTGTGGAGCACGAGCGAGTACATGCACTCGGGCATACGAGAGGATGGCGGTAAGATCCTCACGAAGCTCCTCGAGTTGGCAAGAGACGAGGACCCGCTGAGGTGATCGTTAGTGGTACAGACGGTCGTATCGTACGTAGGAGTGGAGAGTGGAGAGTTTGTCTGCGTCTTCTAAACGTCTACTACGGCTACGTGTGTCTGATGATCGGGCTTTCGTTTTTTTTTCGCCGTTCGGCTCCCGACGCGTCGTTTATGAGTGCCATCGGCGTTCGAGCGGGTCTCCCGTCGATCGCCTCGGCGACTGCCCGCGCGGGACGCGGCGTGTGCGCCCGCGTTTCTTTCGTCGGTCGCGTCTCGCGCGTCTCGCGCGTCACCCGAACAGCCTCCACTTCCCCTTCCGCTCCGCGCGCCTCGCCTCCTCCGCGGCGCGCTCCTCCGCCTCCCGCATCTCGCGCGCCTTGTGTTCCTTCTCCAGCTTGTCGTAGTGACTCGCCGCGCTGAACGACGTCGCGGCGAACCAGCCCCCGGTGACGACCGTCGTGGCGAACAGAGCGCCGGTGAACGTCTTGAACGCCACGTCCGCCGCCCGACTACCCAGAGTCTTGGTGGACATCGTCGACGCGCGCGCACGCGCCCCGCGGTGTGGCGTCGCGCGGACTCGTTTCGGCCCGACAGATCGCCACGTGGCTCGCGCACGCGTCACCGCGCGCTTCATCGGCGACGCGTCGATTGACCGGAACGGCTTCACCGGGTCTGGCGCGATGAGAGAAAAGAAGAACGAACCTCGACGAATCTTCCGTTCCGAGTATGTACGTCGTACCGTAGCGGCGTCGTCACAATCGCCCTCTCGACCGGTTCACGGGTGGTCTTCGCCTCTCTTGTCGTGGCACGCGACCCCCCTCCGAACCCCCCCTCGCTCGTGCGTCCCCTCGCGTCGGCGGCGGTTTCCCCTCACCGTTTGGCCGTGAAGCGCGAGATCGTACCCCCAGTCAATCAATCAATCAGTCGCATCACCAGTCGTCCCCGTCCGAGTCGCTGCCGAAGGCGTCGTCCGCCATGCCCACCTTGGGCAAATCGCCCTTCGCGGACCCCCCCCCCAGCGACGCGCTCGACGCCGTCTTCCCGATCTGCATGTGCTTGAACTTCTCGTCCACGTTGATCGCCACGCCCCCAACCTCCTCCGTCTCTTGATCGCCCGCTCTTCCTTCGCGCCACGCCTTGGCCGCTTCGCGCTCCTTCGCCCGCGCTTCTTTGCCCGTGGCGAACGCGAACGCGTTCCCAGCCTCGAGCTCTTGTAACGCGCGCTTGATCTGCGCGACGATGAACGAGTCGCGGTCGGTGTAGAAGGAAGTGGACCGACCGGTCATCCCGGCGCGGCCGGTGCGGCCGACGCGGTGGACGTAATCTTCAAACGCGCGGGGCAAGTCGAGGTTGACGACGTGCGCGATGCCTTTCACGTCCAATCCGCGCGCGGCGACGTCCGTCGCCACGAGCACGGAACACCGTCCTGTTTTGTAATCCTCCAACGCGGCTTCGCGCTCGCCTTGCGATCGCCCGCCGTGGAACGCCGCCGCGGTGACGCCCTCGGCGTTGAGCAGTTCCATGATCTCGTCCGCGCGCGCTTTGCGCTCGACGAACACGATGGTCATCGGCAACGCGCCGCCGAACTTCTCCGCCTCCGCCTTCTCTTCCAGTAAGAGCTCGCACAGGCGGTCGACTTTCTGAGCATCCACGAGCTTCTCCAGGTGTTGCGCGACGTTCGCGGTGGGAACCGAAACGGCGCCCACCTTGACCTTCACCGGTTTGTTCAGGTAATCCGCCGCGAGCGTTTCGACTTCCACGGGCATCGTCGCGCTGAACAGTAACGTTTGGTGCGGCTTCGGAAGGTTCATCATCACTTCGCGGATCTGCGGTTCGAAGCCCATGTCTAACATGCGGTCCGCTTCGTCTAAAACGACCACGCTGACACGGGCCAAATTAGTGTTCCCTTGGTGTAAGTGGTCGATCAGACGACCGGGGGTCGCGACGCAAACCTCGACGCCGCCGCGCAAGTCGCTTCGCTGTTCGGACATGTTCGTGCCGCCCACCACGATGGTGGTCTTAAACCCTTTGCTGGAACGCGAAAAGATCTTCGCCTCCTTCTCGATCTGCTGCGCGAGCTCTCGCGTCGGCGCCATGACGATGGCGATCGGGCCGTCGCCTCTTCGAATCTCCGGTTGGTTCAAACAGTGCTGGATCATGGGGATGGAAAACGCCGCCGTTTTGCCACTACCAGTCTCGGCGCAGCCGAGCACGTCGCGGCCGGAGCAGATGATGGGAATCGCCTGCGCCTGAATGGGCGTCGGCTTCTCGTACTCGTGGAACTTGATGTCCAGCATGATCTTAGACGATAAGTTCATGTCCTCGAAGGACTCGATCGGGGGCGGGGCTTCGCTCTCGCCGGGCAAAATCTCGACGATCACGTCCATGCGACGGCGGATCTCCTCCACCTGAGGATCGATGGAGAAAGAATTACGTGAAACGTGTCGTCAGCGCTCCGGTTCGTCGCTCGCGTAAAAAAGGAAAAAGCACCGGCGCCGACTGCTGGACTGTCGAAGAAACCTCGGACCTGAGCGGGCGCCACGGCGCTTAGGAAAACGGATGATGTCCGACGCTCGCGGGGACGCGTCGGGGCGTCGGGGACGCCGCGGGGACGTGTCGCCGCTTCGGCTCCGCCAGACTCGGGTCGTTCGGGCGTTTCGCGCGCGCGCGCGGTTCGCGTCGGGGGTTGGCGCCCGAGGGAGGACGGGAGAGATGACGCGCGACGCACCTGGTTCACGGACAGCGCTTGGACCCTCGCGGAGGGCTTCCAGTCCGCGAAGACGGCCGCGGGGGGCCTGCCGCCGCCGCCTCCGCCTCCGCCGCCGCCGCCGCGGCGATCGTCGTAGCGGTCGCCGCCTCCGCCGCGGCGATCGTCGTAGCGGTCGCCGCCTCCCCGCCGGTCATCGTACCCGCCTCTGTCGTAGCCCCGGCCTCCGTCGTAGCCCCGGCCGCCGCCACTTCTGGAGTCGTAGGCACGGTCAGCGCCTCGGTCCGACCCGCGGTCGGATCCCGAGTCGCTGCCGCCGCCGTCGCGCAGGTGAGGGGGGAGATAAGGCATGTGAGGTGGGTGTGGCTCCTCGGTGCGTGCGTAACCGGTGTGCGATGCGGAAGGGTGAGTGGTCGCGGCGCGCGAAGTGCGCGTGATCGGGAAAAAGGGGCCGAAGGAGACTGCAGGCCTTTGGGCGCGAACGGAGATGGAGACAGTGACAGACAGCGAAATGCCTTGACGCGCGGCGACGGTTTTTTCGTGGACGTTATTTTTTTTCGCTCGAACGACGCTTCAAACGCTCTCCGCCGCTCACGCCTCACCGCGCCCGTTCGCGGCTTTCCCGCCGCCGAGCAGGTTCCGGATCAGACGCAGCACGAACTTGACCACCGCGAACGGCAGGAGGACGGGGAAGAAGACCAGCTTCAGGAAGCGCGCCAGAGGGCTCGAAGCGTCTGATTCTTTCGCGCGGCCGGACGCTTTTTCGTCGCGCGGCGCGACGCCTCGACCGGCGGCGGCGGGCCTCGCCTTGACGTACTCCTCGTACATCCTCTGCTTCGCCATGCGCTGCGTGGCGATCGCGCGGAGCTCCTCCAGCTTCACCTCGTCCGCGGAGCCGGAGACGGAGGCGCCGCCCGCGCCCAGCGGCGAGAACGCGCGGGAGACGAACGGGCTCGACACGCGAGACGCGGTGTCCTTCTTCACGAGCGACTCGAGTTGGTCCGCGAAGGTATCGGCGCCGGACATGCGCGCCGCGCCGGACATGCGCGCGGCGTCCCGCGGGTCGAGCCACTGCGTGTCCGGCTTCGAAGGGTCCGGCGTCGCCGCGCGCATGACCGCGCCGGCGGGAGAAGTCTCCTTCGAAGTCTCCTTCTTTTTGATCACGCTTCCGACGCCCTCCGCCATGTCCTCCGACTCCGCCTCCAGAGCCGCCTTCTTCGCGGCGGACGCGTCCACGGGCTTGTTCACAGGCGCGGGCATCGCGGTCTTCGCGGGATTCGCGTTCGGCTCGGTCTTTGTGGGCTTCTCGGTCTTCGCGGGCTTCGCGGTCTTCGTCTTCGCGGGGGCCGCCGCCTTGGCCGCCGCCGCCGCCGCCTCCGCCGCGGCTTCGCGCTTCTTGAGCGCGGGTGTGACGGCGTCGATGATGGACACCGCGGCGAACGCCGCGGCGCTGCCGAACAGCGCCATCACCGGCTCGGTGGCTAGTAAAGACGTCGCGCCAGCGGCGTAGCTCCCGCCGACGGCGAGCAGAGAAGCGCCGGCGACGACACCAGACAAGACGCGCACGGACTCGACGACGCTTTTTTGTTCCGACTGCTCTTCCTCCGCTCCCTCCGGCGTCAAAGGCTCCGCTTTCGTCTTCTTCGCGGTCGCTTCTTTGCCGTCGCCCTCGGGATCGAGCTTCTTCACCGTCGTCTCGGAGGCGGCGGGAGTGGGCTTCGAAGTCGCCGCGGTCTCGGCTTCGGTCGCGGACGCGCCGCCGGCGGACGTCTCCGCTTTGTCGTTCTTCTCATCCGTCACCGACTTCTCCAGCGCCTCCGCCTCCGCGAGCATGGCCCTGGACTTCTCCTTGAGCTTGTCGAGCCGCTCCGCGAGCGCGTCGACGTCGTCGCTCGCGACGGCGGTGGAGCTCTCCGCCGAGCTCGACTTCTCGGCGCCGCCCGCGACGAGCGAGCCGCCGCGCGCGCGGCGCAGCGGCGCGCGACGCGAGGAGGCGCGGCGAACCGCGGGCGAGACGAACGCGAGCGGAGCGGCGACCGCGGCGACCGCGGGGAGACGCGCGGAGGCGCGCGCGAGGACGCGCGCGCGGGGGACCGCGAGGCGCGCACGCGCGTGAGCGCCGGGGCGAGCGGCGGCGGTGGCGGCGCGCGCGGACGCGCCAGGGCGGACGGCGGCCGCGGGGCGCGCGGTGGCGACCGACGTCACCACGCCGAACATCCGAGATTTAAAACAGTCGGGTGCAGCGGAGGTGCGGGGGGGCGCCGACGTCACCGGAGGTGCGCGATCGGAGGTGGGACCGGCGCGTGACGCGCGCGGCGAGACGACGCGCGGCGTGCGTGCGTGAGCGACGCGCGCGGGGATGTGCGTCGCGGAGGGGGGCGACGCGTCGTGCCGTCTCGGCCGACGGTTGACGGCGCGAAAAAAAAGAAACTCTGCCAGCTGGACAGCGCATCTCAGCTCCCCACCGGTCAATCAGACACACGTCGCGAATCAGGCAGGCTTCGCCTTGCGCCTTGGTATCGGCAGTTTCCTAGGGAAATATGGAAAAGTCGACTTTTGAGAATACGTAACGCTTTTGCGCGCGTGTCTATTCGCGCCGCGCGCTCGTCCTCCGGCGCGCCCGCAGCGCCATCCCGATCCCCAGACCGGCCGCGAAACACTTCGCGAGGGTCGTGGCTATCTGTGGGGACATACCCCCGGTGCCCCCGACCGCCCCCGGGGACGCCCCCGCGCGCTTCCCATCTCCCCGCGCGTCCCCGTTTCCGTTCATCGTCCCCGCGGGGACGAAGCTTTCGTCCACCGGGAGACGCATTCTTTCGGTCGCCGCCGAGGGCTTGTTCGCGTAGAAGATGACGGAGTACCGCGCACCGCTCTTTCCGGAGGAGTCATATCCCCGCACCCAGTGCACAAAGCGCCCGTCCACGCGCGCGACGCGGTCGCGCGTGTCCACCTCCCAACGAAACGCGCCGTCCTCGGACTCCGCAACCAGCTCGCCCCCGACGTCCCCCCAGTCCCCGAGGGACACCGCGTACTGGAACGTGACGTCGTCCTTGTCCACGTGCGGCGAACCGGTGAAGTTCTTCGTGACCGCGAGTCGGTCGTACTGAAAACGCGGGTCCGCCCAGTGAAGCACGCGAAACGCGGCGAGTTTCAAAGCACCGTACGGGTCACCCGCGGAGTGACCCGGCCGCGAGTCGAGAATCGTCGGGTCGCGGTTTCCTTTCTCCGCGCTCTCTCGCGCCAGCGCCGCCGCCTTCGCCGCGGCGCTCGGCGAGGAGGACACCAGCAGGTACTTCTGCGCGTCGACGCCGCGCCTGTGCGACGCGATCGGCCAACGCGTGTGTTCGAGCGCGAAACGCAGGTCGTTCAGCAAACGCGGCGGGATCGGAACGCCGCGGACGCGCGAGTACGTCGGCGAGGGGAGTTTCCGCGTACCCGTACGTTCGCTCCTCCTCTCGTCCGCCCCGTCGTCGTCTTCAAGCGAGGCGGATTTTTCGGCAGCCAGGTACGCCTCCACGGTGTGGTACCCGAGCGCCTCCGCGCGTCGCGAAAGCACCGAGCGCGGCCACGCGCGAGCGATCGCGAAGCGGGACGGGTCCGCGCCGGGAGCCAGCCGAACGTCGAGCCGGACGTCGTCGTCGTCGTCGTCGTCGCTTGGTTTGTTTCGTCGCGCGTTTTTTTCGTCGCCGTCCGCTTTTTTCGGCTTTCGTCGCCACATCCCTTTGACCGTCGCCGGCCGGGCGGACAGGGTGATCGTCACCGGATCGCCTTCGTCCGTCGTCTCGCGCACGACCTTGCCGTCGACGTGGAGCATCGCCTGCGCCGCCTCCTCGGCGTCGCGGAAAGCGACAAACGCGTAGCCCAGCCACGCGCCTTTCGGTTTTTTCTTCGCCGCGTCCCCGGGATCCGCCGCGTCCCCGGGATCCCCGGGATCCCCGTCCCCGGCGGTGTTCTCGCCGCCCTTTGAAGCGCCCGTGCGTTTCCTGGTGCTCTCCCTCCATCCCCGGCGGACGACGTGCCGCACCACCGGCACGGCGATGCCGACGTTGCCGGGGACGGCGCAATACAGAATCTGCGACACTTTCCTCGTCGACGCGTGGGAAGCGGGTATCCCACCGACCCATAACTCGTGCGGGAGGCCGGGGACCTCGGGGACGAACACCCTCTCCGCCGGGGACAACTCTTCACCGGGGCTCTCACCGTCTCGGCAGGTCGTCTGTCCCGACGGATCAGTCCCTTGCGCGGAAGAAGATGCCTTCTTCTTCGAAGCCTTCGCCTTACGCGGTGGAGGAGGCGGTGGCGGCGAAAACGTCGGCTCCTCGAGCTCCCCCGCCGCGATCTTCCGCGCGGCTTCCGCGACGCCCCCGTGCTTCACGCACCACGACCCACACGACCCCCCCGTCTCCACGTTCTCGTCGCGCAGGTGCTTGAACATCGCGTTCTTCGAGGGGAACGAGCCGCCGCATAGCGGGCACGACGCCGGTGTCGCCATGGCCCGCCGCGCCTGGCGCTCTGTCGAGAACCGATGAAGCGGTGTCGGCACTCGCTTTTTCGCCGGTCCGAGAATTTTCCCGAAACACTTTTTAACGAACGCGTCTTTTGTGTTGGCTTACTACCGGATCGTGGACGACCACTCCACACCGCACACCGAATCGACGAATGGGCGCCGTGTGCTCCGCGTGCATCGCCCCCAAGGACGCGGACCCGTCCGGGACGCCCGGCGCCGCGGCGAAGTACGAGGTGGCCAATCTCACGCCGAGGGAGAAGCAGGTTCTGCGCGAGATCGAGCGATTCCCGGAATTGCTCGAGCTTCGCGACGCGTTTCACGACGCCGACGTCACGAACGCGGGGTGCCTGAGCCCCGAGCGCGGCGTCGCGCTGGTGCTCGCGAGTATCGGCGAGACGCACGAGCCGAACGCTTCGGAGGCACATACCCCCCGGTTCCGACGGCTGGCGAAGTGGCTGGACCTCGACGAGTTGGATTCGACGGAATCATCATCAACGCTGACGCAAGAAGATCTGCTCGTGAAGTTGGCTCGGGTCGCGCGTCTCCGCGACGCCGGCGAGACGCCCGTCGACGCGCTGGACGAGGATCTGTTCCGGGACCTGGCGCCTCTGCTGGACGCGGCGGCCTCGGCGGCGACGAGCCTGGCGAACAAGGGGCGTGGCGAGTTCGACGCTGAAGCGCCTGAAGCGGAGACGGCGAAGGATGACGAAGACGCGTCTTCAGAAAAAGCGCCGGAAAAAGCCGCCGACGACGACGCGGCGAAGACAGAGACAGAATCCGCGGTCGTCGCCGAGACGCCGATGAGTCTTGAAAAACCGCCTGAACCGTCCGTCGGAGAACCGTCAGCCACAAACACGAAACCGGGAGACGTTTCGGACGTTTCGGACGAGTCGGCGCAGATGGCGAAGGACCGGTTGGAGCGCGTGCTGGCGAAATCGAAGATGCCCTCCGCCGTGTACCTGCGATCCATTCCCAGCCTGAAAAACGACGACTCGGAAGCGTTTGACGATCGCGAGTTCGACGCCGAGTACAAGCTGAGCTCCCCCACCGCCTCTTCCAAGGATCTGAGTCTGGAGAAGCAGTACGCGCTGAGCTCGCCGGGGCCCAGCGGCGACTTCGGGGACCTCTCCGAGAACATCAAGGCGGCGCGCGAGCGAGCCGAGAAGGAAGCCGCGCGGGGGAAGAAAGGTTCCAAGAAAAAGCAAAAGCCCGAGTTTCGCAACTTTTAGGAGGCGTGTGCTTGGTCGTTTTCGGTCGTCTTTTCGATACTTACACTACACGCGGCGCACCCCTCGGAGGCTCCACGCAAACGCACGACTCTTCACCTCTACTCTCGGTATCTCCTACGGTATTCCCTTCCCAAATCAATACACCCACTGCGGCCCGATGGCGAGTCCGTCTGAGCACTCCTCCGCGACGCGGTCGACGTCGTCGATGTCCACGAGCGTGCTGTCCGGCGACGCGGCGTTTTGAAAGTCGTCGCCGCCGCCGACGCCGAGCACAGCCACCAAAGCTGCCAGGCACTTCGACGCGTGCGCGGCGGCGTCCGCGCGCTGAGACGCGCCGGCGTTGTCCGCGGGCTCGCCCGTGGGTAACAAACCCGCCGCGCGCGCGTCGTCGCCCGAAACAACGTGCGCCGCGCGGTAGGCTTTGCCCGCGGCGCGGCGCAGTCGCGCCGGGCGGCGCCCCGCGCGCAGCGACGCCGCCACCCTCTGCCCGTTGTGCACGAGCGCCAGCAGCGCGTCCGCGGCAGCCGCGCGCGCGCCCGGGTCCGCCGCGCCCGCGGCGGCGACCAGCGCGTCCACGCACCGCGGGTTGGAGCTGACGTGCGCCTTGGCCTCGGCGTGGAAGCACACGTTTCGTAGCAAAAGAAGCGCCTCCGTCGCCGCCGCCGGGAGCTGCGGGCGGAAAACCGCGTCCTCGACGCCCGCGCTCTTGACCCCGGCGAGGATGACATCCACGTCGTCCTCCTCGTCGTCTTCCGCGCCGGTTCCGTCCAAGCCGGAGATACCGAGCCCGGCGGCCGCGAGCGTCTCCAGCAGGAGCTGCACGAGCGCCGAGCCGCCGACGCGAAGCACCTCGCGTCGGCCGTCCTCGCCGCCGCCGCCGGCGACGTCCGCCGCCGCGCGCAAGAGCGCGACGAGTCGCGGCGCGTCCTTTTTAGAAACGGCGGTTTCGATGGCGTCCACGACGCTCGGCAGGAACGACGACCGCAGCAGCCACCGCCGAGAGGTCGGCTCCGTCGCTAAACTCGCGAGGGGCGCCAGCGCCAGCCGCGTGGTCATCGGCGGGCTGGTGTTGCGGAACGCCAGCCGTAACACGCGCTCGGCGAAACTCCTCGGCTCGCCGCCGTCGCCCGCGTCGAAGGGCTCGACGGCTTTGCGCTTCGCCGCGTCGCATCCAGCCATGAGGTTCGCCGCGAGACCGAGGAGCTCGCGCGTGAGGTGCGCGTCCGACACGGCATGGCGCCACATCCGGTTCACGTAGCCCATCGCGTCGCGCGCGGTGGCGTCCAGTCGCGCCGCCGCCGCGGCGGAACCCAGCGCCGCGGGCGACTCGGAAAATCCGTCTTTCTCGATCGACGTCAGGAGCTCATCCTCCGTCGCCGCCGCGTTCTCGGGCGCGCGCGCCGCGTCCCGCGCCGCCGCCTCCGCCGCCGCCGCGGCGTCGGGGGGGCAGTACAGCGCGTGCTTGATCAGCGAGACGCACTCCGCCAGCACCGTCTCCGCGGCCATCGCGAGCGGCCGGGGGGGCGAGCCCAGCGCCGCCACCGCGGCGGCGGCGGCGCCGCCCGCGCCGCCGAAAACCTCGCGCCTCCGCCCGTCCCCAAAGCTCCCCGCGGGGCGCCCGCGGCTGCTCCTCCCCTCCTCCGCCTCCTTCTTCTCCGCCAAACGCACAGCCTCGTCGCGTCGCAGGTCGTACGCCAGGATCGAGCGCGCCTTCTCCATCACCTTCAGGAGCGTCCCGGTCAGAGAGGCGGCGTTCGCCGCGCGCTTCGCCGAAGCCGAGTACGCCAAAACGTTGCGCAGCGCAACCGCAACCGCCGCGTGCGGCGCGGCGAAAGCCGCCGCGCCCGGCGCGCGCGTCCCCCCCGGCGTGCCCACCGCCTGCGCGTGCCACAGCTTGATGAGCGAAAGCGCCAGACGCGAGCCCACCGCGTTTGCGTCGGAATGGTCCCCGTAGGATTCGATCTCCCCGTAGGACGCTTCCGCGGAGAGAGACGATCGACTCGTCGCCGCCGCCACGCACTTCGCCGCCGCGGGGCTTCGGAACACGGCGGCGAGGCACTCGCACGCGGCGCGCGCCGCGTCAGCCAGCGCCGCGCCCGCCGAGCCCGGCGCCGCCGACGCGGGCGAGTCAGTGCCTCCCGCGGCGAGGTCCACGATGCGCGCGCACGCCAGGGGCGCGGCGCCGAGGCTGGACCACGCCTCGGTCGCTCCCGGTCCCCCGCCCGGGTCCGGCGCCGCCGCCAGCGCCGCCGCCAAGCCCGACGCGCTCCGCGCGCACGCGCGCGCCAGCGCCGCGCGCCGCGCGGCGTCCCGCCTCGAGGCGTCCCCGCCGCTCCTGGGCGGCGGCGTCTGCGCGAGCGCGTGCGCCGAGGCCGCGAGCGCGGCCGCCATCGCGGGCACGCAGGACGTGTCGCACGCCATGCGCGCGCTCGAGAAGCACCTCGACGCGAGCAGGAGCTCCTCCCGCTTCTCGACGCGCATCGCGTCGCCGCCCTTGGGCGGCGCCGCGTCGTGACACGCCTCCTCGCACCGCCCGGCGGCGAGCGCGCCCACCAGCGCCGAGACGTTCGCGGCGGCGGCGGCGGCGTCCTCCGCGGCGGTGGTCGCAGGTACGGCCCACGAGAGAACCTCCGGCGGCGGGAGCTGTAAGCACAGCCGCCACGGCGCGGGGTCGAGCGCCGCCAGCGCCGCCGCCAACGCGGGCGGGTACGCGTCTTTAACCGGACCGTCGACGCCGCCGACGAATCGCCCACTCCGCGGGTCTCGCCGCGGAGGCGCGTCTCCGGGTTTGGGCGCCATCGCCACCGCCACGACCGCCGGCGCGAGGCGCGCGGCGGCGAGCAGCGCGGACGCGGCGCCTCGCCTGAGCGCCGCACACGCGGCGGGGTCCGAAACGGAAGGCTGCGTGTTGGAGGTGTTGAGTGACCGCCGCGCGGCGGCGGAGACGTACCCGGACTGCGAGGGCTCAACCTTATTTCCAGAGCACGCGACGAGCACGTCGGCGAACCCCCGCCACACCTCCTCGCGGTTTAACAGAGGCACGACGTCCAGGGTCGTGACGGTAATTCGATCCGAATCCGACCGAGAATCGATCGAGTCGCGCGTCGCATCGAGGCCATCCTCGAAAAACTCAGCCTCCATGTCGGCGTCGGCGGCGGCGGTCGCCGACAGACACGCGGCGACGAAAGCCGCCGCCGCCGCGCGCGCCGCGGGCGCCTCCGTCGGGTCCAGCGCGGTTCGCGCGGCGGCGCTCGGCGACTCCGGCCAGGCTTTCTGCAGCATCGCGCGCGTGGCGCGCGCTCCCGGCGACGCCGCGAGCGCCAGCAGGCGCCACGCGCGCGCGCGCCGCGCGGCGACGCGGTCGCGCGAGAGCCGCGTGAGCCAAAAAGAAGCGCCGCGCTCGGCCCAGGCGTTTGACCACGCCGCCGCCGGCGCGGCGGCGGCGATAGCCTCCAGCGCCGCGCACCCGGCGTCCACCAGAGCGCCGCCGAGCATTGAAGTCGCGCCCTCGTAATCCACCGAGTAGCTCGTTCTCGGAGTGGAAGCGGAGAGGTTCTTTCCGTGAGCTCCGACGATCGACGCGTCCCCGAGTCTCGCCGCGCACACAAACGTCAGCAGAGGCTCGACGGCGCGAGACGCCAAGTCCGCGGCGACGACGTCGGCGCCGCCGAAGCGCTCCAGCGCCGCGGGCGGTCTCGAGGCTGCCGCGAGCGCGCACGCTCGCGCGCAGCTCGCCAGGAGCTCGCACCCGGCGACGCGCGCGCCGTACGCCATCGAGGGCTCGCACACCAACCGCGAGATGACCGCGTCCACGAGGTCGGTGTCGCAGAGAAGAGCGCCACACGCCGTCGCCGCCGACGCCGAAGCCGCCGCGGGGCTGGTACCACTCGCGGCGTCACCGTACCCCGCGGCGGCAGCCATCGCCACAGCGGCGTCCAGCGTCTGCGCGGCGAGCCGCGCCGCCGCCGCAGCGGCGGCGCAAGAAGCCGCGGAAGCCTCGCCGTCGTCGTCCCCGAGCGCGGCGTGCGACGCCACCGGGTGGCGCGTCGCCGCCGCGTCGCTCGCGCTCGTCGCGCGACCGAGCGCGCGGCGCGACGCCGACTCGGGGTCGCCGAAGGCGACGCGTATGGCGGGCGCGCCCGCGCCGCGCGTGGTCTCGACGGCGAGCGCGAGCACCTCCGCGGAGGGGGCGACGTTCGTGCGGCGCATCGCGTCCGCCAACACGGAGACCAGCGCGGACCAGAGCCGCGCGTCGCCCGGCGTGCGGGGCGGGCGCGTGAGTATGCGCGTCGCGCCGTCGGGCCACGTCGCCGCGACGAGCGCCGCCGCGCCGGGCGCGCCGAACGCCAGGACGCCGCGCAGCGACGTCGTCGCCGCGAGCGCTTCGGCGTGCGTCCTCGCAGCGGCGAGCCGAGCCAGAGACGTCATCGCCGACGACGCCGGCGACGCCCAACGCAGTTGCGCGTCGGCGATGCGCGCGAACGCGCGAAGCGGCGCCGACGAGTAACTCGCATCCTTTTCGTTCGCGCCGGACGACCCGTCCGTCTCGTCTCGCGCGGAGGACTCGCCCGTCTCCATCCCGCGCCTCGTCTCGAGGAGCTCCTCGTGCACGGCGCGCTCGAGCGCGGCGAGCGCGCCGGCGGCGCCACCGAGCCGGCGCGTCTCGCGTCTCTGCGCGAGCATCGCCCGAACCTTCTGCGCCCGACGACGCGAATCGGAATCCTTCACGGAATCTTTCTCGCCTCCGTCATCTCGCGAAATCTTCGTTCCACGTCTTTTGTCTCCGTCGACCCTCGTCGTCTCCACCGGCAGTAAGAGCTGCTCAATAAGCGCCGACGGCAACGCCAACGCCGCCGATTTCGCGAACGCGCCGTTTCGAACACAAACGGTCACTTCCTGTCCGCCAATCCGCCCCACCGCCAGGTCCGAGACGACACCGAACACGACGTACGCCGCGAACACCGCGAAGCGTTCGCGGACGCTCGGCCTTGCGTGAAACGCGAGCGGGAAGAGGCGCGCGGCGCGGCCGTACGGCGTCGGAGGATTCGACGACGCCGACTCGTCGTAGTCGAGCTCCACCGCGGGCGCGGCGTCCGCGAAGAACGCGCGCGCGCGGCGCGACCGCGACGTCACCGCGGCGAGGAGTTTAAGGCACGCCGAGGCGACGTCCAACTCGGGACCCTCCGACGTCGCCGCCGACGCGGCGAGCCGAGCCACCGACGCGAGGTGCGCGGGTCTCACGAGCTCGTCTTCCAGCCTCTCGTCCGCCGCGCAGACGCACAGCTGGTCCGCCGCGGCGCACCGCACGGAGGGCCC
>ENA-OUOG01000997-OUOG01000997.1-marine-metagenome-genome-assembly--contig:-NODE-997-length-34358-cov-5.573408_pt1 | contig 34358 bp, 16 predicted proteins | sample MGYA00248635_ERZ508505 | MGnify/ENA primary metagenome ERZ508505 (study PRJEB26176, sample SAMN06267871) | marine metagenome | isolation source: Saanich Inlet, British Columbia, Canada | place: Pacific... | reverse complement strand
GCCACCATCGCTCCCGGCGCGGGTCTCGGACGTGTACGGCGCGCGCGGGGGTGTGTGGAAGGAGGAGTGCGGCGGACAACATCTTCGGGATCTCGTCACTCAGAAATCGTCGGTGCCTTCAACGAAGGGAAGAACGTCGAGGCACCGAGTATAATAACGGCTCCCGAAGTTCGGCGCTGACCGCCGGTGCCGCCACATCTCTCAACGCAGAGCTGAGGCCCGCCGCGCGATGGAGATGTCAGCGGTGACTCTTCGTCGATTTCACGTCCCCGCTCGTGCGACGCGCGACGTGCTCCGAGAGAGGGCAGCGTCGACGAGCCGCGCGAAGACATCTGGGAACGTTCGCGCAAAGTCAAAGGTGCCGTTTTCGTTTCGGGTCCGTCGAGAGAGAGGCGACTCGGTCGTGACACGTGCCGAACCCTCGAGCATCAACGAAATCGTGCTTCAAGGTGGACCCCTGCTGTTGCCGCTGGTTCTGTCCACCTCGGCGGCGTTGTATCGCGGCGCGATGAAGGCAAAGAAGTCATCAGAAAGCACCGGGTTCGAGGCGTTGGGACGAGCGTTCGGTTTTTTGCCTCCCGGCATCTGGGCCGGCATCGGGTTGGTCTGGGCGTACTGGACCGCCTCGCAGGCCGGAGTGTTTTGACCGCGTGACGGCGATGTCGCGCACGCGGTGACGTGATAGACACGATCGCAGACGGTCGAGTAGCCGATTAGCACTAGCGTTGTAGCCCGGAGCCGCAGTTCCAAAAACTCCAACCGGCGTCTCCTCTCGGATTTTTCGGTCGTTCGCTCGTGTGAGATTCCAAAACCGTCTCCCGGGGGAACACTCCTCGTCGCGCGCGGCGGCGGTTCGGGCCACGATGCCCACGGATGCGGAGACCACCGAGGCGAACGAGGCGTATCTCTTGAAACACAACATCAAGGAGCTCATGGGCTCGATGATCCAGGCGGTCGTCGAGCAGAAACCGCGTGATCCCGTGCAGTTCCTCGTCGACCGTCTGACGCTGGAGAACGGCGAGGCGATGTCGTGCCAGGACGAGAACGGGCTGAGCCTGTGGCGACGACGGAAGTTGCTGGAGGTGTTCCACCAGATGGACGCGGACAAAAGCGGCAAGGTGGACTTCCGCGAGACGGTCGGGTTCGTCTCGAAGCACGGCGGAGCGGTGCTCGGCGACGAGGAGCTTAAGAGCATCTTCAAGGATTTCGACGAGAGCCTGGACAACGAAATCGACGAGGGTGAGTTTGTCAAGTTCTTCAGCCGAACCGCGGGGCCCATGTCCAACGCGCAGTTCGAAGAAATGGTGCAGGAGATGATGGTGTGATCTTCGTCGTTTAGAGGTGTGATGAAACGCGTCACGCGTATACTGTATATTCGCTTCATCTGCGCACGAGGCTGCGAGAAAATGTTCATATTTTCGGGCCAGTTTTCGACACGCTTTTCGACTCGACGAACGTGGCCACGCCGCACAAGGACCACGCGCCGGTGCGGGGGACGATGGAGGCAGACGCCGCGTCCGCGGCCTCGCGCGACACCGCCGCTACGACCAGCGGCGACGACGACGCGCCGTTCGAGTTCGCGGCGCGTCTGGACCAGCTCTCTCGGGATGACGCGCGCCTGCAGGTCGAGGTTCGGGGGCGACATCTGATGCTTCTGCGTCGCGGGGACGAGGTATTCGCCATGGACGCGACGTGCTACCACATGGGCGCGCCGCTGCTGCACGGCGACGTGGAGGACGTGCCCGGTCACGGCGCGTGCATCACGTGCCCGTGGCACCACTACCAGATCTCCATGACCACCGGCGAGCGCCTGTACCAGGACATGACCATGAAAACCTGCACGTTGCCGAAGAAGCAGCGCGTGCACGAAACCAAAACGCACGCGGGCGCAGTGCTGGTGCGGCTAAGCGGAGGCGGGAAGCCGCCGAGCCCGCCGCCGGGCACGCCTCGCCCGAAGCCGCACGAGCTTCCGAAGCCGGACTGGGAGAGCGACCGCTACGCGTTCAAGGCGCCTCCGCCCTCGCAGGGCAGGCAGGCGTCTGGAGGCCGCGGTCGGGGCGTCCCTCGGTCGGGACACGCGCTGCGCGCGTTCGCGAATCCCGCCGCCGGCGGGACGAGGCTCCACCCCGGGCTCAGAGGCCAGGGCGTGGGCGAGATGGTCGCGCACTCCATGCGCGGCGGGGACGGAAAGGCGCCGTGGGCGATGCGGGCGCCTATCCCGCCGCGAGTGAGAGAAAATGTAGCGGAGGAGGCGCTTCCGTCGCCGCCGCGCGGCGCCGACGCCGACGACGCCCGAGACGCGTAGCGCGTTCGATTCGTTACTATGAGCCTATGACGCACACGTAGAGATAGTCTGTTCTCGTATCACTACCAATAGCGCGGTAAAGCACACTACTCGCTCGCTAGCCTTCTCGAGCGCCTCCGCTTCCGCTATGCGCGGTCATCGCGTTCGCGGACACGTCTCTTCGTCGCGCGCGATGTCGGCGAGCGGCCGCGGCTTCCCGAACCCCCACTCGCACGAGCACGTCGGGTTCGCGGCGTCGATGTGCTCCACCACCCCCGGGTGCACCTTCCCCATGGCGCGGAACTCGTTCTCCATGTGCCCGCAGTGCCGCCTCACGACCTGCGGCTCGTACGGCTCGCGCCCGCCGCCGCGAGGCATGCCCATCTCCCGCCAGAGCTCCGTGAAGCAGTAGTACTGGTCGCCGGAGAGCGCGGCGGCGACGTCCGCGTCAAACGCCGCGTCTTTTCCAAAGTCGCCGAACCCGCAGAAGGTCTCCTCGCCGCCGAGGAAGTCAAACTCAAGCACGCGCGCGTCCATCGCGCCCGGAACGGCTCGAAGCGTCTCGATCAAATCCAACACGTTGAATCCCTCGCGAACGTCGATCGCGTTAGACGTCTCCTCCTCCGTCCACGCGCGCGCGCCGGAGTTTGACGAAACGTCGGGGTACCCCGCGACCGCGCGGTCCTCCGCGGCGTCCGCCGCCGTCTCCCGCGCGCGCGCCTCGTACTTCTCGCGGCCGACGCGCACGCGCACGGTCGCACTTCGGTCTCTCAACTCCTGGCTTAAACGAGGATCGTTCAAAAACCCGGGGCTCCGGAACGGGCGCCTAGCTTCGCCGCTGGCGTCGCTTTTGAACCACGCGGGTAAATCGTAGATGTGGTCCATCGGGCAATCGTACGGCAGGACAAACGTCTCGGCGCCCGGCGCGCGACACGCGTTGAGGTTGTTCCAGATCTTGTCGCAGTAGCATCGCGCGGAGGGCAGCACTAACGTGCGCCCTAAAGCCTCCGCGATCGCCAAAGCGTTCCGCACGGTCAAACGACGCAAACGGTCCTCCGCGAGGTGCCTCCGGATAGCCGTTTTATACGCCCCGTCGTCGAACCCGATTTCACTCGGAGGCGGAAACGCCAACGTCGCGCCCGAGTCGGCGATCGCGAGAAACTTCTCCTGTTCCTCTTGTTCCTTCTCCTCCTTTTCCTTTCGTGTGACTCCTTTCGTGTCGCCGTTTCCCCCGAACCAGGTGTCGTCGTCCGCGCGCCACAGCCCCGCCTGGCGCATGCGTTCCCTCTTCCCGAACGCGTACGAACCGGTGTCGCCGTACTGGTACGTCATGTGCACGCTGAACGGCGCGCCGTCCTCGGGGTGGGACAAGTGGTGCTGCTGCACGAAGTAGGTGTGCCCGCTGCCGAACAGCCAGTTGGGCAAAACGCCCAAACGTAACGTCGCGTTGGCGGCGTAGTACACCATCCTGTGCCCTTCGCTCCCCTTCTTGGCAACGTCCTTGAACCGCACCGCGGGGGTGAGCGAGTGGCCGCCCACGCCTTCGTGCGTCAGCAAATTAAACGCCGGCTGGTCGCGCATCCACGCGATGGTGGACGTCGCGACTTTGGTCTTCCACGCCTCGACGAACGCCTTGGACGCCTCGGTGGGGCGGAAGTGCAAAACGCCGGTGTTGAAGTTGACGTGCGAACACCCGTTGTCGTCTTTTTTATCCGCCACGACGTCGATGCAATCCGTGGACACGAGCGCGTCCGCGACGGCGTACGAGCCCGTCTTGAAATACGCGCGCGGATCTCTTAGCCACGTGACGTCGGCGTCCGTTAAAATCGGCGCGACGCCGATCTCAAGCAGGTCCTGCACGAACTTGGTCTTCACCGTGCCCATTTTTTTGAACGACGCGTCCCCAGCGGTAATGAAAGACTTGTTCCTGTTCTTCAACACCGAGTTGCCCTTTAACAACATCGTCGGCACGCCCCGTTTCACGCAAAAGTCGCGAATCTCCTCGTCGAGCGCGCCGACGAAGACGGGCTTTAAGTTTAACGCGTCGGCGGACTTCAACCAGTTGACCACGAAATCCTTCACCGACCACGTCGCGAACGTCACGAACAACTCCTCTCCGGGTCGCACGATTTTGCTCAGCTCACTGGGGATGCTCTCCAGCTTCGATTCGAGCTCGGAGCCGGTCACCGCGACGGCGGCGGTTTTCTCGCTCCACATGTCGCGCATCCATTTCGGGTGGTCGTTCTTCGTCGGGTCCACGTGTTGCATGTTCACCACCCCATGATCGATCGTGGGGGGAGGGATCAGATCGAACTCGTAAAGGCGATTAGTGTCGATGGCTTCGTCTAAACCGTGTGTCTCTGTGGCTATAAGGTCACCACCCCGCGGGTTTCCCGAAGTAGAAGCGCCGCGCGAAAAGAGTCCGTGACTTTCGCGCGCGTCGTCGGCGGTTTCGGCGTGTCTCCTTCCATCCCTCTGGTGCGCGTGCGCGCCGAGCCCGCCGTGCGCGTGGCCGTGCATGAGGTTGCCCACCCACCCCTCGCGATGGTGCGCGGTCTCGGGCTCGTCGAGGTGGTGCAGCCGCTCGAGGTCACCGGGGTGGCGCTGCAAGTACGCGCGGTACCGCTCGCCGCCCTCCAGCTGCATCTTGTGCAGCTCCAGGTTCGAGGGCTCATCGTCCGATCCGCCGCTTTCGTCGCTCGAGCGGAGCTTCCACCCGGTGGCCAGCACGAGCAGCGCCAGCACCGCGACCGCGATGCGGTTCACCCTCCGCTTCTTGCGCCGAGACGGGGGAGCCTCGTGCGACTTATCCATCGCGACGCCTCCACGCGCCCGCCGAGCGTTGTGACGTGAACGACGAATCCTCGTTCGACACGACGCGGCTTCGCGTGGCCGCGAAACGCGCGAATAAAAATCTGTTGCTGCGAAAAAAGCGGGACTTTCGCGAGCGCGCCCACCTGCGGCCCGTGCCCCCATGCGCGTCATGCGTCTCACCGCGTTCCTGGCCTTGTTCCTGGGCCTCCTCGTCGCCTCTGCGACGTGCCAGGAAGTCGAGGACCTCGCCCCCGAGCTCGAGGCGTGCCGAGCGCAGGTGCGTACCTCGGATGTATACCGACAAGATTGAACCGTTGTTTCCTCTCCAACCGTCGCGCGCGCGATCTCGCCACGCGCGGCGCCGTCCGCCACCTCAGCCTCCTTCACCCGTCTTCGCGCTCGCTGACGCGCGCGCACCACCGCCATGCGATGTCGCCCTCCCCATCCGCAGCTCGCCGAGTCTTCCACCGCGCGCGCGTCGCTCGAGACGCGCCTCGCGGACGCCGACTCGCGAGTCGCCTCTTCCCGCTCGGCCTCGGACGCGGCGGCGTCGCAGCTGGCGTCGGCGACCGCCGCGCTTGAGGCGGAGAAGACGGCGACGCGCGAGACCATGCGCAAGCTCCAGGCGGCGGTCACGGAGAAGGCGACTTTGAAGGCGGAGATCGCCGCGCTGGAAGAGCAGCTCATGGCGTACGCGAACGCGCCGACGCCCGGCCCGCTCGACCATCTCGCGGCGTTCGCGGGCTCCGTCGCCGCAGTCGTCAAAGACGTCGCGCCCGGCGTCGCCGCCGAGGGCCTTGCCACCGTCAAGTCCGCCTCGGGCGTCGTCGCGGCCTACGTCGCGCCCGTCGTGCCGGCCTTGCAGAAGGCCTCCTCCGCCGCGGCGGACGCGGCGGCCGACGCGGCGACGAAGGCGGGCCCCGCCGCGCGACGCGTCGCCGTCGAGGCGCGCGCGGCGGCGGCAGCAGCAGCGCCGGCGCTCGACGCCGCCGTCGCCAAGGCGTCGTCGGCTCGCGATGCCATCCAGGCTGTCGTTATCGAGCGCGTCTCGAAGATCGAGACGATCGCGACGCGCTTCGACGAAAACAGGCTCGTGTCGTTCGCGAAGTATTTCGCGACGGGGGTGGTCGCGTCGCCCATCGCACTCGTCGCTCTTCGCGTCTGTTTTTTCGTGTTTCGGTTGATTTTCGGGAAGCGCAAAGTCTCCGTGCCGCGGCGCGTTAAAAATGACAGCGTGCCCCTGCGCACGCCCACGCCGGACAAAAAAACCGTGCCGTTCGGCGCGCGCACGCGCGCGCAGGGGCGGACCATCCGGAGTCCGGAGGGAGAGGTGTTGCGGTTCGCGTGAAGGTGGCGGTTTCGTAGACGTAGACGACATATGACGTTTCTGAAACGCTCAAAGAAACTCGAAGAGTCTGATTTTCCCGTCATCGATCGACCTCCCGGACGAAGTCGCGCTCGACGAAGTGGGAGCCGCGCAGCGTGCTTGCTCGTCCGAAGAAGCTTCGGCTGCCAGCTGGACCGGCGTATTATCCGGATCCATCGGATCGAGGGTTGGGTCGCGATCGCGCTCCGCGCGCGCCACACCCGCGCGCGCCGGTCATCATGTCCGCCGCCCTCCTGTCCTCCTCCGTCGCTCTCCGCGCCACCCCCCTCCGCGCCTCCAAGGCCCGCTCCTCGAAGCCCCGCTCGGCCGTCGCCGCCCGCGCCATGGCGCCCTCGCAGGATGAGCTCAAGAAGCTCGTCGGGTACAAGTCCGTGGACGACCACGTCGAGTCCGGCATGGTCGTGGGCCTGGGCACGGGATCCACCGCGTACTTCGCGGTCGAGCGCCTCGGCCAGAAGCTCGCGTCCGGCGAGCTGACGGACATCATCGCCATCCCCACCTCCGAGCGCACGCGCGAGCAGGCGGAGTCGCTCAAGATTCCCCTCTGCACGCTCAACGAGAAATCCGTGCTCGACGTCGCCATCGACGGCGCCGACGAGGTCGATCCCGACCTCGCGCTCGTCAAGGGCGGCGGCGGCGCTCTGCTCCGCGAGAAGATGGTTGAGGTCATGGCGAAGAAGTTCGTCGTGATCGTGGACGAGTCCAAGCTGTGCAAGGGTCTCGGCCCCGGCTTCCCCCTCCCGGTGGAGATCACGCCCTTCTGCCACATGCACACGCTGCGCACCATCGCGGCGCTCCCCTCTGTCGCCGGCTGCGAGGCGGTGCTGCGCATGGGCAGCTCGTCCACGAACAAGCCCGACGGCGACGAGATCGCCGTCACGGACAACGGCAACTACATCGTGGACCTGCACTTCAAGGAGCCCATCAAGGACGTCAACGCCGCCGCCGCCGAGCTCAAGAACACCGTCGGGGTCGTCGACCACGGCCTGTTCGTGGGCATGTCCTACCAGGTGATTGTCGCGGGCTCGGACGGGATCAAGGTCGCCGGCACGGACGGCGAGAAGGCCTGGTGGGCGTAGACAAGCGTCGAGGAAGTGCGTGAAGCACGCGTCTTCTCGCGAACGGAACAAGGAGAAGCCAGAGAGAGAGAGGTAGAGGAGATCACGTCCGCGAGTGACGCGTCTTTAACGCGACGATGGTAAACGAAAAAGAAAGTCGCGATTTCGTCTCGTCTCCCGACGCGCTTAACGCTAAAAAACCTTCCCCTCTCTTAGTCTTCGCAAAACGCCCGCTACGCGTACACCTCGAGGTGCACGGCGTAGCACAGCAGCCTGTACGTCACGCATATGTTCCCCAGCAGACGCGCGGTCTCCAGGTTGATCTTCGCGCCGACGCGCACGCCGGGCACGGGCTGAAGCAGCACGCGCGGGAGCGGCCGGTAAAACTCCTCGCTTCGTTTCCACAGTCGCCGCGCCGACACCCCCGGGACGAAGAAAAACATCGTCGCGAGCGCCGCCGCCGCCGAGTGCAGCGCCGCTTGGCACACGAGCTCGAAGTACACCAACAGGCACGCGAGCCACTTCACCACCAGACGGTGTTTCCGAAATTGGCGTCGCGAAACGCCGTCGCCGGAACTCAAAAGCCCGTTTCCGATCGCCTCCTCGCGCTTCGTCTCGTTTTCGATCTCTTTGGAGACGGCGTCGCGCGCGCGTTTCTCCGCCTGAGCCTTGGCGACGCGCTGCATCGCCTCCGCCGCCGCCTGCGCCTCGCAGAACTTCCCCGAGGTGTACTGCACCACTAAATCCGTCTCGTGGCGCGCGAACGAGTCCGCCTTCTTCGCCGCCAGCTTCGCCGCCTCCACCGCGCGCCGAGCGGCAGCCTCCGCGCTCAGGCTCGCCCACTCCTGGCACTCCGCCGCCCACTCGGTGAACCCGCCGCTCCCGCCGCCGTCCGCCGCGTCGCCGCGGCTCCGCGGCGACCAGAAGGACCCGGACCCGCCCGCGCCGTCCAGGCTCCGCCGCGCGCGCGAGGGCGACGAGGGCGTCCGGGTAGTGGCTTTACCGCTCTCCGTCTCGCGCGTCACGGAAGCGCGCGAGCCGCGCCGCTCGTCCGCGGCGTCGCCGCGCCGCCGCCGCGCCGGCGGGTTTTGTCGCGCGCCGTAGGTCCACCACCGCGAGTTGGAATCCGGACCCGACGCGCGCCACGCCGCCGCGCCAGCCTTGGCGCCGTCCCGCGCCGCCGCCGCCGCCGCCTTCTCGCGGCGGCGCCACTCCCAGTCGTCCGCGGAGTCGTCGCTCTCCGACCCGCTCTCGCTCTCCGTCGCCGGTCTCCGAACGCCGTCGTCGAGACCGCCGCTCTTTCTCGGCGGCGACATCGACGCGTCGAAATCACCCGCCGCTCGCGCGCGTTCGGCCTCGGCGCCCCTGGGCGATCCCTCCGGCGTCTTCTCCTCCTGCTTGTCCGCCCAGGCGTGCGCGTCCTTCTGCCCGAGCTCGAAGAGCTCCTTGAGCTTGTACGGCTCGGGCGGGAAGAAGGCCCACCAGATGGGCACGAACTTGCTCGGCCGAATGTCGGCGCGCGACGAGTAAAACGGACACACCACGACGATGTCCTTCGGGTTGGTCTTGCGGCAGTGCATCTTGCAGAACGTGCCGTTGCGCGCCAGGCCTTTGAACAGCTGGAAGTCGGAGACGCCGCCGTCGAAGCACAGGCCGTAGCCGGGGAGCCACATCGGCAGGCCCGCGAGCGGCACTAAGCACGCCGAGCACAGCAACGCTCTTACTAAAAACTCGTACGACGGAAACTGGTTCACGCGCAGGTTCTTGTACCACGGGAAGATGCGCGTTATTGAGATCTCGAACCGGCCCTGTAAGATCTTGTGCGCGTCCCGCGTGCAGAACTGCTCGATCGCGCCGCGGCAGTAATGTCTAAGCAGGAACTTGCCGCGCCACGAAGACCGAGCCTTGGCGACGCAGATGAACACGTACTCCGCCAGCGCGTCCAGGTCGATGTCCAGGAAAAGCAAACACCCGGTCAAGGCACCGCCGCTCGTGCCGTACACCTTGGCGCTCCTGTAATAAGGCGAGGGCGGAGAGTCGCGTTCCGAAGACGGGGGAGGCGAGAGCGGTCAGTCGCGTGAGCGTTTAGCGTCTATGTCGCGTGAAACGCGTTCGGGGCGCCGAACGAGGGTGTCTCCTCGAGCGCGTCGCGCGCGGAGGCCCCAGATCCGCGACGGGCGAGGCGCTCGAAAAAGATCCCGCGGCGTTCTTGTCGGTCGTGGAAATGCGCGCGCATTTAAACGACGCGGGTGCGCGGACGCGCGACGACGACGTCGGGTGAGCGGCGACTCCGCCGCGCGACGCGAGAAAGCGAGACGCACTTGTGGTACCCCCGCTCCGCGAGCGCCTTGACGACCCCGACGTAGTACACGAACAGCCACCCGCTGCTGGACAACGCGAAGCTTCGCGCCTTCGGGCCGCCGTCGCGCGATTTCTCGTCGCGCGAGGTGCCCCTCCGCGATCGGGTCCCGTGGCCCTCGGGGCTCGCGCCGCTCGCGTCGACCCCTTTCTTGGGCGTCCTCGGACGCAGCGTCGGCGCCATGGCCGCGCGCGAACGCGACGTGCGCGTTTCCGTGCGCGCGCGCGTTGACGCAGTGCGGCGACCGCGGACGCGTTCGACTCATCTTGCTGAGTTTTTTCGCGAAAAAAGAACGTCCATAAAAAATTCGCCACGCCGGCTCGTTTCCAGCGCTTTCGTCGTGCCATCGAAATGAACGAGAGCGTCGAAGCAAAACGCTGTGGTGGGATGCAAAAGGTTTGTCGACGAACGCCGGTTCGACATCGGTCGCTTTCCACATGCTCCCCAGCAGCGCTCATACAGCCTATCCCTTCACTGCCGACGGCGGACGGTTTGCACTGCTCGGTTTCCCGCCTGATGCGGTTCCCGTCTCTACAACCGCCACGAGATCCTCCCTCCGGAAAACCCCGCTGCGGACCGCCGGCTTGAAGCGGAGCCGTAATCTACACGCGACTGGAGTGTGTAGGCGTCAGAAGCCGTTCCCACGCTCTACCTCCGCTCGGATCACAGGGAAGCGCTAAATTCCCCGGCAAACAATTGAGCGGGGACTGCGCATATAAAAAGCGCTCGACTCGGCGTGAGACTCGCAGTATGGGTGCGAAACCGGCTGGTTCGCGATTCGACCGCGCGAGGTTCATCAGACTGCGGTCTGGTCAACAACAGCAGAGAGAACAAAAGCACCACCTGTCGCTCTCGCCCGACGCCGCGCGACACTCACTCCGCGCGGCGCGCGACGCCGTGCGACACGACGCGTACCCGGCTAGGCGAACGGGACGCGGTAGACGCTCGCGCGCGAGAAAGGCGCGGGAAAGGCGCCCGCGCACGCCGCGCATTAGCGCGCACCGCGTACTGGGCACCCGTCGGAACGCCCGAGGTGCCTCGATCGACCGCGTCGGGCGCCATGACTCTGTCGCCCGCGTTGACCCCCGACGAGGTGGACGCGCCGCACGTCGCGTCCATCGTGGAGCAGTACCACGGGGCGTGGCGCGACCGCGCGCACGCGCCGAACTCGGCTCGCGCGTTCACCGAGGTGCGCTTCGCCCCAGATCTCGCCCGCGACGCGCGCACGCGCGTTTCACGCGTTCGCTTTCTTTTTTCACGCGTTCGTCTTTCGAGCTCCCCGAAAACCGATCGACGCGCCGCGACGCCGCGACGCGTCGATCGTTCGACGGCACTCGACGCGCCTCGTGGGGTCTGACCCGGCCAGCCCTGTCCCACGTCTCGACGCTTTCAACTCTTAAACGAATCCCAGGCGGAGCTCCCGCGGCTGCGCGCGCAGGTTTTCGCGCCGCGCGCGGACGACGACGACGACGACGACGAAGACGCGGGTTCTGAGCCTCTCGTCCGCGTCGCGGACGGCGCTCCCGAGGACGACGACGCTGGCTCGGTTCCGGTCGTCTCTTCGCTCGATGACGAACGACCGGGACGAGACGAAGAAGAGCGACGCGAAGAAGAAGAAGAAGAAGAAGAAGAAGAAGAAGAAGAAGAAGCTTTTTCGAGCGTCGGCGACGTGCCGCTGATGCGCGTCTTGGACGCGTCGTTCGCGAAAAAGTCGCCGGACGCGGCGCCGTTTTCGAAACCCGCGCCGGAAAGCGGAGGCTCCGCCTCTTACTCGCCCAGGGGCACGTCGCGCGTTTCTCCGGTGGCGGGCGACGTGCCCCTGAAAGTCGTGCAGTTCGCGCTGACCCTCTCCTCGGCCGCCTTCGAGGCTGGCCCGCTCGAGGCCATGCGGGGCACCGTGTGCCTGGTGGACCTCGGGCCGACGGAGAAGGCGGACGCGGCGCCGCACGGGTACCGTCGGCGCTTGACCGAGAACGTCGCGTTCGGATGGCGCGAGGGCGAGGTCGGGGGCTCGAGCGGCGCCGCGCCCGCGACGGCCATCTTCGAGCTTCCTGTGGCGTCCGTCACGCTCACCACGCGCGCGTTCGTGCAGCTCACGCACCTGGCGCCGGCGGCGGGCGGGCTGGACCCGAAGGTGTACACGCACAAGACGGCGCGGGACGCCGAGAAGTTCCTCGCGAAGGACCGGAAACGCCTCGAGAAGCGTGTGGACGACGAACACGCGAGAATGACCGCGTTCGCGGACGGCGGTTCGAACCCCCCGAGCGCGATCGTGGCGTGGGCGGTGTTGCCGATCACGGAGCTGGTGGACGGGCCGGGAGGCGGCGTCGTGCGGCTGATTTCGGGCGCGACGCGGGTTAACTCCATGTTCCGCGTCAAGGAGACGTACGCCGAGGCGCAGGTTCTGGACGCCGCGGCGGCGTCGTCGCACGCGATGAAGAACCACAAGCCGATTCGGTGCGTTTTGGCGTTCGAGGTGACGCCGCTGGCCACGCGCGAGGCGGTGGACGAGGCGGCGAGCGTCAGCGGCGCGCCCGCGCCCACGCTGCTCGCGTCGGACCCCGCGCGAGGGGACGCGCCGGCGCCGGCGTGGTGGGAGACTGGCGGAGACGCCGAGCCGCGGAGCGGGTCCCGCCGCGACTTGTTCGTGTACGTGGACACCACCTCCATCGGCCGCAGGAAGGACACGCGCGTCCGCGTGCAGCTCCGCGAGGACGACCTGGACATCGACGCGCGCGGGGCGCGCGCCGTCGTGGTGGCCGAGGCGGGCGACTCGAGCGACGCGCGGTCCTCCTCGTCGTCGGACGAGGAGGAGGAGGAGGAGGCGACGACTCCGAGCGCGGTCGACGCCGCCGCCGAGGACGACGACGACGGCGCCGCGCCCGGCGTCCCGACGAAGAAGGTGCGCCCGCGGGGTCGGCCGCGCCGCGCGTCCTGGTCGCACCTGTCGACCGGCAAGGCCAAGGGCGGCGCGTGGTGCCACGAGGTGCGCGTGAGGCTCCCGGCGCGCCTCAACCCGGGGCATCACCTGGTGTTCAGCGTGTTCGGTCGCGACCCGGAGCCCGCGTCCTCGGGCTGGGGCTCGCTCGGCGGGAAGGTGGGCCCCGAGGAGCCGCTCGGACACGCCGTGCTTCCCCTCGCGACCGCAAGGGAGACGCTCGCGCCGGAAATCGCGCTCGCGGCGCTGCCCATGCGCGGCTCGAAGCGCCTCGGAGGCGCGGGCGGCGCGGGGCCCGGCGCGCCCGGCGCGCCGCGACGGGGCGCGGCGGCCGGAGAGTCGGCTGAGCCCTCCTCGTCGTCGTCGTCGGGGACGTGGGTCGGCGTGAACGGCGGCATCGAGAACGGCCACGACGTGTCGTTGCCCGCGGTGCGGGATCTGCTGCCGAAGTACATGCAGGAGAACGTCCGCGCGCACATGAAGTACGTGGACGACAAGGGCAAGCCGTGCGTCTTCGCGCGGCTGCGGCTGCGGAGCAACGTGCACACCAGCGACGCGCGCGTCGGCGCTCTGTACGCGTCGAGCGCGGCGGCGGCGGCGGCGGACGAGGCGCACGCCGACGATGAGTTCTCTGTGCACAAAGTGAAAACCACCGCGCCTTCGAGGTCGCGCGGCGGGTCCAGCCTCGGCGGCGCCTCGGCGGCGTCGAGAGCCGCGGTCAAGACGGCGACGCGCGAGCTTTGCGCGGCGCTTCGGGACGTGCACCGCGCGAGCGCCGAGCAGCTCCTCGCGCACTTCCCGGCGATCATGCACTTGCTACTGACGCTGATCGCGGCGCCCCCGCCCGCGATCGCGGCGCAGGTGGCCGCGGACGCCGCGCTGGTGGTGTCCGCGGCGGAGGCGCGCGCGACGGCGGCGCGCGCCGAGGCGGCGGCGAGGCTCGCCGCCGCGAACGCGGCGGCGACGGCGGCGAAAGCCGCCGACGGCGCCTACGCCGCCGAGACGAAACCGGCGTCTTCCCCGGAGCCATCGCCGCCGCCGCCGCCGCCGCCGCCGCGGGTTTCCCCGACCCCGGACTCGCCCGCGTCCGACTCCAGCGTGGAAACCCCCGCGTCCTCTCCCGGAACCTTCGGCGTGGTCTCGGTGTCCGCGTCCGCGAGCCCGTCGCCGTCGCCGCCGACGGCGCCGTCGCCGACGGCGCGCGCGCGACCCCCCGGCTTGGTCGAGCAGGCGTTCGCGGCGCTCGTGCGCGTCGCCGCGCGGACGCAGACGCTCGAGCCGGACGCCGCGGCGGCGGACTTCGAGCGCTCGCCCCCGCTCGAGGCGTACGCCGCGCGCGTCTTCGACGACGCGCGGTGCGTGGCGGACTGGCGGGGCGCGGCGCGGCGCGCGCTCGCGCGAGACGCCGCGGCGTCCGGCGAAGAACACGACTCGGCGTCTACGGACGCCGCGCGGGAAATTCCCGAGCCGCTCTTCCCGCGTCTGGCGACGCTGTACGCGTCGCGCCTGCGCGAAACCGCGTCTACGGCGCGCGACGAGCCGGACGCGGCGCGCGAGGCGGCGGACGCGCGCCGCGTGTGCTGGTTCGTGCTCGCGCTCATCGCGCGGAGCGCGTCGCTGGACGCGGCGCGGCGGTTCCGCGAGAAAAAAACGGAGCGCCGAGACCGTCGCCGCGCTTCGTCGGACGCGTCCGACGAAGCGAAAAACGAAAAGCGAGACGATTTCTCGTCGTCCAAAACGACGTTCGCGGCGGCGCCGAGCGGCCCGGCGACGCCCGCGCCCGGCGACGCGCGCGTCGAGGCGCTCGTGGAGATGGCGCGCGTCGTGAGCGCCGAGACGCTGGCCCCGCCGAGCGCGTCGTCGCCGCCGGGCGACGCGCGTCTGCGGCGCGGCATGAACCTCGGCCTCGCGCGGCTGTGCGCGTCGCTCACGGAGATCGCGGGCCCGCCCCCGGGGAACGAAACTTTCTCGTCCGAGGACGACGACGCTTTTTCTTCGGGCGACGAGAAAGCCCCCCGGGACGGCGACGAGAAGTCTTCCCGACGATGGTCGCGCGGCGGCGACGGCGTTTCGCGAGACGAGACGGCGCCTTTAGCGCCGACGGCGCGTCGCGTCGCTTCGTCGCACGTCCGGCGCCTGATGTCGTTTCCCGCGGCGTGGCCGTTTCTGTACGAGTTTTGCGTCGCCGCGTGCGCGTCGCCCCGGTTCGTCGCCGCCGCGGCGGGCGCCGCGCGCGGCACGGGCTGGTCCCCCGAGGACCTCGCGTTCGAGAGGCTTCAGGAGGAGGCTTCCGCGCTTCTGGACGCCGCCGCCGCCGAGCGCGGCGGCGCCGGCGACTTCCTGTCCTCGGACGAGGACGCGGAGACGCCGCGGAGAGAAACGGAGACGCGTTCTCCAAAGCCGAGCGACGCGCTCGTCGCCGCCGTCGCGTCGGCGACGTTCGCCGGTCTGCGCTCGGCGGAGGATGACCGCCGCGACGCCGCCGCCGGCGCCCTGGCGGCGATTCTGTCGAGGCACGCCCGGGACGCCTCGCTGCAGTCCCAGTCGGCGCGCGCGGCGGTGGCGGCGGTGCACGCGCCGCTGCTCCGGCTGCTTGTCGCGCGCCGCGACGAGATTTTCGACGCCCCCGTCCCCGGCGGCGCCGGCGACGCGTCCATCCCGGCGGAGACGAGAAGAAACGTGCTCGCGTCGTTCCTGTCCCTCGCTCGCGACGCCGATCAGCGCGCGCTGTGGACGTGGCTCGCGCGCGATCCCGAGATGGAGGAGGGCGGCGACGCCTCGAACGATCCGTTCTTCCGTCGCGAGAAGATGACGCTCGCGTCGACGTTTGTCTCCGCGAACCCGTTCGTTCGCGCGCGCGCGCTCTCCGCGGCGCCCGCGCGTCGCGCGTCGCGGCCGCCGCGACTGGTGTCGTTCCTGCGCCTGCTGTGCGACGCGCTCGAGGCGTTCGCGTTCCGCGCGGACGAGGCGTACGAGACGTCCGAGGCGGGAGACGAATCGAATCGCGAATCGAAGGCGAATCGCGCGGACGCGTCGTCGATCGTCGCCGAGGGGCACAGGAGCGCCGCCGTGACTTTAGTGGTTCTCGAGCTCCTGCGGCGCGGCGGTCGCGTGATCGCCGAGGCGCAGAAGCTCGAGGACGCCTTCTGGGCGAAGCACGGCGGCGGCGCGGCGCGGCGGCGCGGCGGCGGCGGCGCGGTGGGCTCGATGTTCGGTCGCGGCGGAAGAGAATCGCGCTCGGAGCGCGAGACGCGCGCGCGCGAGGAGGCGCGCGCCGCGCGCGCCGCGAAGAAGCTCTCCCCCGCGGTGACCTTCTTCGAGGGTTCCCTGGGCGTGCTGCTCGCGGCGATGCGCGCCGATCAGAGCGAAGAGGCGTGGCGCGCGCTCGCCGCGTTTCTGCGCGCCACGCTGTGGGACCGTCGCGCGGACCTGCTGCGGACCGCGACGTACGACCCGGAGGCGAAAACAAACGACGGAAGGGAGTCGTCCTTCTTCGACGCGCCGGAATCCGGCGCCGAAATCGAGAGCGATTTAGAGAACGCGTTCCCGCCGGTTCCCGCGCCGCCCCCCGGCGCGACGCCGCACGCGTTTCTCGAGTCGGCGTCCGCGCTTTTGCTAAAAACCATCGCGTCGTCTAGAAGCAAAGCGACGCGCGCCGAGGCGACGTCGTGCGTGCGCGCTTTGCTCGAGGCGTGCGTGGACCTCACCGGCTCCGCCGTCGCGCTGAGACCGACGCTCACGTACGCGCTCTGCGCGGCGCTGTACTCCCCGCTCGGCGCCGCCGCGCGGCGGGGCGCGCTCGCGTTTGAGCTTAAATCGCTTCGCGAGCCGAGATCGCTGTCTTCCACCGGAGGTGGCTCTCCCAAAAACATCAACCCGCGGAAGGAGAAGCGCGCTCGCGAGGACTGGTATACGGCGACGCGCGACGTGCTCGACGCTTTGGACTCCGCCGAGGCGCGGCTTCGCGCGCTCGCGAGAGCCGCCACCGGCCCGCGCGCGAGCCCCGACGTCGAGACGGTGGTTGAGACTGAAATCGCCGTCGCGCGCGCGTTCGCGTGGGCGCCCGCCGCGCACTGCAAGGCGCTCCGCTCGCTGAGCGCGCGGCTCGAGGCGGCGGCGCACTGGGTGGAGGCTGCGGAGGCGGCGGCGACGGCGGCGTGGACCGCCATGCGCGCCCTTAACTCCGCCGCGCGTGTAACGACTTTCGAACGAAATTCGTTCACAGACGGCGAATCGTTCGATCGGTGCGTCTGGCGCCCGCACGACGCCGGAGCTTTGGCGGCGACGTGCGCGTCGCTGGGCGAGACGTTTTCCGTCGACGACGAAAAGCAAAGCGCCGGCGCTCGGTGCGGCGTGGAGGAGATCTCCGAGGAGAAGATCCTGGAGCACCTCGCCGAGGCGACGCGTTTGTTCGTCAAGGGGGGGCACCTGGAGGCGGCGGTGCGCGTCGCGAAGACGGTTCTGCCCGCCTGGGAGAGGCGGCGCGCGTTCGGCGACTTAGCAAGAGCGCACGAGGGGGTCGCCGGCGTGTACCGCGCGTTACACGCGGCGCCTCCGGCGGGAGCCGCCGGCTCGGGCGCGTTCGGGCTTCTGCTGCCTCCCCCCCCCGGCCCGCCGCCGCCGCCCGCCACGCACTACCGCGTGCGGCTCGTCGGCGACGCCTGGGACGCGCTCGGCCTGAAGGGCAAGACGTGGATCCACCGCGAGCCGCGCGACCGGACGCTGGGGGAGATGCTTCGTTCGCTCCAGGCGAGCCTGACGCCGCGGAGCTCCGCCGCCGGGTCCGGGGCGGCGTTCCCGGCGATTTCGCCTTTGCCTCCGTCGGGCGACGCCGGCGACGGCGCGTGCGTGCACGTCACGGCGGTCGAGCCCGCGTTCGAGGCGAGCCGTTCCTGGCTCAGGAGGGCGCGGGGGGAGAACCGCGGGGAGAAAACCGCCGAGGACGCGCCGCGCGCTCCTCGGAACGACGCGCTTCCGGGCGACACGCTCGCGAGCGTCGGCGGTTCGGGGTCGGGGTCGGGGTCGACGCGTTTAGACCCGCTCGTCCTCGACGACGAGGACGACGACGACGCGGCTTTTCCTTTTAGCGCCAAGACGCGCGCGACGGACGCCGAAGGTTTTGTTCCCCGCGGCGGCGGGTTCGGGTTCCCCACCGCGCGCGCGTTCGTGCACGACGCGCCGTTCACGCGCGAAGAGAAGGGCCTTCTCTCGACGTCGTCCGCCGGATCCGTCTCGGGTCCCGCGCTCGCTCTGCGCCAACAGTGGCGCCGCCGGACGACGTCGCGCGTCGCCGGTCGCTTCCCCGGGCTTCGCGCGCGCCTTTTGGTGACCGGCGAGACGGTCACCGAGATGCCCCCCTGCGTTTCCACCGCGGAGATGCTGGACGCGCAGAGGCGCGCCATTTTAAACGCCGCGGACGCGTGGGAGTCTTTAACTCGCGCGGGCGCGTCCACCAGCTCCTCCGTCCTGGGCGGCGTCGGCTCCGCCGAGAAGCAAACGCTGGACGACGTCGCGAAGAGAAACGCCGCCGAGAGCGCGCTCGGGGCTTTACAGCGATCGTTGCAGGGCTCGCTCGCGGCCGGGGTCAACGGCGGGGTGCCCACCATCGTCGAGGCGTTTTTCCCGGTAAACGTCGCCGAAGCGCCGGAGATGTCGCAGGAGAACCGCGACAAACTGGTGGATTCTTTGGAGGCTTTCGTGGCGACGTGCGTTTTCGCCGTGGAGACGCACGGCCGCGCCGCGCGCGACGCGGCGGCGAAGGCGAACGTCGCGGCGCGCGAGTTGAAAGCCGCCGGGAAAAGGGGACGCGAGGCGGTTCTGAAAGAGTCCGCCGCCGCGGCGGCGGCGGCCGCCGCGTCCATGGAGCGCATGCAGGGTATGTTCGTGCGGTGCGCGGCGGAGGTGCGGCGCGACGTCGCGACGGCGGTGGCGCGCGCGGAGGAGTGGCACGCCGCGGGGGACGGCGAGGGAAGCGAGAAGAGCGCGTAAAGTTTGGTGATTTCGGTACAGCTTGTTTTTTTCTTTCTTTTTTCGTGGGAGTTCAAGCGAGTGAACGCTTTCGTCTGCGAACGCGCGACCGTCGCGTCGTTTTCGTCACCCTCAGCGGTTCGAGACGTTCTCGAGCGCGACCCGTGGCGCCTTGCGCGGCGGCGCGTCACACTCGAAGGCGTCGAAATCGTCGAAATCGTCGAAATCGTCATCCGAGTCGAGCGTCAAATCCACCCGCGCCGCCGCCAAGGCGGCGGCTTCCTCTCGGCGCGGCGACGCCGAGGGCGGCGTCTCGAGGCGCGCGCGCCGAGCCGCCGAACGCGCCGGCGTCCCCCGAATCTCAGGGGACGCCGGAAGATTCCTCCCTGCCTCGAGCGGCAGCTCGGCGTGCGCGTCGCGCCCCAGGCACCGCTCGTGCACGATGGCGGCGATGACGGACGATTCCTCCCCGGGGGGCGGCGCGGCGTCGGGGGGCAGCTCGACGACGCGTTCGAAGACGACGTCTTCGCCTCCGGCGTGTCCCGCGGGCGAGTTCCCCAGACGCGCGACCCGCGCCTCGAGCAGAAGCGTGTCCTTCCACAGGCACCCCACGAGCACGCGCGCGTACCACGTCGGTACGGGACCGCGCGGAGCGCGGTCCCTTGTGACGCGCGCGCGCCTATGGGCATTCAGTGTGTCCTCGGCGACGACGCGCACGGTGACGCGCGACGCGCCGCGCGCGTCGAGCGCGCTCCGTTTTAAAGACACAGTCGTCGCCGGAGGCGTCGCGAGAATTTTGTCCAGGAGCGTCTCCCCGAACGGAGGCGCTTGGCGTGCCGCGCGCTCGAGCTCGCGCGGCGACCTTAAAAGCGCGTCGTCCAGGGACGCGATCCCGGCGTCCGCCAGCCGAGCCGCGACGGCGTTTTGGACGAACTGCGACAGGGGCGTCGGCGTGTCGTCCCACCGCCGCGCGGCGAGCGAAGACGCGAGTCTCGCCGCGGCGAAACACGCCGAGAAGCGTCCGTCGGCGGGGACGCGCGTGGTCCCCGCGAACGTCGCAAACGCCGCCATCGCCGAGGCGGGCGCGCGCGCCATGAACCGCTCGACCTCGAGCCTAGTGCGTTCAGGCGCGTCCCACAAAACCTCCGAGGCGTCGGACATGCACGCCTGCGCCAGAACGAAAAGCTTCTCGCGCGGCGCGCGAATCGCCGTCGCCACGACGGGCGCCGGCGCGTTTGCGTTTGCGTTTGCGTTCCTGGCCCTCCCCTCCTGCGTGACGGGGAACCGCACCGCGGTCCCTCTGTTCCACTCGCGCAGGAGCTTCTTCTCGTTCTGACGCAGCGCGACGTCGCCGACGAACTCGTCCAGGCCGCAGAGGAGGAACAAAACCTCACTCGTCTTAGTCGGAACAGGCGCGGCGTCGCGGAACGAGCGCATCGTCGCGAGCGTTACGCGCGCGTCGGCCATCGCTAAACCGATCTTCGCGGGACCGAAGATTTCACGATTTTGATTTCTAGAGTCGTCGTCGTCGTACGCGTCACAGGGGAGCTTTCTCAGCGCGCCGAGGTCCGTGAGCGTCCTGAACGCGTCGTGAATCGCTTCAAGAGGCGAGACCATGGCGTGATCGTGAGGACAAGAAAGCGATTTGAAACCGGCGAGCGTCTTTTCGAACCACGCCTCGGCGTCTTTGACGTTTCTCAACGCGCCGCGCGCGAACAACGCGACGATAACCTCGGCGAGGATATCGTTTCGTTTGGTTCGGAAACACGCGAGTCGCGACTCGATCGGATCGCCGGAGCCTCCGCCTGTTTTCCATCGCCGTGTATACGAGTCAGCCGTCTTGCGGTTGGTCATGATCACGAAGCGCGCGTCCTTGTCGACGCCCGCGCGGCCGCACTGTGCGAACGCGCGAGCGAAATCAAACGCGTCCATCTCCGCGTACAAACCGCCGCCGTCGTACCTCCGCGTGCCTTTCACCACGCACAGCGGCGCGGCGAGGTTTTTTGGGAGAAGTGTTTTTTGTCCGACGTCTCCGACGCCCGCCGCGTACGCGCAGCACAGCACACGCACGCTCGAAACCTCGAACAGAGCCTCGAGGAACTCGCGGTCGGCGCGGCTCACGGCGGTGGTGTAGACACCCACGCCCTCAGGGAGGGTCACCCGGAGCGTCGCGTCGCGCACGCGCGCCGCCGCCGCCGCGAGCGAAGCGCGGTGCCGTTGGTCAAACGCGAACGGGTGCGCCTCGCCGGAGTCGCGCTTGCCGCGCGCGGCGGAGGCGAGCGCGAGCGCCGCGCGGGCGGCGCCTTCGCGCGAGGCGCAGAACACCAGCGCCGGCTCATCGCACGAGCGGCGCCTCGAGGCCAGGAAGTCCGCGAGCTTTTCGTCGAGCGCCCTCTCGAAGACGTACTCGGACTTGGCATACGGGAAGGCGAACCCCGCAACCTCCACGGAAATCGGCACGGACCTGTGTTCGTGCCCGAAGACGCGGACGTCGCTCGGGCGCGCTTCCAGCCACGCGCCGAGCTCGCGCGCGTTGGAGACGGGCGCGGAGACGGACGCGAAGCGTGTCGTGCGTTTGTCCCACAGCGGTTTCGTCTTTCCGTGTACGCCGTTTCGGCGTTCGGGTCGCGTCTCGCGCTTCGACGCGACGCGCGCCAACGCCAGCGCGGCTTCGAGGTGGGCGAACGATCGCGACTTTTCACGTTTTCCTTCGTGAACGCCGAAGCAGTCGTCCAGGAGCACGCAAGCCACGCTCTCCATCACCGGTCGGCTCGGTCGGTCTGTGCCTCCGGTGCCTTCGCGGCTGGGTTCTGCCTCGTTCGAGCACGCGCGCGCGACACACAAAAGGAGCGACTCGGGTGTCGCCACGAACACGTCCACGCGCGCCGCGTCGTGTGACGCGGCGAGGACGTCCTCGAGGGGCGCGCACGTCACGCCCAGCGGCCCGAACCGCTCGGACCAGTTTTCTTGCCGGGCGCGCGCGAGCGCCGGCGTGGGCGCGACGTAGAGCGCCACGCGCCGGCGCTCGCCGGGCGTGACCGCGCCCCAGAACGCGCCCGCGGCCGAGGCCATGCGCGGGGTCTCCAGGAGCGCGCGCGTCAGCGCGAGCTCCAGCAGAACCGTCTTGCCGCTGCCCTCGGGCGCGCCTGGTCCGAGCGCGAGAAAAGGGGGACGCGTCAGTTCCGCGCGAGAGACGGAGGGCGGTATCGGCGCGCGCGCGAGGCGGGTCCGGGGGGGGTCGGGCGGGCACGCACTCATGAAGAACGAGCTCGAGGTGTTCAGGACGAGGTCCATCATCTGCGACTGGATGGCGTTGAAGTGCTGGATGTGCGCGAACGCGGGCTGCAGCGCGCGCGGCAGCGCCGCGACCGAAACGCGCTCGCCGCCCGCGCGAACGAGAACGGTGCCGTCGCCCGCGGGCGGCGCCGCGGGGGAACGCGCGTCGCCGGAGGGACGGCGTGACGCGTCGCGTGGCGTGGCGCTCATCGCGTGCGCCGCGCGGAACCCGACAGTCGCGCGCGCCGGTGTCGCGCGCGCGCGTCGACTGCCCTCCACCGCCGCGTCGAGGGGGGTTCACGGAAGTCGTCGTGCTGAGCTGTGCACATTCTTGTTCATTTTTTTCGCGTGAGCAAAGCCACGACTCGAGTGGGCCTGAAAAGCCACGACTCGACGAGGTCCGCAGCCACACCCGCGACCATGGACACCATCTCCGACCTCGGGAACGCGCTCCCCAGGCGTCGCCGACGCTCGCGACGCAAATCTCGCAAATCTCCCACGTTTGACGTGGACGAGAGCATCGCGAGTGCCGTGCTTTCGCGCGTCACCGACGTGCGCACGAGACTCGCCTTGTCCCAAGTCTCGAAGACGTGGAGGGCCGCGTCGAGTCGAGCCGCGTCGTTACCGCCGCACCTCGACTTTGCCAGTTGCAAGATACTTGCTGACTCTCCCTTCCACGGGAAGGACGTTTGCGGCGACATGATCGCGTACATCATGTGCATGGATGGTATCTTCGATATCCCTGAGTCACGCGTCCGCGGGCTTTTGCGCGACGCTTGGAAGGACTCAGCGGAAGGCGGCGACCGAATTCTTGAGTTTTGCAATTTGCGTGACGAGTTGGAGTGGGAAGATCACTTCCGCAGGTTCGCGACCGAGCACACAGGGCAAACGTCATGGAACTTAGATTCGATTAACACCCAGCTCTTTACCTTGATCAACCAGGGCGCGGTGTATCGAAACAACCCCGAAAAAGACATGGTCCAGATCGCTATGAAAGGAACGGAGCGTGGCTATCTCCCGGCGATATGCACTGTTGCCGGCTTGTACGAAGCAGGTCAAGGCGGAATAAAAAAGGACCCGACGAAGGCGGCGGAGTTGTGGGACAGGGCGAGAGCGAAGGCTGAAACGGACGTGCCTTCGCAGTACGTTCTTGGTAGGTGCATGCAAATGTCGCCACTTCGAATGCGAGAAGGCACGGAGTGGCTCAAGAAGGCTGTCGCTCAAGGTTACCCGCAGGCGCAGTGTCTCCTGGGTCAATGTTTCAGCCTCGGGTCCCACGGCACCGAAGCGGATCTTCCAGCCGCGTTTGACTTACTCGGGAAAGCCGCCGATCGAGGACACGCCGGCGCCGCCTTTCTACTCGGAACCATATTCTTGAAGCGGGGAGACGTGGAGAACGCGCGTGATTGGTTCGAGAGGGCTTCTGACCCGTCCATGATGTTAGGTCACCCCTTTTCCTTCCTCGAATCTCGGGCGCACAAGATAATAGGTGCACTTCGAGTGGGAGAAGGCATTTACCCTTCGGGCATGCTCTGCGAGAACCTGGTCGACAGGTACCTTTCAGGGCGCTCGGACCAGGACATCCTGGACCAGGACATCCTCGAGCACTGCGACCACCTCATGTGGGCGGAGCTCCTGGAAGAAGAAGAGACCTCGAAGAAGGGGAAAAAGAAGAAGAAGAAAAAGAAAAAGAAGGCGCGCGCGTGAACGCGGACGACGCCGAGACGCCGGGAACGGAAACCGGCGAGACGCGACGCGACGCGACGCGTCTCTGTTGCTTTTGTGAACAGACCAACCTGTTTTTTGTTTTCTTACGTCACCCACTTTTGGCGCCTTCGGTAGACTACACACCTATACCTAGCTAGAACGCGAACGCGGCGTCCGGCGGCGGCTCGGCGCCGCTCTTGTTGCGCTTCGCGTAGAAGTGCGGCGCCAGCTCCGGCAGCCACTCCGGGTCCACCGACGTCACGTCGCGCATGTACTCCTTCCCGGTGTTTACCGCGGAGACGTACACCACGCACGCGGGGCGCGCGCGGAACAACACGCTCCCGGGGTGCACGTACAACGTGCCACCTCCCCGAACGCTCCGAAAACAACACCCGTCCGCGCCTCCCCCGTGCGGCGCGAGCGTCGCGGCGTTGGCGAAGAAGCCGCTCGCCATCGCGCGGCGCACAGGGTCGGGGTCTTTTGCCGGCGCGATCGAGCGCGACGGTTGTAAACCGAACCTAGAAACGTGTTTGCTCAGCTGCTCGCGTATGTCCGACGCGCGCACGAGCGCTCGGCGCGATAACATGTTCTTCTCCGCGAACGCGCGTGACTTGCCGCCTCCGTCGACGCCCCCCGCCCGCTCCCACGCGGCGCGCACGTTGAGAAACGTCACCGCGTCGCCTTCCGCGACGGCGAAGCGGTCGCGCGCCTCGTCCAGCGCTTTCTGCCTTCCTCGGCTCGACTGCCACACGCTGGTCACCTGCGTGAACGCCGCGACGGTGAGCATCTCGGACACGCACCCCATGTCGTCGCTCACAAGCAGAGCCTTCCCCAGCTGCGGCTCCAGGGGAAGCTCCGCCAGGCGCACACCGAGCGGAGACGTCAACTTGGCGTCGTCGTCCAGCGCGCCCAGCGCGTACAGGAGCTCAATCGCCTTGAGCATGTTCGCGGCGGGGGGGGGACTGAGCCACTCGAAGTGCACGATGTTGTCTATGCCCAGGTGCTTGAGCTGCAGCACCAGCGAAGCGAGGTCCGATCGTAACATCTCCGGCGTCTCCTGTTCCGGCAAACGCCCGAAATCCAGTTCCGTGCAGAGCCGGAAACACTTGCCCGGCCTTAAACGCCCGGCGCGCCCGGCGCGCTGATTGGCGGCGGCGCGCGAGACGGGCGCCACCAGAAGGCTCTCCGCGCCTCGGGAGGCGTCGTAGCTCTTCTTCTTCGCGAACAGGCAATCGATGACGTACGCCACGCCCTCGATCGTAACGGAGGTCTCGGCGACGTTCGAAGACACGACCACCTTGCGCGCGTACCGCGGCGCGGGCGCGAACGCCTCCGTCTGCGCCGCCGGAGGCAGACCCGCGTACAGGGGACACACGACGAGACGCGAACGGATTCCGGGCGACGCGTTCGAAGGCTCGCCGCGCGTTCGTTCCCGCTCGTTCGTCGTTCCAGGAAGCGCGTTCGTCGCGCCGCTCGTTCGTCTCGCGGAAGCCGCGCGCGTCTCCTCTTCCCACGCATCGCGCAGCATCTCGCACGCCTCCTCGATCTCGTCCTCGCCGGTGAGGAACACAAGCACGTCCCCCGGGCCCTCGCTTCGGTGCACGTCCAGCGCGGTCGCGACGGCGGCTTTGACGTACTCGGGCGCCGGTTTCGCGAGGTAGTGTATGGCGACGGAGTGCGCTCGGCCCTCGACGGAGACGATACCGGGCTCGCGCGAGGGCACACGCGCGCCTGGTGCGAGCGCGGCGGGCCCTAACGCGGGTTTCAAAGGCACGTCACGCGTGTCGAAGAACTCGGCGAAGGTCTCGGCTTGGATCGTCGCCGACGCGATGACGACGCGCAGATCCGGTCGTCGCCTTTGGATTTTTTTCAGCAAACCCAGCAACGCATCGCTCGCGAGGCTCCGCTCGTGCGCCTCGTCCACCATCACGACGCCGTACTTGGTCAGCAGAGGGTCATCCATGAGCTCGCGGAGCAACACGCCGTCCGTGCAGAATACGATCTTCGTGACGCCGGGCGTGCACACGCTCTCGAACCGCACCGCGTAGCCGACATCACGACCCAAAGGGGTGCCCATCTCCTCGGCGACGCGCGCGGCGATCGTCTGCGCGGCGACCCTTCGAGGCTGCGTGCACGCCACCATGCGCCCGCCGGCGCACCAGCCCGCCTCCGCCAGGTACTGAGGCACCTGCGTGGTCTTGCCGCATCCCGTCTGGCCCACGAGCACCGTCGTCGCCCTGGTCTCCACCAGGAACAAGATGGCGTCGCGGCACTTGAAGATGGGCAAACGCGACCTCTGCGCGGCGAGCGCGAGATTTTCGTCGCGGTTGTATGTCACCAGGCGCCCCCCTTCCGCGCCGCGGTCCACCTCCAGGCTCAGAGGCTCGGGCCTCGCGGCGCCCGGCTTCCAGAACGCCATCGCGCGCGCGGCCACACGGCGCGCGCGCCTCTGAACGACGAACCGCCCGAAAAGAATCGGACGTGGGCGTTTTCGCGGGAGAGAGGAAAACGAGAAAAGTTCGTTGGCATCACAACCCGTGACGCCGAAGGGATGATCTGAGTGCTACTGTGCCGTTGTCGCGGCTTATGTTTGTCACTGGTGCGTGATGGGGGAGGGAAGCCGGAAGCGCTGCCCACATGGCAAGCTGAAAAGCAACTGCGCGGACTGCAACCCCTGCCCGCATGGCAAGGTGAAAGGCAGCTGCGTGGACTGCAGCGGCTGCCCGCATGGCAAGCTGAAACGCAACTGCGCGGATTGCAACCCCTGCCCGCATGGCAAGGTGAAAGGCGACTGCGCGGACTGCAACCCCTGCCCGCATGGCAAGCGGAAAGACAGCTGCGTGGACTGCAACCCCTGCCCGCATGGCAGGCTGAAACGCAAGTGCGCGGACTGCAACCCTTGTCCGCATGGCAAGCACAAACGCAACTGCGCGGACTGCAACCCCTGCCCTCATGGCAAGCTGAAAAACAAGTGCATGGACTGCACCGGTTGCCCGCACGGCAAGCTGAAACACGGCTGCGCGGACTGCAACCCCTGCCCGCATGGCAAGCGGAAAGACCACTGCACGGTCTGCAGCGGCTGCCGACACGGCAAGCGGAAATAATACAGCTGCGCGGCGTGCAAAGCGTGATTGATGGAAGTATCTTCGACGACGCTGCGTCATAGGCTGCGCGTTTTAACTAGCTAGCTAGAGTAGACTACACAACGCTACGAATACCTCCCCACGTCACAACCGCGAGACGCTCCGCGCTCGATTCCCGCGTCTTTGCCCTGCGGATCGCGAGGATGGGAGTTGGACAAAGGGTGAGTCGCGCGCGGGCGGGAACGCGCGTCGGGCCAGTCGGGCGAAAAAAATAAAGGCAGACCCCCTCGACCGTCCGCAGACGACACCCGTCGCCACATCCCTCAGAATAGAAGAATGTATGTTTGGTGAGATCACAGAGTTTCATAGCAGATCTTGATATGTTTTCCTCACGGGAACCGGCGACGGGCGTCGTCTGTGGACCGACGAGGTGTCACAGATGTCGCACTCAATTATGGATGTCGTGGCCAGGTCTCCGAGGAGAGGCGTCGACACATGGAAGATGGCGCGAAACTATCGCGAGCCTTAATTATGCCGTTCCCGATTCGAGCGGGAGGGCGACTCAATGCTCGCATTCGCGCGCCGTCGTCTCCGCGAAAACCCCGTGCGTCACGAAACGCGCGCCTCGGATTCTAAGTTCTTATCTTCGCACAAGTAATTACTCAAGCGCTCATTTGACACGCATGAATGATATTGTGAAGGTATCGTCCTCGGCGAGCGGTTCGCGAGGGGCGTCGCGGGACGCGTCGGCGTCCGTCGAGGAAAACGACGAAAAACATCAGGTTGTGGAACGCGCATCAGGTCCGGACTTCACCCCGACGTTACTCGGTAGGCCCGAACAGACATGGCGTTCGTTCGTCTGCGCAGCAACTAAGTCACGAGAGCACATGTTCGACGCGACTGCACCAGGATTTGACGGCCCGGCGGGTTGCCCCACGCAGTCGCGCATTCGTTTCCGCCGGCTTTGGCTGCGCTTTTTTGTCATCGAATGACCAAAAACCAAAAACGCAAAAAAGCTTCGCGGCGCCGTACCCGGACGCGAGACGTGTCTGCCAAGGCTGAATGTGGTCAACACTGAGTTTCAGCTTCGTCATCTAATTATTTGGTCATGTATCGTCATCCACGTTTCGTCCGAGTCAAAAAGGCGACGCGGCATACAAAAAGGCGAGCGACGGGACGAGAAACGGGCTTTTGTCGCGACGGACATTCTGCGTTTCGAGGTCGCGCGTACCTCGCGCGGACGGCGAGTCCGATTGGCCATTCAACGGAGTCGAACGGAGCCGTTTCAATCAGAGCCGCTCGAGTCGTCGCCCTCTGTCGACGTCGTTTGCGTCTGTCTTTGGTTTTAATGATCGGAGGAGACCGTGAATTGTTCGTCAGGAGATGTCTGGAGACCGAAACCGCGCGTCGCGCTCGGGCTCGGGTCGATCGCGAAAAAGAAAAAGCGTCGGCGGTTGGAGGACCTCTCGTGGCTCAGTGGGTTGCATAGTGAGTTCAGTGTCACGGTGATCAGACCGGACTCAAACAAGAGGTGTCAGAAAAACAGTAAACAAGGTCATCATCGCCAACGAGGTCCTCCGCCGAGTGTCGTGCCGTGGTCGCGGCATCGGGGCCGATGCGCGCGGGAAACCTAAACCGCCGGGCGGAGCTTCGATCTCGAAAGAAGCGAATCGCACCTCCCGAGAAATCGTCGGCGGGCGAAAGGCGCCCGCCGCGAACCTCGACGCGCGCGACACGCGCCGCGCTCCTCGCGGTGAGGCGCGGCGAGGGATCGCGCGCGTGGAGTGACGACATCCGCGCCGATCCGCGCGCGACGAAGTGGTTGGTGAGGCGCGTTTGGACTCGAGTTCATCGGGGCGCCGACCAAACCCAGTTTTCGGCGGCGGCGGGCGCCGGCTTTTCGAGAAGTGGCGCCGGTGAGACGGGCAGTCTCGGACGAGTTTGTGCTTGTCGGCGCTTTTCTCCGCGCTGGCTCGCGCATTCGTCGGCGCGCGCAGGACCCCCGCGAAGCCGTCACCATGGGCTCTTCGGGCATGTCCGCGGAGGAGCTCAAGGCGCTCCGCGCCCGGAAGAAGAAGATGAAGTCCGCCGTCAAGAAGCGCGAGCGCGAGGAGGCGGAGGATGACGGCTCGGGCATGAGCGTCAAGGAGCGGAAGTTGGCGAAAAAGGCTGCGGCGGCGGCGGCGGCCGCTGCCGCGAAAGACTCCGACGACGACGAGGACGGAGCGGGCGAGGCGAGCGACGGCGAGGACAGCGACAGCGACGCGAAGCCCGCTAAGAAGAAGAGCAAGGGCAAGTCTGGCGCCGAAGACGATACCCTGCCCGCGGAGGGCGAGCGCATCACCGTGCAGGTGGACGGCATCCTCAGCGACAAAACCTTCGACTCGCTCGGTTTGTCGAAGAACACCATGGCCGGCATCGCCGAGCTGGGGTACACGCAGATGACCGAGGTTCAGGCGCGCACCATCCCGCCCCTGCTCGCGGGACGCGACGTCCTGGGCGCCGCGCGCACGGGCTCGGGCAAGACCCTGGCGTTCCTCATCCCCTCCGTGGAGCTCCTGTACCACGCCAAGTTCATGCCGCGCAACGGCACGGGCGTGATGGTGCTCTCGCCGACTCGCGAGCTGGCGCTCCAGATTTACAACGTCGCGCAGCAGCTCACCAAGAAACACTCGCAGACGCACGGGCTGATCATCGGCGGTGCTAACCGCCGCGTGGAGGCGGAGAAGCTCGTGAAGGGCGTGAACTTGCTCGTGGCGACGCCCGGCCGTCTGTTGGACCACATGCAGAACACGAAAGGGTTCACGTTTTCGTCGCTCAAGATTTTTTGCATGGACGAGGCGGACCGCATGCTGGACATCGGGTTCGAGGAGGAGATGCGCACGATCGTGCGCATGATCCCCAAGGACAGACAAACCATGCTTTTCTCCGCGACGCAGACCACGAAGGTGGAGGACCTCGCGCGGCTCTCGCTGAAGAGCCCGACGTACATCGGCGTCGACGACGCGCGCGCGGTGTCTACGGCGACTGGCGTCGAGCAGGGGTACTGCGTCGTGCCCTCGGAGAAGCGCTTCCTGCTCCTCTTCACGTTCCTGAAGAAGAACCTGAAGAAGAAGATCATGGTGTTCTTCTCCTCGTGCAACTCCGTGAAGTACCACGCCGAGCTGCTCAACTACATCGACATCCCGGTGAGCGACATCCACGGAAAGCAGAAGCAGCAGAGAAGAACGACGACGTTTTTCGAGTTTTGCAAAGCGGATCGCGGCGTGTTGCTCTGCACGGACGTCGCCGCGCGCGGTTTGGATATCCCCGCGGTGGACTGGATCATCCAGTTCGACCCCCCTGATGACCCGCGCGAGTACATCCACCGCGTCGGGCGGACCGCGAGAGGCACGGACGGGCGCGGGCGCGCGCTGCTGTTCCTTATTCCCGAGGAACTCGCGTTTCTGAAATACCTCAAGAGCGCCAAGGTGCCTCTGAACGAGTACGAGTTCCCGGACAAGAAAATCGCCAACGTGCAGAGCCAGCTGGAGAAGCTGGTGGAGAAGAACTACTACCTGCACCAGAGCGCGCGGGACGCGTACCGCGCGTACATACTCGCGTACAACTCGCACACGCTCAAGGACGTGTACAACGTGCACGAGCTCAACCTCGCGTCGGTGGCGCTTTCGTTCGGGTTCCACCGCCCGCCGAAAGTGCAGCTCAACCTGGACTCGAAAGCGGCGAACGGCCGCAAGAAGCTCGGCGAGGGGGGGGGATCCCGGGGGGGGCCGCGCGGGACGGGCGGCTCGGACTACCGCCGGCAGAAGGGCACGGGGCACGGCTTCTCGGCGGAGAACCCGTACGGGAAGCGGAAGGCGGGGGACACCAGGCAGTTTGTGCGCGGATGACGAGACGCGAGACGACGAGACTGAAAGAGCGACGCGTCGGAGATGAAGCGCGCGACGAGAGGTTCAAACTCTACTAGAGTCTCGTCACCGTTGTGACACGACGCGTTCACGTCATACGCGTTCTGAACAACGCGATACCGTCGCACCGCACACTACCATGGTACACACTACCGCAAATCACGCGACGACCCGTCTCTCCTCGCGTCGCGCGCAAAGGCGTTTCTCGGAATCGCGTCGCGCGCGTCGCGCGCGTCGTAGTCTCATTACTTGCTTCCCTTGATCGGGTTGAGCGTGATCGGGCCGGCGCCCTCGCGTTCCCAGGACTTCATCTTCTCCGCCGTCGCCTTGGCCCACTCCGGGTTCGTCACCGTGTCGGGGAGCTTACCGCCTGATGAGAAACGCGCGTGAGGGGACACGTGAGGTGGTTTGGGTCAGCGTTCGGCGAAGCAAGCGGAAGATCAAGCGAGAGAAAGAAGATTCGAGCGGGTCGCTCGAGCCAACCGCGCGTGTTCGTTTCTTCGCCGTTTAGGGTTGATGCGCCCGTCCGGCGGTCGCCACGCGAGAGACGCGGCAGGGGCGGTGCCCCCCGCTCGAGGCATCGCGCGCGAAATCACAGGGCGCGGAGGTCGGACGCGTCTTCGGGAGAGCGACGCCGCGTGCCCCGGCGACGCGCGGGGCCATCTCCGAAGCACGAATCCAAGCAGAGAGGGGACACATCTTTCGGTCACGCGGGGGTCACGCACCGAAGGGCATGTTGAGCGAGAGGAACTGCGTGCAGGCCGCGGCCCCGGCGAAAGCCACGACCGTGGCGATGCCGATGGCACCTCCGGTGGGTTTGACGGGAGCGATGACGCCCATGATGCGGTCACGCGCGCGTCGTGAAGTCTGAGCTGCAGCACACCCTGGCGCGGTTTAGATTTGCGGGCGGCATCTCGTATGGGCATTTAGTCTCACGCGAAAAATCTTCCTCCGGACGCGAAAATCACCGGTCGCGCTCGGCTCGGGCTCGGAAAAGGGCGAGAGCGCTCTCGTCGCTTCCGATGGCCAGAGATTCCACGCGCCGCGACACGATGGCGGGCGGCGGTGGCGTGCTGGGCGGCGCCGGCGGCAAGTCTTCCAAGGGGAAGAAGAATGCCCCGGAAGAGAAGAAGCGCGCGCTTCGTCCCGGGGACCTGCCCCCGAGACGCGGGCGCGCGTGGAACCCGGGCGCGGGCCCGAGGCCCGAGCGGGAGGGCGGCGGCGGCGGCGGCGATGGGGAGAACCAGCGACTGAGCAACGTGTGGCACGAGGCGTCGGATTCCTTGGCCCTCCCCTCGAAGGCGGTGAAGAACGCCAAGGAGCTGCCCCAGAAGGACATCGACGCCAAGGAGAGCGTCGCGATCAAGGCGCTGGAGGAACGCACCGCGCACCACGAGAAGCAGAGCGCGCGCTCGGGAAGCGCGGATTCCAAATGGCTGTCGCTCGTGCGCACCTCCGGTACCGCCGCCGATAAGATCGCCGCGGCGACGGTGCTGGCGCAGGAGGACCCGGTGGCGAACCTGCGATCGCTGGAGCATCTTCTGGCGCTCCTCGAGAAAGCCCGTGTGAAGGGAGGGAAGCGTGGCGCGGTCCAAGCCGTGGGCGCGCTCACCGAGCTGTTCCGCGACGCTTTGTTGCCTCCGAACCGGAAACTCAAGTACTTCTCCGAGCAGCCCCTCGCGGCATCGGGCGCCTTACCGAACGAACGCAAGAGGCTTCTGTACTGGCACGTCGAGGATTTAGTGAAACGCGCGTACGCGAGGTTCGTCAACGCGCTCGACGCGTTATCGAAAGACCCGTTACCGGTGCTGAAAGAGAAGAGCGTGAAAGCCGCGTTTGAGCTATTAAAGAGCCGCCCCGAGAACGAAAGAGCGCTTCTCGCTGTGCTCGTGAACAAGCTGGGCGACCCGCAGAGGCGCACCGCGAGCAACGCCGCGCATTTGCTGTTGGAGCTGGTGTCGAAAGAGCACCCCGCGATGAAACGTGTGGTGGCCAGGGAGGTGGAGACGTTCTGTTTCCGCAAAGGCGTAGGCCTCAAGGCGCAGTACTACGCCGCCGTGCTCCTCAACCAGTTCCCGCTCTCGCACGCGCCGGACGGAGAGCGCCTCGCCGCGCAGCTCGTGGAGTTTTACTTCGCCCTGTTCCAGACCCTGCACAAACGGAGCAGGGAGGGTCTGGACCAGGAGGGCGAGGCTGTGTCCGGAAAGACCGCGGGCGACAAGAAGAACAGGTGGCGCGACGGCGCCGCCAAGGGCGGCCGAGGCGGACGCGGCGGGCGGGGCGGCGGTCGCGGCGGACGCGGCGGACGCGGCGGACGCGGTGGTGTTCAACAGCGCGCAAAAACCGGTGGGGTCGCGCACAACGGCGTCGCGCGCGCGCCTCCCACGCCCATGGGCGCCGGCGTGGACGCGCGGGTCGTCTCAGCGCTCCTCACCGGGATCAACCGCGCGTTTCCGTACGTGGACGGCGACGCCGTGGAACCGCTGGTGGAAAAAGTATCTCCGGCGCTCTTCGCCATCGCGCACTCGCCCAACCTGGGCGGCGCGCTCCAGGCGCTCGCGTTGCTGCTGCAGCTCCTCAGCGCGCGCGCGGCCGTCTCCGACCGCTTCTACCGCGCGCTGTACGCCGTGCTTCTGCACCCGGGCGCGCCCCGAGGCAGCTCGGGGGCGGCGGGTCAGCTGCTCAGCCTCACCTTCCGCTCGCTCAAGGACGACCCAAAGCCGGCGCGCGCCGCGGCGGTGGTGAAGCGGCTTCTGCAGGTGGCGGCGCACGCGCCCGCGCCGTTCGCGTGCGGCGCGCTCATGCTGGTCTCCGAGTTCCTGAAGCAGAAGCCCTCGCACTGGGACGCCGTGCGGCAGCCGCGCGAGGGCGAGGAGGACGACGACGTCGAGCGATTCGTCGACGCCGACGACGACGACGATCTCGGCGAGCCGCGCGTCTCGTCGAAGCGATCGTCGAAGCGAGACGACGAAGAAGCGAACGCGGCGGACGACTCCGAGACGGATTCTGAAAACGAGGAGACAGAGGAAACAGAGGAGGCCGAGGACGCGAGACTTGCGAGAGCGGGCGATCGCGCGAAGCGGGATGCGTCTCGGCGGTACGACATGTCCAAGCGCGACCCCCTGTACGCGCGCGCGGACGCGTCGTGCTGGTGGGAGCTTTCGCTCTTGGAGCGCAACGTGCACCCCTCGGTGGCGGCGATGGCGCGGTCCCTGCTCGGGGGCTTCTCCGTGGAGTACAGCGGCGACCCGCTGGCGGACATGACCCTCGCGTCCTTCCTGGACAAGTGGCTCCAGAAGAAGCCCAAGCGCCTGAAGCAGAGCAAGGGCGGGAGCGAGACGATGGCCAAGCGGCGCGGCGCGACGGATGCCGACGAGGCGTTCGCGCCCGGCACGGCGGAGTTTGCCGCGCTCGCCGAGAGCGAGGTGGACCCCTCCGAGGTGTTCTTCCACCGGTACTACAGCGCGCGCGAAGCCGCGGGCGCGGACGGGAAGAGGAAGAAGAAGAAGAAGGCCGGGGACGCAGGCGAGGACGGCGACGAGGGCGACGAGGGCGACGACTCGGAATCCGACGACGA